>Ga0190269_10001791_pt1 | contig 10144 bp, 8 predicted proteins | sample Popmic249IS_FD_133749 | JGI IMG/M metagenome (GOLD analysis project Ga0190269, IMG submission 133749) | Populus adjacent soil microbial communities from riparian zone of Blue River, Arizona, USA - 249 IS | ecosystem: Environmental > Terrestrial > Soil > Riparian zone | place: USA: Arizona... | reverse complement strand
TTCTTCTCGTTGACGGCACCCGGCGGCGGCTCTATCATCGCCGACCTTTTGACTTCCGCGCCCGGCCGCACCAGCACAAAGAGCGCGAGCGAGGCGGCCGCCGCCATGGAAGCGACCGCCGCCGTCTTCACCCAAGACCACGGCCGCGCCTCCACCTTCGGGACGAGCGGGATGACGTTGGCGGCAACGTCCGTGCGGTTCAAGTCCACATCGCCCTCCGAGGCGGCGCGGGCGCGGAAGGCCGCGAGCAGCGAGGCTTCGGCGCGCGCGGGCGCCTCCTGTTCCTTCATCGTCGCGGCCAGCGCGCGCAAGCCCGCCGAGAGCGAACGCTCGTCCGAGAGCCGCGCGGCGCAACGCTCACAAGCCTGCTCGTGGGCGATTGCTTCGGCGCGCGCGCCCGCGTCGATGGGACGGCGTCGCGCCAGGTCGCCGATGATCTGTTCGAAGTCCTGACAGTTCATGCGTAACACCTCGCGGCCCGCAGGGTCGCCCTCGTCGCGTCGGCCGCGCCGTCATTGGCGGGGCCTCCGACGGCCTTCGCCGTCTCTTCCGTCGCGCGTCGCTCGCCGCCCCTCATCTTCTCGGCCAGCATCGAGCGCGCGCGGTGGAGGCGCGACCGCACGGTGCCGACGGCGCAGTCGAGCGCGGCTGCCGCCTCCAGATAACTCATCTCGTGCAGGTCGCAGAGCACGACGACTTCGCGGTAGTGGGTGGGGAGCGCGAGGACGGCCTGCCTCAGCCGCTCGACCGTCTCGGCGCGCGTCAGGTCGCCGAGCAGGTCCACGCGTGCGACCAGGCCCTCGTGCGCCGGCTCGCCCCCGTCTTCCTCGCCGTCGTCGAAGCGCACGAAGTTGCGCTCGCGCTCGAAGGCCCGCAGGACGTGGTTGCGCGTGATGCCGTAGAGGTACGCGGCCACCGAGCCGCGCTTCGGGTCGAAGTTCCGGCCCTCGCGCATCAAGACCATGAATACTTCCTGCACCACGTCCTCCGCGAGCGCCTCGGACCCGCTCATCTGGAGCGCGAAGCGGTAGACGCCGCCCTGCCGGCGCCTGTAGAGCGCCGTGAAGGCATCCTCGTCCCCGGCGAGCATCTGGCCGAGGAGGTCCGCGTCCGTCTGTTTGGGAGAAGCCGTCGTCGTCATCCGGTCAAAGTCCGCGGCCCCTCGGCCGCCTGACACCCTTATTTCCCGCGGGCGCCGGGTAAAGTTCCAGAAAAAGGTTTTGGGTGCCGGGTTTTAGGCGCTGGATAAAGACGCCTGTTTGAACCAGCACCTAAAACCCAGCACCCAAAACCCTTACAGCAATGTTCGGTAAAATTCGACCGTCGAGTAGTACATGCGGAGCGCGCGGCCGCCTTTGAGGGCGCCGAAGCTGAGGCGCTCGTAGGAGCGTTCGGGCGGGCCGAGGCTGAAGAGTTGCGGGCCGACGGGGACGAGCGGCCCCTGGCCGTCGAGCCAGAGGCGGCCCTTGCGGAGCACGACGCGCGCGGGGCCGTACCATGGGCTGTCGTTGCGGTAGAGGCCGACGAAGGCGTCCCACTCGGGCGGGTGGTCGAAGCGGCGCGGCCCCGCGTAACGCTCGCCCGCGTACCAGTCGGGGCCGTGGCCCGCCTCGACGACGCGTTCGCCCTCGCGCCCGAAGACGAGCCTGTAAAGCTCGAAATCGGGGTGCGCGGCGACGAACGAGTCGGACCCGCCGGAGCGTTCGAGCGCGACGCGGCGGCCCGCGTGCAGGAGGAACAGGCGCGCGCCTTCGGCGACGACGCGGAGCGTCTTTTTGCCGTCCGGCGAGGCGTAGGCGCCCGCGTACTCGGCGGCGTTTTTAATCTCGAACGGGTCGGGCGGCGGCGCGGGCGGGTCCGGAAGCTGTGTCCCCGCGCGCGCGGCGCGCAAAAGCTCGACGGCGTACTTCGTGACCGCCACGGGGCGGTAGCCGCCCGCGAGGCTCGCGTTGACCGAGGCGAAGGCGCCTAAGCCCGCGTCCGTGTCAACGTCGAGCGACGAACTGAAGGCGACCATGCCGCCCGTGTGGCGGAGGCGCGTGTGCCCCTCGCCGTCGCGGCTCACCCAGAGGCCGCAGGCGTACTCGGCCTCCTCGCCGCGGAACGGGGCTTTAACAGCAGGCTTCGTAAAAAGCTCGAAACTCTCTTCCGACATGAGGCGGCTCGAAGGCGTGCGGCCGCGGCCCACGAGCATGCGGATGTAGGCGGCCATGTCGGCGGGCGTCGAGGCGACGCTGCCCGCGGCCGTGTCCACGTCAACCCACGGCGCCTCCGCCAGCGGCCCTCGCGCGCGGCGCGGGCGGTCGTCGTAGAGCGGCCCGTAGCCGACGGCCATGCGCGGCCGCGCCTCGTTCGTGATGACGGGCGCGGTCGAGTTCATCCCCAAAGGGCGGAGCACGCGCTCTCGCAAAGACTCTCCGAAGGTCCGGCCGTCCACCGCCTCGGCGACGAGCCCGAGGATGAGGTAGCCGAGGTTCGAGTAGACGAAACGCTCGCCGGGCGCGGCGTAAGTCTCAACCGTGCCGGCGAGGCACTGCGGGATAAGCGGCACGGCCTGAAGTCCGGCCGTGTGCGTCAGAAGGTGGTGCGTGGTGACGGGGCCGTGGTTCTCTCTCAGGTCGAGCCACGGCAGGTACTCGCGGACGGGCCGACCGAAGTCGAGCCTGTTCGCTTCCCGGAGGCGCAGCAGCAGAACGGCCGTGAACGACTTCGAGATGGAGCCGATCTCGAAGAGCGTTTCGGGCCGCACGGGCGTCCGCGTCTTCGTGTCGGCGAAGCCGTAGGTCAGGGCGCGCAAGAGCCCCCGGCCGTCCGCGACGGCGAGCGTCATGCCCGGCGCCCCCGCCTCGCGCAAGTGCTGGCGCACGTACTCGTCGAGCCGCGCGTAGGCCGCCGCCTCGCCCCCCGTCTCGCCGCCCGCACGCCGCCCGCCGCGACGTGTGCCCCTCCCCTGCCGCGCCTCACCCTCGGCGGCGAGCGCGGCCGAAGCCGAGACGGCAACGGCCGCCTTCGCGCCTTCCTTCAAAAGCTCCCTGCGCGAAATTTTCGGGGGCATACTCAAACTCCAAAAGCGGGTTTTGGGTGTTAGGTGCTGGGTGCTGGTTAAAGACAGTTTGTTTTCACCCAGCACCTAGCACCCAGCACCCAACACCCTTTCACAGCCTTTCGGGCATGTCGGCGACGACGTAGGCCATGACGGCGAGGGCCGCGACGCAGGCGGCGAGTTCCCGCGGGTTGACCTTGTCGAAGGTGTCGGCCTGCGTGTGATGGATGTCGAAGTAGTGCGTGCCGTCAACGTCGAGCGACATGCCGGTGACGCCCTCGCGCATGATGGGGCCGATGTCCGCGCCGCCGCCGTCGGCCGCTATCCGGTCGGCCCCGATGAGTTCTAAGAGGCGCGCTATCTCGCGCACGTCGGCGCGTGCCTGCGGGGCGGCCTCGTCGGAGAGGCCGAAGCCGACGGGGCGGAAGACGCCCGAGTCGGACTCGACGGCGAGGACGTGGTCCTTAAGCTCCTGCCTGTGCGCGTCGCGGTAGGCGTTGCCGCCGCGCAGCCCGTTCTCCTCGTTCGTGTAGAGGACGACGCGGATGGTCCGGCGCGGGCGCAGGTTGAGCGCCTTCAGAAGCCTCACGACCTCCCACGCGACGACGCAGCCGCCGCCGTCGTCGTGCGCGCCCTGCCCCACGTCCCAGGAGTCCAGATGCCCGCCGACTAAGACCACCTCTTCCGGCTTACTGCTGCCCTTCAACTCGGCGACGACGTTGGCCGACTCGGCGTCGGGCAGGAAGCGCGCGCCCATGCGGAGCCGCACGACGGCGCGGTCGCCGCGCTCCTGCATCCGCTGCAAAAGCTCGGCCGTCTCGACGCTGACGGCCGCGGTCGGAATCTTCGGCTGGTCCTCGGCGTAGCGCATTGCGCCCGTGTGCGGCGACTGGAGGCTGACGGGCGTGACCGAGCGGACGAGCGCCGCCACCGCGCCGTGTCGCGCCGCGCGCGAGGCCCCCCCGCCGCGGTACTGCACCGTCTCGCTGTAGGTCGTGAACGGCACGTTGTAGACGACTATCTTGCCTCGCACGCGCGCGCCTAACTTGTCCAGCTCTTCAAAGTTGCGGACGACGATTGTCTCGGCCGTTATCCCTCTGGCCGGCGTGCCCACGCTGTTGCCGAGGCCCAGCATCGGGAGCGACTGCGGCAGGGGACTCAACATCTCCAAACTCTCCCTGCCCCGCACCCAGCGCGGCACCATCACCTTCTCGGCGCGCACGTTCTCAAGCCCGTCGCGCTTCATCTCGGAGACGGCCCAGGCCACGGCGCGCTGCAAGCCTCTGGAGCCGCTCAGCCGGTGGCCGATGCGGTCGGTGAGGAAGGAGAGGCGGCGGTAGGCCGTGTCGCTCGCCAGCGCCGCGCTGATGATGCGGCCGGCGCGCTCGCGGTACTGCTCGGCGTCAACGCGCGGCGCGGGCAGTTGCGGCCGGGCGGCGGGCGCCTGCGCCGCCTGCCGCGCGGGCACGGCCGTGAAGACTAAAGTGAGCGCGAGAAAAAGAAGCGAGAAGCTTTGCAAGACGGGTGGAACCCCCTTCGGTTGCGGATTGCGGAGCGGGCGGCCCCGGCGGCCCGCCGGGCGTGCCCCGGGCCGCGTAAGTAAATGCCCCGCAAGTTGCGTTCGACTTACGGGGCATTCCGAAGAGCACATTTTCGCCGATGGGCTACCGCTCAGCAAGGAGGAAAACGTCCCACGCCCAGCGCGCGACGTTGGCGTCGCCGTGCCTCCAGACCTTCGCGCGATACCGGAAGCGGTTGCCGTGGTCGTCCGTGCGCCTCGACTCTCTGTAATTCAACTCGATCTTCCGCAGGCCGAGCCCGTAGAGCGTGTGCAGTTCGTCCGGCTGGGAGACGCCGTCGCCGTTCCGGTCCTGCCAGAGCCGGAGCCTTCGGAAGACTTCGTCGCTCTCGTCTATCGCACCGTCGCCGTTGCCGCCGTCGAGCGGCTTGTCGAACTCGGCCAGCGCGAGGAACCCATTCGGCCGATCCGAGGCCGGCTGGGGCGTGTAGTCGCCGAACAACTCGGCGCCCAGCGTGATGCGGCCGTCGGCGTTGCGGTCGAGCGCGAGCCACGCGTCGTCCGTGCCGGGGGCCGTCCAGGAAACCTTGTGGGCGTAGCCGTCGCCGTTGAAGTCGAAGTCAACTCCGTCTTGCAGGCCGGTCAGGGAGAAGCCGTCACCCGCCACGTCAACGAGGATGGGCGACGCATAACAGGGGCCTTCGCCGCCCGCCTCGAGGCCCGCCAGCACGAGCGCCTCGTCCCCGCAGTCCTCGCCGCCCCCGGCCGTGCCCCTCTGGAACGTGAGCATCAGACCCTCCGAAATGGTGGTCGGGTTCTCCGTCACCGGGGTGGGGAGAGGGGCTTCCGCCGGCTGCCTGACGGAACGGAGGTTGACTCTGAAATGCACCGAGCCGGGGGGGCTCGTCACGTCTCCCTTAATCGTGTACCGGATGGTTTCGGATTGCCCGCCGCCGCTGAGGGTCACGTCCGAGACCCGGCCGCCGCCGCCCGCATTCCCTCCCGTCACGTGATAAACAACGCCGGCCGTGTTGCTGTCTTCCGTCAACTCCACGCGGGCGATTGTTCCGTTCAGAACGTCTACCGAAGTCGCCACCGTCACGGTGATCGTCGCCGTCGCGGGCGTGTCCCCGAACGCCGTCCCGGTCGCGGAAATTATATTTGGGTTAAGTGATGCGCTTCCGAGCCTGACCGCCCGGACCACCGTCTGGCGGGCCTTTGCGCCCGCGGGTTCGAGAGCCGTGGAGACTGATCCGCCGGCCGCGAGGACGCAAATGACGAGAAGCAGAGAGGCGAAGCGCGTGAGTGCGTGAGTGTTCATCGAGGTTCTCCTGTAAGGTTTATCCAATGAGGTACCGCCGGGCCGCGGCATTCTACTACGACGGCCCGCGTGGAAAAAAGGAGCCGTGAGGCCCGCCGCGAACGGCCGCCTACTTCGCCCGCTTGAAGTAAAAGGTCTTCTCCGCGTTGCTCCCCTGAGCGACGACGGCCACTAACTCCCAGCCCTGCGCCCCGTACTCGTCAATCTCTTTAACTCTCAGGGGGACTTCTCTTCTGTAACCTTTTTCGTCTGACCACTCATGCACGATCTTATACTCCCACGCTTTCCCTGACGGCGCCGCCTTCTGCCCGTAGCCGGACCAGCTCAGCACGCCGACGAGCACGACGGCGACTAACAGCAGAGAGCCCAGGCCCCTCGACTTCATGGCTATTCCTCCTAAACGTTTCGAAGCGTGTCCGACCGCGGGTGGGATTCGTGAGGCGCTGGCGGCCGTCAATTCAGCGGCTCGCAACCCGCGCTCAGAAGTTGGACGAGCGGCGGGTGCCGCCCTCGTGGGTGCCGTAGACGGGGGCGTACTCGCCCGTCTCCTCGGCGGCCTTGAGCCGCGCCTTCAGGTCAACTATCTGCTGTGAGACGGCGCGGAACTCGTCGGCGGCGAACTGCTCGGGCTCGCGCGTGATCTTCAGGGCGGCGTCCATGCGCCGCGCCGCCGCGTCGAGCGCGCGCACGCTCAGGCGCCCCTCCTTGACGGCCTCGACCAGCCGGTCGCGCGCCCCGACGAAGTTCGTCTCCTGCTCGCAGATGAGCACCACGTCCGAGCCGGCCTCGACGGCGCGCAAAGACGCCTCGGCCACCGTGAGCGTCTGCACGACGGCGCCCATCTCCATGTCGTCCGTGATGACGAGGCCGTCGAACTTGTGCACCTGACGCAGGAGCCGCATCACGACGTTGCCGCTGATGGTCGCGGGGAACTCGTGCAGCCCCTCGATGGTCGGCAAATCGCCCGTCTGGTGGAAGCAGGCTTGCAGGAACTCCGACACGTCCGGAAAAGCGGCGTGGCTGACCATGACGGCCGAGAGCAGTTCGCCGGGGCGGTGGAACATGAGGTCGAGGAAGGGCACGAGGTCGCGCTGGAAAATCTCCTGCCACGTGTGCGTGATGATGGGGAGGCGGCGGTGCGAGTCCACCTTCGAGCCGCCGAGGCCGGGGAAGTGCTTGCCGACGCCGATGACGTGGCCGCGCTGGAGGCCGTCGAGGTACGAGCCGGCGAGGAGCGAAACCATCTCGGGGTTGACGCCGAAGGTGCGGCCCCGCAGCCCGTTGTCGTCGTTGTCGCCCGAGAGGTCGAGGACGGGCGCGAAGTTCATGTTGAAGCCGAGCAGGCGGAGCGCCCTCGCCGTCAGCGCGCCGAACATCTCGGCGAGGTCGGCGCGGGCGGCGTTGCGCACGGACTTGGCCGAGGGCATCGGCTCGCAGATGCTCCGGAAGCGGTCAACGAGGCCGCCTTCCTGGTCGATGCCGACGAAGACTCGCGGCCCGGCGGCGTCGCGTATCTGCGCGGTGAGCAGGGCGACCTGCTCGGCCGACTCGACGTTGCGGCCGAAGAGGATGACGCCGCCCGGCTTGACCTCGGTCAGCAGCCGGCGCCAGTGGCGGTCGAGCTTCGTCGAAGGAAGGCCGATGAAAAGGAGCCGCCCGGCCTTCCTCTCCAGCGACTCTTCGCCCCCAGACTGTTTCAGAACCACCCGACACGCCCCCCTGATTCCGCCGCCCGCACTCTTTCGGCTCGTGTGTTTGAAGCGATTGTAGCACGGCCGCCGCCCGCGCCGGCAGGCCGACACACTCTGTTATAATTTCCGCGAACGAATCGCCGTAAGAGGACTCCGGATGACCGAGGCTTTACGAGAGGCGCCCGCGCCCGCCCTGCTGACCGAGGCTTTGAAGAAACGCGCCGCCGAGCTGGGCTTTCAAAAGGTCGGGGTGGTGCGCGCCGAAGCCCTGCGGGAAGAGGGCGCGCGCCTCGAAGAGTGGCTGCGCCGCGGCTTCCACGGCGAGATGGCATGGATGGCGCGCGCGCCGGAGCGCCGGACGGACCCCTCGCTTTTTCTGCCGGGCGCGCGCTCGGTCGTCGTCGTCGCCATGAACTACTACACGCCGCACGAGCACACGGGCGGGCCGGGGACGGGCAAAATCTCCCGCTACGCTTGGGGCGACGACTACCACGACGTGCTCGGCGAACGCCTGCGCGAGCTGCTCGCCTTCGTCAAAGAGCTTGCGCCCGAGGCGGAAGGCAAGGTCTGCGTGGACGCACAGCCGACGATGGACAAGGCATGGGCCGTGCGCGCGGGCTTGGGCTGGATAGGCAAGCACACGAACCTCATCACGCGCGACTACGGCTCGTGGGTCTTCCTCGGCGAGATAATCTTGGACATCGAGTTGGAGTATGACGCCCGGCGCGAGGAGGACCACTGCGGCACCTGCACGCTCTGCATAGACTCCTGCCCGACCGGCGCCATCACCGAGCCCTACGTCGTCGATTCGAAACGCTGCCTCTCGTACGCCACCATCGAACTGCGCGCGCCTGAGCTGCCGCCTGAAGTGCACGGGCACCTCGACGGCTGGCTCTACGGCTGCGACGTTTGTCAGGACGTGTGCCCCTGGAACCGCTTCGAGCAGGAGACGGGCGAGCCCCGCTTCCAGCCGCGCCCCGACTCCGTCTCGGCAGACCTTTTGAAGATAGTCGAGCTGACGCCCGAAGACTTCGCCGCGCGCTTCCGCCGCAGCCCCGTCAAGCGCGCCAAGCTCTCGGGCCTCCAACGCAACGCCCGCGCCCTCCTCGGGAGAGACTGAAGAAGACATGCGCGGCCGCAGCCTGAGGACGCACCTCGCCATCGCCGCCCTCGTCTGCGCGACGCTCGTCGTCGGCGCGCTCACGCTCGGCGCGCGGCACACGCGCTTCCCGCCCCACTTCCGCGGCTTCGGCGAGTTGACGCCGCGCGGCGAAGTCGCCGGCTGGGCCGTCAACTCGGCGCGGCCCTCGGAGCGCGTCGAGGTGCAGCTCTACGTTGACGGCCGCTTCGTCGCACACCAACTCGCCTCGCTCCCCCGCCCCGACGTGCTCGCCGCCGGCCGGACCGCGGACGAACGCTGCGGCTACAACTTCCCACTGCCCGCGCTCCCGCCCGGCCCCCACGAAGCGCGCGTCTACGCCCTCCACGCCGCGGCGGGCGCCGGCCAACACACCCTCCAGCAACTCGGCCACGCCCTGCGCTTCACCTCGCCGTGAACGCACTAATAACGTATGATTAGGGCGCGGGCGGCATCTAAAAGGAAGGGTTAAAAGGCGTAAAGTTGGAAGCTGTTCTCAGAGACTCGTACGGGCGCGCGATACGCGATTTGCGCGTGTCGGTGACGGACAAGTGTAACTTCCGCTGCTTCTACTGCCTGCCGCACGGGTCGCCGCAGGAGACGGCGCCGAAGGCGGAGATTCTGAGCTACGAGGAGATCGAACTGGCCGTCTCGGTCTTCGCCTCGCTCGGCGTCGAGCGCGTGCGCGTCACGGGCGGCGAGCCGATGCTGCGCCGCGACATCGAGACGCTCGTCTCGAAGCTGGCGCGCGTGCCCGGCGTCAAAGACTTGTCGCTGACGACGAACGCCTACAACCTCGCGGAGCGCGCCGCGGGGCTCCGGGCGGCGGGCCTCGGCCGCGTCACCGTCAGCCTCGACAGCCTGCGCCGCGCCGCCTTTCAGGAGATGACCGGCGTGGACATGCTCGGGCGCGTGCTCGAAGGCATCCGCGCCGCTCAGCGCGTGGGACTCGCGCCCGTCAAGGTCAACGCCGTCATCGTCCGCGGCTACAACGAAGAAGAGATAGCGGACATGGCGGCCTTCGCGCGCGAGCACGCCATCGTGATGCGCTTCATCGAATACATGCCGCTCGACTCCGGCCACGGCTGGTCGCGCGAGAAGGTCGTCTCGGGCGCGGAGATTCGGGCGGCTATAAACGAACGTTTCCTGCTCGTCGCCCGCCGCGGCGAGCGCGGCTCGGAGACGGCCTCGCGCTACCGCTTCGCCGACGGCGCGCACGGCGAGATAGGAATCATCGCGCCCGTCACCGAGCCCTTCTGCGGCGCGTGCTCGCGCGTGCGCCTCACCGCCGACGGGCAGATAAGGACGTGCCTCTTCTCGAAGGTCGAGCACAGCTTGCGCGACGTGATGCGCTCGGGCGCACCGCGCGAGGAGGTCGCAGACTACGTCCGCGCGGTCGTAAATCAAAAGGAGCCGCGCCACTACATCAACG
>Ga0190269_10001790_pt1 | contig 10144 bp, 8 predicted proteins | sample Popmic249IS_FD_133749 | JGI IMG/M metagenome (GOLD analysis project Ga0190269, IMG submission 133749) | Populus adjacent soil microbial communities from riparian zone of Blue River, Arizona, USA - 249 IS | ecosystem: Environmental > Terrestrial > Soil > Riparian zone | place: USA: Arizona... | reverse complement strand
TTACTAGGATGATGGGTAGCCAAGCAGATCGTCGTTTTCGCGGCATGCGCCCGTCCTTCGAAAAGAAATAGGTAAGTCGCCGCTCGCAGCGGCAGGTCAAAGACACGCCAGCGCGAGGCGCCTGCCCCGCACGTGCGTCTCGAACAGCGGAAGCTCGATGCCTGCAGCGCGCTCCCTTCTGGCGAGCGCGCCGCATCGTGAAGGCCGGTGCGAATGATGCGACGCCGGGCCGCGCATTGCCGTTGTACTCACCTGGGCAAGCGGCATGCTCCCGTATGTAACCGCACCGATTTCGGAACGGTCACGGATGTGTAACCAGTGACAGCGTGGCAGGTTCGCGCGATTCGTCACAGCGTGACACCGTTGCATCCGACCGACGCGTCTCGTGCTGCTGGAGGCGCGGCGTCAGCATCATCGATCGCATCGCGATTGTATAGAGTGCAGCGGCGTCGTGCGCGTGCGTCCCTCACTGCGCAACCAGCTAGGTGCCGTCACTTTTGAATGGTCGCGACTCGTACCGCCAAATTGGTTCCGGCGCCGAGCTCAGCCAATCTGCTGGGCGCGGCGCCGGATCATCTGTGTACTCAAGACATGTTACAGGCAGCAGGTAAGTAGCTGCTTTATGACAAGCATCAGCTACGTGCGAGCTAGGACAAGTCCGAGCTGCTCGCGTCGCGTGCGCTCACGACATCGCGTGCGCCGTCGCGCTTCAGCACGTCTGTCGCGTCACGCGCCGCTTCCGGCGTGTCCACGTGGACCGCGACCAGGATGTTCCCGCTCTTGAGGCTGCTCTCGTAGCGTTTCGCCTCGATCTCCGGGATGCCCATGCCGACCAACGCTCCTGCGACGCCGCCCACTGCGGCGCCTGCTGCTGCGCCACTCAACGCTGCGAGCAGCGGACCTGCCGCAATGAACGGTCCAAGTCCCGGGATGGCGAGCGCACCGATGCCTGCCAGCAGGCCCAAGGTTCCACCCACCGCACCGCCAGTTCCGACGCCGGTGAGCGCGCCTTCCGGCGCCTTGGTGCCGCGCTCGAACGCGAAGTCCTGACTGCCTGCCGGACTCGGGAACAGGACCGATAGATCGGGAAGCCCGAAGCCCGCGCTCTGCAGATCGCTCACAATCTGTTCGGCCTGCTGCTTACTGTCCACGATGCCAATGACCGACTTACTCATGTTGTGTCCTCTCGTGAGTGGAGATGGCTTGGCTCAACGCTCGACGTCCAGCTCGTTGCGGACGCGGGTCGCTCCGACGACCTGCTTCGCGTAGGTCTCGACGGCGCGCTTCTCGGCGTCGTTCTTCACGCTGCCGCGCAACGTGACCACGCCTCCGTTCGAGACGATCTTCACGTTCTTGGCTGCGAACGAGAGCGAGTCGTCGTCCACGATGGCGGAGCGAATCTTCCGAGTGTTCTCGAGGTCGGAGCTGCTGTTGCTCTGATCCTCGGGCGTGCGCGTCTGGCCCGAGCGGTCGCGCTCGTTCAGCGACGTGTCATCCGCCTCCGGCCCGCGCGCCGGGGCGACGTTGCGCTCCCCGCGCTCCGCGGCGTTGCGGTCGCGCACGTCTCGATCGCCTACGTCTCGATCGCGCACGTCGCGCTCGTCCCGAACCGCAGGGGTGTCCACCGCCACGGGCTTCACACCGACGCTCTCGCCTCCGACCCTCTCGCCTCCGGCGGTTCGTGGCGTCGTGAGCGTGGGGTCCTCTCGTTCCGCTCTGGTCGCACGCTCCCGCGGGGCGGGCTCCGATGTTGCGGTCGCGGCCGGCTTGCGCTCGGCTGTGTCAGATGCGCACGCGCCCAGTGACGCCGTGAGCGCCAATGCAATGATCTTCTTCATAAGCAGTCCTCCTGTGCGGGACACGACTCACGAACCGTGCCGACGCGCGCGCACTGCTGCCGTCAGCTGCAGGCGCTCGCCGCGCGTCCGAGGCGCGCCTTCGTGGCTGGCGCAGTTGTCGTGGACTGCAGGTCCGCCTCGGCCAACGCGGGCAACGGGGCACGCAGCGTAAGCCGTTTCGCGCCTGGTCGGACACTACGGGCCGACAGGGGTGCCTCACACCAGCTGCAGTCCGCGCAGAAAGGCCAGACAATGCGAGCTCTTCTTCCTCCGAAGCCGTGGCGACCCGGCGCGATCGCGGTGCTGAGCGCGGCGCTCGTAGCTTGATCGGCCAGCGCGCCCACCGGGGCGCGTAGCGGAGACGGACAGCGGCAGACTGTCGCCGGCAGCGGAGCTGCGCCCGCCGCCGCGAGCTCGAGCGCCGGCGCCACGAGCCAGCGGGAGCGCCGTTCCAGGGCTGATCATTCCGACGTCGATGCCAGCGCAGCCTGCCTCGCCCGGCAACGGAGGCGCACCCGCGACGCCGGCGAACGTGTCCACGGGTCCGATCAGCATCGATCAGACGGGCCCGCACAACCCCGCGGGGCTTGCGGCACCGGAGCTGCAGAACTCCTCGCGGGCGGTGCACCCGGTAGCTTGCGCATCCTGTATCCGTACGACGGGACGGTCTTTCCGCGTGGGCTCCTGCCACCCACCGTGATGTGGGACGGCAGTGGCGCCGACGCGCTCTACATTCATCTGTACGCGCGCGCGTTCGACTACAAGGCGGTCTTGAAGCCGTTCTGCGCGTTCATCTCGCCGGGCTGAGCCGGGTCATTCGGCCGGTTGCGGGTGGGGCTCCGGCTCGTGCACGAGTTGCGGCGCCTCGCCCGGCACGGCCAGCTTGGCGCAGCCGTACAGGAACACCGCGATCATGAGGTAGCTCGCGGCCACCGCGGGCATCTGGGCGACGCCGATGGCTTCACTGTGCATGAAGCCGAAGAACGTCAGCACGGCGCCCGCGAGCGCAAAGGCAGCGGCCTTGGCGAACGCGCGATCGATGACGAACGCCGCGATCGCGCCGAGGATCAGGCCTCCGAGGATGGCGCCTTCGCCCAACACGGCGAGGCCCTGGTACAGCACGCCCGTCTGGCCCAGCTTGTCGATGCCGACTGCTTGCGCGCTCGTGCCGGCCGCGGTCAGCGCGTTGTCGATCTGCACCTTGCCCCAGGCCGCGACGTGCGGCATCAGCGCGAGCACGATCGCAGGCGCGTGTTGCTTCGGGCTCTCCTGGAATGCCTGCGAGCCGATCAACATGCCGATGTAGAGCAGGATGGGCGAGATCGCGACCACGGGGATCAGCGCGACCATCAATGAGATGATGCCGAGCCAGGCCAGCACGATCACCATGACGCCAGTGGCTGCGGAGTAGCCGATGCGACCGCCCATCGACTTCCAGCCGGGGTGGCCGATATACACGGCGTTGATGAACGGATTGCCCATCAGACAACCGATCAAGCTCACGACGCCATCGGCGGTGAGCACGCGCGTGGTGGGAAAGGAGTCACCCGCGACGGCGGCGCTCTCCACGTTGTCGAGCGCTTCGACCAGATCGTAGATGCCGAAAGGGATGGCCGTGACGAGGATCACGCCGAGGAACTCGAAGCCACCGAACACGTGGGAGATCGCGGGCAACGGTACGGAGAAGCCGAAGCTCGCGAACGCGCCGAGCAGGTTCTGTCCACTGAGGCCCCCGTAGCCCAGGCCGAGCGCGCTCGAGCCCCACGCGATCGCGGCGCCCACGGCGATGGCGACGAGGCCCGCCGGGATGCCGCGTCCATAGCGCAAGCCGCCGAACCAGCTCACCAGGATCACGAGAAAACAAGGGACGCCGATCACCGGCGTCATGAACATCTCGAGCGCGGGGCGCAGCGCGATGAACGCCACCGATACGCCGGCCAGGGTGCCGAGCAGCGCGGCGCGCGGCGTGATCCTGCGGATCACGGGCGCGATGAAGCCGCCGATCATCAGCACGAAGCTCTGGATGAACACCCAGGTGAGCCCCGCCTCCCAGGCGCGCACCGGGTCGCCGGTCTTGAGCTTGATCGGCAACATGATCACGAACACCACTACGAACATGTGCGGCACGCTGATGCCCGAGGGCAGCGCGCAGACGTCGTCACGGCCCGTCTCCTTCGACAGGTTGTAGGCGAGCCGGGCGTAATACAGCGTGCTCAGACACATCATCAGGCCGGCCGCGGGCAAGATGCGCTCGAACACCAGCGCGTCGGGCATCTTCAGCACGCCCCGGAGCAAGCCCGTGAGCACGAGCATGTTCACGAGGATGTTGGTGCCGAACCCGAAGAAAGCGTTCAGATCGCCGGGTGTGAACAGCTTCGGCTTGTAGGTCGTTGCGGTCGCGGTCATGGTCTGCACTGTCCTCCCTCGCGTGGATGTGTCACGTGCGGTCCAGCGCGCGCAGGATGCGCGTGCTGTCCGAGACCCAGCCGAAGATGCCGCCCTGAGCGGCGATCATGCGCAGCGCGACTTCGTGGAACTCCGGGAAGTACGAGGCGGTGCCGTCGCTCGGTACGATGCAGCGATAGCCGCGATCGTTCGCCTCGCGCACGGTGGTGTGCACGCAGACCTCCGTGGTGACGCCGCACACGATCAGGTTCTGGATGCCGTGATGCTGGAGGATGGGCCCGAGATCGGTGGCGTAGAACGCGCCCTTGCCGGGCTTGTCGATGAGCGGCTCGCCGGCGATCGGCGCGAGCTCCGGGACGATGTCGTGCCCGGGCTCACCGCGCACCAGGATCCGGCCCATCGGGCCGTGATCACCGATGCGCTTGCTCGGCGCGCCGCGCTCCAGCTTCGCGGGCGGTGCGTCGCTCAGATCGGGACGGTGGCCCTCACGCGTGTGCACCACCAACATGCCGCGGCGACGTGCGGCCTCGATCAAGCGCTTGATCGGCGTCACGGCGCGGCTCAGCAGCGAGACGTCGTTGCCGAGCGTCTCCCCGAAGCCACCCGGCTCGAGGAAGTCGCGCTGCATGTCGATGACGATCAGCGCGGTGCGCGACAGCTCCACTTCGATCGGCTCGGGCGCTGCTTCAACCGTCGGCATCAGTCCTCCTCAACCCACGGCGAGCCGTGGCTTTTCTGTCTGCACGCTCTGCCGCGATCCGTTTCCAAACGGTTCTTGGGGTGTGCTGGCCCTGTAACTTCGTGGCGCCGCTCACGGCGACGCGCGCACGTAAGCGCGCCAGCCGCCGAGCTCGCTGATGTCGCGCGCGTCCGCGCCGCTCACAGCCGCAGCCTCGCACAGGAAACCAGGCACGCGCTCTCCGGATGCGAGCTCCACGCTGCCGATCCCGAGCGGCGCTGGGATGCGCGACACGAACGCGCCGAACGCCTCATGTGTTAGCTCCCACACTTCCAGCTCGATCGCTCGACCGCGCTGCCCGCTAGCCACACGCACCAGCCCGGGCTTGGGAGGGGTCGTGGACAGCGCGTACAGGCGATAGGCATCCGACGTGTGGCCCGCGGCGACGAAGCGCGCGCCGAGCTCGGTGAGCTCGCGATTCAAGGGTTGCCCGCTCAGGTGTGCGCCGACCACGGCCAGGAGCGCGCAACCGCTGCGCGCTCGCAGGCTCGGGGCGAGCTCGGGCAGCGCCGGCAGCGGGACACCGGTCGCACCGAGGCTCGTGCCGAGCCGCGCGTGCAGCGCCGCGCCGAGGCTCGCGAGCAGCGCATCCTGGCCTGCGCGCCCGATCAACGTGATGCCGAACGGCAAGCCATCCGCGCGCAGACCTGCGGGCACGGCGAGTGCACACAGATCGAGCAGGTTCACGAAGTTCGTGTAGCGCCCGAGCTCGCTGTTCACGCCGAGCGGATCGGCGAGCACCTCCGCGACGCGCGGAAAGAGCGAGGTGGACGGTACGAGCAACACGTCCCAGCCGCGCAGCGCGGCGTGGCACTGCCGGCGCAGGCGCGCGAGCTCCGCCTGCGCGCCGTACGCGGCGAGCGCATCGTACGCGAGCGCGCGCTGCAGGATGCCGCGCACGACGGGATGCACGGCCTCGGGCTCTCGCTGCAGGAGTGCGCGGCTGGCCTCGAGCCGCTCGGCCACAAAGGGTCCCTGGTACAGGAGCTGCGCCGTCTGTGCGAACGGCGCGAGGGAGAGCGCGCCGCGCTTGCAGCCGAGAGCTGCGAGCGCCTGCAGCGCGCGCTCGAACGCCATGCGCGCGGCCGGCTCCTGGATCACCAGGTGCTCGGCGTCGGGGATCGCCACCCGCAGCTCCGGGGGCAGCCTGCCGGGCCGCGGATCGAAGCCGTCTGCCTCCGGCCGCGCGTACGGGTCGCGGGCATCGTACGCAGCCATGAGCTGCGCGACGCGCGCCGCGTCTCGCACCGTGAGCGCAAACACGGAGACGCAGTCGAGCGCGCGGCACGCCGGAACCACGCCGTGCGCGCTGAGCATGCCGCGCGTGGGCTTCAGCCCGACGACATTGTTGAACGCGGCCGGCACCCGCCCGGAGCCGGCCGTGTCGGTGCCGAGCGCGAAGCTCACGAGCCCGCGCGCCACCGCGACCCCGGAGCCCGAGCTCGAGCCACCGGGCACGTGCTCCGCGCTGAACGGGTTCTCCGGAACCGGGTAGGGCGTGCGCACACCGACGAGGCCCGTGGCGAACTGGTCCAGGTTGGTCTTGCCGATCACGATCGCGCCCGCGTCCAGCAGGCGCTCCACGACGTGGGCCGACTGCTCTGCGCGGTACGCGAACGCCGGGCATGCCGCGGTGGTCTCGAGGCCGGCCACGTCGATGTTGTCTTTGACCGCGAAAGGCACGCCGTACAGCGGGAGGTGATCGCCCGCGGCGCGGCGCTCCAGCAGCGCGCTGGCCTGCGCGCGAGCGCTCGCGTGCGGGACCTGGCTGATGAAGACGCCCGGCGCGGGCTGGCTCGCGAGTCGCGCGTAGATCGCGTCGATGACGTCGAGCGGGGTCGCTTCGCCAGTGCGGTACAGACGTTCGAGCGTGTCCAGATCGAGGCTGAGCGGCGCAGACATGCCGCCGAACATAATCGGTCGCGACTCGCGCGAAACGCGCTCGTGGCTGGCCCGGGCCTCTCGGTCGGGGTTTTAACGGCTCCGAAATCTGCGAGAAACGCGCCGCGCCGGCTCAGACCACGGGGTGTGGCCGGCCTCGCGTGCAGCCGAAGCGCAGCTTGCGCGCGTGCGGCGAGCTGGCCTTCACCACGCACAGACCCGTGCTGTGCAACGCGACCGGCGTCAGATCGACGAAGCTGAGCCGATCGCCGTCGAACGGACGCGTGCGGCGCGAGGCGGGCGGCAGCTTGCCTTCGAGCCAGGCGAAGAGCTGCGCGTGGTGAGGCGGGTACAGGAAGTGTTCTTGATGAAAGTCCGGCGTGGGGGCGGGCTCGGGCGCGTGCGTCGGAAGCGCTTCCCCCCACAGGAACGCGAGGCGTTGCCGTGCTTCGCGCTCGGCGCGAGCGCGCGCCTCGCGCAGGCTCTCGGCCGCACCGAAGCCGTAGACCAGCGGGTTTTCGGGCGTACGCGGCGACAACACCACGGTCACGACGTGCAGGCCGAGCTGAGGCCCGGGCTCGCCGAGCGCATACGCTGCGCTGCGGTACTCCGGCGCGAGCGCGCAGGGCTCCGCAGGTAGCGGACGCACCGGCAGCTCGCCCGCGAACGAGCGCAGCACGCGATCGCGCTCCACCAGCTCGCGCACGGCAGTGCTGCAAGCCGCCTGCCAGCTGCTTTGCAGCGCCACGCCGTTCGAGAGCGCGAGCCGGAGCCGCTCGGGAGCGGGCTCCGCCGCGAACACGCGTGCCGCGCTGCGCTGTTCCAGCAGTCCGCCGGTGCGATCCCGGAGCGCGAGCTGCTGCGCGCGGCGCGCTTCCTGGATGCTCACGCGCTCGAGCAGCTCGAAGTAGGCGCGCTCCACGGGGTAGCTGTCGCTCTCGGCGGCGGAGCCGAGCGCCTGAGACGCTCCATCTCCCGCGACCAGGCCCGCCATGCACAGGCGCAGCTCTCCGACCGTGATCTCTTGCAGGAAGGTCTCCTCGAGCGACCAACCGGGGGGCAGGGGATGGCGGCGCGTGAGCGCAAGCGTACGTTCCCGCGCGGCCGCTTCACCGTCGATCCCAACTACATGGCTCTGCATCGAGTCGACTATCTCCGACGCCGCCAGCTGCACGCAACAACGATAGCGAGCGGCAGCATGTGCGGAAAAGCATGCGGAGTGCGCTGCGCGGGTGCAGCGCAGGGCGGCGCAGCTCCCAGCGTTTTGCGCTGCGCAGCTGCCTGCCGCCCAGGGCGGCAGCTCTGTCGCCGGGGTGACCCACGAGGTCAGCGCGCAACGCGCGAGGCTTGCGCTCGTGGGCCGGCCGCGCGCAAAGCGCGCCGAGCTCTTTGCAGCGCAAGGCTGCGCGGGGCGGCGCCATGTGGGGCACGCTTCCTGCTTCGAGCTCATGTGGAGGAGACTCTCATGAGCAGAAGTGATGGATTGCATCGCCTTCGGAGTGTGGCCGGCCATGCTCCGTTTCTGTCTGCGCAGCAAGAGGCAGAGCTGACCCGCGCCGTCGCTGCGGGGTCGAGCGCAGCGCTCGATCGCCTGCTGCGTGCGCACCTGCGCCTCGTGCTGTCGATGGCGAACGAGCTCGCCGCGACCAGCGCGAGCCCGAAGGACGAGCTCGTGAGCGAGGGCCTGCTCGGTCTCGTCGAAGCCGCGCGGCGCTTCGACCCGGAGCGCGGTACGCGCTTCGCGGCCTACGCCGCCTGGTGGATCCGTGCGTTCATGCGCCGCTACAGCGCGTGCAATCGTCGCATCGTGCGCGCGCCCTCCACGCGCGCCGCGCGGCTTTTGCTGTCGAACCTGCCGAAGCTGGAGCGCAGCTACCTGCGCGACACCGGCAGCCGTCCGGACGCACAGACCATCGCGAGCACGCTCGGCGTGGACCTCGAGTCGGTGCGCGAAGTGGAAGCCGCGGTGGCCAGCGTCGATGTGCCGTGTGCAGGCGATGCTGCCAGCGTCGAGCTGCCGAGCGAGCAGCCCACACCCGAAGCCCTCGTCGCGGAGGCCGACGCCGAGCGCGCCACGCGCGACCGCGTCCGCTACGCCCTGGCGCAGCTGCCGCGCCGCGAGCGCCAGGTGCTCGAGGAGCGACTGCTCGACGAAGAGCCGCGCACGTTATCGGAAATCGGTCGGGAGCTCGGTGTGTCACGTGAGCGCATTCGTCAGCTCGAGCTACGCGCCTGTGACAAGCTCAGGCGCCTGCTCGAAGTGGCATGAATTCGTCGTTTCGCTTGGGTGTCCGTTGCGTACGCAGCGGCTACCGAGCGCCGGGAAAACTTGCGCCAGTGCGAACTTGTGCGCCACGGCGTGCCTGCAGTCGCACTTCGGCTCAGGATGTTGCACGCTGCGCGACATGCACGAGAAGGGGGCGCGCTCGCCGTCATGAAGCCCAGCTGGTCGCGACGCATCGGGTATCCGCTGCTCGGGGCGCTCATCGCCGGCGCGAGCACGCTCGGGTTGCTGTTCACGCAGGCGCTCGCGAACGGTCGCATGCCGAGCCTCGCGTTCCTCGATGAGCAGCTGCGCGCGCTGCCCATCGTGTACCTGTACACGAGCGGCAGCATGCTGTTCGTGCTCACGTTCCTCGGCTGGCTCTGGGGTGCGCGGGAAGCAGCGCTGCAGGCGGGCTCGCTCACCGATCCGCTCACCGGGCTGTGGAACCGGCGGCAGCTGGCGAACCGTATGCAAGAGGAGCTCGTGCGCGCGCTCCGCCATCGCACGCCGCTGTCGTTCCTGCTCGTGGATCTCGACAGGCTCAAGCAGCTGAACGATCGCGCGGGCCACCAGGCGGGGGACGACGCGCTGCGCAAAGTGGCCGAAGCGATCCGCGGCTCGTGCCGGCGCAGCGACGTGCCGGCGCGCTACGGCGGCGACGAGTTCGCCGTGCTCGCGCCGTCCACGGCCGGCTCGGACGCGGCCGCGCTGGGTGAGCGCATCCGCAGCGCTGTCCGCTCTGCGTCGAACGACGCCGTGTTGTCCGTGTCGATCGGCGTTGCCGACCTGGCCGACCTCGACGACCCATCGGTCGAGCGCCAGAACGAGCTGTGCCTGGCCGCCGACCGAGCGCTGTACGTCGCCAAGCAGCGCGGGCGCGACTGCGTGGTGTGCGCCAGTGAGGTCGTGTCGCGCGTCCTGGAAGAGGCGACGACCTGAGCCGCGCCGCTGATGGCGGCGGTGGCTCGGCAGGCCGCAGCGCGCGCGGCGTGCTGCCCCGGGGCTGGACCTCGC
>Ga0190269_10001789_pt1 | contig 10144 bp, 10 predicted proteins | sample Popmic249IS_FD_133749 | JGI IMG/M metagenome (GOLD analysis project Ga0190269, IMG submission 133749) | Populus adjacent soil microbial communities from riparian zone of Blue River, Arizona, USA - 249 IS | ecosystem: Environmental > Terrestrial > Soil > Riparian zone | place: USA: Arizona... | reverse complement strand
GTGCAGGGCCGGCCGCTGCGCCACGTGCTGGACGTGCGGCACCCGAGCTTCGCGTGCGAGGAATACCTGGAGCTGCTGGCGCGGCACGGCTGCACCACCGTCTACACCGACTCGGAGAAATTCCCGCAGATCCCGCACGCGCGCAGCGAGCTGGCGTACCTGCGGCTGATGCGCAGCGAAGCGGACTGCGCGACCGGCTATGCGCCCGAGGCGATCGCGCCGTGGGTGCGGGCGGCGAAGGAATGGGTGGCGATGGGGCCCGGCAAGGAAGTGTTCGTGTTCTTCATCAGCGCGGCGAAGGAGCGCAATCCGGCGGCAGCGATGGAGTTCCTGCGGCAGCTGGGTGCCCAGGGTGGCATCGCCCGCTCCTCGTAGGCTGGTGGTGGAGCGACAGCGAAACGCCAGCGCTTCCTCACCGCTGGGGTTCACGCGCTGGCGCGGTTCACCACCAGCCTACGAATCACCGGGGTCCAGCCACTGCAGCTGCCCCTGCCCCGACTCGTCCAGCCGCGAGCGCAAGGCCACCGCCGCATCCTCCGTCACCGCGAACGCGATCCGCACCGCTTCCTCGTGCCGCACCTCGCCAAGCGCGGCGCCGGCCTCCTGCAGTTCGCGCCGCACCAGTCCCTCCATCGAATAGGGCACGCTGCAGGCGAACTGCAGCGTGCGCCGCAGCGGCAGCTTCTCGGCCTGCAGCAGCGCCTGCGCCACCGCGTCGGTGTACGCGCGCACCAGGCCGCCGGCGCCGAGCTTGACGCCGCCGAAGTAGCGCACGACGGTGGCCAGCACGCCTTCGAGCTGCTGGTGCCGCAGCACCTCCAGCATCGGCCGCCCGGCGGTGCCGCCCGGCTCGCCGTCGTCGTTGGCGGCGGATTGCCCGCCCGCCAGCAGCGCCCAGCACACGTGCGCGGCGCCCGGATGCTGCGCCCTCAGGGATTCCACGACCTGCTGCGCCTCCGGCCGGCCGGCGACCGGCTGCACGCAGCCGAGGAAGCGGCTCTTCTTGATCAGCAGTTCGCTGTGGACGGGATGCGCCAGGGTCAGTGCCATGAAGCAAGACTACCGCAGCGGTGCCGCACAGCCCTTTCCGCCCTCGTCCGACATGGCTCAGCCACTCGCCGGCTCATTCTTTGCTGCTCAATCCAAGGAAGCACAAGCCTATGTTCGACATGCAGGCCCCGTGGTGGGAATTCGTCGTCCGCGCCGGCATCGTCTACCTCGTGCTGCTGGCGATGGTCCGCATCAGCGGCAAGCGCACGGTGGGCCAGTTCACGCCGTTCGACCTGGTGGTGGTGATGCTGCTGTCCGAGGCGGTCAGCGGCTCCATCAACGGCCAGGACAAATCGCTGCCCGGCGGCCTGATCGCCGCCGCCACCCTGATCGCGCTGGACGTATTGATCGCCGTCGCCAGCTCGCGCAGCCACCGCGTCGATGCGCTGGTGCAGGGCAACCCGGTGCTGGTGGGCCGCGACGGGGTGGTCTACGAGGACGTGCTCAGGCGCCAGCGCGTGCCCCGCAGCGACCTCGACAAGGCGCTGCGCGACGCCGACTGCGAGATCGAGGACATGCGCCTGGCGATCATCGAAGCCGACGGGAACATCAACATCATGAGGAAGTAGGCTTCCGCATCCACCCCAGGCCCGCGCTCGTCCCGCCCGCCTGCGCGCCGCGCGCGGGCCGGTATTCGCAGCCCACCCAGCCATCCCACCCGCAGGCCGCGGAGACCTCGTCGATCACCGAGAACAGGTACGCGTAGTTCACCTCGCCCAGGTCCGGCTCGTGCCGCATCGGCACGCCCGCGATCTGGAAGTGGCCCACGCGGCCGGTCGGCAGGTACTGCCGGATCTTCATCGCGACGTCGCCCTCGACGACCTGGCAGTGGTACAGGTCCATCTGCACCTGCACGTTCAGCGCCCCGATCTCGGACAGCAGCTGGTGCGCCTCGTCCTGGCGATTGAGGAAGAAGCCCGGGATGTCGCGCGTGTTGATCGGCTCCAGCAGCAGGTTCACGCCCTGCCTGGCCGCCTCGCGCGCGGCCCAGCGCAGGTTCTCGATGTAGACCGGGCGCAGCGCGCTGCGGTCGCCGTCCTTGGGCACCAGGCCGGCCATCACGTGCACGCGCGGACAGGCCAGCGCCTGCGCGTACTCCAGCGCGCGCACGATGCCGTCGCGGAATTCCTGCTCGCGCCCGGGCAGGCAGGCCAGCCCGCGCTCGCCCGCGTCCCACTGGCCGGGCGGCGCGTTGAACAGCACCTGCTGCAGGCCGTGGGCCTTCAGCCGCGCGGCCAGCTCCCCGGCGTCGAACTCGTAGGGGAACAGGTATTCGACCGCGCGGAAGCCGTCGCGCGCGGCGGCCTCGAAGCGGTCCAGGAAGGCATGCTCCGGATAGAGCATGGAGAGGTTGGCGGCGAAACGCGGCATGGCGGGGCGTTCCTTCAGCGCACCGGCAGCTTCACGGCCTGCGGGTTCTCGCGCACGTACTCGCGCACGATGCTCTCGAAATCGGCGTCCGGCTGCAGGCCCAGGCCCTGCGCGCGGGTGGATTTCACGTCGCCGGGCCAGGTGCTCACGAGCCGTTCGATGGCGGGATCGGGCGTCCAGTCCAGCAGGCCGGTGGCATCCGGGCCCGCCACGCGCTCCAGCGCCGCGGCCATCTCGCCCACGGTGGTGCGCAGGGCCGGCAGGTTGATCGCGGTCAGCGGCCCCCAGTCCGCGTCGGAGGCTTCGGCGGCACGGATGATCCCGTCCATCGTGCGGCCGGGCGAGGCCAGCGCGACGAGCGTTGCGGCCGCCACCGGCACCTGCGCGCGCAGGCCGGCCAGCGGCTCGCGCAGCATGCCGGAGAGGAAGCCGGAGGCCGCGCCGTTGGGCCGCCCCGGGCGCACGCTCACCGTCATCAGGCGCACGCTGCGGGCGCGGATGAAGCCCTTGCGGCCGTAGTCGGCCATGAGCTGCTCGCCGATGAACTTCTGGATGCCGTAGCTGCTTTGCGGGGTGGGCAGCGTGAAGTCGTCGATGCCGGTGGGCATGGGCCGGGCCGGCAGCTTGCCGAACACGGCCAGCGAGCTGGCGAACACCACCGTCGGCTTCGTCCCGAGCGCGCGGCAGTTCGCCAGCAGGGCCCGCGTGGACTCGAAGTTGCTGCGCATGCCGAGGTCGAAATCGGCCTCGCACTCGCCGCTGACCGCCGCCGCCAGGTGGAACACGCAGTCGGTGCCGGCCTGCGGCAGCTGGCCGCCGGCGAGCAGCTCGTTGAGGTCGCCGCCGACGAAGCGCACGCGCGCGTCGGCCTGCAGGTCCGGCGGCGGGGCCGCGCGGTCGGTGAGGGTGATGGCGGTGATCGGCTGCGCGGCGCCGCCGCCCAGGGCGAGCGAACCGCGGGCGAGCAGGGTGCGCGCGAGGCGCGCGCCGAGGAAGCCGCTGCCTCCGGTGATGAGGATGTTCATGGGCGAGTGTCTCCTTGGGGCCAAGCATATGCGAATCGGGGACGCGCGCAGGGCCGTGCGGTGCGCCCTCGCAGGCTGGTGGTGGAGCGCAGCGAAACCCCGGCGATGCGCGAGCGCAGGGAAGCGCTGGGGTTCGCGCTGCGCGGCTCTCCGCCAGCCTACGAAATTCCGGCCAGCCGCAGCGCCATGCCGAGGAGGGCGCAGCCCGCGATCACCGGGATCACGCCGGCCTTGAAGCGGAACAGCGCGACGGCCGCCGCCAGCGCGATGGCGAGCGCCACCACGTCCACCGGCAGCCCGAACGCCTGCCGGGCCTGCGCGATGTGCGCCAGGAAGAACAGCGCCAGGCTGGCGATCACCCCCACCACCGCCGCCGTGATCGCCGTCAGGGGCGCGGTGAAGCGCAGGTCGCCGTGGGTCGATTCCACCAGCGGGCCGCCGGCCAGGATGAACAGGAACGAGGGCAGGAAGGTGAACCAGGTGACGACCGTGGCCGCCAGCGCCGCGCCGGCGAACAGCGCCTCGGGCCCGAGCACCTGCCGCGTCCAGCCGCCCACGAAGCCGACGAAGGCCACGACCATGATCAGCGGCCCGGGCGTGGTTTCTCCCAGCGCCAGCCCGTCGATCATCTGCGCGCCCGTGAGCCACTGGAACTGCTCCACCGCGCCCTGGTACACGTAGGGCAGCACCGCATAGGCGCCGCCGAAGGTGAGCAGGGCCGCCTTGGTGAAGAACCAGCCCATCTGCGCCAGCGTGCCCTGCCGGCCCTGCGTCGCCACCAGCAGCGCCATCGGCAGCAGCCACAGTGCCGCGCCGGCGATCACCACGGCCGCCAGCCGCGTCTTGCGGAACTCCGCATGCTCCGGCGTCGGCGTGTCGTCATCGATCAACGCGCGCAGGCTGGGGTGACCTGCGGGAGCCCCAGCGCTTGCCGCACCATGCCTGGAGCCTCCCGCGAACTGCCCCGGCGCGTAGCGCCCGCCCACCGCGCCGATCAGCGCCGCCACCGCCACCACCAGCGGGAACGGCACCTTCAGCCAGGCAATGCAGATGAAGCTCGCCAGCACGATCGCCCACAGCAGCGGCACCTTGCGCGGGCTCTTCAGGGTGCGGCTGCCGATGCGCCATACCGCGTGCAGCACGATGGCGGCCACCGCCGGCTTGATGCCGTAGAACAGGCCGGCCACCCAGTCGACCTCGCCGAACACCACGTACACCCAGCTCAGGGCCACCAGGATGAACAGCGAGGGCAGCACGAACAGCGCGCCGGCGACGATGCCGCCCCAGGTGCGGTGCATCAGCCAGCCGATATAGGTGGCGAGCTGCTGCGCCTCGGGCCCCGGCAGCAGCATGCAGTAGTTCAGGGCGTGCAGGAAGCGACGCTCGGAGATCCAGCGCTTCTGCTCCACCAGCTCGCGGTGCATGATCGCGATCTGCCCCGCGGGCCCGCCGAAGCTGATGAAGCCGAGCTTGAGCCAGAACTTCAGCGCCTCGGCGAAGGTGACGCCGGCGCTGCTTGCCACTTCGGCCGGCGTGACGGGCGCAGTGCTCACGCCGCGGGCTCCACGTGCGCCTGCCAGGTATGGACCTCGGTGCGGTCCGAACGGCACCAGGCGTAGAGCGCGTCGTAGACGGGCAGCGTCGCTGCCAGCATCGCGTGGTCGTCCGCGTGCAGGCGCGCCATGCCCAGCGAGACCGCCAGCAGGCCCGCCGCCTGCGGTGCGAGCTGCAGGCGGTCGGTGTCGGCGCCGCGCACGATCGCCGCCAGCACGTCCAGCGCGGGATCGCGCAGCTCGAAGGCCTGCAGCAGGGCGTCGAAGCTGCAGCAATCCCAGTGATGCGTGATGGGCGCGCCCTCGATGTCGAAGGGCACGGCCGCCAGCCGCTGCGCCTGCGCGAACACTTCCTCCGTGGGCACGTAGAAGAATTCGGCCGCCGGATCGATGAAGCGGCGGATCAGCCAGGGGCAGGCGATGCGGTCGATCTTCGGGCGGGCGCGGGTGATCCAGCGCGAGGGCCGCTCGCCCGTGACGCCCAGGTCGGCGCGCCGGCGGATGCGCGGCGGCGGCGCGGCGCGCCAGGCCTGCAGGGCCGCGTCGCTGTCGACGCCCGGCTCGGGCCCGTCGATGCCGCCTTCGAGCACGCGCGCGTCCCAGCCGGCGGCGCGCAGGGTGGCGGCGGCCTCGCGGCTGATCTCGTGGCCGTGCACGCAGTAGGTGACGACGGCCCGCGGCGGCCGCTGCCGTGCGAAGGCGGCGACTTGCGGCGGCGGGCAATGCAGGGCGCCAGGCAACATCCAGCCGGACTCGGCGAAGCGTTCGGGGCGGCGCACGTCCAGCAGCAGCGGCGCATCGGCGCGCCCGAGCAGGGCAGCGAGCTGGGAGGGGGAAAGGGAAGGCAGGGCGGTGTCCAAGGTCTTACTCCATGACGAAGTTGCCAGCGCTTGGACGGGACACCGTCTTTCCGAAGGGACCGGGAGGCTGCTTTCCCGATGCGTGCATCCTAGCCTAACCGCGCTCGAACTTGAAGACCGCGGTGCCGGCGGTGAGATTCGGCAGCACGCGCCGCTCCTCGCCGTCCTGCAGGCCGAAGGCGTCGAGGATGGTCAGGCGGTTCTTGGTCGCCAGCACCTCGAAATCCTTGTAGGTGCCGACGCGGATGTTGGGCGTGTCGTACCACTGGTAGGGCAGCCGCTTGGTCACCGGCATGCGGCCGCGCACGATCGACAGCCGATTGGGCCAGTGGGCGAAGTTGGGGAAGGCGACCACGCCCACCTTGCCCACGCGCACCGTCTCGCGCAGCATCCATTCGGCATTGCGCAGGTGCTGCAGCGTGTCGATCTGGAGCACGACGTCGAACGAGCCGTCCTCGAAGACGGTGAGGCCCTGGTCCAGGTTCAGCTGGATCACGTTGACGCCGCGCTTGACGCACGCCAGCACGTTCTCGTCGGCGATCTCGATCCCGTAGCCGCTGCAGCCGCGATGGCGCTGCAGGAAGTCCAGCAGCGCGCCATCGCCGCAGCCCAGGTCCAGCACGCGCGAGCCGGGCGGCACCAGCCTGGCGATGGTGTGGAGCGTTGCCTTGTCGGTCACAGCACCGCTCCCACGGGAAGGTCGGCCAGCGCTTCGCCCTCGCCCGGTTCGGCGGCGATGCGCTCGAAGTACGAACGCACGACGGCGAGGTACTTCGGGTCTTCCAGCAGGAAGGCGTCGTGCCCGTGCGGCGCGTCGATCTCGGCGTAGCTCACGTCGCGCCGGTTGTCCAGCAGCGCCTTGACGATCTCGCGGCTGCGCGCGGGCGAGAAGCGCCAGTCGGTGCTGAAGCTCACCAGCAGGAATTTCGCGTGCGCCGCGGCCAGCGCCTTGGTCAAGTTGCCATTGGTGCGCTTGGCCGGGTCGAAGTAGTCCAGCGCGCGCGTGATCAGCAGGTACGTGTTGGCGTCGAAGTAGTCGCTGAACTTGTCGCCCTGGTAGCGCAGGTAGCTCTCGATCTGGAACTCGATGTCCTGCGTGGTGTAGCGCAGGTCCATGCCCTCGCGCAGCTGGCGGCCGAACTTCTCGTTCATGACGTCGTCCGAGAGGTACGTGATGTGCCCGATCATGCGGGCGATGCGCAGGCCCCGCTTGGGCACCACGCCGTGCTGGTAGAAATGGCCGCCGTGGAAGTCCGGGTCGGTGACGATGGCGCGGCGCGCGACTTCGTTGAAGGCGATGTTTTCGGCCGTGAGGTTGGGCGCGCTGGCCACCACCACCGCGTGCCGCACGCGCGCCGGGTACTGCAGCGTCCACGACAGCGCCTGCATGCCGCCCAGGCTGCCACCCATCACCGCGGCCAGCCGGCGGATGCCCAGGCCATCGAGCAGCCGCGCCTGGGCGTCGACCCAGTCCTCCACCGTCACCACCGGGAAGTCGGCGCCGTAGACGCGACCCGTGTCGGGGTTCACGTGCATCGGCCCCGTGGAGCCGAAGCAGGAGCCGAGGTTGTTCACGCCGATCACGAAGAAGCGGTCGGTGTCCACCGGCTTGGCCGGCCCGATCATGGTGTCCCACCAGCCTTCGGATTTCTCCTGGCCCGCGTAGACGCCCGCCACGTGGTGCGAGGCGTTGAGCGCGTGGCAGATCAGGACGGCGTTGCTCCGGTCGGCGTTGAGCGTGCCGTAGGTTTCGTAGGCGATCGAGTAGCCGCGGATCGAGGCGCCGCTTTGCAGCGCAAGCGGCGCCTCGAACTGCATGGACTGGGGCGTGGCGATGAAGGACATGAAACGAAAAACCCGGCCCCGCTGAAGCGGGCCGGGTTCCGGCCTTCTTTAGCGGCATTTATTGAGCGCCCGCAAGCGAGGCAAATCGGCGCTTGCCTAGTATACGTGGCACGGGGAGGACGCGCGATGCCGACCGATCTGCATGGCTTCGACGCCTATGCGCCCGCCGAGATCGCCCGCCGGGTCGAGATGGTGGGCGTCGCCAAGGCGCGCATGCCCACGCTGCCGCTGCTGATGCTGGGCGTGCTGGCCGGCGCCTTCATCGGCCTGGGCTCCATGCTGTTCGTGATCGTGCGCGCCGACGCCACCCTGGGGCTGGCCGCCTCGCAGCTCGTGGGCGGCCTCGTGTTCTCGCTCGGGCTGGTGCTGGTCACCGTGGCCGGCGCCGAGCTGTTCACCGGCAACAACCTGCTCGCCATGGCCTGGGCCGACGGCCGCATCGGCACGCCCGAGGTGCTGCGCAACTGGGTGCTCGTGTGCGGCGCCAATTTCGTCGGCGCCGCGGGGCTGGCGCTGGTGGTGTTCGCCAGCGGCCACACGGCGATGGGCGGCGGCGCGGTCGGGCGTGCGGTGCTGCGCATCGCGCTGGCCAAGCAGCAGCTGCCGCTGCACGAAGCCTTCCTGCGCGGCGTGCTGTGCAACGTGCTGGTGTGCATGGCCGTGTGGATGGCGATGGCCGGCCGCAGCGTGGTCGACAAGGCCCTGGCCGTGATCTTCCCGGTGACCGCCTTCGTCGCCGCGGGCTTCGAGCACAGCATCGCGAACATGTACCTGATGCCGCTGGCGTGGCTGGTGCAGGAGGCGAACGCGACGCCGGCAGTGACGCTGACGGGAATCTTCACCAACCTCGCGGTGGTGATCGCGGGCAACCTGGTGGGGGGCAGCGTGCTGGTGGGGCTGGTGTATCACGTCATCTATCGGCGCGCCGCGGAGGTGCAGGGCGCGGGGAGCGCCCCCACCCCGGCCCTCCCCCGGAGGGGGAGGGAGGAAGAGAAAGAGGCGTCAGCGAAGTAGCGCGAGCACGCCCAGCACCAGGAAGACGATCGCGCCGACCACGTGCACGGCGCGGATCGGCACCTTGCGGGTGATGGCGTCGCCGAACCACACCACCGGCGCGTTGGCGATGATCATGCCCAGCGTGGTGCCCATCACCACCGCGGCCCAGGCGTTGAACTGCGCCGCCAGCATCACGGTGGCGATCTGTGTCTTGTCGCCCATCTCGGCGAGGAAGAAGGCGATGACGGTGGCGCCGAACACGCCGAAGCGTGGCGTGCCGCCGCCCTGGTCGTCGTCGATCCTGTCGGGAATCAGCATCCACACCGCCATCGCGATGAAGGAGCCGCCCAGCACCCAGCGCAGCACGTCGGGGCCCAGGGCACTGGTCACCCAGCTGCCCAGCGCGCCGGCCAGCGCATGGTTGACGAGGGTGGCCACGAAGATGCCCATGACGATGGGCCAGGGCTTGCGGAAGCGCGCGGCGAGGACGAGGGACAGCAGCTGCGTCTTGTCGCCCATTTCAGCGAGCGCGACGATGCCGGTGGAGACGAGGAAGGCTTCCATGCAAGAGGGGCTCCGGCCGGCGAACACGCACCATTGACTGCACAGCATCCCCGGCCTGAACGGAGGCTGCGCAGTCAAAGGTCTCGCCAAACCGATGTGGATCGCGGGCGCCATGGAACCTTTGCGGTCCCAAGTCTGTTGACGCCAGCCCCTTTCGAGGATGAAGGGAGGCTACTCCCCAATGACTGGGCGCATTGTACCCGCGCGTGCTCATGTACGACGATGGGCTCGCTTGTTGCTTTAGTTTGGTGCAAAAGCCGAAAAAGCGGTGCAAACGCACCATAACGACGCAATTTCATCCAAAGAGGAAACTATGGAAGCACTAAAACAGGGCTCGGACGTCCTGTTCATCCTGCTGGGCGCCATCCTGGTTCTCGCGATGCATTCGGGGTTCGCCTTCCTCGAGCTGGGCACCGTGCGCAAGAAGAACCAGGTCAATGCACTGGTGAAGATCCTGGTCGACTTCTCGGTCTCGACGATCGCCTATTTCCTGGTCGGCTACGTCATCGCCTACGGCACCAGCTTCCTCGTCGGCGCCGACCAGCTGGTGGCCCGAAGCGGCTACGACCTGGTGAAGTTCTTCTTCCTGCTCACCTTCGCTGCCGCCATCCCGGCCATCATCTCCGGCGGCATCGCCGAGCGCGCGCGTTTCGGCCCGCAGCTGATCGCCACAGCGGTGATCGTGGGCCTGGTCTACCCGGTGTTCGAGGGCATCGCCTGGAACCAGCGCTTCGGCATCCAGGCCTGGATCAAGTCGCTCACCGGCGCCGAGTTCCACGACTTCGCCGGCTCCATCGTCGTGCACGCGGTGGGCGGCTGGCTGGCTCTGCCGGCGGTGGTGATGCTGGGCGCGCGCGCCAACCGCTACCGCAAGGACGGC
>Ga0190269_10001788_pt1 | contig 10150 bp, 1 predicted proteins | sample Popmic249IS_FD_133749 | JGI IMG/M metagenome (GOLD analysis project Ga0190269, IMG submission 133749) | Populus adjacent soil microbial communities from riparian zone of Blue River, Arizona, USA - 249 IS | ecosystem: Environmental > Terrestrial > Soil > Riparian zone | place: USA: Arizona... | reverse complement strand
GCTGGTGGATGGTTCGTATGCAAGCACAACGCCTCAGACGATCAACGGAGTGTTGGCGGAAGTGCGATTTGAGGCGCTGAAGGGCTGTCAGACCAATCTCCTGTTGGAGAGCGCTGCGCTTGCCATCCGTAGTACAGAAGGGTTTGCGGCACCACTTTCTGGAGTCTTGATCGGGGAAAGGAGTCTTTCTCTGAACATTGACCGTGAGGTAGGTGCACCGCAACCGGCTCAGGAGGAATCATCAGGATCTATCCTGCCTCTTGCTCCACCGAAAGCTGAGCAGATAATTCCACTTTGGATGATGCTTGGCATTGTGTTCGCGATACTGGCCGCTTCCGTGATGTTTGGTACATTCCAGAGGTTTCGAACGGTCAGGGTCCCGAATGTGAAAGCCCCGAATCCATTACCCAGGGTACGGAAAGCTGCCCTGCACATCAAGCACGGTCCGCAAGCCGGGAAGAGTTTTTCTCTGAATAAACTTCCCATCCTGATCGGGCGTAACCCGCAGAATGATATTTGCATCAACGATCCTCATCTTATCAACCACCATGCCCAAATTTTCTCGCAAAGGAATGCTTACTACCTCAGAGACCTTGGCGGTGAGACGTTTATCAATGGTCATCCAGTGAAAAGCAGCACGGTTGCCCTGCATCCGGGAGACGTGGTGCGCCTTGGAAAGAGCGTGTTGTTCGTATTTGGATAAATTCATAGTCGCTGCTATAGCTATGAATTCCTCCGGCCCGAAACAAAATAGGCACCTTACGAAATGGCCGTGAGTTGGAGAAAGTTTGATCAACAGTCCGCTTTGAGAGAAGCGGGCTGTTTGTTTATATAGTCCTTTTGTAGGATTCGTGATGTAACCTTTTTATATCAAAAATATCTTGTTCTACGCGAGCAAGTTGTCTATAATAGTCGTTGATAATTCGCACGAGGTGCATACACAGGCCCAAAGGGTATCCGGTATGAGGAAGATCACTCCCGGAAGGAAAAGGACCTATGTTCTTTAAGAATGTTCTGTTGTCGAGAATCCTGTTAATTATCATATTAGTAGCTGGCGCACTTGGTACACATTCTACTGAACCTGTCTATGCCGCGACCCTTGTCGTCACCAATACGAACGACAATGGCGCCGGTTCGCTGCGCCAGGCAATCCTGGACGCGGCCTCGGGCGATACGATCACGTTTGACCCGTCTCTGGCCGGGCAAATGATCACCCTAGCATCACCACTTGTGATCAACAAAAATCTGGTGATCGAAGGAACCCCTGTAGGTTCCATGATCCATATCAGTGGTAACGATAGTGTCACTGTAATGATCATTAATTCATTCAGCATTGTAAGACTGCAAAGGCTCATGATCACGAATGGGAAAGCGTCGGAGAATGGGGGAGGTTTATTTGTCAACACAGGAGCTTCACTAACCGTTGTGAATAGCAGCCTTTCTGAGAACAGCGCTATCGTGGAGCCATATGTTATCGGCAGTGGTGAAGGCGCCGCCATTTACAACCTGGGTACACTGGTGGTCACAAATAGCTCTTTCGTGGGGAATAATGCCTTCCGTGGCGGCGCGATCAGTTGTGATGGCGGATCGATCGATATCTCGAACAGCTCCTTTGCCTTCAATCGTGCACTATCTGACACAGGTGGCGACGGCGGGGCGATCTACGCTGGTTGTGCTGCTACGATCTCAAGCAGTGCCTTCACCTGGAACACCGCTGCCCATTATGGTGGCGCCATCCTCTCCGATCATGACGCTGCCCCCATCCAAATGACCAATAATACGGTCTATGCCAACACCGCGTCATCGGGTGGTGGCGTAGCAGTGTATGGTCAAACGGTGATCAACAACACCACATTTTCGGAAAACAATTCTGCCAATGGTGGAGCCATTCGGGTTGGGCTTGGTGGAGTTCTTTCTCTTCGTAACTCCATTCTTGCCAACTCAATAGGCGGGGTGGATTGCAACAAGAGCGACGGCGTCCCTGGGATCGAAAATATCCATAACCTGATCGAGACAACCGGTTCGAGTTTGGAATCGTGTGGGACTTCCCTCCTGACCAGCGATCCTCTTCTGGGCCCACTGCAAAACAATGGAGGACCCAATCAGACCATGGCTCTGAATGCGGATTCTCCTGCGATCAATACGGGTGACCCTGCTACCTGTGCACCTTTCGATCAACGCGGGATTTCGCGTGGAATTTGTGACCTTGGCGCGTATGAATATCAACCTGTAGTCCGTTATGTCAAATGGAATGCTGCAGGTGCGAATACTGGTACATCGTGGGCAAATGCATATACAGACCTACAATCTGCTTTAGCGGTTGCAACCAATGGTGATGAAATCTGGGTAGCAGCAGGCACATACAAGCCAATTACAGGCACAGATCGTTCCATCAGTTTTGCACTTAAGGATGGTGTAAAAATCTATGGAGGATTTGTGGGAACAGAATCTACGCTCATGCAACGCAATCTGGATATTACTACAACCATTCTAAGTGGTGAGATTGGTAATCTTAACGATAAAACTGATAATTCATACCATGTAGTTGTTGCCGAGAATATTAGCAGTACTGCTGTACTCGACGGTTTCACCATTACTGATGGATATGCCCTTAATGTAGTCTGTCCTCAATGTGCTGGTGGAGGCATGTATAGTTCCAATAGTAGCCCAATTCTTACAAACCTCATCTTCAGTAACAACCTGGCTGAAACTGGTGGCGGGTTGGTTAATTCCAATGGCAGCCCCAGCTTGTTCCATGTGACATTCGTGAACAATTCAGTGCTGGAAAGCGGTGGTGGGATGGTTACGTGGTCTGGTGACCCAGTGTTAGTAGATGTAACTTTCGATCGTAACTCTGCTGATGGAGCGGGTGGCGGAATGGAAAGTTCTAATGGTAATCCGAACTTACGTGAAGTAATTTTCATCAATAACACAGCCACATCTGGCGGAGGGATGTTTATTGGCTACAATTCAACTTCATCCCTCACAGATGTTGTTTTCAGGAATAATAACGCAAATTTTGGGGGTGGCTTGTCGAATCAAGGTGGTGAAGCGGTTCTTCAGCGCGTAATATTTGAAGCGAATGCTGCTGTGAATCAGGGGGGAGGAGTAAATAACGGAAATGGGGCGATTTCGACTGTAACGAATTCGGAGCTCACCAATGTGACCTTTAATGCTAATTCCTCTGCTAAAGGAGGAGCAATATATAATGGCTCGAGTAATCTGATCTTAACTAACGTAACTATAAGTAATAACTTATCTGCTTTGGGGAGCGCAATTTACAACGTGGGTGATGAGATTAGTACATCAGCTGTAAAAATTCACAACGGCATTGTATGGGGAAATACAAATACACAAATCGTGAATGCTTTGAATGGTAACTCTCATATTAACCATAGTGTTATACAAGGTGGTTTTCCCGGCACTGGAAATATTGATGCTGATCCTCTGCTGCTTTCGTTGCAGGACAACGGCGGCTTTACGAAGACGATGGCACTTGGAGACGGCTCTCCTGCAATCAATGCAGGAGACAATACGAATTGTCCCACCGCTGACCAACGCGGGGTGCCACGCCAGGATGGGAATTGTGATATTGGCGCTTACGAGTATGTATCCACAGCCACGCCTACAATAACAAACACCCCGACAAGGGTTTCGAAACCTACCAGAACGAACACACCGAGTCGAACTCCTAGCCCTACGCTAACACGCACGCCAACCCTAACTGCCACCACTACCGAAGTCTCCATTACACCGACATGGACATCTACGAACACGCCAACCAGAACTCCAACAAGAACTCCAACACCGACGCGTACAAATACTCCCACGTTTACGGCGACAGCTTCACCTACACCATCCGGCTCAGATCTTATTTTTGCGAACGGGTTTGAGAGTGGTACTTTCTCCGGCTGGAATGGGATTGCCACCAACGGTGGCAATCTAAGCGTCAGCACTAATGCTGCTCTGTTTGGAAGTTTTGGATTGCGGGCAACGTTCAGCAACATCACAGCGATGCACGTGAGTTCAGATTCTCCAAATGCTGAGCCACGCTATCGTGCCCGCTTTTATTTCCATCCGAACTCTGTCAGTATGACGACCGGCAATTACGTCTATTTGCTACAAGGACATGATGCATCCAAGAAAATGATTCTGGTCATCGAGTTCTACCGCAGCAGCACAGGCTATCAATTGCGTGCGCGGGCATACGACAGTGTCCTGGCGAGCTACGTGAACACGTCGTACGTCACCATCAGCAACGCGTTGCACTGGCTGGAAGTAGACTGGGGCAGTGATGGTCATCTCACGTTCTGGATCGATGGCATCCAGCAGGGGAACTTGACAGGCATCAATAACAGTGCACAGCGGATGGAAAGTGTGCGATTGGGAGCACCAACCCTCTCCGCCAGCGGTATGAGCGGTTCGTTCTACATCGATGCCTTCGAGTCACGACGCCAGACCTACATTGGACCCTGATCAGGCGGGCAGAATTAAAAAAGAGAATGCCTTTGACGCGCCAGGGGCATTCTCTTCTTGCTGAGAGGTTTCAACATCTCGAGAGGGCAGACTCTTGCTTCAAACCAAAGATGTTCAATCTGACAAAGTACATCAAATCTGTAACCTCTTGGTACCGGAAATTGTCTTGTTTTGTGTAGACGGCATCACTATGATTTAGTCAGGCAGAGGGTCAGTTCGATCTAGCATTTGAAAACCAACTTAATAGGGAGGAAAGATGACTCCCGGGGAGAGAAATATGTTCAGTAAAGGAAAAATCCTGATCGGTATACGAGTCGCTCTGGCATTCATGCTGGCCGTCGGAGTTTTCAACGTAGCACCTGTTCATGCCGTTTCATCTATTCTATATGTCAAATGGGATGCCACTGGCTTAAACAACGGCACATCCTGGACAGATGCCTACACCGACCTGCAATCCGCGCTTGCGGCTGCATCCAGCGGCGATGAGATCTGGGTGGCAGCCGGAACCTATAAGCCGGTCTCGGACATCGATCGAACCGTTTCCTTTGTTTTGAAAAATGATGTGGCTGTGTATGGCGGTTTCGCAGGAACAGAGACGTCTTTCTCAGAAAGAAATTATCAAACCAACGTCACCACTCTTAGTGGTGACATCGGCATAGCAGGCGACAACAGTGATAACTCTTATCATGTGGTGATTGGAAGTGATACGAATAATACTGCTGTGTTGGATGGATTTACGATTACAGGCGGCAATGCAAATGTATCCCCGTCCGATAAAGGCGGCGGGATGTATAACTTCGATGGCAGTCCCAGTCTGGCGAATTTGATCTTTACGGAAAATTACGCCCGGTTTGGTGGCGGCATGAACAATGAAAGCACCAGCCTGTTAGAAAGCAGTAACCCGAATCTGTCAAATGTAAGCTTCATCAGTAATTCAGCTACGGAAGGTGGGGGCATGCGGAACATGAGCTACAGCAGTCCCACATTGGAGAATGTGAGATTCCAGAATAACACGGTTCAGCGCGCGGGAGGGGGTATGGCGAACCTGTATCAGAATGGTGTCACAATGCACAATGTGGTGTTCAGTGGGAATGTGGCCGGTGTAGGCGGTGGGATGACGAATGTCTATAGCAGTCCTGTATTGGAGAACGTAACATTTAGCCATAACTCCGCAGAGTGGGGCGGTGGGATGGCCAATGGAGGCAGCAGCCCGACCATTACCAATGCAACGTTTTTCGGAAACTCTGCCACAACGTATGGTGGCGCCATTTCCAATGAGAGCTATAGCGGCCCAACCCTGACGAACGTAACCATCAGTGGAAATTCTGCTGTGACGTATGGTGGTGGGATTTACAACGATTACTACGGTATGTATATCCGTAATAGCATTTTGTACGGTAACAGTGGCGGTGAAATCTATATCACCTTGGGCACTGCCGTTGTTAGCTACAGCATTGTAGAAGGTGGATATTCGGGTACCGGAAATTTAAATGTCGATCCGCTTCTGCTCCCGCTGAATGATAATGGGGGCTTCACCAAAACGATGGACATCCCCTCCGGCTCACCCGCGATCGATGCGGGGAGCAATGCCAATTGCCCCTCCACTGATCAGCGCGGCGTCGCCCGTCCGCAGGGGAGTCAGTGCGATATTGGTGCGTACGAGTACCAGCCAGTCGTTTATGTAGACCAGTCAGCTACTGGCGCTAATAATGGTTCATCATGGACGAACGCCTATACGGACCTGCAATCTGCACTCGCTGCTGCGTTGAGCGGTGAGCAGATCTGGGTTGCAGATGGAACCTATAAGCCAGGCCTTGATCGTGACGCCACGTTCTCGTTGAAAAATAACGTGTCCATTTATGGCGGCTTTAGCGGAACTGAAACTTCGCTCGATCAACGTAATCCATCCACCAATATTACGATTCTGAGCGGAGACTTGAATGGCAATGACTCTGCCAATGTCGCGCCAGACGAGCCGACGCGCGCGGACAATGCGATCCATGTCATTTCCAGTAGCGGAACTACAAGCTCAGCAGTCCTGGATGGGTTCACCATCACAGCTGGAAATGCGAACCTGGAAGTTCGTAACAGCTCTCAGGGCGGCGGGATGTGGAATGAGAACGGCAGCCCTACACTTGCAAACATTGTGTTTATCAATAATTCATCGCTGGTGTTGGGTGGTGGCATGTTTAACGACAATAACAGCCAGCCCACGCTTACGAATGTCGTATTTCAAAATAACATGTCGGAGGGCGGCGGTGGGCTGGCGAATTATCTGAGCAGCCCCGTACTCTCAAAAGTCACGTTCACAAATAACTATGCATCCTTTTCGGGCGGCGGCGCTCTAAACTTGAGCGGCAGCAATGCCATCTATGACGCGGTGACGTTCAACGGGAATTCGGCTTTTAGTTTCAGCGGCGGCATGGGCAACTACAGCTCCAACCCGCGCATCACCAATTCCACATTCTATAATAATCAGGCATTTGGTAACCCGCATCCGTTTCACTCTTCTGATCAAACAGCACCGTTCGGCGGAGCATTGTATAACAGCAGCAGCGATCCGATCATCGAGAATTCGACGTTTGTTGGTAATAGCGCAGGCAGCGGTATCTTTCCTGCTGGTAGTGCCATCGGAAACCAGGGAGGCAATCCGCAGCTTTACTATGTGACGATCGCCGGCAATTATGACGGCATCATGAACGATGCGACCAATCTCTTTATCGGGAACAGCATTATTTGGGGTAATTCGAATCCACCGACCATGGGGACTCACAGCATAGTGGATGTTAGTGGGAGTCCAGCCAATGTCACCGATAGCATCATTCAAAATGGGTATCCCGGTACGAACGTAATCGATGAAGATCCCAAGTTGACGCCACTGAGCAATAACGGCGGCAGTACGCAGACGATGGCGCTTCAACTAAGTAGCGCTGCGATCGACCGGGCCAATCCTGTCTACTGCCCGGCAACTGATCAACGTGGGGTGACCCGGCCAAAGAACGCGGCCTGTGATATGGGCGCCTTTGAGTATGAAGGGCCCATTTCCACCGATGACCTTGTACGAGTCTCGGTGAATGCAGCAGGTGAACAAGCCGACATGGACTCGCGCTATGCTTCGCTTTCCAGTGATGGACATTATGTAGCCTACGCCTCCTACGGTACCAACCTGGTGACCGGTGATACGAACAACGCAGCAGATGTTTTTATCCGGGATATGGTAACGGGCTCGGTCCAGCGTGTATCGCTCGCCTCGAATGGCGCGCAATCGAACGGGAATTCATGGGGCACATCCCTCTCGGGAAATGGACACTTCGTTGTCTTCGAATCGGACGCTACAAACCTTGTAGCGAATGATACGAATGGTGTCACCGATATTTTTGTCCACGGGATGTTTAGCGGCACCACAACGCGTGTCTCGCTGAATTCGAGTGGCATGCCAGCCAATGCTCGTTCACAAAGTCCCGTCATTTCAGCCAATGGTCGCTATATCGTGTTCGAGTCGAGCGCCACCAACCTGATGACAGGAGATTTCAACAACGCTCCCGACATCTTTATCCATGATACGACAACCGGCACGACGACAGCCGCATCGTTAAATTCGGGTGGTGAGCAGGGAAATAATTCATCTGTGGCGCCATCCATTTCGGCAGACGGCCGCTTTATTGCGTTCAATTCCTATGCAACCAATCTGGTTGCCTCCGATTCCAATAACCGTTCCGATATATTCATCCGTGATATGCAATCGGGAACGACGACACTCGCTTCGATTGGTTCTGGTGGTGTACCAGGCAATGGCGATTCGGTTTATCCGGCCATTTCCTCGGATGGACGATATATTGCTTTTTCCTCCACCGCGACAAACCTTGTGTCCGGGGATACGAACGGGAAAGAGGATATCTTCCTGTACGACACGCAACTAAATACCACCACACGTATTTCTGTCGATTCCAACGGTGCTCAGGCAAACAATGACTCATTGCGCCCATCCATTTCAGGAGATGGACGTTTCATCACCTACCATTCCACAGCCAGTAACCTGGTTGCGAATGACACCAATTCCAAAGCCGATGCCTTTGTCTATGATAGACAGGCTGGGTCTGTAAAACGTGTCTCAGTCAATTGGAATAACGGGCAGTCCAACGATCAATCACTATCCCCGTTCATTTCTGCGGATGGACTCTACATTGCCTTTTACTCATTTGCCACCAACCTGGTGACAGCCGATACGAATGGAGAAGCGGATGTCTTTGTCCATTGGCAGAAACATCTTCCCATACCGCCAACATCTACGCCAACGGCAACTTCGACCGCATCCCCATCCTCAACACCGACGTTCACACCCACCTACACAGCAACGTCTACACCATCCAATACGCCAACACCGACGAGCATGCCATCACTCTTCCAACCATATGTCAATCTTCCTGTGGGTAGTGGTAAAGCGGTTGCAGTTGGGGATTTTAACAGCGATGGGCTTCAAGACGTAGCAATGACAGCCATAGTAAATAACACAAGTAAGTTGCTTGTATTTTTACAAAATAGCAATGGAACTTTGGCAAGCCCTGTTGCGTATGATGCTGGCTATACCCCGCATTCAATTGCAATTGGCGATTTGAATAATGATGGACGAATGGATATTGTAGTGACAAACTATTCCAGCTCAGAAATCGGTGTATTTCTGCAACAGGAAAATGGGAGTTTAGCGCAGCGGGTTGTTTATCCCACAACAGCCCGTTATGTAGCTGTAGCGGTGGGGGATATAAATAGTGATGGATTGGACGATATCGCTCTGTCAGGGAACAATCTTGGCGTATTCACGCAGAATGCGGCTGGAGCCCTTAACCCTTTGGTCACATATCCCGCTCTTGGGTCGCCGACTTCTATTGTGGACATTGCGATAGCGGATGTTAATAATGATGGGAAAAATGATGTAATAAAGAAGCAAGGATATCCAGCTTTTCTTGTCTACTTACAAAACGAAACTGGCGGGTTAGTTCCCGGGTTTTATCCCGGGGAGACGTGCCAACCATCCTGCTCTATCCAGGCTCTTAGTACAGGAGATATTACTGGCGACGGGTTGACGGATATCATCATGAGCTTTGGAGGCAATCGTCCAGATTCAAAGATTGCGGTGTTTGCGCAAGCTCAGAATGGTACTCTCCTGCTGCCTGTTGTATATAGTGCATATGATATTCCGGCATCACTTGAAATTGCAGATGTAAATCAGGATAACAGGGCTGACGTTCTAACCGTGCACAGTGCATGGATCAAAATGGGTGTATTCCTGCAGCAAGCAAACGGAACTCTTAGCGCTTATAGTCTGTATCCCATTCCCTATTCAGATAATACCGCTTATGGAATGGCAGTCGGCGATATCAATCAGGATGGGTTGCCTGATGTTGCCATTGCCGATTCCAATAATGGGCTAGTTGTTCTGTACCACGCATCAAGCTCAATCCCGAATCCGCCAACGCCAACACGGGTACCAATCAATACGCCAACAATTACTCCGTCGCCTACTATCACTCCTACCTTTACTGTGACCAACACGGCAACTAATACACCAACTTTTACGCCAACAAACACGCCTACAAATACCCATACGTCGACACCAACGTCCACACCAGCAGTTGTCACCTTGGTCTTGCAGCCGGATGCAGCAGCCGGAGCAGAT
>Ga0190269_10001787_pt1 | contig 10150 bp, 11 predicted proteins | sample Popmic249IS_FD_133749 | JGI IMG/M metagenome (GOLD analysis project Ga0190269, IMG submission 133749) | Populus adjacent soil microbial communities from riparian zone of Blue River, Arizona, USA - 249 IS | ecosystem: Environmental > Terrestrial > Soil > Riparian zone | place: USA: Arizona... | reverse complement strand
TTGCGAGGCCGCAAGCGGCGTTCCGCGCCACGACCTCGAGCAGCTCGTGCACTGCCAGCATCTGCCCTTCATGTACCGCGTCGCCCTCAGCTGCAGCATCATGCACGGGTTGCGCAAGGGCGAGATCGCGTCGCAGCGTTGGGACGAATCAGCGTAGACGGCGCAGCCGAGCACGACTGGGACGAGGTCACTTGGAGCGACCACGCCGACTGGTCCGGCCAGGTCTGGCTCGTCGCCGAATCCTGGGGCGACGATACGAAGAACGGTCGGGACCGCGTGCAGCCACTTATCCCTATGGCAGCGCGGCTACTCCACCGGTGGTGGATCCAGAAAGAGCGACCGAGCAGAGGCCTGATCTTCAGCGCGGCGACGCCATGTCCAAGGGTCAGCCACTAGGTGAGCTCGCGCGGTTTGTGGCACGCTTTCCGAGGCACACGAACCGCGATCTCGTCGCAGAGGCCGAACGCGCAGGCGTGCCGCTCACCCTGCGCCGCGTCGAGACGCTGCGGAGCGAAGCGCGCAAGCGGCAAGATCGGAAAGCGGCGCTGTCCGACAAGATGTTCGCCCGCGGCTACGACTTCGGTTGGTCGGACACGCCGTACAAAGACGGCGAAGGCGTCCGGCAGGTCAAGCCTGGCTGGATCACCAAGCTTGGCATCCAGCGCCGTCATCGCTTCCACGACTTTCGCGACACGGCGGCCAGCCATCTGCTCTCCGGCTCTTGGGGCACCCGCTGGTCGCTGGGCCGTGTCTCGGAGTTCATCGGTCACAGCGACGTAAAGGTGACGCGCGACCGCTATGCAGCGTTGCTCACTGAGACGAAGGTTCGCCTCGCCGCCGGCATTCAACCGTGCAGACTGACGAACAGTGACGCGTCGGACGGGCTCAATGAGGATGAAGCGAGTGGCCGTAACCTTCTCGATGACCCCTGAGCTAACTACCGAGAATGCGTGGGCTCCGGAACTAGGACTCGAACCTAGGACCACTCGATTAACAGTCGAGCGCTCTACCAACTGAGCTATTCCGGAATGATTTCGTGCCTTGGTTGTCCAAGGAACGGGTGGCGGAGACTACTCGTGGGCGGTCTCGTGTCAAGAGTTTGTGGCGCCCGATAATCGTTTCAGGGGGTTGGGCTGCTTGCTGGCGGCCTGCGTATAGGTTGTGAGACGATCATCCCGGGGTGACTTCCATGCGTTCTGCAATGGTTTGGCTTGGTTTGTTCGCAGTCGCGGCTCTGGGCTGGGCGGCGCCCGCGCATGCTTGTAAATGCGCGCTCCCGGATGTTCGGCGGAGTTACGCGTCCGCCGATGATGTGGTGAAGGTGCGGGTGCTGAATCCACTGCCCGCTCCGAGCGGTCTTCGCCGCTATCTCGCCATAACGACGGCAGATGCGTTCAAGGGTTGTCTGCAGCGCCGGCAGCTCGTGATCCTGCAGACGAACGCAGAGAGCTCGGCCTGTGGCGCGAGGTTCGAGCTCGGCAGCCAACAGCTGCTGTTCACTACGGCTGCCGGCGAGCGCTTCGGCATGCCTGTGCTGAGCACGAGTACTTGCAGCGGCAATCGCCCCTGGAGCGAGCTAAATGACGAGGACCAAAGTTTCCTCGCGACGCGTTTCAACTGTTGCGGCGAGAGCTGTGCTTGCGTGGGTACCGAGCTCGCGAACTGTTTCGTGAACCCTTGCGATGTCAGCGCGTGCTCAGAGCCCGACGCGGTGTGCGAGGCGAACTACTGCGGCGGCTGCAACGCGGAATGGTTTACGCCTGACGGTCTGCCGGTGCAGAGCTGTGAGCCGCAGAAGCCGGCGTGCGACGCGCCGAACCGTAGGTACGTCGCGCGCGATCAGGCGACTTGCCAGCGGATCGACTTCATCTGCGAGGAAGGCGTTCCTTTCGTCGATGATTGCGGCTGTGGCTGTGTCATCCGCCCGCAGCCGATCGCGCCATGTCGCCACAGTGGTTGCTCGGGCGAGCTGTGTCTCGGCCCGGAGGACGAGGATGTGGTGACACCCTGCGTGGTGCGGCCGGAGTTTGCGTGTCTGCATCACACGACCTGCGAGCCGCAAGCGGACGGACGCTGCGGTTTCACGGAAAATCCGACCTACCTCACGTGCATCGACGCCGTGGAGGTCGTCACGCCCTGAGCTGCAGCGAGGGGTGGTAGGGCTCTTGTGAATGCAGTACAACCCGCGGCTCCCAACGGAGGAGTCACGTGGCCGATAGTTCATCCAACAAGCCGCTCGTCGGCATTTTGACCGGCAGCCCCAATGATCTCGGCGTCGTTGAAAAGGCGCAGGAGACGCTGCAATCGCTCGGCATTGTGAGCGAATTGGCGGTGCTGAGCGCGCACCGTACGCCTGAGCACGTGACGCAGTACGTGCGCGAAGCTCCAGGCCGCGGCGTGGAAGTGTTCATCTGCTGTGCCGGCATGGCTGCCCATCTCGCAGGCGCCGTAGCCGCGCAGACGCTCTTGCCCGTGATCGGCGTGCCGCTAGCCGCCGGTGGCCTGAACGGGCTCGATGCGCTGCTCGCCACGGTGCAGATGCCTCCCGGCATCCCCGTCGCGACCGTGGGCGTCGATGGCGCCAAGAACGCGGCGTACCTCGCCGCGCGCATCCTGGCGGCGAAGCACCCGTTCATCATCGAAAAGCTCCAGGCGGACCTCGCGACGCAGCGCAAGCGTTACGATTCGCCCGACAAGCCGCGCGTCCGCTGAAACATCGAGCGCATGGCGCGCGCGCGTTCCGACGGCGAACGGGACCAGCGCGCGCGCTTCAGCTCGACCGTCAGGTTCGGCGCGCTCCCGGACGATGGCACGCCGCACCGGCGCTCCGCGCCCTGGCGAACCTGGAGCCCGCCTCGGCCGTAAGATCGCCGCGATGTCTCACGCCCTATCTACGCAAACCATGCTCGCAGTCCGGCGCAGCGATTACGTGCAGCAGGTCACCCCGCTGCCGTTCATAGGTCTGCCGCGCGAGGAGATCGAGCGCTTGCATGGCGTCATCGAAGTGCTGGCCTCGGGCGCGACAGACGGCGATCTCCTGCCGCTGACAGCGTATGCCGCGATCCACTACAACTACGCTTGGCTCACCGGCCTCGGCGGACCACGCACGCTCGGAAAGCGCGTCTCGCTGCACGCGGCAGGCGAGCCCCCTCTGTTCCTCGATGACGAGCTGCTCTCGCAGGCGCGCCGCGAGCTCGAAGCATCCGGCCTTCCCGATGCGCCGTGCGACTGGCGCTGCGCCGGACTGATTCATCACGAGGCGCAGCTCGCGCTCGTATTCATCGTGCGCCTCCGACAACGCTGGACCGAGCCCAACCTGCGGGTGGCAAACAACACCGAGCTGCAGTTCGGCCGCGCGCGCTTCGACGCGTTCGGTCAGTTGCTGATCGACAATCTCCCTGCGCTCTAGCCGCGCGCGAGCCGAATTCCGGTGACCTGCCAGCGGGCAGACGCCGGAAAGAAGTTGCGATAGGTCGCGCGCAACGAGGCTCGAGGCGTGAAGCACGAGCCTCCGCGCAGCACCCATTGATCGCACATGAACTTGCCGTTGTACTCACCGAGCGCATCCGCCGAAGGCTGAAAGCCCGGGTACGCAACGTACGGGCTGCGCGTCCAAGCCCACGCGCTGCCGAAACCCGACGACGTGTGCCGAGGCACGAGCGCGCCATCTTCGGCGAACTGCCCAGTCACAGGTTGCGATGCATAGGCCAGCTCCCACTCGCCCTCGCTCGGCAAGCGAGCGCCCGCCCAGCGCGCGTACGCATCCGCTTCGTAGTAGCTGACATGGCACACGGGTGCCTCTGGATCGATCGGCAGCGCGCCGTGCAAGCTGTAGCGCTGATACTCCCCGTCTCGCTCCGACCAATACAGCGGTAAGCGGGTCGACGTGCGCTCCAGAAACGCGAAGCCCTCTGAGAGCCAAAGCTCGGGCCGCTGATACCCGCCGTCCGCGATGAACTCGCAGTATTCACGTTGCGTCACGAGTCGATTCGCCAGCTGATACGGCTCGACATAGACACGATGCCGCGGCGTCTCATTGTCGAACGCAAACCCCACACCGCTGTGCCCGATCTCCACCAGACCGCCGGCATGCGAAGCAAACTCCAGCGCCGGCGCAGCGACCCCGAGGCTCGCGGCTTCTGGCTGTACGCGATACACCGGCTGCAGCGGGTTGAAAGACAATGCATGCTGCAAATCGGTGAGCAGCAGCTCCTGATGCTGACTCTCGTGCTGCAGTCCGAGCTCTATACGCGCTTCGATGGCAGGCAAGGCATCATGCCTGCTCGCAAGCAGCGCACACACCGCATCATCGATCGCGTGTCGATACGCAAACACTTCGCGGACCGTTGGACGCGTGAGCATGCCGCGCTCCGCCCGCGTAAACTGCGGTCCAACTGTTTGATAGTACGAGTTGAACAGGACGCGAAACTGCGGGTGATGCGGCTGATAACCCGTGACGAACGGCTCCAACACGAACGTCTCGAAGAACCAGCTCGTATGCGCGAGGTGCCACTTCACTGGACTGGCGTCCGGCATCGACTGCACCACGTAGTCTTCCGCTTCGAGCGGCTCGCACAGCGCGAGGCTGAAGCCTCGCACAGCACGAAAGCGTTCCGTGACAGACGCTGTCATGAGCGTTCCACCTGGCTTACCCGTCTACACGCGACGTCGGCGAAGCGCTGCTCACTGTCGGTGAACAGCGCTAGCCGCTCCAACCCTGCCGCCTTGAGCAGCTCATCGATCTTCCGATGCGAGTACTTACAGCTCACTTCAGTATGAATCGGCTCCCACGCGTCGAGCTCGAAACGCTGACCGGCCACCGTCACCGTCTGCTGGCGCTTACTGATGAGGTAGCTCTCCATGCGGCTGTGCGATGGTGAGAACGTAGCGTGATGCATAAACTGCTCGACGTCGAAGTCCGCGTCGAGCTCGCGGTTGATGCGGCGCAGCAGGTTGTAGTTGAACTCGGCCGTCACACCCTGGCTATCCGCGTACGCAGCGATCAACGCCGAGGGATCCTTCAACAGGTCGAAGCCAACGAGCAGCACGTCTTCCGGCCCGCAGCCGGCAGACAAGTCGCGAAGCATGTCGATTGCCTCCGCGTCGCTGTAGTTGCCGATGCTCGAGCCGAGCCATAGCACGAGCAAGCGACGGCCCTGCTGTGCCGCGCGCACGCGCGCCAGCCCGCGAATGTAGTCATCGTGAACAGGGTCGACGCGCAAGCCAGGCAAGCGCCGCTGCATGCTTTGCTCCGCGCTCCAAAGCGCAGCTGCCGATACATCCACAGGCGCATAACGAACATCGCGCTGACGCTCGCGCATGCGACCTAGAATGACTTGGGTCTTATCGCCACTGCCTGCGCCCAGATCGACCACGCAACATGCTTCCTGCCCGATCAAGTCATCGATGGCATCCGCGTGCGTCTCGAGGATCTCGCGCTCTGCACGCGTGAGGTAGTACTCAGGCAAGCGCGTGATCTCATCGAACAATGCGCTCCCATGGTCGTCGTAGAAGTACACAGAAGACAAGCGCCTCGGTTTTTCCCGCAAACCCGAGATCACCTGGTTTTTAAACTCGGCGCGCACTTGCGTCACAGTGCGTGGCTTCTGGGTACGTCCCTGCGGCGCGGGTTCTGGCACTGCAATCGATACGGAAGTCGGATTGATTCGGCGCATTTTGTCTCCCATAGCGTTTCCAAGTGGCAGATGTGCGTCGTCCATGCCGCTCATGCGACGCCGGCGACGATGAAGCAATTCAGTAAGCCCTAAGGCCAGCTGGCACAGTCACAAGTCTGGATCGTTCAACGACTACGAAGGTGTTGTCTCGAACGCACCGCGCGGCAGCGAGCGATCGATGATCAGCTCGACCTTCCAGTCACTGCACTGCAAAGTCAGCGCCAAGCTCGCAGCGAACCGCGCAGCTGCAGCGCTTGGCTGCGGCTGAAACATGCGGACCGCGCAGCTTGCATGCGCCATGCGGGCAGCATGCACGATGAAGCGCATTTGTCCAGACGTCCGGAAACGCGAACAGCTCGCACCTCGCAGCCATCAGCGGCAGGCGTGCTAGGCCAACAAAGCTTCGAGCGCGTCTTCCAAGCGCGGATAATCAAAGCGAAAGCCGGCGTGCTCCAGCACGCGCGGGCGCACGTTCGCGCCTTCCAGGAGCACCTGGCTCAGCTCACCGAGCGCCGCTTTGAGCGCGAACACGGGCACGGGCAAGACCGTGGGCCGTCGCACAATGCGGCCCAACACTTCTGTGAAATCTTCATTGGTGACAGGCTCGGGCGCGACCGCGTTCACGGGCCCGTTGATCTCGGTCGCGCTCATCAAGAAGCGAATGACCGAAACTGCATCGAGCAGTGAGATCCAGGACATGAACTGTTGGCCGGAGCCGAGGCGCCCAGCAACGCCCAGCTTGAATGCCGGCAACATGCGCGTGAGCGCGCCGCCGTCTTTGCTCAGCACGATGCCGAAGCGCGGGATCACCACGCGCACGCCATGCGCCGTCGCCTGCATAGCCGTCGCTTCCCATGCCTGACAAAGCTCGGCGAGAAATCCGGTCCCAACGGGACTATTTTCTGCCACCGCATCCTGTCCGCGATGCCCGTAGAAGCCAACTGCTGACGCGTTGATCAACACTTTGGGCGGCTGCTTGAGCTGGCCGAGGGTCTGCACCAGCAGCTGCGTGCTGCCGACACGCGAATCGCGCAAAATCTTTTTCCGATGCGTGGTCCAGCGCGCGCCGGCGATATCCTCACCGGAGAGGTTCACGACCGCGTCTGCCGCTTCGAGCGGCTCGCTCTCGATCTCGCCCGAAGCGGGATCCCAGCTCGCGAAGCCGGGGCGTGCCGAGCGCGAGTAGCGATGCACGGTCGCCCCGCTCCGCTCCAATGCCGCGCACAGCGCACGTCCGAGAAAGCCGGTCGCGCCCATCACGCAGATCTTCGAGAGTTGGCTGGTCATGCGCAGCTCGTCACTGCGAGACAGCGGGGGCTGGCTTGCGGCGAAAGGTCGCGGGTGCTTGTCCTTAGGCGCCTTCATGCCAAGTAAGTTCGCCGGTATGCCCAACACGCTGCGTGAATGCAACGACCAACACACACCGCAGCGGATGCGAAGACCGCGCCAGCGCAAAGCTGCGTGCTTCGTCTGACCTGTTTCGGCTTCATTTTTGAGCCGGCTCTCGTGTATCTTGCGCGGCGTGGAGATTCTTTTCGTCACGACTGAGCTCGCCCCTTACAGCGTGGACCCGCGATCGCCGGAGGTCGCAGAGGCGGCGGCGTCGCTGCCCAAAGCGCTGCGCGGGCTCGGACATCGCGCGGTCGTTATTTCGCCGCTCTACAAGGGCATCGACCCGACGGCACGATCGCTCGCGCGGCGGCTGTCGGCAGTCAACGTGGAGGTGCTCGGCAAGAGCTACACCTGCCACCTCTACGATGGTCGCACCACCGGCGGTGTGGATCTGATCTTCCTCGCGAACCCCGAGCTGTTCGGAGATCATACCCCGGGCACCGCAGACAACGACACGCGCCTGCGCAGCTCACTGCTGCTGAGCGCGGCGGCCGCACAGGTCGCGCATACCCGTGAGCCCAAGGTCGACGTCCTGCACGCGCGGGGCGCTGGCACGGCAGCTGCCCTCCCCCTCGCCAAGCAGCTGCGTCCGGAGCTGGGTTGTGCACTATCGATTCACGATGGCGACGACCCGCTGCTCCTTCCTAGCTCGCAGCTGGGTGAGCTGTTTCTGCCAGAGGCGCTGCGCAACAGCGTGCTGCAGAGCGCGCCGAGCCTGCTCAGCGCCGGCATCAAGGCGGCGGACGCAGTGGTCGTCAGCTCGACCGCCAGCGCCCAGCGCTTTCTCGACAGCGCGAGCTCGCCTGTCGCGGGGCTCTTGCAGCAGAAGGGCGCGCGCTTTCTCGGTGTGGTGAACGGCGTCGATGCTTCGATCTGGAACCCGCTCGTCGACTCGCACCTGAGCTCGCGCTTCGACGCGACGGACCTCGCGGGCAAGCAACGCTGCAAGGGCGCGCTGCAATACATGATGGGCCTCGGCGTCCACCCGGACACTCCACTCATCGTCGCTATCGGCGAGCTTTCTGAAGCTCGTGGCGGCGACCTGATCGCGCAGATCACGAGTGACTGCATGCGCAGTGAGCTCCAGCTGTGTGTGCTCGGCAGCGAGGGTCGCGCCGCGGAGCAAGTGTGCAGCCTGAGCGGCGAGCTGCCAGAGCGGCTCGCGATCCGCACGAGCCACGACGAAAAAGAGCGACACCTCGCGCTGGGTGCTGCCGACTTCTTGCTCCTGCCCGCGCGCGAGCCGCGCTCGGTGGAGATCGCGCTGTCGGGCATGCGCTACGGCGCGCTGCCGATCGTGCATCCAGTGGGCGCGCTCGGCGACCACATCGTCGACGTGGATGCGAAGCTCGAGACCGGCAATGGCTTTGTGATCGAACGCGCGACGCCGGAGGATGTGCTGGCCACCGTGCAGCGCGCGCTCAGCGCGTACAGCCGACGCAAAGCGTTCGATGCGCTGCGCAAGCGGGCCATGCGCCACGATGTGTCGTGGGAGCGCAGCGCGCGCCGCTACGAGCACGTGTTCAAGCAGATCAGCCAGGCCGCTGCACCAGCGGCCTGAGTCGCCGGGTGCTCGGTCAGGGCACTAGTCCCGGAAGTTCTCGAACTGCAGCTCGATGCCGAAGTCCTGCTGTTTCAGGGCCGCGATGCACGCCTGCAGGTCATCGCGCTTTTTGCCGGACACTCGCACGCTGTCGCCTTGAATGGCGCCCTGCACTTTGATCCCGGAAGCCTTGATGAACTTGACCACTTCTTTGGCCTTTTCTTGGCTGATTCCCTGCTGAAGCTTGATCAGCTGGCGATAGCTCGCGGACGCAGCCGGCTCGAGCTTCTGCGGATCGAGCGCGCGCTGCGACACGTTGCGCCGCGCCAGCTTCTCACGCAGCACCGACAGCGCAGCCTCGACGCGCGACTGGCTGTTCGCGCGCAACCATATGCCTTCTTCGCTGCGCTCCACGGACGCGTTAGTGTCGCGGAAGTCGTAGCGCGTGCCGATCTCCTTGGAGGTCTGCTGAATCGCGTTGTCCACTTCATGTAGGGCAAGCTTGGAGACTACGTCGAACGACGGCATGGGCGGCTCTCCTGTGTGACTCAGCGGCAAGATACGCCATCAGCGTATCGCCTCAAACCCGCAGCGGCACCTTGGGCAGCTGCGCGTCGCTGTCCCGCAGATAGACCGGCGCGACCTTGGCCAGCTCGGGCGCTTCCCCCGCCGCGAAGCGAGCCAGAGCGAGCTCGGCCACCACGCTCGCGCGCGGGGCGGCGATCCCATTGTAGATCTGCCACGCGCCCGGCGCGTCTGCGAGAAGCTCGGGATAGCGCGTGATCCCTGCACCCACGAGCGCGAGCAGGTCGTCGCCGCTGACAGCGGCAAGACTCTCGTGCACGAGATCCGGCGTCGCATGAAAGGGCGCGCGCTCGCGCTGCAGCTCGTTGCCTTTGCGTGTGTACACCGCGCAAAACAGCTCGCCTTTGAACGCATCCAAGCAAGCTGCGATGCGCAAGCTGTCGGTCACGCGCAGCGCTTCGTGTGCCAGTGCATCGAGCGAGATCACGGGGATCACCGGCTTCTGCAGCGCGAGACCCAGCCCCTTCGCGGTCGCGACACCCACGCGCACACCGGTGAACGAGCCGGGACCTACACCCACGCCGATCACATCGATCTGCGCGAGCGTCCATCCCGCCTGGGCCAACATCGCTTTGACGTTCGGCAGCAGCGTCTCTGCGTGCTTACCGTCCGAGACCTCGTGTTGCTCGATCACCACCTGCCCGTGGCAGATCGCCAATGATGTAACGTGCGCAGAAGTGTCGAACGCCAGGACGCGTAAAGCCTCGGTAGACATGCGGGCGCGCACTCTAGCTCAGATCCGAGCGCTCGAGGGCACGCGCGGGCGCCCCGCCCCGTGCGTTTGGCAGCCGCTCGCTGCGGCCTTGCGTCCGAGAAGGCCGGCGCGCACGCTTGCGGGGCAGCCGTGGCTCTTCCTACATCGTTTCCAAGCACCGTGGGCTTTTGGCCGGCCCAGGAGCTCCATCGCTCCGAGAGCCCCTCGCGCGCAGGCCGCCTCGTGGTATGCCACGCGGTC
>Ga0190269_10001786_pt1 | contig 10151 bp, 11 predicted proteins | sample Popmic249IS_FD_133749 | JGI IMG/M metagenome (GOLD analysis project Ga0190269, IMG submission 133749) | Populus adjacent soil microbial communities from riparian zone of Blue River, Arizona, USA - 249 IS | ecosystem: Environmental > Terrestrial > Soil > Riparian zone | place: USA: Arizona... | reverse complement strand
GTGCACGTCCTCGACGAGGCCGGCGAAGCCGGGGGCAGCGCGGTCCACTGCCGCCACCAGCTTGTCCGCCTCGCGGCGGCCGATGTCGTCCCACCGCTCGCCGTTGGCGAGGTCGTACGGGTGCCACTGCCCCCACACCGTGACCAGGTGCTTGCCGGCGGGTGCCAGGGAGTCGTCGAAGGCGCTGAAGCACATCGCCAGCGCTGCCGGCTCCGTCGGGGGCAGCCCGGCGGACCACTCGCCGTGGGCGCGCCGCAGCGCCTGCCTCGACGGAGCGAGCAGCTGCAGGGCGCGGTGCACCTCGGGCCCGGGTGCGCCCGGGTACGACGGCAGCCCGGTCGTCGCCAGCCGCACCACCATCCCGATGCCGTTGCCGACCCGCACGGTGCGGGTGGCCCGCTCCAGCAGCGCCTGGTCGCCGAGCAGGCCCAGCGTGGTGAGGACGTGCGCCCCGCTGACGACCACGTCGGCGTCGAGCACGTCTCCGGATGCCGTGCGCACGCCCACGACCCGGTCGCCGCGGCGGAGCAGGGCGGTGGCGGCGTCGCCGAGGCGGACGCTCCCGCCGTACCGCTCGAGGCGCGTCGCCAGCGCCTCGCTGAGCATCCCGCTGCCGCCGCGCGGGCGGCCGGGCGGGCGCAGGTGCATGACGGCGTTCCAGCCGACCAGGTCGGCGGTCGCCGGCTCGTGCGTGGGCGGGCCGGACTGCGCGCCGAGCCAGGACAGCGCGGTCTTGAGGCGCTCGTCGTCGAAGAGGCTGTCGAGCAGCCCGTCGCCGCTGGTCAGGAACTGGCGCGACAGCTCGACCCCGCCGAGGCCGGCCTCCTTGCCCGTGCCCCAGACAGCCCGGCCCAGCCGGGCCGGCGTCGGCTCGTCCTGGAAGGCGTCGAAGACCCGGACGTTGCGCGCCGCCCAGTCGGTCGCGAAGGCGCGGTAGGCGTCCGCGTCCCTGCTGCCGCAGACCGCCTCGATCGACGCGCAGGTGCGGTCGAGGTCGACGTGGAAGGTCAGCGCCTCGTCCCCGAACGGGGCGAAGCCCCAGGGGTCCAGGTCGAGGTACTCCAGGCCGCACTCGTCGAGCCGCAGGTCCTCGACGATGCCGGTGTGACGCACCATCACATGGGCGCTCGACCCGCGGTCGACCCGGTAGCCCGGCCAGCGCTCGACGGTGCTGACCGCCCCGCCGACGACGGTGTCCCGCTCGACGACCGTCACGTCGAGGCCGGCCCGGGCCAGGTAGCAGGCCGCGACCAGCCCGTTGTGGCCGGCGCCCACGACGACGGCCCGGGGCGTGCGCCTCACAGCTGCTTGCCGAGCACGGCGAAGACCCGCGGGTCGCCGGGGAAGCGCAGCCCGGTCACGAGGTCGACCCAGCCACCCGCCCGGTAGAAGCCGCGGGCCCTGGTCTCCCGGTCGGGGGTGGTGAGCACGCCGGTCCGGGCACCGGTCCCGGCCAGCAGGTCGTCGAGCAGCGCCCGGCCCAGGCCGCGGCCCTGGTGGGAGGGGAGGACGTGCAGCTCGCACACCTCGAAGGCGTGCGCCAGCCAGACCTCGGCCAGCTCGCGCGGCATCGAGGCGCCCACCTGGTCGTGCCACCACTGCCCGGGGTGCCCGATGTAGCCGTAGGCGATGCCGACGAGCCGGGAGCCGTCGCTGGCGGCGACCGCGCGCAGCCCCTCCCGGTCCAGGTGGCTGAGCAGGATGCCGCGCCGGCTGTGCGCGGTGGCCAGCGGCACCTCCATCGCCTCGGCGTAGACGGCCAGGACGTCGTCCGCCCGGGCGGCGAGGGTGGTCCTGTCCCACCGGGTCAGCGCGGGGTGCACACCCGAGAGCCTGTCATGGTGTGGTCCGCGTCTCATTCCCTAGTCAGAAGCAGGGAAATAGCCGATGATGGAGGCGTGGACCACCGGATGCTCGCCCTCGAGGCCGCCCAGCGGCTCGAGGACGCCTCGCCGCAGGACGTCCTGCGCTGGGCCGCGGACACCTTCGGAGACCGCTTCGTGGTCTCGTCGTCCATGGGGGACGGGGTGCTCGCCTCGCTGGCGGCGTCCGTCGTACCGGGGGTCGAGGTCGTGTTCCTCGACACCGGCTACCACTTCGCCGAGACGCTCGGCACCCGTGATGCGGTGGCCCAGGTCTACGACGTCCGGGTCCGCACCGTGCTGCCCCTGCTGACCGTGGCGCAGCAGGACGCCGAACACGGCCCCGAGCTGTGGCGGCGGGACCCCGACGCGTGCTGCGCGATGCGCAAGGTCGAGCCGCTGGCGCGGGCGCTCTGGGGCTACGAGGCCTACGCGAGCGGCATCCGGCGCGACGAGTCGCCGACCCGGGCCGGCACGCCGGTGGTCGAGTGGGACGAGCGGCGCGGGCTGGTCAAGGTCAACCCCATCGTGCGGTGGAGCCAGGACGACGTCGACGCCTACGTCGCCCGGCACGGCGTGCTCGTGAACCCGCTGGTCCACGAGGGGTACCCCTCGATCGGGTGCGCGCCGTGCACCCGCCGGGTGGCGCCCGGGGAGGACCTCCGCGCCGGCCGCTGGGCCGGCAGCGACAAGACCGAGTGCGGGCTGCACGCGTGAGGCGGCTGCTGGCGCGGTTGCGGCGGCGGCGCGACGCGTTCTCTGCGGGCGATCTGCCCGGGGCGAGCGCGCCGGTCCCGCAGAGAACGGCACCAGGGGGCGGTCAGCGCCCGGTCGTGCCCTGGTAGCGGAGCTCGAACACCCGCAGGCAGTCCTCGCAGCGCCACCTGGCGTGCTCGGTGAGCTCGCCCCACGGCACGAGCGACTCCTCGCCGCAGTACGGGCAGTAGAGCGGCGTCGCCCGCTCCGTCCCTGGGGCGGTCACAGCAGCTTCGTGGTCTCGGCCCGGCGCGCCCACACCGCGAAGGACTCGCCTTCCGCCCGCTCCTCCTCCCAGGTCCGTACCAGCCGCTCCACGTAGTCGGCGGCGCCGTCGGCGGTGACCTTCAGCCCCCGCTCCTTGCGCCCGAAGCCGGCGTCGGCACCGAGCCGGCCGCCGAGGTGCACCTGGAAGCCCTCCTGGCCGTCGACGATCGAGCCCTTCAGCCCGATGTCCGCGGTCTGGAAGCGCGCACACGAGTTGGGGCAGCCGTTGACGTGCAGCGTGATCGGCTGGTCGACGTCGGGCAGCCGCTTGTCGAGCTCGGTGTAGAGCTCCACCGCGCGCGCCTTGGTCTCCACGATGGCGAGCTTGCAGAACTCGAGCCCGGTGCACGCGAGGGTGCCGCGTCGGAAGGCCTGCGGCCGCACCCGGAGGTCCTCGACCTCGAGCAGGTCGACCAGCTCGTCGACGCTCTCGGCCGGGACGTCGAGGAGGACCAGGCCCTGCTGGGCGGTGGTGGAGACCCGGCCACCGCCGTACCGCTCGGCGAGGTCGGCGACCCGCTGCAGCTGGGTGCCGCTGGTGCGCCCGGAGCGCGCCACGACCCCGACGTAGAACCGCCCGTCGTGCTGCGGGTGGACGCCGACGTGGTCCCGGTGCTCCACCGGCGGTACGGCGGGAGCCGGGCCGTCCGGCAGGGGCGCGCTCAGGTACTCGCTCTCGAGTACCTCCCGGAACCGCTGCGGTCCCCAGTCGGCCACCAGGAACTTCAGCCGGGCGTGGTTGCGCGACCGGCGGTAGCCGTAGTCGCGGAACACCGAGATCACGCCCTCCCACACCTCGGCGACGCGAGCCGGCTCGACGAAGGCGTCCAGTCGCACGGCCAGCTTGGGGTTGGTCGACAGGCCGCCGCCGACCCAGAGGTCGTAGCCCGCACCGAGCTCGGGGTGCACCACGCCCACCAGCGAGATGTCGTTGATCTCGTGGTTGGTGCAGTGCGTGGAGCAGCCGCTGACGGAGGACTTGAACTTGCGGGGCAGGTTCGCGTAGGCAGGGTCGCCGAGGTAGCGGGCGGCGACCTCCTTGATGGCACCCGAGGCGTCGATCACCTCGTCGGCGGCCACGCCGGCGAGCGGGCAGCCGATGATGACGCGGGGAGAGTCGCCGCAGGCCTCCGTGGTGTGGAGCCCCACCTCCTCCAGCCGGCGCCAGATCTCCGGCACGTCCTCGATGCGGACCCAGTGGAGCTGCACGTTCTGCCGGTCCGTGACGTCGGCGACGTCGCGCCCGAGCTCGGTGGCGATCTCCCCGATGACGCGGAGCTGCCGCGAGGTGAGCTGCCCTCCGTCGATGCGGATCCGCAGCATGAAGAACGGCGCCTCCAGCTCGTGCGGCTCCAGCACGGCGGTCTTGCCGCCCGGGATGCCCTCGGCCCGCTGCGTGTAGAGGCCGTACCAGCGGAGCCGGCCGCGCAGGTCCGCGCCGTCGATGCTGTCGAAGCCCTGCTTGGCGTAGACGTCGAGGACGCGCTGCTTCACGGTCAGCGGCGCGCTGTCCTTCTTGACCTGCTCGTTGGGGTTGAGGGGCTCTCGGTAGCCGAGCGCCCACTGGCCCTGGCCGCGGGTGGCGGGCACGGGTGGCTCCTGGGAGAAGTGGCGGGGCGGGGACGGGGCGGGTCAGTGCAGGCGGCTGGTACAGATCGCGCTGGCGGTCCGCTCGAGGTCCACGTGGCGCCGCGAGACGAGAAGGGCGCCCATGGGGCTCGAGGGTGGCACAGCGGGAGGGCGTCGGACAGGGCGCCAAGCGCGGTGTGACACAGGTCTCCTACTAATCCCACGAACTCACTAGGAAATATAGCGCAGCCCTGCCACGATGTCGCGGTGCCTCTCTCCCCGCTCGTCATGCGGCTGCATGTCGACCTGCTGCGCGTGGTGAGCGCTGCCTGTCGGGGCTGACCCCGTCGGCAGTCCCTCCTCAGCGAAAGGCACCCTCTACCCGTGCGCACGACCCTGAAGACCCTTGCCGCCGCCGTGCTCGCGCTGGTGGCGACCGCGTGCGGCGGCGCCTCGGCCGCGGACGGCGCGAGCGGTACGACGACGCTCCGCCTCGGCTACTTCCCGAACGTCACCCACGCGAGCGCCGTCTACGGCGTCGCCAGCGGCGTCTACGAGCGCGAGCTCGGCGACGTGGCACTGAAGACGCAGACCTTCAACGCCGGCCCGGCCGCGGTCGAGGCGCTCTTCGCCGGCGCGATCGACGCGACCTACATCGGCCCCGGCCCCGCCGTGAACGCCTTCCTCAGGAGCAGGGGCGACGTCGTCCTCGTCGCCGGAGCGACGAGCGGCGGTGCCGCACTGGTGGTGCGGCCCGGCGTCACGGACCTCGAGGGCCTGCGGATCGCCGACCCGCAGACCGGCGGCACCCAGGACATCGCGCTGCGCACCTACCTGAAGGGCAAGGGGCTCGAGGTCGACCGGCAGGGCGCTGGCGACGTCACGATCCTCGCCCAGGAGAACTCCCAGACGCTCGACCTCTTCAAGCAGGGCACGATCGACGGTGCGTGGGTGCCCGAGCCGTGGGCGTCACGGCTGGTGCTCGACGGCGGCGGCACGGTGCTCCTCGACGAGCGCACGCTGTGGCCGGGTGGTGAGTTCGTGACGACCAACCTGCTGGTGCGCAAGGACTTCCTCGAGCAGCACCCGGACGCGGTCAAGGCCCTCATCAAGGCGCAGGTGGCGGCGAACGAGGCCGTCGCGGGCGACCTCTCCAAGGCCAAGGCGGTCATCAACGACGCGCTCGAGGACCTCACCGGCAAGGCCCTCGCGCCGCCCGTGCTCGACCGGGCCTTCCGCCAGCTCGAGCTGACGGTGGACCCCCTCGCCGCGTCGCTCAAGACCACCGCCGAGCACGCCTTCGCAAGCGGGCTGGTCGAGGCGGGCGACCTCGCCGGGATCTACGACCTCGGCCCGCTGCGCGAGGTCACCGGCAAGGACTACGACGACGCCGGGCTCGGAAGGGGCTGACACCCATGACTGTCCTCCAGGGACGCGAGGGTGCGGGCGTGCAGGTGGTCGACGGCGGGCCTGCCGTCGCCGTGCGCGGGCTGACGAAGCGCTTCGGCGCCGGCCCCGTCGTCCTGGAGGACGTCTCCCTCGAGGTCGCCGAGGGGGAGTTCCTGTGCCTCCTGGGCGCCTCCGGGTGCGGCAAGAGCACCCTGCTCTCCCTGGTGGCGGACCTCGACCAGCCCACTGCGGGGTCGGTCGAGGTCCGCGGCGGCAAGCCGTCGCTCATGTTCCAGGAGCCGGCGCTGTTCCCCTGGCTCACAGCCCGGGAGAACGTCGAGCTGGCGCTGCGGCTGCGCGGCGTCGGCAGGGCGGAGCGCCGGGCGCGCGCGGACGAGCTGCTCGAGCTGGTCCGGCTGGCGGACGCCGGGCGCAAGCGCGTGCACGAGCTGTCGGGCGGCATGCGGCAGCGCATCGCCCTGGCACGCGCGCTGGCCCAGGACAGCCGCGTGCTGCTCATGGACGAGCCGTTCGCGGCGCTCGACGCCATCACCCGTGACGTGCTGCACGACGAGCTCGTGCGGATCCGCGAGGCGCAGGACCTCACCGTCGTGTTCGTGACGCACAACGTGCGGGAGGCGGTGCGGCTCGGCGACCGGGTGGTCCTCCTGTCCTCCCGCCCCGGGCGGGTGGTGAAGGAGTACCCCGTGGGTATCGGGCAGCCCCGCCGGATCGAGTCCCCGGAGGTCGCGGCGCTGGCGCTGGCCATCACCGACGACCTGCGCGCGGAGATCCGCCGGCACGGAGGGCACTCGTGACCACCCAGACGGACGAGCTCGCCTCTCTGGAGGCGGGTCTCGACGCCCTCGGGACGCCCGAGGTCACCGGGCCCTCGCGGGCCCGCCAGGTGTGGTCGGCGACCTGGCCGCCCACGCTGTTCGTGCTCCTGCTCGTCGCGGTGTGGCAGGCCGTCTACACCGCCGAGGTGGTGGAGGCCTACCGGCTGCCGTCCCCGCTCGACACCCTCGCTGCGCTCGGCGACCAGTGGGAGTCCGGAGACCTCCGCGAGGCGACCTGGAACAGCGTCAGTCGCGGTGCCCTCGGCTTCGCCGCTTCGCTGCTCATCGGTACGGCGCTGGGTCTTCTGGTGGGGCGGGTCCGACCGGTCCGCCGGGCCGTCGGCCCCGTGCTGTCAGGCCTGCAGTCGTTGCCCTCGGTCGCCTGGGTGCCTGCCGCGATCCTGTGGTTCGGCACCGACAGCGCGACCATCTACTTCGTCGTGCTCATGGGAGCCGTGCCGTCGATCGCCAACGGCATGGTGTCCGGCCTCGACCAGGTACCGCCGCTGTTCCTCCGGGTCGGCCGGGTGCTGGGGGCTCGGGGGCTCGCCTCCGCCCGGCACGTGCTGCTGCCGGCCGCACTGCCCGGGTACGTCGGCGGGCTGCGCCAGGGCTGGGCCTTCTCCTGGCGCTCGCTGATGGCTGCCGAGCTCATCGCGCGGACACCCGAGCTCGGCCTCGGCGTCGGGCAGCTGCTCGACCTGTCGCGCCAGAACGCCGACATCGCCGGCGTGATCGCCGGCGTCCTGACCATCCTGGTGATCGGCGTCGTCGTCGAGCTGTGCCTGTTCGCCCCGCTCGAGCGGCGGGTGCTGCGGCGCCGCGGGCTGCTCGCTGCCGTCTCCTAGTGGCACCCTGCAGCCTGTGCTCTTCCCCCTCCACCTCGAGCTGACCGGCAAGCGGGTCCTGGTCGTCGGCGGCGGCCCGGTCGCCGTGCGCCGGGCTCGTGCCGCCCATGCCTGCGGCGCGGACGTCCTCATGGTCGCCCTCGACGCGCCGGAGGGCCTGCCGTTCCCGGTCGCGCGCCGCTCCTTCGCGCCGGCCGACCTCGACGGCGCCTGGCTGGTCCTCACCTGCACCGGCACGGTGGACGAGGAGGTCGCCGACCTGTGCCGGGCGCAGCGGCTGTGGTGCGTGCGGTCCGACGACCACCGCAGCTCGGACGCCTGGGTGCCGGCGGTGATGCGGGTCGACGAGGTCGTCGTCTCGATCACGTCGGGCCGTGACCCGAGGCGGTCGGTCCGGCTGCGTGACACCCTGGTCGCGCGCTGGCGCGAGCTGGACGGCGGCCCGTCGCAAGGAGGCCGCCCGTGAGCGTCCTGCTGGGCGTCGCCCACGGGTCACGCGACCCGCGCGCGCAGGAGGTCGTCCGGGAGCTGCTGGTCCTCACGGCCGGCCTGCGGCCGGGGCTGCGCGCGGAGGCGGCCTACGTCGACAACGCCTCACCGTCGATCCGGTCGGCCATCGCCGGCCTCGTCAGGGAGGGGGAGCGCGACGTCACCGTCGTACCGCTCCTGCTGGGGGCGGCGTCGCACTCCAAGACCGACGTCGCGGCGTCGGTGCAGGCGGCTCGGCTCGCCCACCCGGGCGCCGTGTTCCGGTACGGCCGGCCACTCGGGCCGCACCCGGTCGTGGTCGACGTCCTGGAGCGCCGGCTCGTCGAGGCCGGTGCCCGCTCCCTGCCGGTCGTCCTGGTGGCGAACGGCTCGCTCGACCCGGACGCCAACGCGGGCGTGGCAGCGACGGCGCGGCTGCTCTGGGAAGGACGGGAGCACCCGAGCGTCGACTACGCGTTCGTGTCGACGACGGGGCCCTCGGTGCCCGAGGTGCTGGAGCGGCTTCGCGCACAGGGGCGCGAGCGCATCGCGGTCGCGCGGTACTTCCTCGCCCCGGGCCACCTGCCCACGATGGTCCGCGACCTCGCGGCGGGCTCCGGTCTGGACGTCGTGGTGTCGGAGCCGCTCGGCGCCTCCGAGGGGCTCGCGACGCTGGTCCTCGGCCGGTACGACGAGGCCCGGGCCGGCGACATCCGGATGAACTGCGACGGCTGCCTCTACCGGGTCCCGTACCCCGGGCTCGAGCACCTGGTCGGATCCCCGCAGGTGCCGCACACCCACCCTGGCGACGAACCGGGCTGAGCGGCCCTGATCTGCCCGGCTCCGGGGGACTGGCCGGCCGCCGTCACGGTGGACGGGGCGGAGATGCAGATCGAGCTGGCACTGACCGCGTGACGGCTCAGCCGAGCGCGTGGCGCACCGCCGCGACCATCGTGGCCCCGTCGGCCGGCAGGTGGACCACCTCGCAGCCGGCCAGGAGCTCCGGCTGCTTTGCGCCCTCCGGTCGGGAGATCTCGACGACGACGGGCAGGTCGGGGTGGTGCGCGCGCTGCGCTCGCAGCACCTCGCGGTGCTCGGGCCGGTGCCAGTCGAGGCTGGTGTAGACGACATCGGCGTCGCGAAGGAGCGCGCAGCCGGGCGCTGCCACCTCGGCGCAGCGCCTGCCGGGCTCCGGCCCGGCGCAGGTGACGACCTCGTAACCGGCGCGCTCCAGGATGTGCTGGGACGCCGTGCGCACGGCCCCGTCGGGGTCCTCCACCAGGATGCGGGGACGCCCTCGGTCCTCGGCCCACGCCCCTGGCTCCAGTGTCCGGGTGCGACGGAGCACGTCACCCACCTCCCTCTCCCGTTCGGCGGCCGGCTTGTCCGGTCTGCCCGGAGGGTGCCGTCTCGAGCGGGTCGGCGGGCAGAGGCCTTCGGCAACGACCTGCGGAGGACGAAGGTCCTCGGTCAGGCGAGGCTGCTGGCGTCGCCCGGTACGTCGACGGCGTGGGCCTCCAGCGCGTCGCGCGGCACGAGTTCCAGCGCGCGCTCGTGCGTGCTGGCCAGTACCACCGGCGCGGCGACGCCCTCGTGGTAGGCCTGCAGCCAGCGCAGCGCCACCACGCACCAGCGGTCGCCGGGGCGCAGGCCGGGGAAGCCGTACTGCGGGGCCGGGCTGCTCAGGTCGTTGCCGACCCGCCGCTGGTGCTCCAGGAACTCCGCCGTCATGACGGCGCACACCGTGTGGCTGCCCACGTCCTCCGGGCCGGTCGTGCAGCAGCCGTCGCGGAAGAAACCGGTCACGGGGTCGGTGCCGCACGGCTCGAGCGGCTCGCCCAGCACGTTCAGGTCCTCGCTCACACGGGCCATCCTGCCCCAGGTACGCCGAAGGGGCCCCAGCCGAGACGACTGGAGCCCCTTCGGGTGAGTGCTAGAGCGGCTGGACGTTCTCCGCCTGCGGGCCCTTCGGGCCCTGCGTGACGTCGAACGAGACGCGCTGGTTCTCGTCCAGCGACTTGTAGCCCTGGGTGGCGATCGCGCTGAAGTGGCAGAAGACGTCGGCGCCGCCGCCGTCCTGGGCGATGAACCCGAAGCCCTTCTCCGCGTTGAACCACTTCACTGTGCCTTCGGCCATGACATTCCCTTTGCTC
>Ga0190269_10001785_pt1 | contig 10151 bp, 8 predicted proteins | sample Popmic249IS_FD_133749 | JGI IMG/M metagenome (GOLD analysis project Ga0190269, IMG submission 133749) | Populus adjacent soil microbial communities from riparian zone of Blue River, Arizona, USA - 249 IS | ecosystem: Environmental > Terrestrial > Soil > Riparian zone | place: USA: Arizona... | reverse complement strand
TCTCGATAAAGTCTGGTCGAAGATCGAGGCGCAGGGGATCAAGATCCTGACATGGCAAGATGAAACGTATCCGCAACGATTAAAGGAAATCGAGCAGCCACCACCTGTGTTATATGTGCGTGGTGATTATCTGACCGACGACCTGTATGAGGTTGCAATTGTTGGTACACGCCGGGCGACGCCGTATGGCAGGCAGATCACGGAGGAATTATCATCCTATCTTGCTGCCAATGGGATCACAGTCATTTCGGGGCTCGCGCGTGGGGTGGATGCCATTGCACATCAAACAGCGTTGAAAGCCGGCGGGCGTACGATCGGCGTGCTGGGTTCGGGTGTGGATAAAATCTATCCGCCGGAACACCGTCAGTTGGCAGAGCAGATCATGAATGGGCATGGCGCGATCATCAGCGATTATGCTCCGGGTACGCCGCCAGATGCATCCAATTTTCCTCCGCGCAATCGTATTATTTCAGGATTATCATTGGCGGTTGTCGTGATCGAAGCTGGTGAGACCAGCGGCGCGTTGATCACGGCAGAGTTTGCCGCCGAGCAGGGCCGAGAGATATTTGCTGTGCCTGGTAGTATACTTGCGCCTCAAAGTAAGGGAACGAACAAGCTTATCCAAAAAGGCGCGTTACCACTATTGAGCGTGAACGATTTGATGCAGGCATTGAATCTGACCCGCATGGGCGATCACAAGGCCGCACGCAAGATCATCCCGGCAGACGCAACAGAAGCTCGTTTGATCGGTGTGTTGGGCAGTGAGCCGCTGCACGTGGATGAAATACGAAATCAAACAGAGTTGCCCATTGAAAAAGTTTCGGCAACACTGGCATTGATGGAACTTAAGGGAATGGTGCGCCAGGTGGGCGGCATGAATTACGTTGCGGTGCGCGAAGAACAATCTGATTATTGGGTGTGAGCGAGGATATGGAACATACATACGCAGTCATCATGGCTGGAGGTGGTGGAACCCGCCTGTGGCCCGTCTCCCGAAAAGAAAAACCAAAGCAATTATTACCCTTATTGGGTAAGGAAACCTTATTTCAAAGCACGGTCAGTCGTCTCGAGAAACTGTTCCCTCCGGAACGAATTTTGGTTGTGACGGTGACAGAGCAGGCGCGCCAGATGCAAGAGCAGGCGCCTGCCATTCCCATTGAGAACTATCTCATTGAGCCCGCGCCACGCGGTACCGCTTCTGTGGTAGCATTGGCGGCCGCCGTATTAAAGAAGCGAGACCCCGAAGCAGCAATGGCGATCCTGACGTCGGATCATTTCATCCGTGACAAGGACTTGTTCCGTTACTTGATCCGTACTGCGTTCGATGTGGCGAAAAAAGATTATCTTGTCACGTTGGGTATCACGCCGACATCTCCCTCCACGGGATATGGATATATCGAGCAAGGCGAGTCGCTGGATGGTGATTACACATATCCAGTTTATAAGGTGAAACGGTTCAAAGAAAAACCGGATCAGGCAACGGCTGAGCAGCTATTACGTTTGGGTGACCACTCGTGGAACAGCGGCATGTTCGTCTGGAAAGCGGATGTGATCCTGGCCGAGATCCAGCGGCAAATGCCTGAGCTGTCGAAAGCGGTCGCTGACATTGCCGAAGCCTGGGACACATCGAATCGAGACACTGTGGTCAATTCGTATTGGCCGAACCTGAAATCGCAGACGATCGATTACGGTATCATGGAAAGAGCCGAACGAGTGGCCGTGCTGCCCGCCGGTGGACTTGGCTGGAGCGATGTTGGTTCATGGGATTCACTCTTCGAAGTGTTGTTCCCGGATATGAACGGCAATGTCCCTGTGAATGCACAGCATCTTCTGGTCGATACGCATAACACGCTTGTGTATGGTAAAACCGATGAACGGTTGATCGTCACCATCGGTTTGGATGATGTGGTGATTGTAGATGCAGGAGATGTCCTCATGATCTGCAAGACGGACCAGTCACAGAAAGTAAAGAATGTCGTGGAGCATTTGAAGAAATATAACCAGGAGAAGTACTTGTAGACATCGTTGCAACCCAGCCCAAGGCAGGCGGGGCAAGGAATTCGACAAAGGTAATCTATGGAAGCATATTGCATGAAGTGTAAGACCAAACGTGAGGTGCAAGACCCCGTGGCAAGTTTTAACGCGAAGGGGTCTCCTGTCACGATTGGTATCTGTCCTGTGTGTGGGACAAAACTTTATAAGATGGGACGAACGGAAGCGCATGTGGGGATGACGCCACCGCCAAAGCCTGAGAAGGTGGTCGTTCGTGATGGCAAGCTGGTGATCGTTGAGTCACCGGCAAAAGCCAAAACGGTGGGACGCTATCTTGGTAAGGGATATACGGTTCGCGCATCAGTGGGGCATGTGCGCGACCTGTTAAAGTCACAACTCTCGGTGGATGTGGAGAATAACTTCACGCCAAAATACCGCGTGCCGAACGAAAAAAAGGACGTCGTCAAAGAGATCAAGAAGCTTGCCCAAAAAGCAGAAGAGGTCTACCTCGCGACCGACCCTGACCGAGAAGGCGAGTCAATTTCCTGGCATTTGCTCGAGGCGGCGGAGATCGAACCCGAACGTGCCAAACGCGTCGTCTTCCATGAGATCACGGAAGGCGCGATCAAGGACGCATTCTCGCATCCACGCAATATCAATATGGATCTGGTCGATGCACAGCAGGCGCGTCGTATCCTGGACCGTTTGGTGGGTTACAGCATCAGCCCGATCCTGTGGGAAAAGGTGCGTGGCCGTCTCTCGGCCGGACGCGTTCAATCGGTGGCTCTGCGCCTGATCGTTGACCGCGAACGTGAGATCGAGAATTTCGTTCCCGTGGAATATTGGTCCATCCATGCAGAATTAAAACCAACAGAATTAAAGACTTCGTTCATCGCGAAGCTGGCCAGGATCGATGAAAAAGATCCTGAACTTTCCAATGAAGAGACGGTCAAACCGATCCTCATCGATATGGAGACGGCTGCGTATACGGTCACCAAGGTCAAACGCGGTGAGCGCAGACGCAAGCCCTCCGCGCCATTCACGACCTCCACATTGCAGCAGGATGCTTCACGTAAACTTGGCTTTACAGCCAGGCGCACGATGGCTTTGGCGCAGGGACTCTATGAAGGTCAGGATGTTGGCAATGGCGGCACGACGGGTCTGATCACGTACATGCGTACCGACTCGACCAACGTTTCTGTATCAGCGCAACAGGAGGCGCGAGCTTATATCGGTGGAAAGTATGGCAACGACTATATGCCTGCGGAACCACCTCAATATAAGACCCGTTCTGCCAACGCACAGGAAGCGCACGAAGCCATTCGTCCCACCTCCGTGATGCGCGACCCGGAGCAAGTGAAGCAATATCTCGAACCAGCGATGTACAAACTATACCGTCTGATCTGGCAGCGATTTGTCGCTTCCCAGATGGAAGCGGCTGTCTATAACACGCTTCAGGTGGAAGTCACAGGTAAGACCAACCAGCACGAATATTTGCTGCGGGCCTCCGGAAGCGATGTCAAATTTGCGGGTTTCCTCGTTGTATATGAAGAAGCAAAGAACGAAGATGTAAAAGTGGAAGAGGATGAAGAGAACGTCCGCATTCCGGCGGACATTGCCGAGGGACAAAAACAGGAGTTGATTCGTTTAATCCCAGAGCAGCACTTTACGCAGCCGCCTCCGCGCTATTCAGAAGCATCCCTCGTGCAGGCTCTGGAAGAGGATGGTATTGGCCGTCCATCCACGTATGCGCCGACGATCTCAACCATTCAGCAGCGCGGCTATGTTTTGCGCGAAGAGAAACGCCTGATGCCGACCGAGATCGGTATGCAGGTTACTGATCTGATGATGCAATACTTCCCCGATATCGTGGACTTCCAGTTTACGGCCCGCATGGAGGAAGACCTGGATATGGTCGCCTCCGGTCAGGCCGAATGGTCGGAAGTGATCCATGAGTTCTATCATCCGTTTGCAGAAGACTTGAAGAAGGCCCAGGCAGAAATGCCTGTCACCAAGAGCGGACCCGAACCGATCGGGCGTAAGTGTCCGGACGATGGCGGTGAGCTGGTTATCCGTTATGGCCGCTTTGGAAAATTCATCTCGTGCGCAAACTTCCCGACCTGCCGCTACACCGAGCCCTGGCTTGAAAAGATCGGCGTCACCTGCCCGAAGGATGGCGGTGAACTTGTGGAGCGCAAGACGCGCAAGGGACGTACCTTTTTTGGATGCGAACATTATCCCAATTGCGACTTCACCTCCTGGAAACGGCCACTTAAGATGCCGTGTCCCAAATGCAATGGATTGCTTGTGATCGCAAACAAGCGCGAGGCGCAATGTACGAATTGTCAGGAGACCTTCCTGTTGGAAGATGTCGTTCCTGAAACCGTTGAATAAACATCATCGAACCTTGCGAAGGCGTTGGAACCTTCGCAAGGTTTTTGCAAGATTTGTTTCATCTCAAAAAACGGCGTAGCAACGACTTCACGTAGTACCCTGTAAGGGTCAGTCGTTCATACAGCGGCTTACCCTGCGCAGTGTGCTCTGCGAAGCCGCCACTACAACTATTTTTGAGATCCCAAAACCAAGAAAGAAAGTAGGAGATAGACATGCATTTTGCACCCTTACCTTATTTGGACCCCGGTTCTGGAAGCTTTTTGATCCAATTGTTGATCGCTGCATTGCTTGGCGCTGGTGTGGCTTTACGCGCCTCATGGAGCAGGATCAAAGGATTCTTTGGAAAGAAAACTGAAGCGGCAGATGAGGACGATGACGACGCAACCAACTGACGGACAACTCTCCGCCTCGTTCCGGGACCCGAGCGGGTTCCTGTTTTCCCGGGACGGAGTCCTCTACCGACAGGTCAACCACAAGTACGAGCAGGAATATACACGGTTGATGGAATCGGGTTTGTATGAGAAGCTGGTCAAGGTCGGGTTGTTGGTCCCGCACCTCGAAGTGGACCAGGAACCGGCCGAGAAGGAAGCTGCCCTTAAGGTTATCCAACCCGAACGTGTATCGTTCATCTCATATCCGTATGAATGGTCATTCGGTCAGTTGAAGGATGCGGCGCTGACAACATTGTCGATCCAGAAGCGTGCGTTGAAGCAGGGGATGTCATTGAAGGATGCCAGCGCGTATAACATCCAGTTCGTGCGCGGTAAAGCAGCACTGATCGATACCCTCTCATTTGCATTATACAAAGAAGGCCAGCCGTGGGTGGCATACCGCCAGTTCTGCCAGCATTTCCTGGCTCCGCTGGCGTTGATGGCATTAAAGGACGTTCGCCTGAGCCAGTTGTTGCGTGTGTATATCGATGGCGTGCCGCTGGATCTGGCGAGTGAGTTATTGCCGTTGAGCACGCATTTGAACTTTGGATTGCTGACACACATCCACCTTCATGCCGGCGCGCAGAAAAAATATGCAGGCGAGGAAGTCAAATCGCGTGGCGGGTCGATGAGTAGGCAGGCACTGACCGGCTTGATCGAGAGTCTTGAGTCAACGATCAAGAAACTGGAATGGAAACCCGGCGGCACGGAATGGGGCAACTATTACGATATTACCAATTATTCCGATGCGGCTTTCGAACACAAGAAACAACTCGTCTCTGAATGGACGAAGCGACTTCAGCCCGCGCAGGTCTGGGACCTTGGCGCAAATAACGGCGTATTCAGCCGCGTGGCGAGCGATGGGACATCCTACGTGGTTTCGTGGGATATCGATCCGACGGCTGTGGAACAGAATTATCGTCAGGTGAAAGTGGAGAAGAATGACAAGCTGCTTCCGCTTTTGCTCGATCTCACCAACCCGAGCCCTGCGATCGGCTGGGCGAACCGTGAACGCGATTCGTTCGGCGCGCGCGGACCTGCCGATATGGCGCTGGCGCTGGCCGTGATCCACCACCTTGCGATCTCGAACAATGTGCCGCTGTCACAACTGGCCGATTTCTTTGCCGAGACCACGAAGTGGCTGGTGATCGAATTCGTCCCCAAGTCTGACAGCCAGGTAAAAAAGCTGCTCGCCTCGCGTGAGGATATTTTCCCGACCTATACACGCGAAGGATTCGAAGCCGCATTCAAAAAGCGATTTAAGATCCACGAAGCTGTCAGTGTGAACGAGTCGGAGCGGGTGTTGTATTTGTTGGAGTCTGTTTAAGTTTTATAGTCCTTACAAAGGCTGTAAGATCGCCCCAAATCTGTCGTTGCCCCGCCTGCTTTCGGCGTTGCGAGGAGGGTCATCTTCCCGATGCCCGGGGAAGGGCGCAATCTCCTTATACGACGGAAACCTCCTGTTTCCAGGCGACGCCTGAATAGGGGGAGAATGCCGGGGTTTCGCCCTCGCAACGACATGTACCTCAGTTGTTTTCTGGTACTTTAGATGGTGGTTTTATTAGAGGGATGGTATATAATATTGAAGACATCCCATTAAAAAGGAATGAGCCATGGAAGCTGTGATTGCGATCATAAAAAACCTGCTGAAGAACATGCGAGTGGTTCTCATTTTGGGTATTGTATTGGGTTTTCTCCTCGGCATTATTTTTGCCTGGGGCATCTGGCCGGTGGACGTGGTGGATACTACGCCGGAGGTGATGCGTGTTGATCTCCAAAAAGATTACCTGCGTATGACGATCGATTCCTATAACCGCAATGGGGATCCCAACCTGGCAATGCAGCGTTGGACGAACCTGGGTACTGCTGCTGGTGCTACCTATGTTCAGCTGCAAGCCGATCCCGGTTATTTGAACCCGACCGATATCCAGAACTTTGGGACGCTTGTGCAAAGCGTTACCGGCGCACCGATCCAAACTACACCTGTTGCTGAAACGGGGACAGCAGGTCAGCTTGTGCTGTATGGTTCGATTGCGGTGGTGCTGGTCCTGCTTGCTGTGGGTGGGCTGTATTTGTTCCGCCTGCTGCGCAAGGGGACTGGACCTGTGACAGCCGTCATGCAGGCGAATGAAGCGAACCGTTCGGCGGAACGCACAGACTTCCAATCGCTTGGCCTGGCTCCTCCGATCACACAGACCATGACCACCTACGTGTTGGGCGATGATCAGTATGATGAATCGTTCAGCATCGATACCGGCGGTGGAGAATTCCTCGGCGAGTATGGCGTCGGTGTTTCCGAGACCATCGGCGTTGGCGAACCCAAGAAGGTGGCTGCGCTCGAGATCTGGCTCTTCGATAAGAACGACATCAAGACCGCAACTAAAGTGTTGATGTCTGAGCACGCATATAACGATCCCAACATCCGTGCACGGTTGGAGCCGAAGGGTGAGCTGATCGTGGTCAAGCCGCAGGAGCAGGTGCTTCTCGAAACCGCCACGCTGCAACTGCTCGCCACCGTTGTGGATATGGATTACGGGGTTGGCGCTGCGCCGCAGAACAGTTACTTCGAGCGCATCACACTGGAACTCGCGATCTGGCCCCGCAGTGGACAGTAGAGCAAAGATAAAATAAAAATAGACCGCCATTTGGCGGTCTATTTTTTGTAGAGCGGGATACTATCCTGCTCTACTTGTTATTCTATTTTCAAAATCTTAAACTTGACCTTGCCGCCTGGCGTCTCGGCTTCGACGATATCGCCGACCTTATGATCCAACAGCGCGCGTCCAATCGGAGATTCATTGGAGATCCTGCCGTTACGCGGATCGGCTTCCTTGGCGCCAACAAGATGATAGGTTTCAGGATCGTAATTGTCCTCCTGCACTGTGACCGTGTTACCAACGCTGACCACGTCGGTATCTGCCTTTTCAATGATGACCGCATTGCGCAAAATATATTCGATCTCCTGGATGCGGCCTTCGAGGAAGGCCTGATCTTCTTTGGCCTTGTGATAGTCCGCGTTCTCGGAGAGGTCGCCCATCTGAATGGCAGAGCGCAGACGCCCGGCCAGTTCCTCGCGGCGCGGACCTGTCAACTCGATCAGTTCGGCCTTTAATTTCTTTTCACCTTCGGGTGTTAAGTAAGTTGGTTGTTGTGTCATTTCACACCTCACTTCTATGGTTTTTCTGATAGGTTTTGTAGAAGCCTTGCGAAGGTTGTTCATCATAAGTCTAAGAGTCTTCCGGAAACATTCGCAGGGCTGATCTTGAATTTTATGCCTGAAACTGTTCTACGGTTTTTCCAAAGGATTGAACAATTTCTGATGTTCCTCGATGGCATAGCGATCGGTCATGCCGGCGATGTAATCACATACGGTGCGTTGCAGCCCGCGTTGGGGAATGAAGGTTTGGGCGGACGTAGGTAACATGGTCGGCGTTTCGCAGTATGCGTTGAACAGGTCTGAAATGATACGCTCTGCTTTCACCTGCATGCGGACCACCCGATAGTGGCGATACAGGTTCTTGTACAGAAAATCCTTGAGTTCACGATTGCGTCGCTGTGTCTCTTCACTGTAGCCGATTACGTTATGTTTCAGCTTCTGAATATCCAGCGCAGACTTGACCGCGCTGTCGCGCAGGCGTTTATCGGTCGCTTCGACCATGTCGGTGACCATCAGCCCAACCAGCTGGCGGATCATCTGGTGACGGGTCATTTCGGTCAGTGTGGGACCCTGCCACTTGTAGGTCTCGCGCAGGATCTCCCATAAGGCGATGCCTTCCAGCATCAGGGGAGTGATCATGCCGGAACGCAGACCATCGTCCAGGTCGTGGGTGGTGTAGGCCAGCTCATCGGCGACGTTGGCGATCTGTGTCTCGAGGTTGCCGCGCAGGTCGGCGTTGAAGTCGCGGGCATCAGAGACGTCGTATTCCGATTCGTGCTTGACCATGCCCTCGCGTACTTCCCACGAAAGGTTCAAACCAGGGAACTCGGGATAGCGCTGCTCGAGTTCGGTGACGATGCGCAGGGACTGCTTGTTGTGGTCGAAGCCGCCGTAGTCCTTCATTAAACGGGCCAGGGCTACTTCTCCCGAATGACCGAAGGGCGAATGTCCCAGGTCGTGGGCCAAACAGATCGTTTCGACGAGGTCTTCGTTGCCGCCCAGGGCGCGTGCCAGAGTCCGCCCGATCTGGGCGACTTCCAGCGTGTGGGTGAGGCGGGTGCGGAAGTAATCGCCTTCATAGTTGATGAAGACCTGGGTCTTGTATTCGAGGCGGCGGAAGGCTGTGGTGTGCAGGATGCGGTCGCGGTCGCGCTGGAAGGTGGTGCGGTAGTCAGGTTCGTTATCCAGGTAGGCGCGGCCCTTGGAGTCTTTGCTGCGCATCCCATAGGGCGCGAGACTCTTATCCTCGATCTCCTCTAACTGTTGGCGGGTGAAGTACATGGTTCCCTTTCAGATGCAAATGTCATTGCGTCCTTCGTCTATGTGACGGCGATTCGCCGTTACTCCGCTCAGGATGATCGCAATGACAATGTAAAAAATGGGGCGAGAGGGGGTCGAACCCTCACGTTGTTACCAACGACAGATTTTAAGTCTGTTGCGTCTGCCGATTCCGCCATCGCCCCGGCACGGCGTATTTTACCATGTAAAAAGAATAGCTTTCTATGTCCATAAACATAAATGTGTGTAGGCTTTCGATTCAATAAAGGGCACAATATCGTATCTTTTGGTTTTGATTACTTTTCTTAACCCTTCCGAACAATCGCCTCGTTCATCGCTTCAACAATTCTCTTGATATAGATTTGGTCATGAGATTCTAGGACATTGGATTCGCCTGACGCGCTTCCGATTTTCACGATATAGACTGTTTTTGAGTTATAAAAGCTATATGCTCCAGCAACAATGATTGCTAAACCAAGAACCAAACTCCCCCAAAACTCTCTAAGACTAAATAGACCAATGAGTGAAAGCAACACTCCAACGATAATCCACCAAATTGAGGCATTGCTTGGTGGTCTCTTTCGCCTATTTACAGATGTAATATTGGAGATTGCATAGGTTTTCGTTCCAAAAATCGCTCTCAGATTTGTGATTTTTACACTACCTTCCTCAAAAACAGTTACCTCTTTAACGTCAGTCATTTTGCCTCCATAATTTTCAATTGTGCAGCTACCAACTTGAACTTTCTTTCAGAGCGAAAGAGATTGGGTCAAGAATATGTTTCAGAAGACACTTGGCGCTGAGTAAGGAACATCATTGCTCGGGAGTAGAGTTACGTACAGATCTTCCCTAATTGTTCCCTTTGGCAGGTATTTACCATCTTTAACTCGATACCCCCC
>Ga0190269_10001784_pt1 | contig 10152 bp, 8 predicted proteins | sample Popmic249IS_FD_133749 | JGI IMG/M metagenome (GOLD analysis project Ga0190269, IMG submission 133749) | Populus adjacent soil microbial communities from riparian zone of Blue River, Arizona, USA - 249 IS | ecosystem: Environmental > Terrestrial > Soil > Riparian zone | place: USA: Arizona... | reverse complement strand
TTATCAGCGTACCTACGGGGAGCCGATCGATCCTCACCGATCGACGGCTGCAACGAACGCGATACGCCGCCGGGCGCGCGGCTTGACCGTCAAAAAATACTTCGATCCTAGCACTGGACAAATTAACAGTTAGACCTAGTCTATCTGCATGTGCACCGACGATGCTAACAACACACCCTCGCTCGAAGTGTTGGAGCTCGAGCTGACAACGCTGGCGGGACACCTCAATGCTGGCAACTATCGCTTCCTGCGCTTGCTTGGGGAGTTCGACCGGCGTGAGGGGTACGCCGGGTTTGGCATCGCGTCCTGCGCTCATTGGCTGAGCTGGAAGTGCAGCATCGGTCTCGTGGCGGCGCGCGAAAAAGTGCGGGTCGCGCGAGCGCTCGAGACGCTTCCGCTGATCTCAGAGGCGATGCGCGTGGGCAAGCTCAGCTATTGCAAGGCGCGCGCGATCACGCGTGTGGCGACAGCTGAGAATGAGAGCTTGCTCTTGTCGATCGCAGAGAACGGCACCGTTACACACGTGGAGAGGACTGTAAGGTTGTTTCAGCGTCATGAGCGCGCGCAGGAGCTGGAGACGGCCAATGCGCGGCACGAGGATCGGTACGCGCAGTGCTACTTCGACGAGCGCGGGCAGCTCATCATACGCGCGCAACTCCCGCCGGAACAGGGCGCGATCTTCATGAAGGCGCTGGAGGCCGCATCCGCCGCATTGTGGGAGGGCGAAAACGCTTCACGTGAAGCGTCGCCACACCGAGAAGATGCTGCGGCGCGCAAGGCGGATGCGCTGACGCTGATGGCCGAAACGGTGCTCGCCCATGGACCCTCGGGCACGGCGGCAGGCGATCGGCATCTGGTCACCGTGCACGTGGCCGAAGAGGTGTTGCGCGATCCATCCGTGGCTGGGGCGTGTCACATCGAAGGCCAAGCGCCGCTGCCGCCTGCCACCGTGCGCCGGCTGTGCTGTGACGGCAGTCTCATCACAGTCGTCGAAGACGCAGACGGCGCGCCGCAGAGCGTCACGCGCAAGACGCGCGCGGTGCCGGCGGCCCTGCGGCGCGCGCTGGAAGCACGGGATGGCGGCTGCCGCTTCCCGAGCTGCACCCATCGCCGCTTCGTCGACGCACACCACATCGTGCACTGGGCGGACGGCGGAGACACCACATTGGACAACTTGACCTTGCTGTGCCGCAGGCATCATCGCTTCCTGCACGAGTACGGCTACCAACTCGAGCGCGTAGGTCGAGAGCTCCGCTTCACGCGACCCGATGGGCAACACATTCCGGACGTGACGCGCTTGCCAGCCTGCGAGGCTGATCATGGCCATGCAGCCTTACATGCTGCTCATGCCGTCGCGAATCTCCAGATCGACAGCGAGACAGCCATATGCACCTGGAACGGCGACTCACCGAGGTACGACGGTCTGGTGGCACTGCTGCAGGAGCGAAGCGGCGTGCAGCCGACGGCGGCAAAGCCGCGCTCGTCAACCCCGCGCAAACGCGCAGTCACAGAGAACCACGAACAAGCAGCGCTAGCCGCCGAGCTCGAAGAAAATGAGCTGATGCTGCGAGAGCAACGCGAGACCACCGAAAGGTCACGATGGCTGGCCTCCCTGGATCCGCAGCATCAACACAGGGACGAGTTCGCCGCGTAGTCGCTGACGGCCGTTTGGCTGCCGCGCAAGTCCGCCCGCGCTAGCGTGCCTGCGGAGCAAACTGCACGACGCTGTTGGGCTGAGGCATGGAGCGAATGCGGGCGGTGCGCGCAGCAACGGGCCACGGCTTGCCGGCCTCGGCGCTCACCATGTCCGGGTAGCGCCCCAGCACGGGCATAGGCAGCCAAGCCGTAGGTACGCCCGTTGGAGTACAGAGCGTCTGGCCCGTCGGCGACGTGGAAGTGAAGGTGCGGAGGCGAAGAGTTGATGCCCGACCACCCAACCTGCGCGATCACCTGACCAGTCTTGACGCGCTGTCCAACCTGCACGCGCACACTGCCGCGGCGCAAGTGCTCGTAGAACGCATCCAGCAAATAGACGAGTGCATCGCCATCCTTTGCTTCTTCCGTTTCAGTCTCATGAATCAGCAACAGCGGGAGCCGCCTGAGCACGTCTTCGTTTCTCAGGCTGACGATTTACGCCTCGAGTAGCTCAGCGGGGCGGCGGGATGTAGGTGAAGCCGGGGGCTACGATGGTGATCGTGAGTCGTGCCTTCATCGGATAGAAGTTGACGTCCGTTCCGGGCGGCTTCTGCTCCCGATCATTCTTCAAATAGATCTGGACTTTGGTCACCCCTTTGGTCCAGTCCATCGGCTTGTCATCATCCCAGAATGAACTGGGGATCTGATTGTATTCGTATACACCCGGTCGCGTGAACCGGATGTAGTCGACGCAACCGTATCCCGTGCTGTTTGCGAAGCAGATGTTGTAGAGCGTCAGCACGTCGGAGGGCTTCTCGAGCACTTCCAGCTCCACGTACGCCTTGCCATCGTGGAAGGCGATCGGGATGGTCCAATCGGCTGGACTGCCAAACCTCGGCGTGGCTTCGAAGCGCAGCTCCACCGGATCGATATTCATGGCCGTCGCGGTGTAAGTCTCTTCGACGAGCACGAACTGCGCTCTGATGCACGTATTGTTGCCAGCACATCGAGTGCCGCTGCTGCAATCGTCGTCAGTCACGCAAGCCACACACGCGCCATCGTGGCATCTTGGAGTCTGCGACGGGCATGTCGCGCTCGACGACGCGTAGCTACATTCGCCGTTCTGACACGTTCCCATGGCCGAGTAGCTCTGAAGTGTCGTGGCATTGAGGCAGAGCGCTTTGGGCGGTGAAGCGCAGACAATCTGAGCGCACGGGTCCGCTTTGCATCCATCGTTCGTGCAGCCGAAGCGACAGGTTTCGGATCTCTCCACATACTGGCAACCGCCTGGACAGCTGTCTTGCGCTTCGTAGCGCACGTGGGTCTGTCCGCTGCATGCCGGCGCCTTGCTGCACGCTTTCAACGCGCATGGGTCAGTCGGAGCAGCCGTGCCACCGCTACCGGCACCGCCAGTCGCAGACGTGCCCGCACCGCCGCTGCCACTCATCGTCGACGGTGCGCCTGCGCGACTACCCGCGCCGCCGGTCATCATGGGGGCTGCGCCCGCACCGCCGCCGCCGCTTGTCATGGAAGGCGCGCCCGCACCGCCGCCGCCGCTTGTCATGGAAGGCGCGCCCGCACCGCCGCCGCTGCGGTCGCCACCCGCATCCCCGAGCTGCGTTCTCCCACTCCTGGAGCCCGACCCTCCCCTCCCGGAGGTCAACTCCACCGTTCCCCCATGCCCGGAGCTCGACCCGCTTATACCGCCCTGCCCAGAACCGGACCCGCTAACACCGCCCTGCCCGGCACGGGACCCGCCCGTCCCGCCACGACTCGCCGGCGGCTCGTCGCGACCTGCGCGTCCGGCGGTCCGCTCGGCGTCGTCGCCGCCTTTGCCGGCACCGTCAGTCTCGCTGCGATCACCCGCGCGGCTTCCCGAGCGACCCGCGCCGGTGGCGGAGTCATCTCTTTGACCCACGTCGGCGGGAAGCGGCTCGACGCCGAGCACGCCACGACAGCCGACGGCCATGCCGAACAGCGCCCCCAGGACCAACAAGCCGCGCATGGAACCCCCCGGCTCAGGCCAAGACCTGCCGCTCTCAGCGGCAGAGTCGCTTCTCGCATCCACGAGAGTAGTGCACGCATCCTAGTCTTGCACCAGGTGCCGCAAAGCGACGTACTTCACATTGCGTGCGACGGCCTACTCGCGTTTCGATGCGGGAAGTTGAATCACTCATGCAGCGCTTTGGGCTAACGAAAGCGGCTAGCGCATGAACCCAGCGACCGTCGACCGGTGCGCGCAGCTTACGGCTGCATCGCGCTGCGAACCAAACATATCCAAACGTGACATGAGTCACTCCGCGGCTCCGCTGCTGCGCTATGAGGATGGGGGTCGTCAGTCCACGGGGGGCGCACATGGCGAGCGCACGGGGCAGGCTGCTGTGTCTGATGTTCTTAGTGCAAGCGCCGGTCGCGCTGGCAGAAACCGCAACGCCCACGCCGGCTGCGCCATCGCGCTCAGGGGATCCAGCGTACGACAGCCTGATCGAAAAGGCGGTCTCCGAGTTCAATCTCGGCCACTGGGGTGAAGCCAAGGCGTTCTTCCTGCGTGCTCATCAGCTCCACCCCAACGCGCGAACCTTGCGTAGCCTCGGGCATAGCAGCTACGAGCTGCGACTGTACGTCGACGCGATCCGCTACTTCAGCGAGGCGCTGCGCAGTGAAGCACAACCGTTGACGCCGCAGCTGCGCGCGCACGCTGAGCAGCAGCTCGCGGATGCGCGCAGCTTCGTCACGCACGTCGAGCTGGTGCTCGAGCCGGCCCACGCCACGGTCCACGTGGGCGGCCGCGAGCCTGCGTTCGACGAGGACGGCACGTTGCTCCTCGACCCCGGGCTCCACGAGCTTGCGGCAACTGCACCTGACCACGAGCCGGAGGTGCGAACCATCACCGCCCATGCGGCAGAGCGCATCGAGCTGAGATTCATCCTGAAACCAGTGCCCAACCTCGCGCTCGAACCCCCAATGCTCGAAGAGCCGATCGCAGAGTCTGCGCCGCCACCAGCCGCAGCGACCCCCGATCCTACACCACCACCTCCCGCTGAAGCTTCGTCGCTCAGCACCGCGCAGTGGGTGGGCATCGGCCTCGGCGCTGCGGGCCTGGTCGCGGGCGGCGTCGCACTGAGTTTCAGCTTGGCGGCCGTGCACGAGAACAACGTGTCGAAACGCAGCTGCAAAGAGGGCTGCGACGAAGCCGGTCGAGACGCTCGCAAGAGCGCCCTCGCGCTCGCAGACGTCGCGACAGCGAGCGCGATCACCGCCGGCGTGCTGGTCGTGTCCGGGGCAGCCTGCTTCTTCGCCGCACCCAGGAGCAGCGAACGCCAAGCAGCAAGTTGGCGCGTCACCCCAGTCGCCAGCACACGCTCAGCCGGAATGATCGCGACCGGGACGTTCTGAGGGGCGAGCTGCGCTCACCCGCGTCAGATCGCGTCGATGGTGACCATACCGTCGATCGCGAGCTCTTCGGGGCTGACGACCTGCGCCTGCACGGATGCGAAGGCTGTGCACGCGGTCCTCAGGTCGTTGTAGATGCCCGAGAAGCGTTTCGCGATCGTGAGTGTGTCGTCGCCGCGACCCTGAAGCATCGCGATGTAGAACCAGGTGAAGCTATCCGCGTTCTTCAGATGCTGTGCCGTCGTGATGTAGTTCGCCTTCGGGCCAATGACCTTGGTCCGCGCGCTCTTGGCGTCGCCCAAGGCCCGATGCTCTTTGAACTTGGCGAGGGTGTTGAGGCGGTCGCCGCCGAGGTATCCATCCACTCTGCGATTGTCGAGCTTCACCTCGTCCGCGAGGTCCGTGGTCTTGACGAAGCGATGCGTGGCCTCGTGCACGAGTAGACCACTCCAGTAGATGCCGCCAAGGCGCATGTCGTGGACCATGATCTTCGGGAAGTTGAGGTGGATCGGGCCGGCCTTGCCACCGAGGGAGATGATCACGTACCCGTTGAGGACCGCGGGTCTACCCTCCTCATTGTTGCGAAACTCGGCCTTGCCCTTCTCGTCTTCCAGCCCGCCGCGCGTGGCCTTGTACACGGCCATGATCTTGGCGACGGTCTCGTCCACCTGCTCTTTGGACGCCTCGAACGGCACGTCGAAGTAGAGGTACAGCAGCTTGCGAACGCCGTCGCGGTACGCCGTCGACATGCCCGCGAGCAGCTCGGCTTCGACGAGGTTCATGCCATGGATCGCGATGTCGAGCCCCGCGCCGAGCGCCGCCGCGCTGTGATTCGGCAGGTCGCAATGCGAGACGAGCGATCCCCAACTCACACCCTTACTGTCAGTGATCGAATACTTCGCCACAGCAACATGGTCGCAACCGAGGTCGGGCCGCTGCAAGGAGGCAGTTGACCGACCCCCCCTCCCAGCACCCTCATTTCCCAGTCGGCGTCACGGGTCAGGAGCCAAAGGACTCTCTACGTGTCGCACAACCTACGCCCGCACGTTCAAGAGGCGCGTCGTACTGCTGGGCTGCGCTGCTACGAAGCCGCCGTGCGCTGCGTAGGCGCTGAAGCCTCGCTCGGCCGCGTACACCGTGAACGCGTTCGTCGATAGCTGCGGCGCCGCCTCTGCTGCGGAAAACAGCGGCGGCGACTCGTCCTTCAGCTGCAGCGCGCGCGCGGGCTCGCGATCGGGGAGCGTCGCAAGCGACTCCGCTTGCGATTCCACGACTTCCGCGACGTGGGCCTCGATCGGCTCAACGTCTTGTGGGTGCGTGACCTCTACGTGGATCGACACGAGCGCGCGCGGCGCGCGGTCGGCCTCCACGTACACCTCGCGCTCCGCCGCCCTGGCCAGCGCTGTGTGCGTTGGCTCGCGTCGTGCAGGAGGGCCGATCAGCACACTTGCCAGGCTGCTCGACGTCCGATGTCGAGCGCGTGGCAGCTGATCGCCGAAGCGCGATAGCTCGTTTACCAAGGTCCTGTCCCGCCCAATCCTTAGGCTAAAGGCCCTGCGTGTTTAAGCAGAAGAGTCTGTTACCAAGGTAACGGGCTCGGCATGGGCATGTCCAGTGGACAGCGTCAGCCTTCTGACGCTTCTTGCACCAGACCTTGGCGCTGATGGCTGCATGACGCTCGTAGCTGCAGGCTTCTCGTAGCCATCCGCAGCCATCAGCAGCGGCTGCGTGCGTCCGCTCTCCGTGAATTCCAGTGGCATGCGCCCTGCACTACGGAACGGCCGGTGCAGTACGCGTCGTTCAGCTTCGGAGCTCTCGCCGAGAGCCCCCCACGCGCACCCACAGGAGTGCGCTGAGTGGCGGAGGATCGCGAGCAAAGGACAGAGGAGGCCACCCCACGCAAGCAAGAGAAGCTGCGTGAGGAGGGCCAAGTCATCCGCAGCCAGGACGTGGTGGCCGCCGCCGTGCTCGCCGCTTGCTGCATCGTCATCGGAAAGTCCTTCGATACGTTGGGCCGCGGCATGGCTGCCTTCGCGCAGCGCTCCTTCCGCCTGATCGATTCCCACGAGCCACTGCGCGCCTTGCGCGGTCAGCTGGATGCCCTGGCGCCGCTCGCCGCGCCGCTCCTAGCTGCTGCTTTGGCCGCGATGGTGGCCGGCTTCGCGCAGAGCCGATTGTTCTCGCTTTCCCTGCTCATGCCGAAGCCCGAGCGGCTGAACCCGATGACCAATCTCGGCCAGCTGATGCCGAGCAAGCAGTCCGCCATGGAGCTGGCCAAACAGGTGGCGAAGCTGCTGGCCATCGGCTTCATCGCCTACGGTGTGGTTGCGAGCGCGCTGCCCGTGTTCGTGACGCTCTCCGCCGAGCCGCCGCTGAGCGCGGCAGCGGCTGTGGCGAGCACCGCTGGCACGTTGGCCCTGCGCGTGTGCATCGCGTTCAGCATCGCAGCCGCGGTGGACTACTGGCTCGCGCGCCGGAAGTTCAACGAGGACGCGATGATGTCGCGCCAAGAGGTGCGCGACGAGCACAAGGAGCAGGACGGCCGCCCCGAGGTGAAGGCCGCGATTCGCCGGCGCATGCAGGAGATGACGAAAAAGCGCGGTACCGCCGATGTGGCCAAGGCGACCGTGCTGGTAGTCAACCCGACTCACTACGCGGTGGCGCTGCGCTACCTGCCCGAAAAAGACGCGGCCCCGATGGTGCTCGCCAAGGGCACCGACGAGCTCGCGCTGCAGATGCGCGCGATCGCACGTAAAGCCGGCGTGCCCGTCATCGAGCAGCGTCCGCTCGCCCGCGCGCTGTACGCCGACGCCAAGGTCGGCCGCACCATCCCGGTCGAGCTGTACCGCGCCGTCGCGGAGATCATCGCCTACGTCATGCAGATCAAGGCCCGCGACCGCGGCGGGCTGCCCGCGCCGGCCCCTGAACCGCAAGGTGACGCATGAGCGAGCCTCGCGCCGCCGCGATGCCGTTCCGCCTGCGCTCCGAGAGCGCCGTGCCGCTGCTCCTCGTGGGCGTGGTGCTCTTGATGGTCGTGCCGCTGCCAGCGTTCCTGCTGGACCTCATGCTCGCGACGTCCATCGCACTGTCAGTCGCGCTGCTGCTCATCTCCATCAACATGGAGAAGGCGCTCGATCTGTCCGCGTTTCCCAGCATTCTGCTGTTTTCGACCTTGTTCCGGCTGGCGCTGAACGTGGCCTCGACGCGCCTGATTCTGCTGGATGGCGCCGAGGGCACACACGCCGCAGGCGCAGTGATCGAAGCGTTCGGCGAGCTGATCATCAAGGGTAACTACCTCGTCGGCGCCACGATCTTCATCCTGCTCGTGATCATCAACTTCGTGGTGATCACCAAAGGTGCAGGCCGCGTAGCCGAAGTCTCCGCGCGCTTCACCCTCGACGCTCTGCCCGGCAAGCAGATGAGCATCGACGCCGACCTCGGCGCGGGCGCGATCACGCAAGAGCAGGCCAAGGCGCGCCGGCGTGAGGTCGAGCAGGAGTCGGACTTCTTCGGCGCCATGGACGGTGCCTCGAAGTTCGTGCGCGGTGACGCGATCGCCGGTCTGCTCATGACCGGCATCAACATCGTCATCGGCTTCATCGTAGGTGTGGTGCAGAACGATCTGAGCGCCGCCGATGCCGCACAGACCTACACCATCCTGACTGTCGGCGACGGCCTCGTCTCACAGATTCCCGCGCTGCTCATGTCCACCGCGGCTGGTGTGGTGGTGACGCGTGCCGCTGCGGGCAGCGCCCTCGCACCCGCTTTGGTCCAGCAGCTCGGCAGCAGCAAGCCCGCCCTCTACGGAACGGCCGCGCTGCTGACGCTGGTCGGGCTCTTGCCGAGCATGCCCATGTTGCCGTTCCTGTCGCTCGCCGCGGCGGCGGGGCTGACGGCGCGCTACAGCGGGGTCGCCAAGGGCGGGAGCGCCGCGCTCGCCAAGCAGAGCCCGGGTGGCCCCGGCCAGCCGCAGCCGTCGGCTGCGCACCAGCCCACCGAGCGCGAGCGCCTGGAAGAGGTGCTGCCCGTCGAGCTGCTGGAGCTCGAGGTGGGCTTCGACCTGGTGCCGCTCGTGGATGCGAATAACTCCGGGGGTCTCGTGGAGCGCGTCGCCGCCATCCGCCGCAACCTGGCGTCGGAGCTCGGCATCATCCTGCCGTCGGTGCACATCCGCGACAATCTGCGCCTCGCGCCGAACGCCTATCGCATGCTCGTCAGCGGCAACGAGGTCGGCCGCGGAGAGCTGCGTGTGGGCCGCTTCCTTGCCATGGATCCGAGCGGCGCTTGCCCGCCCATCGAAGGTGAGCGCGTGGCAGAGCCCGCGTTCGGTTTGCCTGCACAGTGGGTGACCGCCTCCGAGCGCGAGCGGGCCGAGACTCTCGGCTATACCGTGGTGGACGCGGTGACGGTCGCCGCCACGCATTTGACGGAGCTGCTGAGGGCGGCGGCGCCTGATCTTCTCGGCCGCAGAGAGGCCCAAGAACTCTTCGAGATTTTCGCGCGCCGCGAACCGAAGCTCGTCGATGAAGTGGTACCGAATGTGCTTGGGCTAGGTGATGTGCTTCAGGTGTTGCGCCAGCTGCTGCGAGAATCGGTACCGATCCGAGATCTCCGCACCATCCTGGAAACTTTGGCAGATGGGGGTCGCGAGACGAAGAACCCGTACGAGCTCACCGAGCGCGTGCGCCATCGTCTGGCACGCGCCATCAGCGCGCGCTTCAAGGATGATCGCGGCCGCATCGCTGCGCTCGTGCTCGACCCGCGCGCAGAGGAAGCGTTCCGCAACGGCGGACCCGACGCAGGTGCGGCACAGCGCGTGCTTGCTTCACTCGATAGCGCAGCGCGTTCTTTCGCCGGAGTGAATACACCACCGGTTCTCTTGTGCGCGCCGGACGTACGGCGTGCTGTCGCAGAATTCTTGAGCCGCCGTATCCCGGGGCTCGCAGTGCTCGCATACCGCGAGGTGGATCCCAAGGCCACCGTGCGGACGTTGGGAGTGGTCAGTGCTTAGTAGGTCATGCGCGCACCGTAGTACGCGCGCGCGGAGGTAAGGGTCGTGGTACACACATTCCGAGCAGGCCGCTTCGAAGAAGCCATCGCGCAGGTGAAGCGCGTGCTCGGTGA
>Ga0190269_10001783_pt1 | contig 10152 bp, 10 predicted proteins | sample Popmic249IS_FD_133749 | JGI IMG/M metagenome (GOLD analysis project Ga0190269, IMG submission 133749) | Populus adjacent soil microbial communities from riparian zone of Blue River, Arizona, USA - 249 IS | ecosystem: Environmental > Terrestrial > Soil > Riparian zone | place: USA: Arizona... | reverse complement strand
GGTCTGCAGCTGAGCCATCATCGCCGTGCGCGCCTGGCCGTCGGCAATGATCCGCGCCGCCTCGGCCTCCGTCATCTGCGCCACCTTGAGGCCGTTCTCGCGGAACACCTCGACGGCACGGGCCATCGCCCCCAGCTCGTCCTTGCGGCCGCCGCCCTCCACGGTTTCGGAAAAATCCCCCGAAGCCAGCTTCTCCATGGTCCCCGTCAGCCGGGTGATCGGCCGGGTGATCGTGCGCGAGAAAACAAAGCCCAGGGCCCCCATAACCGCCAGCAGCGCCGCGCCGATGGCCAGCATGGCGTTGCGCATCTCGGCGACCGGGGCCATGACCTCGGCCTGCGCCTGCACCGCCGCCACCGCCCATTTGGTGCCGTGGTAGTCGAAGGGCTCGGCGGCGATCACCACCGGCTCGCCGCGATAGGTGCCGGTGCCGAGGGACCGCCGGCCGGCGACGGCCTGGGCGACCGGCTCGGCCTCGAACGCGGTGGCCAGCACGTCGCCGCCGCCCGTGAACTTGGACTCCGAGCGCAACAGCCCGTCGGCGCCGACCAGCACCACCTCGCCGGTCTCCCCGAGCCCGCCGGCCCCCTCGACATTGGAGGTCAGGCCGGCGATGGAGATCTGGAAGGCCAGCACGCCCTTGAGCTCGTCGCCCTCGTAGACCGGCGTGCCGACGAAGCTCGCCGGCACGCCGGCGCTCGGCGCATAGGCGGTGAAGTCCTCGAAGGCGATGCTGCCGGCGGGGGCGGCCACGGCGGCGCGGAACACCCGCCCGAGGCCGCTGTCGGCAAAGGTGCCGCCCTCGGCGAAATTGGTGGCGAAGTCGCGCTCCTTGAACACGGAATAGACGAGGTCGCCCTGGGGATTGAACAGGAAGATGTCGTAATAGCCCCGCTCGCTCAGCAGCAGGCGGAAGCCGGGATGGAAGCGCTTGTGCTGGCCGTCATAGGTGCCGCCCAGGCCGCCGGCCGTGTCGAGCAGGTGCTTTTCGCCGACCGGATTGGGATTGGCGTCGATATAGGCCTTCTGCAGCACCGCCGTGGCGTCGGCGCCGCGGGCGAGATCGCCGAAGGAGCGCGTCAGGTTCTCGATGGCGGTCACCGTGTCGGCGCGCTGGGAGAAGATGCGCAGGTCCGTATCCACGGCCTTGAGATATTCCCCGAGCTGGACATAGCTCGCCAGCACCGAGGCCTGGGTGCGCTCGTCGCGCTGCTGGTCGACGGTCCTGATGCCGATGCCATAGGCGGCAAAGCCGATGCCGAGCCCCACCACCAGGGCCGAGCCCACGAGGACCAGCGGCAGTTTCTGGGCAATCTTCAAGACGGGCATCAATCCCATGGCACGCTCCCTAGGCGGTGGCGGGAGGACCCGATGGAAACGCCTGCCGCCTCGGCCATTCCGGCCGGCATCGCTCCGACGGCCTCCCCCGGGGCCGCCGAGAAGGCTAGCCGAGCAGGGTTAAATTTCCCCTTCGCCTCGCGGCGGCAGGGGCGCGCCAAAAACGAAGCCGGCCCCAGGGGCCGGCTGACGGGTCGCTGCGGATCGGCGGCGCTAGGAGAGCGCGCCGATCACCGCCTCGATGCGCTTCTTCATCGTGCCCACGTCGAAGGGCTTGATGATGTAATTGTTGACGCCGCAGGAAATGGCTTCCTTGACCTGCTCCTTGTCGGAGCGGCCGGTGGCCATGATGAAGGGCATGGCCTGGGTCTTGGGATGCTTGCGGATCACCTTGAGCAGGGTCAGCCCGTCGATGTCGTCCATGTTCCAGTCGGAAATGATCAGGTCGACATTGGCGGTCTCGAGCTTGCCGAGCGCCTCGCGGCCGCTCTTGGCCTCGATGATGTCCTTGAAGCCCAACTGGGTGAGGATGTACTTGCAGATGCCCCGCATCGACTGCTGGTCGTCTACGATCAACACGCTCACTGCACTTGCTTTAGGCATGGTCTGACTTCGCCTTCCGAGTTCCGATAGAGGTCCGGACACCTGCCCATCCTATCGGATGAACCCTTACCAATTTCTCAATCCGCCGGGGCCTAGGCGGCCGACCGCAGCCGCATCAGCGCCGCCGCCAGCTTGCCGGCGATGGCCTCGACCGGGGCCTGCTCGACCACCGCGCCTTCCTCGAAGGCGACGCGCGGCATGCCGTAGACCAGGGCCGAGGACGGGCTCTGCCCCACCGTGTAGGCCCCGGCGTCGCGCATCATCTTGAGGCCGCGGGCGCCATCCCGGCCCATGCCGGTGAGAATGGCGCCGACCGCCATGGCCTTGACCTGGTTGGCCACCGAGGCGAAGAGCACGTCGACGCTCGGCCGGTGGCCGGAGGTCAGCTCGTCCTGGGTCACCCGGCACTTGAGCTGGCCCGAGGAGCGCTCGACCCGCAGGTGGTAGTCGCCCGGAGCCACATAGGCGTGGCCGGGCATCAGCGGCATGCGGTCGGCGGCCTCGACCACGGTCAGCTCGGTCAGCTCGTTGAGCCGCGCCGCGAAGCGGCCGGTGAAGCCGGGGGGCATGTGCTGGGCGATGACGATCGGCGGGCAATCCACCGGCATCTCGGTGAGCACCGCCCGGATCGCCTCGACGCCGCCGGTCGACGCGCCGATGGCGATGAGGGCACCGGCCGGCGCGGCGGCGGTGCGCACCGCCACCCGGGGCGGCTCGGCGCGCATGGCCCGGCCGCGCACGTCGCTGGCTGCCGCGTTGCGGATCTTCTCGCGCAGATTGATGCCGAAGGCGTCGATGCCGCCGGTAAGGTCGGCGCTCGGCTTGGCGACGAAGTCGACCGCGCCCAGCTCGAGGGCCAGCACCGTCTCGCTGGCACCCTTGGTGGTCAGGGTCGAGACCATGACCACCGGCAGCGGATGCAGGCGCATGAGCTTTTCGAGGAAGGCGAGCCCGTTCATGTTGGGCATCTCGATGTCGAGGGTGACCACGTCGGGGCTCAGCCGCTTGATCTTCTCGCGCGCCTCGATGGGGTCCTCGGCGGTCCCCACCACGACGATGTCGCCGTCCTTGACCAGGACGCGCGAGAGCACCTCCCGGATCAGGGCGGAATCGTCCACTACCAGCACCTTGATGCTCATGCCGCGTCTCGTGTCTTATGTGTCGTCCGGGATTGGTAGATGGTCTTGCCGACCAGCTTGAAGCCGTCGCCCCCGGCCCCGAGGTTTTCCGAATGGCCGATATAGAGGAAGCCTTCGGGCGCCAGCACCTTGCCGAAGCGGGAAAACACCTCGGCCTGGGTCGGCTTGTCGAAATAGATCGCCACGTTCCGGCAGAAGATGGCGTCGAAGGGTCCCTTGACCGGCCAGGGCTGGATCAGGTTGAGAGGCTTGAAGGCGATGAGTCCGCGCGCCGCCGCGGGGATCCGGACCTGGCCTTCGCCGGCCTTCTCGAACAGCGCCGCGCGGGGACCGGAGAGACCGGCGAGCTCGGCCTCGGGATAGGTGCCCTGGGCCGCCTTGGCCAGCACATTGGTGTCGATGTCGGTGGCGAGGATGCGGAAGTCCCAGCGCTTGAGCTCGGGAAAGGCCGCCAGCAGGCAGAGCGCGATCGTATAGGGCTCCTGGCCCGTCGAGCATCCGGCCGACCAGATGCGCAGCCGCGGCCGCCCGTCGGGACCCACCCGCGGCCGGCGGGCGATCAGGCCCTGCACATAGGTCTCGAGATGGGCGAAGTGGTGGTCTTCGCGATAGAAGCGGGTGAGATTGGTGGTCAGCGCGTTGACGAAATCCTGGCCGTCCCGCGGATCATTGCTGCGCTCGAGATGGTCGATATAGGCGTCGAAGCTCTCGAGCCGCAGGGCCCGCACGATCTTCGAGAGGCGCGAGACGACCAGGGTGCGCTTGGCATCCGACAGGGAAATGCCGGCGACCTTGTAGACGCGCTGCTGGATGCGCTGGAACTCGCGGTCGCTGAGTGAGATTTCGCTTTGGTCCATCCGACCGCATTCCCCGTTGCACGCGCCGATCGACTTCCCCTCGGCCGGGGCCCTGCGCCCGCCCGGACGATCCGCGCCGCCGCCCCCCGCTCGGGAGCGCGGTCCGGCGCCTGGCTTTCGAGGGCGATAGTGCGGGTTTCTTCCTTACATTAGGTAAACCGGCGCCCCCGCCGGGAGCGGTCAGAACAACTCGATGTCGTCGAGCACCGGTGCCGGGCGGTGGCTGGCCATAACCATTTCGTCGCGCGCGATGCTCGCGCCGTCGATGCTGTCGAGGCGCTTGCAGAAGGCGCGTCCGGAATAGGGCTTGAACAGGACCCGCCGCGCATAGGTGCCGCCCAGGTCCTCGCCGGCCAGCACATAGCCTTCATTGGCCAGGAACTCGCGCACGAACTCGATGTTCTTGGCGCCCACGTCGTTGAGCGCGGCATTGATCTTGCCGCCGCCGAACACCTTGATCTCGAGGTTGGACTTGCGTCCGGTGCCCCGGGAAAGCACCGTGTTGATGAGCTGTTCCATGGCGAAGGCGCCGTAGCGGGCCGAAGCGCCGTAGCGGTCCTTGGCGGAGCCCGACTGCTCGGCGAGGAGGAAATGGTTCATCCCGCCCACATTGGCGACACGATCGCGCACGCAGGCCGAGATGCAGGAGCCGAGCACGGTCGACAGCGTCAGGTCCGGCTCGGCGGAAACATGGCAATCACCCTGGTGGACGGTCGTGACGACGCCCCGGTCGAACTCGGGCGGCAGGGTGTTGGGCAAGGCCATGGTCGCATCGAACCTTTCGTAGTCGTGCCGGCACTTTAGCGGCCAATTCCTTAGGGAAGCGCTAACCACGCCCCGCGTCGGCGACGCGCTTCGCCGCGGCGGGCGCTTTCCGGAAAGCTCCCGAAAGCTTCCGTTGACGAATAAGCCCTTATGTTGGCGCGATGTTTGGGGACTTGCCTATGCCTCTCGACCGACTTGCCCGTGAACTCGAGGAGACCGCCCGCCAGACCGCGGAGATGGTCGAGGGGATCACCGAAGCCCTGCTCGCGCTGTCCGACGAGCGCCTGCAGGCGGCGGACGCCCGCAGCCTCGCCGCCCACCGCATCGTCACCGCGCTGCAGGGCCAGGACCGTATCGAGCAGCGCTGCCGCAACCTGGCCGCAGCGGTCCGCCAGTTCGCCGACCTGCCCAAGGATGCGCCGGAGGCCGTCACCGAGGCGGTCTGGGCCGGGCTCAGCCTCGACGAACTGCGCATCGACGCCATGTCGGGCATCGCCGCCCGCGAACCCCATGGCGAGGCCGAGCTCTTCTAGCTCCGGCATTCCCGCACCTGCACCGAAAGCCCGCGCCCCCGGCGGCGGGCCGCTCAGCGTCGCCCCCGCGGCGGCGGAGGCGTGTCGGCGCCCCAAAACGAAAAGGGCGCCCCGAAGGGCGCCCCGAGATCGCAGTGCTGACGCTCAGCCGTCGAGCTTGGCGCCCGAGACCACCGCATGCAGGTCGATGAGCCCGACCATCCGGCTTTCATGGGTGACGATGCCGGTCAGCAGTTCGGTGTCGATGGAATTGCCCTCGGGCACCGCGTGGATGTCGTCCTTGGACACGGTGAGGATGTCGCTGACCGCATCGACCAGGATCCCGACCCATTTGTCGCCCACCGACATGACCACGACGACGTGGTTCTTGGTGGGCGAGGTCTGTCCGTCGCCGAAGCGGGCGCGCAGATCGAAGATCGGCACGATGGTGCCGCGCAGATTGATGACGCCGCGCACGAATTCCCGGGTATTGGGCAGCGGCGTCGCCCCGTTCCAGGCGCGGATCTCGCGGACCGTGGTGATCTCCACGCCGTAGGTCTGCTCGCCGATCGAGAAGGCGATGAGCTGCAAGGTGTTCTGGGCGACGGTGGCCGAGCGGTCCGACGCCTCGTCGCGGATGTTGAGTGCTTCCATTTTACATTTCCTTCCCGCCGGCCCTCAGGCGGCGTTGCTGGTACTGGCGGTCTGCAGCCTAGGCGGCATTCTGGTGGCTGATCGACGACTTGAGGCCCTGCACGTCCACGATGAGCGCGACATTGCCGTCGCCCAGGATGGTGCCGCCGGCAATGCCGTCGATCCGCTCGAAATTCTCTTCCAGGCTTTTGATCACGACCTGCTGCTGGCCGATGATGTCGTCGACGATGAGCGCCACCTTGACGCCGCCCTCGGCCTCGCAGAGCACCACGAACCGGCTGTCGGACTCGACCTGGGTCGGCGTGTCGAAGCGCAGGGCGAGATCGACGACCTGGACGTATTCGCCGCGCACCTGCAGCACCTGGGCCCCCGAGGGCACGCGGCTGAAATTGGCCCGCGAGCACTGGATGGTCTCGACGATGGAGGACAGCGGGATGACGTAGGGGCTGGCGGCCACCTTGACGAGCATGACGTCGAGCACGGCCAGGGTGAGCGGCAGGCGCAGGGTCATGCGCGTTCCCTTGCCGGGCACCGAGCGGACATGCACCGAGCCGCCGATCTTCTTGATGTTGGAGAGCACGACGTCCATGCCGACGCCGCGGCCGGAAATGTCCGAGATCGCCTCGGCGGTGGAAAAGCCCGGAGCGAAGATCAGCTGGTCGACCTGCTCCTCGGTGAGCTGCTGGTCCGGCCCGACCACGCCGCGGTCGCGGGCCACCTGCAGCACGCGCTCGCGGTTGATGCCCTGCCCGTCGTCCTCGACGATGATCAGGATGTTGCCGCCGGCCTGCTCGGCCGAGAGGCGGATGACGCCGGTCTCGGGCTTGCCCGCGGCGATGCGCTTTTCCGGGCTCTCGATGCCGTGGTCGGCCGAGTTGCGGATCATGTGGGTGAGCGGGTCGGAGAGCTGCTCGATGATCGTCTTGTCGATCTCGGTGTTCTCGCCGATCATCTCGAGGCGGATCTTCTTGCCGGTCTTCTGGGCCAGCTCGCGCATCAGGCGCGGCATGCGGGAGAACACCGACTTGACCGGCTGGGCGCGGATGGCCATCACCGAGTCCTGCAGGCCGCGGGTGGTCTGGGCCAGGACCTCGAGGCCGCGCACCAGTTCCTGGTAGCGGACGCGCAGGTTCTCGTCCATCTGCTGGGTCAGCATGGACTGGGTGATGACGAGCTCGCCCACCATGTTGACCACGCGGTCGACCTTGTCGAGGTCGACGCGGATCGACTGCACGCCGTTCTTGCGCTGGTCGCCCTCTTCGGCGGCGCCCTCGCTGCTGGGCGCCTTGGCGACCAGGCTCGGCGCCACCGGCTTGGGCGGGGCCACCGGCGTGATCTCGGCGGCCAGATCGGCGAAGCTGACGGCCGGCTCGTCGGCGGCGGGAGTGCTCTCGTCCGGCGCCGCCGCGGCGGCGGGGGCGGCGGCCTCCCGGGCGGGCATGGCGGCGAGCTGGGCGATCTCGATGTCGCAATCGCCGTCGACGAATTCGAAGACCTCGCGGATCTGCGCCTCGGTCACCGTCGGGGAGGACAGGGAGATCTCCCAGGTGCAATAGACGCCGAAGGGCTCGAAATCGGCCAGGGCCGGCAGATCGGCGACGAGCGCCTTGACGTCGATCTCGCCGAGCGCGGCCAGCTCCCGGAACAGCAGCAGCGGGTCGTTGGCGCGGGCGTAGAGGTCGGTATGGGGGATGAAGCGGATCTCCCAATGGCCGTCGGTGCCGGCCAGGGGCGCCTCCTCGAAGGCGTCGGCTTCCGCATCGAGGGTGAGGGCCGCCTCGTCCTCGGCGAAGGGGAGCTTCACCATGACCGGGGTGAACTCGATGTCGAACTCCTCCATCGGCTCGCCGTTCTCGTCGCCGTCGGGGCTCTCGCCGCGGCAGAGGGCGTCGAAGCGCGCCTTCTCCTCGGCGCCGTAATCGGACGGCAAGGTCTCGCCGGAGCGGGCGGCGGCCACGAAGTCGGCCACGATGTCGTTGGCGCGGATGCAGAGGGCGACGACCTCGTCGACGAGCTCGATGCGGCCGTCGCGGACATAGTCCAGCAGGGTCTCGAAGGCATGGGCGAAGCCGACGAGCCCGGTGAAGCCGAAGGCGCCGGCACCGCCCTTGATCGAGTGGATGGCCCGGAACACGGCGTTGAGCCGGTCGGCGCCCCGCTCGCCTTCCTCGATGGCCTGGAACTGCTCCTCGAGCTCGTTGAGCAGCTCGGAGCACTCGTCGAAATAGGTCGCTTTGAAATCGTCGAGATCGCTCATCTGCGGCTCTGGAAAAGGGGTTAGTGGACGACCCGGTGGATGACGCTGATCAGCTTCTCGGGATCGAAGGGCTTGACGATCCAGCCGGTGCCGCCGGCGGCGCGGCCCTGGTCGCGCTTTTCCTGCGAGGTCTCGGTGGTGAGGATCAGGATCGGAAGGCTCTGGTGGTGGCCGGTGGCGCGCACATTGCGGATGAACTCGATGCCATCCATGATCGGCATGTTGATGTCGGTGATGACCACGTCGACATCCTCGGACTTGAGCACGTCCAGGCCCTGCTGGCCGTCCTCGGCCTGCAGGACTTCGAACCCCGCCTTGGTCAGCGTATGGTGCAGCATCGCCAGGATGGTGCGGGAATCGTCGATGGTGAGAACGCGCATTTAGGAGTCGATCCTTGTCAGAATTCCGTCGAAGCCCCGCGCCAGGCCGAGCCGGTCGATGGCGCTGAGCATGGGGGCGCTCGCATCGGTGATCGCCAGGGCGAAGCTGTTGCGGCGGGCGGTCTCGGCGGCACTCATCAGCATCAGCAGGGCATTGGTCGACACCCGCTCGACTTCGCTCGCGACGATGGTCACCGGGCCCTGCTCGACGACGTCGATCAGCCCGTCGCGGACCGCGTCCAGGGCATCGAGATCGACGACCGCCGGCAAGGTGACGGTTCTGCTTGCTGTTCCAGCCATGATTGCACTGCCCCTGGGAGTTTTCCCCTAGGCCAGTTTGCCCCGGAACGGTTTAAGAAGTGCTAACCCTGCAAAGACATAGGTTCCGGCTGCAGGGAACCAATCGCCGCGGCGAGTCCGGCGTGGTCGACCTCCTCGAGGCGCGCCGGCGACCAGCGCGGGGCGAGGTCCTTGTCGACCAGCACGGCCCGCACCCCTTCGGAAAAATCCGCCTGGCCGATCATCCAATGGGCGAGGCGCGCGTCGAGGGCCAGCACGTCGTGCACCGAGCGCAGCCGGCGGGCCGCCCGATGGGCGGCGAGGATCGCCTCGAGGCTGGTCGGCGAGCGGGTCCGCAGGATCTCCGCCAGGGCCGCGAGCCGGGAATGCTCCCGCGCCTCCGCGTCGATGGCGGCGACGATCTCGGCCGCGCTCCCGCCCTGCATGGCGCGGTGCAGGCCGTCGGCCAGGACGCAGAACTCGGCTTCCCCAGCCTCGATGCCCTCGACCTGCATGAGGCTGACGAGAGCGGTCGGCACGTCGCCCGCCCCCGCCGCCCGGACGATGCCGGCGCGCACCTCGGCCAGGCGCCCGGCGGGCACCACGCAATCGGTGAGACCCAGCGCCAGGGCGTCCGCCCCGCCCACCGGCACGCCGGTGAGGAGGAACAGCAGGGCGCGCTGCACCTGCGTCTTGCCGAGAATGGCATTGACGCCCACGTCGCAGACGAAGCCGATGCCGGCCTCGGGCATGGCGAAGCGCGCGTCGGACGCGGCGAAGCGGAACTGGGCATGGCCGGCCAGGCCGATGCCGCCGCCCATGACATGGCCATGGGTGAGCGCCACGACCGGTTTGCCATAGGTGGCGATGAGGCCGTTGAGCGCGTATTCGCGGCTGAAGAAGGCCTCGGCCTCGGCGCGGCGGCCCTCGGCCACGAGGCCGCGCACGGCCCGGACGTCGCCCCCCGCGCAGAAGCCGCGCGCGCCCCTGCCCTCGAACAGCACGGCGCGCACCCGGTCGTCGCGCTGCCATTCCTGCAGGGCCGCATGGGCGGACGCGATCATTTCGCCGTCCAGCGCGTTGATCTGGGCGGGCCTGTCGAGCGCGACCACGCCCAGGCCCCCCTCCACAGCGATCTCGAGAAACTGGCTCATGTCACGACCCCCGAACCCCAGTCACCTAGCGCCCTACCCCACCGGCGCGCAACGGCCTGACCCACTTGCCTGTTCCCAAGCCGGGCCGGCGATGTTAGGGACGGACCGACACTCCGACCGGTACCCTGCACCCATGACCAGTTCCATTGCACTGACCGGGCTCGCCCGCGACCTGGCTGCCCGCGCCGAAGCTGGCAAGCCCGTGCGCATCGGC
>Ga0190269_10001782_pt1 | contig 10153 bp, 7 predicted proteins | sample Popmic249IS_FD_133749 | JGI IMG/M metagenome (GOLD analysis project Ga0190269, IMG submission 133749) | Populus adjacent soil microbial communities from riparian zone of Blue River, Arizona, USA - 249 IS | ecosystem: Environmental > Terrestrial > Soil > Riparian zone | place: USA: Arizona... | reverse complement strand
GAGCGCGAGCGGCGCGGGCGAGCCGCTCAGGTTGACGATCGGCAAGCGGTCGACGCGCGCGCCGGGCGTCCTGTTGACCGCCAGCACCGCGTCGTTCTCGAGCGCCATCACGCTGCCGTCGCTGCCGTCGATGGCATACACGAAGTACGTGCTCTCGATCGGTTGATCGACCTCGCTCGCGTTCTCGTTTTCGTCGTCCACTTGGGCCGGGTCGGGCCTGACGAACGCCGCCGGAACGCGCGGGGTCACCACCACGTCACGGGTGGGCGCGCCGGTCGCGATCGGCGCGAGCAGCGCATCGTCGCCGGCGGCGAGCGCGGCGATGTCCAGCACGTGCAGCACCGGCAGCGCTTCGTCCGCCACGAGCAGCCGGCCTTCACCGCAGTTCCGGCACGAGCGATCGATGGCCATGGCCACGGGCCGCGGCGCGCTCGCTGCGGGCGGGGTGCGCGGCTCGGGGATCGGGGGCAGCGGCGGTCGCTCGTAGTTGCCGCAGATCAGCGCGTAGCTGTCCTCGCTGGCGACCGGCGTCGGCGCAGGCGGCGCGACGGCGGGCAGCTCGACGAACGTGATGCCGCCCTCGTCGATCAGGCCGCCGTCGGTCAGTGGCAGGCGCGCGATCTTGCCGACGTCCGAGAGCGCCACGAGCAAGGCGCTCTCGTTGGGCAACAGCACCATGTCGCTGGGCGTGCCGCCGAACACGCCGCCGTCCGCTTCCATGGTGAGCGAGATCGGCGCTTGAGCTTCGGGGGCTTCGGTGGACAAGCCGAGCAGGACCTCGGTCCGCATCACGCGCACGTCGCGGGACCCGTAGCTCGCGACGTACGTGAGCTCCGGGTGCATGCGCGAGGCCGCGATGGCGATCGGCAGCTCGCCCGTCTGCACGAACGTGAAGCCCGGCACGTCGCGGCGGTTATCGAGGATGCGGTCCGTGCGCAGGTTGACGGCGGCCACCTCGCCGCGCGCGCTCTGCGTAACCAGCGCGTGCAGCGCGCGGTCGGCGCGCTCGACGTCGCACTCGGACAGCGGCGCGATCCGGCCGTTCAGCACGCACACGAAGTCGACGTCGGTCGGGCGATCGAAGCTCGCCGGCTGAGGCGGCTCGCGCGCGTCGCTGCACGCGAGCACGACGCAGCTGGCGAGCGCGGTCCATAGCGCGCCGGGCGCGCAGGCTCTGCGACTACCACGGATCATTCCAGCTCCTGCACGACGCGCGGGCGGCCGAGCGTGGCGATCACCCGCACTGACTCGGGGGCAGCCTCGGGGCTCGCCAGCCGAGAGAGGTCGATGATGCGCACGACCGACGAGCGGAAGTCGGTCGCATACAGCCGCTCGCGCGCCTCATCGAACGCGACGCCGAACGGTCCGCTCAGGTTGGGCACCACGGCGCGCGTCTCCATCGAAGTGAGGTCGACGATGTAGATCGAGCGACCGTCGAGGCAGGACACGGCTGCGAGCGGGCGGCCGCCCACGCTGCCCACGGCCAGGCGCGCGCCGCCTGCGCCGATCTCGGCGATGCGCTGCACGCGGCCGGTGAGGGTCGAGCCGGCTCCGGGCGTCACGTTGGCCAGCACCAGCGCGCTCGGCTGACCCGCGATCAGCAGTGCCTGGCTCTCGCCCTGTGCGACGCCCACGCCGACAGGCCGATCGAGGAACGCGATGCTGCGGAAGTCCGAAATGTTGCCGCCCGTGATCGTCACCGGCGTCTCGGGGAACAGCTGGGCCTCACCGCGCCCGCTCTCGCGATCGATCGCGACGCCGAGCCGCAGCAGCGCACTGCCGCGCAGGGTGACGTGCAAGAGGCCACTCGCCGGATCGCGCGCGATGCTGGTGGGTGTGCGGCCGAGGTCCGTCATCACGGAGCTGAGCCGTAGCGACTCGCGGCCGTCGTCGTCGGTGGTGTCGACGTACAAGCTCACCGCGCCCGGCTGGTGCGCGGCGGCCACGAAGTCGCGCTGTTCATCGGCGGCTTCGCCCGTCAGATCGGAGAGCCGCCCGATCAGCAAGTCGGAGGGCGCGGGCGGTTGCTCGAGCCGCTCGCCGGAGACGGCATCGATGCCGGCGGTCGTCGTCGCGCCGCACGAGCGGCTGCCGGCCGAGCCACAGCCCAGCAGATCCGACGCGATGGGGTTATCGCCGCGAGCGTCATCGGCTCCGAGATTCACGTCGATGACCGAGAGCGCGCCCTCGGTACGCGACGAGACCACGAGCCGCTCGCCATCCGGATCCAGCGCGATCGCGGTCGCGTACGTCGGGATGAACACCTCGTCCGCGAGCACCTCGTCGAGGTCGATGAAGCAGCTCTCCGCGCCGAGGTCGTCGCCGCAGCGCTCCGCGATCCATTCGTCGATCGCGTCGAGCGAGAAGGCGTGCAGCGCGCCGGACGTGTAGCGCAGGTCGTAATTCGTGCTGGCTACGAACAGAAAGCGCGGCGCCTGATCGGGCTCATTGGAGAGCGCCAGCGCGTTCGGGAAGTACAACGCGCCCGCCGGCGGGTCCTCGCCCGGGTTCTCGAGGTCGCACGCGCTCGATGCTGCGACGAGCGCGAGCTGCGCCAGAAAAATCGCAATACTGCCTGCCCGGGCCGACATGGGGGGCGGACACTAGTACATCGGTCTTCAAATCCGTAGCCGGATTTGAAGACCGCCGCGTCAGGCCTGGTCTCGGGGGAGGATCGGGCTCAATCCCAGGGGTCGAGGACTTCGCTCTGGGTGGGTGGGCGCTTGGGCTTGTCGGGTTTGGTGCTGGGCTGGGGCTGCGCGGGCTGGGGGCGATGGCCGCCGCCCTTCGACCTGCGCGCGAGGCTGACCCGCAGCTCATCGCCCGTCAGCGCGGTGATCGTGAACTGCTTGGCCTCGTAGCCCGAGCGCCGCAGCTCGAGCGCGACCTGCTCGCTGCCGGTCGGCTTGGGTAGCTTGTATGGCGTGTTACCGACGAGCGCGTTGTCTCGATAGACCTCGGCGCCATCCGGATCGCTCGAGATCATGACGAGCGTGGGCGCGGCAGCGACCGGCTCCGGCGGCGCCGCGGCCGGTGGGGGCGCGACCGGGTCCGGCGCGGGGACCGCGGGTGGCGCGGGCGCGGGGTCCGCCGGCTTCACGACGTGCGCCTCGGGATCGGACTTGTCGCCGCCGCTCATCGCGAACGCGACGCCGATGCCGATCAGCACGACCGCACCGATCGCGATCGGGATCGCGGGGCTCTTCTTGGGCACCTCGGGCTGGCCGATGCCCATCGTGACCCGGCCCGCGCCGAGGAGGTCGCTGGGCGTGTTCTTGACCGAGGTCTGCGTCGAGCGCTCGACGCGATCGACCACGGCTTGGGGCGTGAGCCCGGCCTCGAGGGCCTCGAGGTCCGCGAGCAGCTCGGCCATGTTCTGGTAGCGGAGCTCGGTCTTCTTCTCGAGGCACTTCATGATCACCGCCTCGAGCGCGGGCGGCACGTCGACCGGCGGCGGCAGCTCGTTGGGCGGGATGGGCTTCTCGTAGAGGTGCTTGGTCAGGATGCCCATCAGGTTGTCGGCATCGAACGGCACCTGGCCCGTCGCCATCTCGTAGAGCATCACGCCGACCGCGTAGATATCGGTGCGGTGGTCGACCGCGGTGCCCGCGCACTGCTCGGGCGACATGTAGTGCGGCGTTCCGAAGACCTGACCGGCTTGGGTGAGCTTGCTGGTCCCACCGCCGACCTTCGCGATGCCGAAGTCGAGCACCTTCACGAAATCTTTGTCGGCGCCGCGCTCGATCAGCTGCACGTTGTCCGGCTTCATGTCGCGGTGCACGACGCCGATCTCGTGCGCTGCGCCGAGCGCGCGGCACAGCTGCTTGGCCACGTGGATCACGCGCTGCGGCGTGAAGCGGCCTTCCTCGAGCGCCCCGGTCAACGAGCGACCGGTGAGGAACTCCATCACGAAGTAGGTCGAGCCGTCGTGCAGCTCGCCGAAGTCGCTGATGTCGATGATGTGCTGGTTACCGATCGCCGAAGCGCTCTGCGCTTCTTGGCGGAAGCGCGCGACGATCTGCTCGTTCTTCGAGACCTCGGGCCGGAGCACCTTGATCGCGAGCGGCTTCTTCAGCGCGACGTGCACGGCCTTGTACACGAGGCCCATGCCGCCTTCGCCGAGCACCGACTCCACCCGATAGCGGCCATCGAGCACCTGACCGATCAGCGGATCGCGCGGGGTCGGAGGCGTCACCGCCGCCATGGTCTCCCCGACGCCGTCGCCTCCGGACTCGGACATGTGTTTCCTATCGTAACTCAAGCGCTACCCGCGAGGTCTAGGTCGGCTGTGCCAGCTCTGCGTACGACAGTGGTGCGGACGACAGTCAGGCGATCGCCAAAAACCCCAAAGAGTCCGTGCGATCATTGGCCAATGGGCACGCGAGGTCAAGGTCGACGGTTGGTCTCGCCCCTCCTCGATACGTCGCAAACGCGCCTGCAGATCTCCCTGTGTCGGCCGAAGCCGCCGCGAAACCTGCTGCGACTATCACGCCTCGGGCGCTGGAGGAGGCTCGCGTTCCTCGTCTTCGGCGTGGCCGGCCTCGCCTTCGGGCTCGAGCTCCACGCCGTTGTCAGGTGATGTCTGCAATGACCCAGCTGCGAACGTTTCTGCCTCGACCTCGAGATCGCGATCGGCGACGCGCTCTTCCTCGCCGGCTTCGGAGTCGCCTGCGCCGGCCTGCACCTCTGGCGGATCGGTGCCCTCACCTGCAGCACCATCGGCGCCGTATCCTTCATCGATGGCCGGAGCGGACAAGCTGTCTCGCTGCGCCGCCTCCTCCGCGGCCAGCAGTGCGGCCTCGGCTTCCTCGATGCTCTCGCCGGTCTTCTTCTTGAAGAGCGCTCGGTTCTCGTCGCTCAGCTCGGTGAACTCGCGCAGCGTCGGCAGGTCCTTGAGGGTGCGCATGCCGAAGAAGTCCAAGAAGAAGGGCGTCGTGCCGTACAGCAGCGGCCGGCCCGGCTCGTCTTTACGCCCGAGCATCTTGAGCAGCCCACGCTCGAGCAGCACGCGCAGCGCCGAGCCGCTGTCGACGCCGCGCACGTCGTCGATCTCGGGCCGCGTGATCGGCTGGCGGTACGCCACCAGGGCCAGGGTCTCGAGCTGCGCGCGCGTCAGCCGCACGGGCGGCTGCGCGATGTGCTCGCGCACCACGTGCGCCGACGACGGTGCGGAGCGGAACTGGTAGCCGCCCGAGAGCTCGACGAGCTCGATGCCGCGACCCTCGTACTCGGTCATCAGCTCGTCGACGAGCTCCTTGGCGAGCGCGCTCTTGATCTTGAGCATGCGGCCGAGCTGCTGCGCATTAATGGCCCGGTCGGACACGAACACGAGGCTCTCGACCAAGCGCTTTTGCGCAGGCCGCGGTAAATCGGCGACCGGGGTCGACGGACTCGGCGGCTCGATCGCTGCCTCGTCCTCGCCCGGCTCGGCGGTCGCCGCGACGGTCTGCTCTTCGGACACGGCCTCGCCGTCTGGCTCGGCTTGCGGCTCGGCTTCGGTCCCGTCGCTCGCCTGCGCTCCGGTGCTCGCGGCTTCGATCTCGGCGCCCGCTTCGCTGGCGTGCACGCCCTCGTCTCGAAGCGCCTCTTCGTTCGAAGCTCCGCCGGCTGCGGCCTCGTCGCTGTGGACCTCGGCCGCCTCGGCTGCGTCGTCGCTCGCAGCTTCTTCGCCCGCCGCCTCTGCGCCCTGGGTGCTGACCTCGACCTCGGCGCTCGCGTTCTTCTTGTCCTTGTGCGCGGAGCGCGCGGGCTTCTTGCTCGGCTTGTTGCCGCCGCCCTTCTTCGAGGGCTTCTGCTTCTTTGCCTTTGAGCTGCTCATGGGGCGCTCTCGTCTCCTTCGTCGGGCTCGCTCGTATCGCCCTCTTCGCTGGCAGCTTCTTCGAGCGCGGTGTCCGTTGCGTGCGGCGCATCATCGACGGCAGGCGCGGCTTCTTCCGTGAGTGCTACGGCGTCGTCGGCCTCTGGCGCGGCTTGCTTGGCGAGCGCGACTTCTTCGTCGCTGAACAACGGGACCTCGTTCGCGAGCGGCGCGTCCATCGTGTCGTCGATCTCGCTCTCGGCGTTCGCCAGCTCCGCCAGCTCTTCGTCGCCGATCTCGTCGCTGACGATGGCCTCGAAGTCGGCGGGTAGCTCCCGCTCGTCGTCACCGGCGTCGGTCTCTTCAACGGCGCGCGCGGCCTGCGGCTCGGGCGCCGGCTGCTCGCCCGCGCTGCTCGGCTCACGCTCCGGCTCGGGCGGGATCGTGGGCACCGACGGGTCGAGCAGCGCGCTGGTGATGTGGATCGAGCTACCGTACTGCGCTTGATAGATGCGCGTGAGACGCATCTTGGTCGCTTCGAGCAACGCGAGGAACGTGATGACGACCTCGTAGCGGCTGACGTCCTTCTCGAACAGCTCCTCGAACGTGCACGTACCGCGGGCGCGCAGCATGTCCGTGATCTGCGTCATCCGCTCTTGGATGGAGATGCGCTCGGTCGTGATCTCGAACGCAGCTCGATCCTTGGTGCGCCGCAGGATGGCCTCGAAGGCATCGAGCAGCTTGAACATGCCGATGTCGGCCAGCGGCGCCGGGCCTTCGGCTTCGGCGGCTGTCGAGCCGCGCGGGAACACGTCGCGGCCGGTAATCGCGCGCGAGCCCAGGCTCTCGGCCGCGGCCTTGTACTTCTGGTACTCGAGCAGCCGGCGGATCAGGTCGGCGCGGGGGTCGGTCGGCTCGGCGGTCTCGCCGTCGTCTTGCTGCTCCTCCGGCGTGCGCGGCAGGAGCATCTTCGACTTGATGTGCGCGAGCGTTGCGGCCATCAGCAGGTACTCGGCCGCGACGTCGAGGTCGAGGTCCTGCATCAGCTTCAGGTACTCGAGGTACTTCTCGGTGACGAACGAGACCGGCAGGTCGAGGATGTCGAGCTCGTGCTTCTTGCAAAGGTGCAGCAGCAGGTCGAGCGGGCCCTCGAACGCGGGCAGCTGAATGCGAAATTCCCCCTCGCGCGGCGGAATGATGTCGGTGATCGCGTCAGGGGGGCGTTGCATGGGCTGGAGCGGCGAAAACCGGAGCGCGCCCGGATATCGCAAATGCTCGGCTGCTACCAGCCGGTTCGTTGCGGGGCGATCGCCTTTATGGGCGTCCCGCTCTGGGTACGCGGCCCGTCTAGCGGCCCTTTAGGTGCGCGCACGTGGTTTGTGGCCACCTTTGCCACCACAAAACGCTTGACCGAGCGGTCGCGCTACGCAGCTGAACATTCACGGATTCAGTCTGGGTTGGTAAATTTCACATATTGTGGAGTCGCAAAGCTCATGAGCGGCGCCTGCGCGCAGTGCGGTGGCGCGCTTGCTGCCAAGGCCAAGCGATGCGGTCGGTGCGGCGCGCAAGCGATCGCTGCCGGCGGCGGATCCTACGGTCTGGTCGACCTCGAGGCGGCCGGCGCGCCGGCGGTCGGCTCGCTGGCGCTCGACGTCGATGAGCCGAAGCCCCGCAAGCAACCGGGCCGCACGTCCGGGGGCGGGTCGAGCGCCGCGCGCGCGCAAGCGCAGGCGGCACCTTCGAACGGCAAGCATGCGAGCGGCACGCGCAACGCGGTCGCGAAGCGACCGCCTGTCGAGGCGGACCCGGCGGCGATGTCGGGCCGCGGCTTGGTGTTAGGCGACGACCCGCTCGCGGACGGCTACGGCGAAGTGGAGCGGACCTCGCTCGATATCGAGGAGGACGCCGATCCTCGGCGGGCGCGCAAAGCTGCGGCGCGGGCGGACTCCCCTCCTCCGCCGCGCGAGCTTACGGCAGAGGAGAAGCGCGCGATCGAGGTCGAGACCCTGGCCGACTACGGCAAGCCGCCGGCGCAGATCGCGGGCACGATGGCGTATTGCGTGAAGGTCACGCTGCGCAAGCGTGAGCTCGAGGCCGAGCTGCTGTCGCTCTCCGCGCAGCGCAAGCGCACCGACGATGCGGCGCGCGACGCGCAGGCGAAGCTCGGCGAAGCGCTGTTCGCGAAGCGCAAGGATCCGCGCCTCGCCACGCTGGCCAAGCAGCTCCAAGCCGTCGCGGTCGCGGATCAGGCGATCGGCAACGTCGAGAAGACCAGCCAGAAGAAGAAGCAGAGCATCGAGGCCGAGCGCTCGCAGCTCGACAACGACATCCGCGAGGCCGAGGCCGAAGCCTCGCCCCTACGCCTGCAGGAAGCGCAGGTGCTCGCGCGCGTCGACGAGCTCAAGGTGCGCGCCAAGCAAGCGGAGGGTCGCCGCAGGCGCCTCGAGCAGGAGCTCGAGGCGGCGCGCAAGAAGCCGGGCGCCGACCCGACGATGCTCGAGCGCATCAAGGCGGAGCGCGACGCCGCCCACGGCGAGGTGCAGACGCTCGGCATCGAGCTGGGGCCGCTCGAGGATGACCTATCGGCGGTGCGTCGCGAGCTCGCCGTGCACCTGCGCAAGCTCACCGCGCTGCAGCAAGAGCAGGCCGCCGCCGCGACGGCGCTCGAGCGCGCCCAGCAAACCCACCGCGTATCGACCGGCTCCGCGCACGGCGCGCGCCGCGACGCGCTGAGCGCGCTGGCGCAGATGGCGATGGAGAGCGGGCTCGCCGCCGTCGCTCAGCCCGAGCTGCAGGCGGTCAACGACGCGGTCGAGCGCCGCGATCGGAAGCGAGGCGAAGAGGAGCTGTTGCGCGCCGCCACCGCCTCGTTCGACGAGACCGCGTACAAGCAGGGCATGATGCTGCTCGTCGGCGGCCTGGGCGCGCTGTTTCTGTCGCTGATCGCCGTCGTGATCTTCTAGAGGCCCTTGAGCGCCTCGAGCACCGCATCGTCGTGCCCCGCGACCTTCACCTTGGGGAAGACCTTCGCGACCTTGCCGCCCTTGTCGATGATCACCGTGCTCCGGATGATCCCCATCGACTTCTTGCCGTAGAGGTTCTTTTCGCCCCACGCGCCGTACTTCTCGATCACGGCGCCGTCGGGGTCGGTCAGCAGCGGGAACTTGAGGCCGTACTTGTCGCGAAACTTGCAGTGCGACTCCGTCGAGTCCTTGCTGACGCCGAGCACGACCGCGCCGAGCTTAGCCAGCTTCGGCAGCGCGGCGTTGAAGGCCTGCGCCTGGACCGTGCAGCCAGGCGTGTTGTCCTTCGGATAGAAGTACAGGACCACGGTCTTGCCCGCGTAGTCGGCGAGCGAGTGCTTCTTGCCGTCGTCGCCCACGAGCTTGAACGCCGGTGCCTTCTTGCCTTCTTCGATCACGATGTCCTCCGCAGCAAAATCCCCGCGGACTATTGCGCGCCGGGCGTTCGAGCAGCAATGGGGATGCGCTAGGCTGAGGGCGTCGTGACCAAGACCGGCAGGACCATCGTGATCGGCGACGTGCACGGCTGTGCCGATGAGCTCGATGCGCTGCTCAAGGAGTGCACGGTCGAGTCCGGGGACGACGTCGTGCTGGTCGGCGATCTGGTGGCCAAGGGGCCAGCGTCACGCGACGTGCTCGCCCGCGTGCGCGCCGAGGGCTTCCGGTCCGTGCGCGGCAACCACGACGCGCACGTGCTGCGCTGGAAGGCCGCGCACGACGCCGGCGAGGTCGAGCCGCGACTTTCTCCGACCCACGCCGAGCTGGCGCAAAGCTTGGACGAGCGCGACTGGGCGCTGCTCCGTTCGCTGCCGCTCTACCTGCGCCTGCCGGAGCACCAAGCCCTGGTGGTGCACGCGGGCCTCGTGCCGCACGTCCCGCTCGAGCAGCAACAGCCGGTGCTCTTGATGAACCTGCGCAGCATCCGGCCGGACGGTACCGGCTCGAAGAAGCCGGACGACGGGATGCTGTGGGGCGCGCTGTGGACCGGGCCGGAGCTGGTGCTGTTCGGCCACCACGCGAGCGCGGGCTTGCAGGTGTATCCCCACGCCATCGGCCTCGACACGGGCTGCGTGTACGGCGGCAAGCTCAGCGCGTGCATCTTGCCGGAGCGCAAGATCGTGTCGGTGCCGGCGCGTCGCGCCTACGCGCCGATCACGCGCGAGTCGGCCACATGATCGCAGGCCCTGCGCCAGGCGCACGCATCCCAGCCGGCGCGCTCAGCACCCTGGGCCGCGGCACGGTGCGCGTCGTGGAGCTGCCGCGCGGTTCGTTCGGCCTGCCGCCGGTGATCCCCATCGAGGCCCTGGTGCTGCTCGATCAAGGCGGCGTCGCG
>Ga0190269_10001781_pt1 | contig 10154 bp, 6 predicted proteins | sample Popmic249IS_FD_133749 | JGI IMG/M metagenome (GOLD analysis project Ga0190269, IMG submission 133749) | Populus adjacent soil microbial communities from riparian zone of Blue River, Arizona, USA - 249 IS | ecosystem: Environmental > Terrestrial > Soil > Riparian zone | place: USA: Arizona... | reverse complement strand
CGATGACGCCGTCGGCCCGGCGCAGCGCTGTGCCACAGAACGCGGCGAGGGCAAAGCGGCCCAGGCTCTCCACGGTGACCAGGTCGCGCAGGTGCACGACCAGCGGCACGGACGCCCGCCGCAGGGCCAGCGCGCACATGATCGCGGCGGCCGCGGTGTTGGCGTGCACGACGTCGGCCTCGTCCAGCAGCGAGCTGGTCCGCAGCGCCCGGGCGCCGGTCCGCAACGCCGCCAGGTAACGCGCGGCGAGGACCGGGTCGCGGCCACGGGTGCCGCCGGTGGGCAGGGTGGGCAGGCGCCGATGCACCGTGACGCCGTGCCGCTCCAGCGACGAGAACGCGTCACCGGCGGACGGTGAAGCGGGGGCGGCCGGCGCGCAGACGACCGCCGACCACGGCGTCTGCTGCGACAGCAGCCGCGCCAGCGCCAGCTCGGCTCCTCCCGTCTGCGGGGTGTGGCTGACGTGCAGTACGCGCAGCGGGGGGTCAGCCGCACTCATGGTGTATCCACGCGGTCATCCGCTCCTCGAACACCTGCCGCGAGAAGGTCGCCGCTTTCGCCGTCATCCGCTCCGCGGACAGCTCCGCGGTCCGCCGTACCAGCGGGGCCAGGGCGCGGGGGTCCGCGTCGTCGGCGAGCAGGCCGGTCTCCCCGTCGACCACCGTGTCGAGCAGGCCGCCGCGACGCAGCCCGAGCACCGGCGTGCCGCAGGCCTGCGCCTCGACGGGGACGATGCCGAAGTCCTCGTGCACGGGGAACACCAGCGCCCGCGCGCCCCAGTACAGCCGCCGCAGCCGTTCCTGGTCGGGCCGGACCTCGAAGGTGATCGGGACGCCGGCCAGCGCGGCGCGGCTGCGCAGATACTCCTCCTGCGGTCCGGAACCGGCGATCACCAGCGGCAGGCCGGCGGCCTCCGCGACCGCGATGATGAGGTCGAAGTTCTTGTACGGCACCCACCGCCCGACCCCGAGCAGGTAGTCGCGTGGCTGCGCCCGGTCGGCCGGCGGCGCCGCGGCGTAGAAGTCCACGTCGACCGGCGGGTTGATGACCACGGCGTCGCGCCCCCAGTACTGGCGGATGCGGTCGCGCACTTCGCGGGAGTTTGCCGCGTAACTGTGCACGTGGCGGCTGAGCCGCACGTCGACGCCCTGCAGGACACGGCGCGGCCCGGCGAGCAGGCGGCCGCTGCCCCGGCCGTCGAAGCCGGGGCTCCACACGTACCGGGCGGGCGAGTGCACGTAGCTGAGGTGGCGGGTCCGTTCCGGGGGTCCGAGCCGCACGGTGTGCGCGAACGCGTGGCTGGAGGAGATGACCACGTCGAACTGCTCGTCCGTCAGCGTGCGCCACACCAGCGGCATCATCGGCAGCGCGGCCGCCTTGGCCGCCCGCAGCGGGGTCCGGGCCAGCCACGACTCGCGCAGGCCGGGCTCGGTCACGTCGCGGTCCTTCCACAGCACGAACCGCTCGCCGTGCGGGATGAGCTCCGCGATGTGCCGAAAGACGCTTTCCGATCCGCCGGTGGCGCCGAACCACTCGTGCACGAGCGCGACGGACCGCCCCTCGAGCGGCCGGGTCCGCTGCTGCGGCTCCACGCCACGGCCCTGCCCAGCGGTGGTCACCTGGCCTCCAGACATAGACGTGACGGTGAGGTGTGGCGGGATGCTACCCCAGCTCGCCCGGCGCCCGTGGCCCCGTTCGGCCCCGCTGTCGTGTGTGGAACACAACAAAGATCGTTTTTGATGGCCGGCGGGTGACGACCTCGCCGGCTGGCCGGTGGGAGATCCACGAGCGCCGCTGCGGAGCGCGTGCGGCGACCGGGCCGGCCGTGACGTATCGTGCGGTCATGCCCGATGACGTCGCGCTGCTGCTGCGCCGCGCCGGCTTCGGCCCGACCGCGGCGGAGCTGGCCGCGGCGCGGCAGGTGGGCTATGCCGCCACCGTGTCGGCGAAGCTGTTCCCGCCGGGCCCGGACATCGGGGCGACCATGGCGCCCCTCCCCCAGCTCGGCCCGGACCCGTACGCGGGCCGGCCGAACCCGTCGGCGGCGCAGCGGGCCGCAGCCGACGAGCAGCGCCGCGCGCAGGCCGAACAGCTCAGCCGCTGGTGGCTGGACCGGATGACGGTCGCCGACCACCAGGCCGCGGAGAAGCTGGTGTTCTTCTGGCACGGGCACTGGGCGACCTCGATCACGAAGGTCAAGAGCCCTCAGTTGATGCTCGCGCAGCACCGCACGATCCGGCAGGCGGGCGACGTCGCCGCGCTGGCGCGTGCGATGGTCGTCGACCCGGCGCTGGTCCACTGGCTGGACGGGCAGCTGAACGCCAAGGACGCCCCGAACGAGAACCTCGGGCGGGAGCTGTTCGAGCTGTTCCTGCTCGGCATCGGGCGCTACGGCGAGACCGACGTGAAGGAGGCCGGCCGGGCCCTGACCGGCTGGCAGATCGACCTCGCCGGCGAGCGGACGGTGTTCGACCCGCGCCGCCACGACCGCGGCGCCAAGACCGTGCTGGGGACGACCGCCCGGATGGACGCCCGCGACCTCGTCGACCTGCTGCTCAAGCACCCGGCGTGCCCCCGCTTCATCGCCTCCCGGCTGTGGTTCCGCTACGCGTCGTCCGTCGCGCCGATCCCGCCGGAGGTGCGGGAGCGGATGGCCGCCCACTTCCCCGACCCCGGGGCGATGCTGCGGGCGCTGTTCGCCGAGGACGCGTTCCGGGCCACCGCCGGCACGATGGTCAAGCAGCCCGTGGAGTGGCTCGTCGGCGCGATGCGCCAGCTCGGGGTGCGGCCGGGCAACGCGCCCGCCGAGACCGTCAGCCAGATCCTGGACGGCCTCGCCGGTCTCGGCCAGCGCCCGTTCACCCCGCCCAGCGTGGGCGGCTGGCCGTCCGGCGCCGCCTGGCTGACCTCCGCCGCCGCCCAGGTCCGGCTGACCCTGGCGGCCAAGCTGGCCCGGCTGCTGGATCCCGGCCGGATGACCCCGCAGGACGTCGCCTACATGCTGGGCATCGACCGATGGACCGACAGGACGTACGCCGTGCTGCGCGACGCGAGCAACTCGCGGCTGCTGCTGACGCTCGCCCTGGTGAGCCCGGAATACCTGGTGACCTGAGATGGACCTGGTGACACGACGCCGATTCCTGCTGGCCTCCGGTGTGGCCGGTGGCACCGCGCTGGTCGGCGGCGCCGCTGGGCTGAGCCTCGCCGAGCTGCTGCGCTCCGGCGACCGGGAGCCGGCCGGCGCCTCCGGCGGACCGGCCAAGGTCGTCCTGGTGACGCTCTACGGCGGCAACGACGGGCTGAACACCGTGATCCCGTACGCGGATCCGGCGTACCGGGCAGCACGCCCCGACCTGGCCTACCGGCCAGAGGAGGTGCTGCGCCTCGACGACGCCCTCGGGCTCAACCCGGTGATGGGCGGCCTCAAGCGGATGTGGGACGACAAGCGGCTGGCGGTCGTGCTCGGGGTCGGCTACCCGCGTCCCGACCGCAGCCACTTCCGGTCGATGGACATCTGGCAGACCGCCTCCCCGGCCGGACCGGTCAGCACCGGCTGGGTGGGGCGCTGGCTGGACGGCACCGACGCGCCGCTGGAGGCGGCCGTCAGCTTCGAGCCCGTGCTCCCGCCCCTGCTGGTGGGCCGGTCCCGCATCGGCGTCTGCGTGAGCTACCGCGGCGTGAGCCTCCCGTCGTGGGCCGACGCCGGCCTGGTGGCGGCGCTGGGCCGCGCCGAGCCGGGCGAGCCGGAGATGCAGCGCCAGGCCGCGGCTGCGTACGGCGACCTGCTCACGATGGCGCAGGTCCTGCGGGAGACCGAACGCCCCGGCACGGCGAGCGACGCGGCCCTCGATCCGCCGGACACGGCGACCGGCACCGGCGGCAGCAACGCGCTGGCCGCCCAGCTCGCCCTGGTGACCCGCTGCATCGAGGCCGGCGTGCCCACCCGGGTGTACTCGGTGAGCCTCGGCGGGTTCGACACCCACGCGCAGGAACGCACGGGACACGAGGCGCTGCTCAAGCAGCTGGACGACGCCCTGACCACGTTCGTCACCGCGATGGCGCGCACGCCCGCCGGGCGCAACGTCACGGTCGTCGTCTACAGCGAGTTCGGCCGCCGCGTGCGCGCCAACGCCTCCGACGGCACCGACCACGGCACGGCGGGCCCGGTGTTCGTGCTGGGCCCCAGCGTGGTGGGCGGGCTGTACGGCGAGCAGCCCAGCCTGCGCGACCTGGACGACGGCGACCTCAAGGCGTCGACGGACTTCCGGGCGGTCTTCGGCACCGTGCTGGCCTCGGTGCTGCAGGCCGACCCCGCCCAGTACATCGACGGCTACCGCGGATCGCCGCTGCCCTTCGTCCGGACGGCCTGACCCGCGGCGCGGCGATCACCGGCCGCTGCCGCGCACCACCTCCGCCAGCGTGCGCAGCACGACCTTGACGTCCAGCCAGAGCGACCAGTTCTCGATGTAGTAGTTGTCGAACCGTGCCCGGTCGGAGATCGGCGTGTTGCCGCGCAGCCCGCTGACCTGGGCGAGCCCGGTCAGCCCGACGGGGACGCGGTGGCGCATGGCGTACTCGGGCAGCTCCGCCGAGAACTTCTCGACGAAGTGCGGGCGCTCGGGCCGCGGCCCCACCACGGTCATGTCGCCGCGCAGGATGTTCCAGAACTGGGGCAGCTCGTCCAGGGAGGTGCGGCGCAGGAACCGGCCGACCGCCGGCACCCGGTCGTCGTCGGCGATGGACCACCGGGTGTCGGCGTCCGCGTCGTTGGCGCGCAGGGTCCGGAACTTGATGACCTCGAACGGCTTCCCGTGCCGCCCGATGCGCTCCTGCCGGAAGAAGATCCCCGGGCCGACCGCCAGCCGGGTGGCGATCGCGCACAGGGCGAAGACCGGGCTGAGCACGAGCAGCGTCAGGGAGGCGACGACGACGTCCGATGCCCGCTTGAGCGCCCAGCGCGGGCCCCCGAAGGTGGTGTGCCGGATGTGCACGACGGGGATGGCGCCGATGTGGTCGGGCACCCGGCCCTGCGACCGCGAACCCCACAGCAGCGGCACCATCCACAGGTCGCAGGCCACGCACCCCGGGCGGCGCAGGAGCTCCATCAGGGCCGCCTCGGTGCAGCGCGGCTCCGCGACGACCAGCACGTCGGCTCCCACCGCCTTGATCGCCTGCTCGATCTCGGCCAGCGTGCCGACCACCAGCGGCTCCCCGCCGGCCGGCGTGTCCCCCGCCGGCAGCGAGCCCTCCGCGGCCGGCGGGTCGTCGACGCAGCCGACGAACCGCAGGCCGTAGCGGGGGTTGAGGCGCAGCAGGCGGCTCAGCTCGACGGCGACCGGCCCGCTGCCCACGACGAGGGCGTTGTGCGACACCCAGCGCCGCCGGCGGGCGAACACCACCATCGTCCGGGTGATCGACCGGCCCGCGATGACCAGCGCGGCGGAGAAGGCGACCCACCGCATCAGGCCGCTGACGTAGTCGACCGAGTCGTGGCGCATCGCCGCGATGATCGCCACGACGCCGGCGGACGCCAGCAGGCGGCCGCAGAGGCCGGGCAGCTCGTCCAGGACGCTCACGTGCCGGCGCGGGCGGTAGTGCCCGCCCGCTGCGAAGACCGCGACCGCCAGCCCGGCCATGAACAGCGTGCCGCGCCAGTAACGGTCGGTGAGCAGCAGGGGGAACAGCAGAGCGGCGGCGTCGACCGGCGCCGCAACCATCCACGCACGCAGGCCACGCGTACGGGTGGAAGCGCGGGACTCTGTGTCGGCGGGCGCCACTGGCGGCGCCGCGCCGACCGGCTCCGGCTGGGCCGTCCGGCCACCGTTGCGCGTGCGCGGGGCCGGAATCCGTGCCCCCGCTTCGTCCACCGCGTTGTCAAGATCGGTTGACGCACTCGACATACTCATGGGCCCCCCGCCGGCCAGTGCCGCGGCTCCGGTTCGCAGCGGCACAGAGCAGGATACGGCGACGAGTCTCTCTCGTGTGGACCCCTTCTGTCATACGGCTGACACCGCGGGGCGGCCGGTGTGCCGCGATGGGCTGAGCGGCCGTCAGACGGTGGTGGCCGGCGCGGGGATCTGCCGGTGCTCGAGCCATTCCTGGAAGCCGGCGGCGCTCACCGGCCGGGAGATGTAGTAGCCCTGCACCGCGTCGCAGCCCACGGCGTCGAGCTCGTGCCAGGTCGCCATGTCCTCCACGCCCTCGGCGATAACCTGCAGCCCGAGGTTGCGGCCCAGCTCGACGGTCGAGCGGACGATGACCGCGTCGCGCTCGCTGGTGGTCATGCAGCTGACGAACGACCGGTCGATCTTCAGCTCCTGCACGGGCAGGGTCTTGAGGTACGCCATCGACGAGTAGCCGGTGCCGAAGTCGTCGATGGACAGGTGCACCCCCAGGGCGTGCAGCCGCTCGACGACGTGCAGGGCACGGTCGGGGTCGGCCATGATGGCGCTCTCGGTGATCTCGACGGTCAGCAGCCGGGCCGGGACCTGCCAGTGCCGCAGCCGCTCGGCGACCTCGTCGGGGAAGCCGAGGTCGAGCAGGCGGTGGGTGGAGACGTTCACGGCGATCGTGAGCTCGTGGCCGGCGCTCAGCCAGGCCCGGCACTGCTGCAGGGCGGCGTCGAGGACGAACCGGGTCAGTGGGGTGATCAGGCCGGTGTGCTCGGCCAGCGGGATGAACTCGCCGGGCGGGATCATGCCGTGCTCCGGATGCTGCCACCGCACCAGCGCCTCGGCGCCCAGCGCCTGGCCCGTCTGCGCGTCGACCTTCGGCTGGTAGTGCAGCACGAGCTGGCCCTGCTCGATCCCGCGGTGCAGCTCCCCGGCGAGTACGAGCCGGCGCGGGTCGGCGCTGTCCTGGCTGTCGTCGTACAGTCCGAATCCGGTCCTCTTGGTCTTGACCGTGTACATCGCGATGTCGGCGCGCTGCAGCAGGTCGTCGGCGGTGGTGCCGTGCTGCGGGTAGATCGACGCGCCGATGCTGCCTGCGACGGTCATGCGGAACCCGTCCAGCTCGAACGGCTGCTGCAAGGCTTCCTGCAGCCGGGCGGCCACGGCGGCCACGTCCTGCTCGCTGCCGGTGTCGGGCAGCAGCACGGCGAACTCGTCGCCGCCGAGGCGCGCCGCCGACTCGCCGGGACCGAGGGCGCCGCTGAGGCGTTCGGCCACCTGGATCAGCAGCCGGTCGCCGTAGTGGTGGCCGAGCGAGTCGTTGACCTCCTTGAACCGGTCCAGGTCGATCAGCAGCAGCGCCGGCTGCGCCAGCTCCCGGCGTCCGGCGGCGATGGCGGCCGTGGTGTTCTCGTGCAGCAACACCCGGTTGGGCAGCCCGGTCAGCGCGTCGTGCGAGGCCTGGTGGGTGGCCCGCCGGAAGGCGCGGGCCCGGACCCGCTGCGACTGCCAGATGAGTACGGCGATCAGCAAGGCGGACACCGCCAGGATCAGCGCCGTGCCGACCCGGGCCCGCTCACCCGCCTCGGCGGCCAGGGCCGCATAGTGGCGCTCGGCGTCGTCGAGCGCGACGAGCAACGCCTGGAACGCCGGTCCCGCCTGCCACTCGTCGACCCGCGCGGCGGCCAGCAGATCACCCTGCTGAAGAAGCTCGAACTCGCGGTCGACGGCGGCGTCGTACACACCGAACGCGGACTCGACGGCGGACGCGTGCTCCCCGCCCGGATCGTGCCGCTCGAAGCGCGTACCGATGGCATCGACGGCGGCATCGACCTCGACGCGGGCCTGGGCCATCGCCGGGGTGAGGCCCTTCGCCATGATCGCCCGCGACCGCAGCGCCGTCTGGTGCCAGGCCGCCGCCTTCATCTCGGTCAGGATCACCCGCAGGTCGCTGCGCCGTGCCGCGTCCTGCTGCAGCCTCATCATGGACGCCGCGCCCGCGCCGATCACAGCGATGACCAGCACCACCACCGACCACACCAGCACCGCACGCCGGCGGCCTCGCCCGGCGGAGAAGGCACGCGCCCGCCCCGGCTCAGCCCGGAAGCTGCCCGGCGACCGCATCGACCTCGGCACCCGCATGTGCTGCCCGATCGGCTCCGGGAGCACGAAGTTGAGCGGTTGGCTCTGCGCTCACCCCGGCTGGCTGAGCGCGCGGGTCAGGGCTGCGGCGGCTGAACCGACAACGACGAACCACGCCAGGTAGTAGAGGTGTCCCACCTCGAGATAGGGCGCCTCGAACGCTCTGCTGAACGTGAACAGCCGGGCTGCCTCCGGTATCGCCGCCGCCCTCTGTGCCCCCAGGCCCAGCATGACGACCTGGGCGAGGAGCAGGACCGCCGCCCAGACGGCTTGGGCTTTCCAGGCGATCCCCAGCACCCGCGTGGTCTGCCCGTACCGTCGGCGGAGCATCAGCACGGTCGCCACCGCGACGAGCACGGCCGCCAGAACGGCGACGGACCACGCCGACACGTGAACCACCGTTCTGGCGTACCCGAGGAAGGTTATCTGCCGGTCGACCAGCTCCGCGGCGTCGGGCGCGACCAGGGTCCGGGCTTCGCCCGGCAGAGGCCGGAGCATGTGCCGGACGTACGGACCCGCCGTGGACCAGGCGAACACCACCACGGCGGCAGCGGCGAAGACCCACGCGCCGGCAAGGTGCGCGGCCACCCGACGACGGGTACGGCCGAGCGCGATCATCTCTGCTGTCTCGGAGCTGGACATGACCTCACAGTAAGATCCTGCGGTCGTCCCGGCAGGGTCGGACGACGCCGGGTGTCTCGGCTCGGACCTGCCCACGATGTAGCCGGCTGCGCACACGCTCAGACCCGCTTCGCTGCGGTCGATAGATGGGGCAGGGTTCGAGCCCCCGGGAGGTTCGCGAGAATGCGTCTGGTCATGGGTCGCGATGGTGGCGTGCGCCGGCGTGCAAGCGCGCTGCTCGCGACCAGCCGGCCGCTGCAGGCGTCGGCGCTGCTGATGATCGTCTCGGCGGTCTGGTTCGCGGCTGCGTTCAACAGCCGCGAACCCGCGCCACTGTTGTGGTTGCCGACACCGGTCAGCGCGGCCCTCTTGGCGGCGATGTACTGGCGGACGTCGCGGTGCGCGTGGCTGTCGCCAGTGACCCGCCGGTTCTGGCGGCATCTGGCCATCGTCGGGACGCTGGTCGGTGTGGCCACCGTGGTGCAGGCAGCCGATGTGCTCAGCCATCCGGAGGTCCCCGGCGAGCACAACGGTCCTGTCATGCTGAGCATCGACGCGCTCGCCGTGCTGATCCTGGTGTATGCGCTCTACCGGCTGCCGCTGGCGGAACACACCGGCGCCGAGCGCCTCAGGGTCGGCCTGGACGCCGGCACGGTGATGCTGGCCACCGCAGTCTTCATCTGGCACTTCCAGACCCGGGCGGCTCTGGACAACGGCAGCGTCTCGCTGCTGGTCACCGCCGCCTTCCTCGTGGTTCTCGCCCAGCTCGCCGTCTTCGCCGTGGTGAAGATGGTGCTGTCCAGCAGTGCCTTCATCGACAAGGCCGCTCTTCAGATGCTCGCGCTGGCGATGCTGTTCGGCAGTCTCAGCTCGCCCTTCGCGGGCGCGGTCGAGCAACACTCCCCGCTCTACATCAACCAGCTGACCATCCCGATGGTGTTCTTCATGGCCGCGTGCGCGGCCGAACTGCAACGAACGGCGCCGCCGCTGTCCCCTGCCGGCCGTGTACGGGCGCGCAAGCGGTCGTTCAGCGCTCTGCCGTATCTGGCGGTGGCGGCCGTTGACGCGCTGCTGCTGACGAGCCTGCGGTCCGGCGACGAGGATGCCGTGATCATCGCCGCCGGCACGGTTCTCATCACCGCTCTGGTCGTGGTCCGGCAGATCACCGCATTCCGCGACAACCATCAGTTGATGAACCGCCTCGACCACACTGCCACCCACGACGCGCTCACCGGACTGCCCAACAGGGTCCTGTTCGACGAGCGGCTGCAGCAGGCTCTGGCCGCTGCCGGCGACGAGCAGATCAGCGTGGTGCTGGTGGATCTCGACGACTTCAAGACCGTCAACGACACCCTCGGGCACGCCGCCGGTGATGCCTTGCTCATCACCGTCGCGGAGCGGCTGCGCGAGACCGTTCGTGCCGAGGACACCGTCGCGCGCCTCGGTGGGGACGAGTTCGCGCTCGTGCTGCGGGACGTCACCGGCGCGGCCGCCGAGCGG
>Ga0190269_10001780_pt1 | contig 10155 bp, 7 predicted proteins | sample Popmic249IS_FD_133749 | JGI IMG/M metagenome (GOLD analysis project Ga0190269, IMG submission 133749) | Populus adjacent soil microbial communities from riparian zone of Blue River, Arizona, USA - 249 IS | ecosystem: Environmental > Terrestrial > Soil > Riparian zone | place: USA: Arizona... | reverse complement strand
CGGCGAGCACAACTGGGGCTACGACGGCGTGTGCTGGTTCGCGCCGCACGAGGCCTACGGCGGGCCCGACGGCCTGAAGCGGTTCGTCGACGCCTGCCACGCCCGCGGCGTCGGCGTCGTGCTCGACGTCGTCTACAACCACCTGGGGCCGTCCGGGAACTACCTGCCGAAGTTCGGCCCGTACCTGAAGGCCGGCAGCAACACCTGGGGTGACCTGCTCAACCTCGACGGGCCGCAGTCCGACGAGGTCCGCCGGTACATCCTCGACAACCTCCTCGGGTGGCTGCGGGACTTCCACATCGACGCCCTGCGCCTGGACGCCGTCCACGCGCTGGCCGACACGCGCGCCGCCCACCTGCTCGAGGAGGCGGCGCGCGAGGTCGACGTGCTCTCCACCCACCTCAACCGTCCGCTCTCGCTGATCGCCGAGTCCGACCTGAACGATCCGAAGCTGATGGCGCCGGTCGAGGCGGGCGGGTACGGACTGACGGCGGCGTGGGACGACGACGTCCACCACGCGCTGCACGCTGCGCTCACCGGCGAGCGCAGCGGCTACTACGGCGACTTCGGAGCGCTCTCGACGCTGGCCACGGTCCTCACCGGCGCGTACTACCATGCCGGCACGTACTCCTCGTTCCGTGAGCGGGTGCACGGCCGCCCGGTCGACCGGCGCAACACCCCCGGCTACCGCTTCGTGATCAGCCTGCAGAACCACGACCAGATCGGTAACCGCGCCACCGGTGACCGGCTCTCCGCGTCGCTCTCCCCCGGCCTGCTGACGATCGGCGCGGCGCTGATGCTCACCGCGCCGTTCACGCCGATGCTGTTCATGGGCGAGGAGTGGGGCGCCGCGACGCCGTGGCAGTTCTTCACCAGCCACCCGGAGCCGGAACTCGCCGAGGCCGTCGAGAAGGGGCGCAAGGCCGAGTTCGCCTCGCACGGCTGGGGCGAGTCGGAGGTGCCCAACCCGCAGGACCCGGCGACGTTCGAGCGCTCCAAGCTCGACTGGAGCGAGCCGGGCAAGCCGCCGCACGCCGACCTGCTGAGCGTCTACCGGCGCTTGATCGCGCTCCGCAGGCAGGTCTCCGACCTCGCCGACCCGCGCCTGGACCGGGTGTCGGTGGAGTACGACGAGGACGCCCGCCGGCTGGTCGTCTACCGCGGCGAGCGCCACGCCGTCGCGGTGAACCTCTCGACCGAGCCGCAGCAGGTGCCGCTCGCGGCCGAGGTCGACGAGGTGCTCTTCGGCGACGAGTGGACCGGCTCGCTACCTGCGGAGTCCGTAGCCGTTCTCCGGCTGCGCCGCTGAGCCACCGTCCGCGCACGGCCCGGTGCGACCACCCGGGCCGTGCGCGGATGTCAGCGTCGTTCCGAGCGGGCCGTGCAGACGGCGGCCCAGAGCTCCTTGGCCGCCTTCCGGCCGGCCTCGGTCGGCTCGAGCACGTGGCCGACGTCCTCGGGGTGCTCCGCCGGTGCGTTGCCCACGTGCTCGGCCAGCGCTACCGCCAGCTCGCGCAGCCGTACGTTGTAGCGCTGGCTGGCCCTGTCGAGCACCTGGAACGCCTGCGGCGCCGAGACGCCTGCGGTCGCCATCAGCGCGCCCTTGCACTGCTCGATGACGCGCCGGTACTGAACCATCTTCGCCATCTGGTCGGCGCGCATCGACTCGCGCCGACAGAACACGACGGTGGCCACCGCGTGCGACACCATCGGTTCGATGCGATCGAGCACCGCGACCGTCTTCTCGGTCGGGCCCCGGTCGAGGTAGAGCGTGAACAGGGAGGGGCCGCCCTCGTCCCAGGAGCCGGGCATGGCCACCGCGCCGAGCGTGCCTGGCAGCCCCACGAGATACGTGGCGTCCAGTGCCTGGCTCAGCGTCGGGTACTCGACGTCGGCGCGCAGGTTCTGGCTCAGCGCGGTGCGCTCGGCGGCGTGGGTGGTGACCACCGGCCCCTCGTCCAACTCCCACTGCAGCCGGTCGAGTTCCGGTGCGATGCCGACCGCCGCGAAGACTTCTTTCTTGCCGTTCCGGATGAGCGTCACCCCGGCGCCGATCGCACCGGCCACCTCGTCCACGGCGTACCGCAGCAGCCGTTCGACCAGCGCCTTCCCCGAGATGTCTTCGTCGTCCACGGTCCGATACGTGCCCGCGGTGGACGTAGGTCAATCGTGCCGCCTGGTGGGCGCCGGGACGTCACCGCCGTGCTCGCCCCACCAGCGCGCCAGCTGCCCGGCCCGGCTGACCGCCCGCAGCCGCCGCTCGGTGGCTCGCCGGTCGGCCGCGGTGGTGACGACCAGGAACTGGTCGCCCACCCGCAGCCGGGTGTGCTGATCGGGCACCGAGCTGCGGCCGTCGCGGACCAGCAGCGTCAGCACGGCCCCGTCGGGCAGCCGCAGGTCGGTCACCCAGACGCCGGCCAGCCGCGACCGCGGGGGAACGGTCACCGCCAGCAGGTCGGCACGCAGCTCGTCGAGCGGCGCTGCCTCGACGACGACGTCCCGCGCCTCGTCCGGTGCCGCGACCCCCAGCCGCCGGGCCACCCAGGGCAGCGTCGGCGCCTGCACGACGGTGAACATCAGCACGAGCAGGAACACGACGTCGAACAGGCGGGCGCGGCCGGCGAGCGGCGCGACGGCGGGGATCGTGGCCAGGACGATCGGGACCGCTCCGCGCAGCCCGGCCCAGGAGAGGAACGTCTGTTCCCGCCACGGCAGCCGGAACGGCGTCGCCGAGAGCACCACCGAGAGCGGCCGCCCGACCAGGAGCAGGGCGGCGCCCACCACCAGCGCCGGCGCCAGGGCGTCGCTCAGGCGGGCAGGGCTGGCGAGCAGGCCGAGCAGGACGAACATCCCGATCTGCGCCACCCAGGCGATGGCCTCGGCGAACCCGAGGGTGGCGTTGCGGTGGGGCAGCGACGCGTTGCCCAGCACCAGCCCGGCGACGTAGACCGCGAGGAAGCCACTGGCGTGCAGCAGCCCGGCGGCGCCGAACGCGAGCAGCGGGATCGCGATCGCGCTCACCGGGTAGAGCCCGGAGGCCGGTAGCGCGACCCGGTTGAGCAGCCACTGGCCGATGAAACCGCAGGCCAGCCCGAGCGCCGCGCCGGCGACGAGCTCGTAGGCGACCAGACCGCCGATGCTCCAGGCGGACGCGCTCTCCCAGGCGTCCGAGGCGACCACCGTGACCAGGATGACGGTCGGCGGGTCGTTGAAGCCGGACTCCGCCTCCAGCGTCGCGCTCAGCCGCCGCCGCAGCGGGAGCCGGCGGAGCACGGAGAACACCGCGGCGGCATCCGTGGACGACACGACGGCCCCGATCAGGACGGCCATCCGCCAATCCAGGCCCAGCAGCACGTGCGCGCAGACCGCGACCGCGGCCACGCTGATCAGCACCCCGACCGTCGAGAGCACGACGGACAACCCGATCACCGGACGGATGTCCTGCCAGCGGGTGGTGAGTCCGCCCTCGGCGAGGATGACCGCGAGCGCGGCGAAGCCGACGAGCCGGGCCAGCTCGTCGTCGTCGAACAGGATTCCGAAGCCGGACTCGCCCAGCGCGAGTCCGACCAGCAGGAACGCGAGCAGACCGGGCATGCCGACGCGGGACGCGATGCGGACGGCGACGACCGCAGCCAGTAGTACCGCGGACCCACCGAGGAGGTAGAGATTGAGCGCGTGCATTGCACGTACGCTCTACCATCCCCCCGCGTGGGAGATACTCCGGGCCACGCCGGTACCGTGCTGACTACCTCGTTTTCGCGGCCTTCGCGGTATGTCGAGGTGACGCGCTGCTGTTACGGAGTTTTGTCTTCTCTGTTCCCCTCCTCGAAACTAGCCTGAGGGCATGGGATCGCGGGGGAAAGACAAGCGCGCCAAACTGTTCGCGATTGTCCTATGTGGACTGTTGACCGGCGTCGTGATCGCGGCCGCCGCCTTCCCGGCCGTCGCCGTGACGGGCCTGACCGCCAAGTCGGCCTCCGACGAGTTCGAGAACCTGCCCAGCGAGCTGGCCACACCACCGCTGCCGCAGACGTCGTACCTGCTGGCCGCCGACGGGTCGCCGATCACGTCGTTCTACTCCGAGAACCGCATCCCGATCCCGATCAGCGAAGTCCCGCAGCTGATGCAGGACGCGATGGTCGCCGCCGAGGACGCCCGGTTCTACGCGCACAACGGCGTCGACATGCAGGGCATCATCCGCGCCTTCGTCCGTAACCAGCAGGCCGGCGACATCCAGCAGGGCGCCTCCACGCTGACCCAGCAGTACGTCCGTAACGTGCTCTTCTACGCCGCGAACACGGCCGCCGAGCGGCGCCTGGCCACCGAGGAGACGGTGGGCCGGAAGGTGCGGGAGGCGCGCTACGCCGTCGCGCTGGAGAAGCAGCTGACCAAGCAGCAGATCCTCGAGCGCTACCTCAACATCTCGTTCTACGGCAACGGCGGTTACGGCATCGGCTCGGCCGCCCAGCGGTACTTCTCCAAGTCGCCGAAGCAGCTGACGCTCCCCGAGGCCGCGATGCTGGCCGGAATGGTCCGCAGCCCGTCGACCTACGATCCGATCCTCGGCGACGCCGAAGCGGCGAAGGCACGCCGCAACTACGTCCTGACCCGGATGGCCGACCTCGGCTACATCACCAGGACCGAGGCCACCGAGGCAGCCGCCACCGACCTGGGGCTCAAGCCGCGTAAGCCGCAGGGCTCCTGCGTGAACGGCAACCCGCTGTACGGCTTCTACTGCGACTGGTTCCTCGACTGGTGGAAGTCGAACCCGGCGTTCGGCCGCAACCGCACCGAGCGGGAGCAGAACCTGAAGACGGGTGGCTACAAGATCGTCACCGCGCTCGACCCGGCCTCCCAGCGCGCGGCGCAGAAGGCCGTGGACGGCCAGGTCAGCCGCTCGAGCAACTTCGCCACCGGCGTCGTCGTCGTGCAGCCCGGCACCGGCCGGGTCACCGCGATGGCGATCAACCGCACGTACAGCCTGAAGAAGAACCCGGGCGGCAAGACCGCGCCGAACACCGTCAACCCGCTGCTGACCGGCACCAACGTCTCCCCGGGCTACCAGGCCGGGTCGACGTTCAAGCTGTTCACGCTCGCCGCCGCGGTGGAGAAGGGCCTTCCGCTCGGCACCAGGATCAACTCGCCGGGCCGGATCAAGACGCAGTTCCGCAACGCCAGCGGGCCGGTCGCCTGCGGCGGTGACTACTGGTGCCCGAAGAACGCCAGCGGGCGGATGTCCGGCACCCACACCATGTGGTCGGGCTTCGGAGAGTCCGTGAACACGTACTTCGTCCAGCTCGAGGAGCGGATCGGCGTGAAGGCCGCGGTCAACATGGCCGAGCGGCTCGGCGTCACGTTCCGGTCGAGCGCCGACTACGACCAGCGCAACGCCGTGCAGACCAACCCCAAGGCCTGGGGATCGTTCACGCTCGGCACCGCGCTGGTCACCCCGCTGGACATGGCCACCGCCTACGCGACGATCGCCGCGCGCGGCAAGCGTTGCGATCCGACGCCGCTCAAGTCGCTGGCCGACCGTAACGGCAGGCAGATCGCGTTCGGCAACCCGACGTGCAAGCAGGTCATCGCGCCGGACGTCGCGGACGCGGTGGCCGACGCGGCGCGCTGCCCGGTCGGCGACGACGCGGCCGGCGGCTGCTCGCGCCGGAACGGCGTCACGGCAGGCCGGGTGGGTGGCGCGTTCGTCCGACCGATCGCCGGCAAGACGGGGACGACCGACGAGAACAAGGCCGCGTGGTTCGTCGGGTTCACGCCGAACCTCGCGGCGGCCGTCTTCTACTCCGATCCGGACAACCCCTCGCAACGCCCGGTGCCGAACTACCGGGTGCCGGCCACGGTGTTCATCAAGACGATGCAGACCGCGCTGTCCACCGTGGCACCCAAGGGCTTCGTCGCACCGACGAACCTGCGCAAGTACGGACCGGACGGCTCCCCGCCGACGCTGAAGAGCGATCCGAGCGTCGGCGGTGGCCCGTCCGACCCCGACGAGACGCGCAAGCGCCGGGAGCGTGACCGCGACCGGGACCGCGACCGGGAAACCGGCTCGCCGACCCCGCGCGCCGGTGACGAGGACGAGGACGACGGCGGCGACGAGGGCGGCGGTCGCAGCACCCCCTCACCGCGGAACTGACGCGGGTGCGGCCCGCCCTGGCGGGCCCGCACCGCTCAGCGCAGCAGCTCCGAACGCAGTTCGTGGGCGCCGTCGGCGCGGGTGCCCTCGTAGTAGATCCGCGTCGCGCCGTCCGGCAGCGGCACCACCGACACGTACCGCAGCCCGCCGGGGGCGAACGGCGAGCGCCTCGGCCCCCGCGGATCCGCCGTGAACCCGCTGAACAGGCCGTCCTCGCCGAGGCGCCCGTGGGCCAGGCCGGTGGCCTCCTCCCAGTTCTCCTCGGCGGTCGCGCGGCCGTCGTAGAGCGCCAGCGCGCGCTCGCCGTCGACGACGACCGAGGCGAACCGCACTCCGCGGGCGTCCCACTCGCCGGGACGTCCGGCCAGCGCCGTGCCCTGCCACGTCCACTCGACGCCGTCCGGGCTCGTGGCGTACTCGGTCGTCATGCGGTCGGCGTGCTCGTCGGACTCCAGTGGGTGCACCGACGCCCAGAGGTGCCAGCGACCTGCCGCGTGCACGACCACCGGGTCCTTCACCCCGGCCGTCTCGTCGCCGGGCAGCACCGTGCGCGGCGTCGCCAGCGGGAGCTTCTCCGGGGTGTCGGCCTCCAGGAGCACGACCCGCCAGTGCTTGGTACCCGGCGTCGCCGCGCTCACGTAGAGGCGCCACCGTCCGTCGGGAGCGCGGAGCAGCGCGGGCCGCTCCAGCGAGTCGGAGTCGAACTCCTCCCGGCGCACCTCTGCGAACGGCTCGAACGTGACGCCGTCCGTCGACTTCGCGAGCACGTTCGCGTAGCCGCGACCGGCGCCGATCGGGAGCCGCAGCCGGTAGGCCAGGTAGTAGGTGTCGTCGACCAGGACGGCGCTCGGCGCGCCAGCCCAGGATCCCGTCGTCACCTCCGGTGGCTCGACGACGACGGTGGCCCCTTCCCACGCCGGAAGGGGCTCGCTGGTGCGCGTCACGCTATCTCCTCTGGTGCAACGGGGGTGGATTCTCGATGTCGAGCCAGTCCTGGTACGACTCTCCGGTCACCTTCTCCAGCAGCGCGATGTCTTCGGTGAAGTACGGCATGATCGTCGCGCGCTCCTGCGCGGTGAGGCGCGGACGCGGGCCCGTCCGCCGGTGCAGCGCGGTGAGCAGCGGGCCGCGCGCGGCGAGGCGCAGCGGTACCGGGAAGTGCCTGCCGAACCGGCCGCCGGTGCGCAGCGCGGCGCGGAGCACGGTGTTGACCGGGGTGTCCGGCACGTACGGTGTGACGTTCTCGGACGGGACCGCGCCCAGTACGCCGGTCCGGACCCCGAGGAACGAGCAGACCCGGTCGAGGGCCTCGACCGGGTGATCGCGCAGGTCGCGGTAGCGCATCAGCAGCACCTGCTCCTCGGCGAAGAGCGAGTAGAGGTGCTTCAGCTGCTCGCCGTAGCGTCCCTGGCCGAGGTAGTGCCAGAAGTGCGCCCACCCGGCGGCCTTGCGGGCAGGCTCGGCCTCGCACGCCGCGACGAAGCTCCGCTCGGGCTCCAGCCCGGCCGCCCACAGGTGGTACCAGTTCGAGTGGGCCCGGTCGACCGGGTTGCGCAGCACCACGATGAGCTTCGCGTCCGGGATCGCGCGGTGGATGCGGGCCTGGGCGTCCAGGTCGTAGAGGTAGAACGGCGTCGCCTCGCCGACGAGCGTCCCCGGTGGGGCGGGGGCGAAGAGCGCCTCGTAGTCGGCCCGTTTCCAGACGTGCTCCTGGTAGGTCTGGGCGTCGCCGGGGCCGCCCTGCGCCGGTGGCGGGCCGTCGGAGAGGAAGTACTTCGGCTCCTTGACCGCGGACAGGTAGAGCTCCGGGTGGCGTACGAGCGCGGCGTGCAGCGCGGTGGTGCCCGCCTTCGGGACGCCGATCACGAGGAAGTCCGGCATCGTCATCGCTGCGCGGCTCCCACCCGCTCGGCGGACATCGACTCTTCGCCGCGGCGGGAACCGTCCCGCCGCCAGCGCCGGAACGCATGGGTCGCCAGCGCGCCCACCACCGCGAGGATCACGGCGTAGATGCCGTAGCGGGCGCCCGCCCCCAGGTCGGTCTCGTGCAGCAACGTGCGGACGTTCGTCAGCACGAGCAGGCCGCCTGCCGCGGTGCCCAGCAGCGGCAGCGGCAGGTGGCGCACCAGCCACGCCGCGACCGGGGCCGCGACGACGCCGCCGGCCAGCAGACCGCCGACCACCGCCCAGTCGATCGCCTCGTCGCCGAGCCCGAGCAGGAACCCCAGGCTGGCGAAGAGCGCGACGAGGAACTCGCTGGTGTCGACCGACCCGATCACCTTCCGCGGCTCGGTGCGCTTCGCCGAGAGCAGCGTCGACGTCGCGATCGGCCCCCACCCGCCGCCTCCGGTGGCGTCGACGAAGCCGGCGGTCAGCCCGAGCGGCACGAGCGCGCGCTTGCGCAGCGGCGGCCGCGCCGCCAGCTGTCCGTCGATCGCCCTGGTGGCGAACCGCAGCACGATGTAGACGCCGAGCACCAGCAGGATCGCCGACGTCCACGGCGCGGCGACCTCGGTGGACAGGCGCGAGAGCACGGAGGCGCCGACGAACGCGCCGACCGCGCCCGGGACGCCCAGCCGCACCACGAGCCTCCAGTCGACGTTCTGGAAGCGCCAGTGCGCGGCCCCCGACGCGACCGTCGTACCGATCTCCGCCAGGTGCACCGACGCGGACGCCACCGCGGCCGTCACCCCGCTGGTGAGCAGCAGCGTGGTGGCGGTGACGCCGAACGCCATGCCGAGCGAGCCGTCGACCAGCTGGGCGCCCAGCCCGACGAGGACGAAGACGAGGAAGCGGATCACTCGGGGACCCTCCGATCGAGTCGGCGTTCCAGTGCGGCGACGGGGGCGCTCACGCCAGCCCTCGCTCGGCGAGCAGTGCGACCAGGCGGGCGGCGCTCGCCGCGACGGTCTCCTCGTGGGTCTCGAGCACCAGGTCGGGTGCGGCCGGTGCCTCGTAGGGAGCGTCGACGCCGGTGAGCCCGGAGATCGCGCCGGCGCGCTGGCCGGCGTAGAGGCCCTTGACGTCCCGGTCGGAGCAGACCTCGACCGGGGCCGCCGCGTAGATCTCCAGGAACGGCAGGCCGTCGGCTTCCGACGCCGCGCGCAGGGCCTCCCGGTCCTGCGCGTACGGGGAGACCAGCGGCGCGAACGCGAGCACGCCGTTACGAGCCAGCAACCGGGCGATCCAGCCCACTCTGGCGACCTGCTTGCCGCGGTCGGCACGGGAGAACCCCAGGTCGGCGGAGAGGAAGGCACGGATCTCGTCGCCGTCGAGCACCTCGACCGGGCGGCCCGCGGCGCGCAGGGACTCGGCAGCGGAGAGGGCGACCGTGGTCTTGCCCGCGCTGGGCAGGCCGGTGAGCCAGATGGTGGCGCCGCGGAGAGTGGGTGGAGCGGACAGGTGATCGGACGCTCGGGGCATCGTCGTATCCCTCGGTCAGCGGATCGGGGGCCGGGGGCGGCGGACGGCCGACACGGTGGAGGGCACGCGGACGCGACGGTGCGCTGCGGCGGTTGCTCCCTGCGGCCGACGGTCAGCCGGGCAGACAGAGTGCGGTGGCGACGCGAACCAGGTCGATGTGGCGCCGCTGGGTCAGCGGAACCCGCTGACCGGGGCGTCGACTCCCGGAGTGCGTCATCTGCTCATTGTTACCCGCTCCGAGTCCTCAGGCACATCAATCCCACCGAGTAGCTGGGAATCAGGCGGTGCCACGGCGGGAAGCACAGTGCCCCGCGCCGTCGGCGCGGGGCACTGCTTGCCGTGGAGACAGGGACTGATACTGCAACGGCGGTAGGTGGGTGGCGGGGCTCGGGGTGAGCCGTGGGCCCCGCCATCCGCAGGACGATCCCCCTAGGCGGGACGAGGTGGCGAACGTCCGCCAGCGTCCTGTCCGGTTCGGGGCTCATGCCGGTTCGAGCGGTGGGGTGAGGTGCGTCGATGTCAGTTTTTGTGCGTGGGGGCGCGTGAAAACTTCCATTGACAATGGTTTCCTGGCGGTCGGCGCG
>Ga0190269_10001779_pt1 | contig 10155 bp, 9 predicted proteins | sample Popmic249IS_FD_133749 | JGI IMG/M metagenome (GOLD analysis project Ga0190269, IMG submission 133749) | Populus adjacent soil microbial communities from riparian zone of Blue River, Arizona, USA - 249 IS | ecosystem: Environmental > Terrestrial > Soil > Riparian zone | place: USA: Arizona... | reverse complement strand
GCGGGCCGCGCACTGCACCTGCACGGTCGTGTGCTGCGGCGCGCTCTTGTCCACGCTCGCGAAGCTGCGCAGCATCAGGGTAGGCGCGGCGCCCTTGCTCTCGTAGCGCTCGGGGCAGACGTAGCTGAGCTGGACCCGCTGGCCCTCGGCGCCCGTCAGCTTGGCCTGGACGACGCCCTGCGCGTCGGTCGCGCCGAGATCCCGCCCGTCGGCCGCGATCTTCACACCTGGCAGCGGAGCGCCTTCGTCGCTGGTCGCGGTCACGCGCACGGGGAAGGTCGGCGCGGAACGGGCGGCTTGGCAGCCTGCCAACGAAAGCAGCACGAGCAACCCTATCGAGCGCATGACGGATCTCCTTGGCAGGCCCGGATGCGGCGCGTCAGCAGCGAGACCATCACGGGGAAGGCAGGGTTTGCGGGTTGGGCGCGCACGAGCTCGGTGTAGAGCGCGAGGGCGGCCTCGTGATCATTGTCGCGGAGGCGATCGACCGCGCGCTTTTCGAGATCTGCGATCGCGGCCTCATCGAGCGGCGCGCTCGCGGTCGTCGCCGGCGCGGCAGCTGGCGCTGGCGCCGGCTCGGTAATGGGCTCGGGCTCGGGCTCGGGCTCGGGCTCGGCAGCGCGCCCGCGCTCGGGCTCGGCCTCGGGCTCAGGGACCACGCGCTCGGCTGCTGCGGCCATCTCCGGCGCGGGCGCGCGGACGGGCTCAGCCGCCGCTGGCGCTGCGGCGGGGATCGCAGCGATCGGTGCAGCCGCACCGGTAGGCTTCGAATCGCCTGCAGGCGCTGCAGCCGGCGAGGGCGCGAGCTGCGCAGCCTCCGCGGCCGCTTGCGCTACGCGCCTCGCGGCGCGGCTGCGGTCGCGAAGCAGCGAAGCGCCCATGACGACCAAGGCAACGAGCGCGACGCCCAGCAAGATCGGCAGCGCACGCGGCGGCGCCTTTCGGCTGGCGGTGATCTCGTGCTGGTCGGCTTGCGACAGCCGCGGCGCGAACACGGGCTTGATCGGCATCGCGGGCGACTCGCGGTCGGCGCTCGCGAACGGTTGCGCGGGCCGAGGCGTCGGGATCTCCTCGGCCGGGCGCCGCGGCACCGGCCCGGGCATCGTATCCGTGCTGAGCGACAACGCCGGCCGCATGAGGTCCGGGGTGACGATCTGCGTCGCGGGTTCTTTGGACGCGTAGGTCGAGATCGTCCTAGGTCGCGCGATCTCGAGCCGCGTGAGCTCCGCAGGCTTACGGTCGTGCAGATGATCGATGAGCCGCTTCTGCGGCTCGCCTTCGCGCGGCTCGCGGACCACGACGCCGAGCAGCCGGGTCATCGGCTCCGTCTCATCGTCTCGATAGTCGGTCATGGCATCTCCGGCGTGCGGCGCGCGAGCTCGTGAGCGTGGCTCGCGCCGTTCAGCCCAGCGTGTGCGTCGTTGCGGCGCAGGGCGGCCGCGTACATCGCTTCCGGCAACCGCGAGCCGCTGCTGTGGATGGCCTCGATGCAGCGCGGCATGTTGCCCGTGGGCACCAGCGTGCTCCGGCCGCTGCCCTCGTGCCCATTGCGCACGAACAGGTCGCACAGCGTGTAGTTGCCGTTCGCGTCCGTACCGGTGACCTCGGTGATGTGCGTGACGCCGCGCGAGCCGTCGCGCATGCGGCTGGTCTGCACGATGATGTCCACCGCCGACGCGATCTGCGCGCGCAGCGCCGACAGCGGCAAGGACACCTTGCTCATGAGGGCCATGGTCTCGAGCCGGTTCAGCGTGTCGCTCGGGTAGGTCGCGTGGACGGTCGACATGCAGCCGCCGTGGCCCGAGGTCATCGCCTGCACGAGCTCGAGCGCCTCGCCGCCGCGGATCTCGCCCACCACGATGCGGTCGGGCCGCATACGCAGCGTGGCCTTGAACAGATCGCCGGTCGTCACCGCGCCTCGGCCGTTCGGATCCGGCTTCTGCGTCTCGAGCTGGACCACGTGGTCGCCCTGCAGCTGCAGCTCGCGGGCGTCCTCGATCACGACCACGCGCTCGCCGCTCGGGATGAACGAAGACAGGCAGTTGAGCATGGATGTCTTGCCCGAGCCGGTGCCGCCCGCGACGATCACGTTCTGCTTGTGCTCGACCATCATGCACAGCGCCTCCGCCGCGGTATGCGTGAGCGCGCCGAGCTGGAGCAGCTTCTCGACCGTGAGCTTGTCCTTGGAGAAGCGGCGGATGGCGACGTGCGGGCCCTGCGAGCCGGCGGGCGGCAGGATCGCTTCCACGCGCGAGCCATCGGGCAGGCGCGCCTCGAGGATCGGCCGCTCGTTGTCGACGGTCACGCCCTGGAACTGCGCGATGTTGTGGATGGCCGAGCGCAGCTCCTCGGGCGAGAACCTCGCGTCCGTGCGGAACAGCTTGCCGCGCTGCTCGATGAACACCTCGTCCGGGCCGTTGATCATGATCTCGGTGACGCTCTCGTCATCGAGGTACCGGTGGACGGGCGTGAGGAAGCCGCGGATGGTCTGGGCGTAGACTTCGACGGGGATCATGGGGTCGCCTCGTTGAGCTGGAACGCGCTGCCGTCGAGCACGAGCCGCTCGGGCAGCGACACGCCTTCCGGCTCTGCTTGGCCCTCTTGCTCGCGCTCTCGCAACCACGCGGCGACCTCGGCGCCGTGCAGGCTGTGCCGGGCGAGCTTCTGGTGTTGCTCGAAGTGCAGCGCCGCACGGGCTTCGTCGCCGTAGTGATCGCGCAGCAGCAGGCCGAGCATGTAGTGCGCTTCGGCGTGATCCGGTTTGCCGGCGAGCACGCGCTCGAGCTCCAGCTGAGCCTCGTCATGGCGACCCAGGCCGACCAGCACCGAAGCGACCACGAAGCGCAGCTGGTGGTCCTCGGGGTGCAGGCGCAGCTGCGGGGACGCGTGCTGCAGCGCCGCGCCCAAGCGCGAAGACGCGATGCACACCCGCAGCAGGGTCGGCAGCGCGCGCTCGGCCGGGTAGCCGTTGCGGATGGCGGCCGCGAGGTACTGCTCGGCGCGGATCAGGTCGCCGCGCGCCGCGAGCGTCTCTCCGTCGCGGAACAAGTGCTCGGCTTCGATCTTGGCGAGCGGGTCGGCGGACACCGTGTCGTGCCCAGCGGTGGTCCCGGCGCAGCCACCACCGAAGGCGAGCAGGGCCGAGCAGACCATCGAACGGATCAGCTGCGAACGAGTCATGGCGCGGGGACCTTGCAGCGCTCGTGCCATGCGTTCCGCCAGCCTCGGCGGATCGAAACGCGTTGTTTTCGCGCTCGTGCATGTACGCGCGTGCGCGTGCACGCAGCGCGCGCGTGTCCGAATCACTGTCCGACTGTCCGCGCTTCGAGCGTGCGACCGGACAGTGTCCGAGCCCGGACGGCCTGTCCGCGTGCACGACCGAGCTCGGACAGCGCGTCGCGAAGCGTTTTCCCGAGCGAACCGCGTATCCACAGCCTGGCACATGCCTTGCTCGAGGGCCGGGCACGACCGCGGCGCTTCGCCAAAGTCTCAAGCCAGCCAAAAGGAAATCGTCATGAAGAACATGCTTACCAAGCTCGCGAAGGATCAGCGCGGTCTCTCCACGATGGAGTACGCCGTCCTGTTCGTCATCATCGTCATCGGCGCCATCGTCCTGTGGACGGAGCTCGGCACCAGCCTCGCTGACCAGGTCGCGACCGGTACCGAGACGTTCAACGGTGAGCTCGACACCGCTCAGCAGGGCTTCTGATCCGCTGTTCGCACGGGGGCGTCCAACATGAAAACGCTTCATAACGAGCGCCCCCGTGCGTTGTCTTCCGACGAACGAGGCGCTGTGTTCGCCGAGTACGTGGTGGTGTTCCTGTGCGCGACGTTGCTCGTCGCCCTCACCGTCGCGTCGGTCGGCCTGCCGCTGCTCAGCCTCTACGTCTACGCCGAAACGTTGATCGGTCTCCCCATCCCTTAGCCCGACGAGCACACCCATGTACCTGCAAATCGTCTACGGCGCGCTGATCGCCGTCACGCTGATCGCGGCGGTCACCGACCTGCGCACCGGGCTCATCCCGAACGCGCTCACGTTGCCGGCGCTCGTGCTCGCGGTGGCCTTACACGGCATCTTGGTAAGCCCCCTCGCGGCAGGGTTATCGCTGCTCGGCGCGCTGCTGTGCGGCCTCACCCCTTTCGTGTTCTTCCGCCTGGGTGCGATGGGCGGCGGCGACGTGAAGCTCTTCGCCGCGCTCGGGGCCATCGCAGGCCCGGGCCTCGGCCTCGAGATTCAGCTGCTGTCTCTGACCGCCGCGTTCATCTACGGCCTGTGCGTGATGACGTTCCGCGGCAAGCTGCTCGCTACGCTGCGCAATGTCGGCCGCGTGTTCGTGGGCATCTTCTGGCCGCCTGCCCGCGCTCGCCGCGAGCACGACGCGCCCGAGCTCACGTCGCTGCGCATCGGCGCCGCGATCTTCGCCGGCGCCGCGCTCGCCGTCGGCAACCGCATGGTCTTCGGCGGGTTTACGCCATGAGCTCGCGCCGCAAGCCTCGCTCGCCGCTGCTCCGCGCGCAGAGCGGCGTCGTGATGATGGAGTTCTTGATCGCGCTCTTGCCGGTGATGATCGCGTTCCTCGGCATGGCGCAGTTCAGCATGGCCGCCGTCGCGAAGCTGCTCGTGCGGCACTCGGCGGTCGTCGGCGCGCGCGCGGCGGTGGTGGTGCTCGAAGAGTCTGTGGACGTGCCGGGCACGCCCGAGGAGCTGTACGACGGCGCGCCCGCAGGTGACCTGCAGCTCGATGACTCCGGCGACGACCCGGCCGAAGAGAACGGCGCAGCGCTCGCGCAGGCAGGCAATCAGGTCAACAATTCCTCGCCGCTCCAGGACCAGATCCAAGGGCTCATGGAGATCGTCGACCGCGGCCACTCGCGCATCGCGCAGATCCGCACCGCGGCCTACTTCCCGCTGCTCGCCATCTCACCGGATCTCTTGTCCGACGGCTTCGGGTTCCTGTTCGGCAGCGACGCGCTCAGCTCCGAGCGCCAGACCGTGGAGGGCGCGATCGGCGAGACGGGCATCCTGCGCCTCGCCGGCGCGTTCCTGTACAACCTGGGCGCGGTCGCAGTGACGTTCCCGACGGGGCCCGGCGCGGACGAGACGAAGGAAGGCCCCTACGAGCACGGCGACGAGGTCACGGTGCGCGTCACGTACATGATGCGCTGCAACGTGCCGATCGCGTCGCTCTTGTTGTGCGACTCGGGCCTTGCGCTGCTGGTCGGCACGGCGTTCATCGATCCCGGCCTGTGGTGGGAGCTGCGTAACCTCCGCGACACCGAAGCCGTGCGCGAGCAGAACCTCCCGGAATTCATCGGACGCGTCCAGAGCGCGCTCGAGCGCTACGAGCGCCGCCAAGAGCGCATCGACAGCTGGGGCGAGCACCAGGAAGAGCTCGACCAAGCGGAGTCGCCCGTCGTGCAGACGCTGCTGATGCTCCGCCCCGGCGCTCGCTACATGTTGATCCAAGCCGAGGCCACGCTGCCCGTCCAATCCGCCCGCTACTACCCCCGCGCCGAAGCCTCCGAAGGCAACGGCGGCGAGAGCTGAGCACAGCCATGTTCATCCAGACCTCACGCAGTCTGAAGTCCGATACGCGCGGCGCTATGATCATTATGGGCATCCCGATGGCGATGCTCATGATCGGGTTTCTGTACTTCGTGATCGGTCTGGGGGAGCAGATCGTGATGCGCGAGCGGCTGCAAGATGCGGCCGACGCCGGTGCTCTGTCGGCCGCGATCATGCACGCGCGCGGCATGAACATGATCGCGCTGGTCAACCAGGTGATGGCCGCGATCGTCGCGATCCTGGTCATGATCCGCTTGTTCCAGGCGCTGATGATCGCTGTTGCGGCGATCGCAGCGGCGCTCGCGTTCTGGACCGCGGGCGCGAGCTTGTCCGTCGTGCCGCCGGCGACGCAAGCCGCGAACGCCGCGCAGCAGGCATTCGATTACTTGAAGAACATCACGACGCCCATCCTGCGCGGGCTTCACGTGTTCGAGCTCGGCCTCAAGTACGGCATGCCGATCGCGGCCGAGGCGCGGGTGATCGACACCGTGCGCGGCCACTACCACCCGCCTGCGGATATCGGCTTCGCCATCCCCGGCCACTTCCCGCTACCGGTCGAAGACGGCCAGTGGCGTGAGCTGTGCGAGAAGGCCGGCGAGTACGCGGGCACGCTGATCACCTGGCCCGTCGACGCCGTGATCGGCGATAACCCCGTGAGCGACGTCATCGGCAGCGGCATCGGCGCGATGGCGCGCGAGTTCTCGGCGGTGTTCTGCGACCCCAACGCGACCGGCGGTCCCGAGCTCAACATCCCCGACGAGCTGCCCGAGATCGAGCTCGATCAATCGTTCGAGCGCGGCATCCCCGAGGGCGAGGCCGTCGCGCAGTGCAACTCACAGGACTCGACCCTCACGCTCGAGCAGCGCGAAGAGCGCTGCGAGCAAGCCGCCGTCGAAGAAGGCCGCGCGGCCCCGGGCCCGGACGGCGGACCCAACACGTCGTGCACGTACACCTCGCCGCGCACGCAAGCACCGGCGACGTGCGAGCCGTGCCGTGGCAGCGACGGCAGCGTGTGCCGCGAGTTCCTGTGGCGCGCGGAACGCGCTGCGGAACAGTGCCGCCCGGGGGGCGAGCACGAGATCAACACCTGGACGTACCAGCGCCGCAACTTCACCTGGCGCGCGAACCTCGTGCCCGTGCCGCTGCCGCCGGGACCCGACGGCCAGGCGCCCGAGGTGCCGGACGAAGAAGACCGCCTGTACACGATTCAGTTCGTCGAAGACGAGCCCGATTACGAGGACCAGCGCGTCCTGCAATCGAGCGACCCGCCGTGCGGCCCGGACGGAACGATCGCGACGACGTACAACGAGGCGTCGAACTACCGCTTCGACGGCTACTACCAATCGAACCAGATGCTGTGCGAGCAGCCGCACCTGCGGCCCAACGCAACCGGCTGGACGAGCGAAGCGGGCGAGGGCACCGAGGGCTTACCGCTGCGCGTCTGGCGCCAGCGCTTCAACCACGCGACGTGGGAGGAAAACACCGAGGACTACACGCCCGCGGCACCGGCCTCGTGGGACATCGACGACCCGTGGCCGCCGCCGACCATGCAGCCGCCGTACGTGCCGGAGGAGCGCCCGTACTTCGTCGGTCAGTGGTCCGCGGCAACGTTCCTGCTCGCCTGTTCGACGACCGTGGAGCGCGCCTCGGATCTGGACCTCCCTCCGGACTCCGCGGACGCCGAGGAGCCCCCGCCCGCCGATCAGAACAGCTGCGGCCAAGGCGACCAGGTCCACCACCGGATGGAAGCCGGCCACGAGCTCGGCAGCGAGACGTTCCAGCTGCGCGCCGTCGTGATCGGCGACAGCCACCGCGATACGGCGCGCAACATCGTGCAGAACGTGCCCCTGCGCCGCCACGGCCAGGACCGCGAAGCGGACGGGCTCATCAGCGGCGTCTTGGATCTCGCGAGCCGCGTGTACGTCGCGCAGGCCGAGTACTACTTCGACACCACCTGGAACGAAGGCCGCGGCGAGCTCGACCAAGGTCCCGACGAGTGGATGTGGAACATGAGCTGGCGCGCGCGCCTGCGCCGCTTCCGCCTGCCGCGTGACGAAGACGAGAGCAGCAACGAGGAGCGGCAGTCGCCGCAAGGCGGCCAGAACTGCGGCTTCGACACGCCCGCCGTGGACGTCGCCGACGCTTGCTCGCTCGCCAACAGCGACTCGGGTGAATCGTCGCCCTGCCCAGGCGGTGGCTTCCTCGAGCGCCTCCAGGAGCTCGCCGAAACGGTGATGGTGCACTGATGACCACGCGCTACAAAAACAGCTTGCTCCGTGATCAGCGCGGCACCGCCTCGATCGAAGCCGCCATGATGTTGCCGCTGATGGCGCTGTGCTGGGTCGGGTTGTTCTTCCGCCTCGCGACGATCGACGCGACCCTAGTCGCGGCGACCGAAGCCCGCCGCGCGGCTTGGGTGTCGTCGAACAACGCCTGCCGCGGCGAAGACACCGAGTACGAGTGCGACGAGGAAGAGACCGCGGGCGGCGGCGGCGGTAACGAAGGCGGCGGCGGCGGCGGCTGGCTCGACGCGCTCACGGACGTGCCGATCATCGGCGGCCTGTTCGGATCGCTGCTCGGCTACTCGATGACCGCGCACGCCGGCCAAGAGGTCGAGCGACCTCCGCTGCTCGGCGGCGGCACCGTCAACGCCGGCTATCACTACTACATCATGTGCAACGAAGAGCCGATGAGCGTCGACGAGATGTTGATCGCCACGTTGTGCGGCCAGCTCGGCAGCGCGATCGACTGGCTGGTCACTTGTCCACCGCCGAGGCACACCGAGGTGCCCGCCGGCTGCGGCCTGTGAAGCGCACCGAATAGCACGAAGATTTCCCGCGCCTTTTCCCCATGAGGCACGTGAATGCAAAGCCGCCATGCGTAGTCGGCGGCAGAGCTGTACCCGCTTGGCTTAACTTGACCTAACAGGGGGGGCTGCCCACGCGCGGTGTACGCCGCGCGTGGGCTGGTCTCTCATAGGATGGCCACGAAGCGCGTCGACGCCGGCTCACCGGATTGGGGCAAGAGCTCGACCGATCCACCGCGCCCGGCCGCGACCGCTTGCACGATGGCGAGCCCGAGGCCCGTGCCGCCGCGATCGCGCTCCGTCGTGAAGAAGCGGTCGAAGATGCGCTCTCGATTGGCCGCGCTGACGCCGACGCCGAAGTCGATCACCTCGATGCGCAGCCGCGCGGCGCCGGCGCTCGGCTCGGCCGCCGACAGCTTCACCTCGACCGGCTTGCCTGCGCCGTGCCGGCGCGCGTTCTCGACCAGGTTCTGCACCACGCTCGCGAGGTGATCTTCGCGGATCGCCACCTCCGGCAGCGGACCTTGGATGGCGAGCGACACGTCGTCGTAGCGCGCCAGCACGCTGCGCACGACCGACTCCGCGTCCAGCGGCGCCGCGTGCTTGCCGGCTTCGCTCTCGATCCGTGCGAGCGTGAGCATGCGCGTCACCAGCCGCTCCATGCGGTCCGCGTCGGCGTCGATGTTGGCGATGAACCGCTCGCGCTGCGCCTCGGGCATGTCGCGCCAGCCGTCGCGCAGCAGCTCGATCGCGCCGCGGATCGCCGAGAGCGGCGTCTTCAGCTCGTGGCTCGCGTTCGCCGAGCGCTCGGCAGCCTCGTCGGCACGCCGCTGCAGCCGCTCGGTCATCTGGCGCAGCGCGCCGCCGAGCACGTCGACCTCGCGCGGCGCGAAGCCCGCCGGACGGAGCGCGCGTGGATCGTGGACCCTGCCGGTCGCGATGATCTGGTGCGCGGCCGAGGTCAGCGCGCGCAGCGGCCGCGCGATCGTCCAGGCAAAGAACAGCGCCGCGCCGATCCAGAGCATCAGCGCGGCGACGGCGACCGCGATCAGCTCTCGTCGGTTCTGCCACAGCGATGACAGCGCATCGAGGCCCGTGCGCGAGGCGCCGACGATGGCGATGACGCGCTCGCCGTGCCAGATGGGCAGCGCCGTGAACACGCGCACCGCGCCGCGCCGGCGGATGTCTCCGAGCGGCGGCGCGGGCTCGTCGCTGATCCGCTCGCGCAGCGACGCCGCGTACAGGCCGGTCATCGCGCGCTCGACCTCGGGCGCGCTGGAGAAACAATCATCGCGCTGGCCACCGGTGGTGGCGACCACGCAGCCGCGGGGATCGAGCACCCGCACGCCGCTCAGGTTGAACGTCTGCGCACGCTCCATCAGCGGCTCGATCGCCGCTGCAGCGGCCGCAAGGCGCGCGTCGGGCGGCGCACGCCTCGGCACGATCGCCGTAGCGGCCGGCAAGACCTCGGTGCCGATGTCGATGTGCGACTCGATCGTGGCGTAGCGATCGCGCGCTTGCGGGGGAGGGCGGTGCTCGGCGGGCGGGGCGCCGGCGCGCACGTAGGCATCGCGCAGCGCCTCGCCGATCAGAACCGATTCCGCGATCAGCTGCCGCTCCGTCTGGCGGAGCAGCACGATGTCATACAGCCGCAGACCGATGACCGCGATGACGGGCGTGAGCAGCACGATCGCGTTCGCGCCGAGCAGCAGCAAGGCGATGCTCGGCCCTCGCGCCTGCTCCGGCGCCTGCGCGGTGCTCACTCGAGCTTCTCGCGCATGCG
>Ga0190269_10001778_pt1 | contig 10156 bp, 11 predicted proteins | sample Popmic249IS_FD_133749 | JGI IMG/M metagenome (GOLD analysis project Ga0190269, IMG submission 133749) | Populus adjacent soil microbial communities from riparian zone of Blue River, Arizona, USA - 249 IS | ecosystem: Environmental > Terrestrial > Soil > Riparian zone | place: USA: Arizona... | reverse complement strand
TTCATGAGCTTGTTCGTGACCCAGGGCGTGACCGTGAATTCCTTGGATCCGGCCTCGTTCTCCACGCCGACGCGCAGGCGATGCGCCACCGACAGCATGCGCCCGGTGATGCTGCCGTCGTCGATCGAGGTCTCTGGGTCGCGGCAGTAGCCGCCCATCTCGACGCACGTCCGGCCGCTCGGGCACGCGCCCTCTTCGCCGGTGGCTGCGCCGGGCAAGCAGGGCACGGGGAAGATGCCGGAGCACGTGCCAAGGCCCGTGTCGCACTCGAGGTCTTCGGGACAATCGCGGCGATCGTCGGCGCTGCAGCCCGCGGGCTCGGAGCGCTGGAAGAAGCCGATCAAACGATCGGCGCCGTCGCTCAGCACGCTGATCGGCGTCGCGAGCGGGCCGAGCGAGAGCTGCGCGCCATCCTCGACGAGGTGCACGTAGTCGAGCACGTCCGGCTCGGAGGTCGCGAAGCTCAGCGCCGGGCCGGCGTGCTCCCACCACGGCGCGGAGTCCGCGGCGCTGTCGGCCACGAAGCGCTCGACGTCATCGCCCGCCGGGCACATGTCGAAGGCCAGCGTGCCGAACGCGTCGTCGTTCGCGCCATACATGCGCATCGCGCTGGTGTGCGTATCGCCGAACACGATCGAGAGCTGCCCGCCGTGCTGCACCGTGTAGCCGAGATCGGTGCCGTGGAACGCGAGCGCCTCTTGGCCTGCTGCGCGTCGTTGCTGCGGGCCCGCGAGGGGCGCGAGCGCGACGGTCTCGATCGCGCCGGGCACCGATCCATCCGGGCCTGCGTCGGGTCCCGCGTCCGGCGTCGGGTCGGACGCGTCGGGGCGATCGACGGGCGGCGGCGGATCATCGTCACCGCAGCCCATGAGTGCCAACACAACCAAGCAACCAGCCCAATGACGCTTCAACATCACTTGTTAATGTCTCCTGCCAGCCCGCTTTGGGGCGAGCGCTCGCGGCGGCATGCGCGCTCGCGGCGGCACGCGTGTCAGAGCAAGGGTCGTGCCATGCCCTGGCACGGCGCCTTCCGGCGTGAGAGCCTCCTCGCTCGAACGCATCCTCTAACCCACGGAGAGCCCATGCCCGCCACGTTCAAGGTCGTCGGTACGTTCGCGTTGCGCTCGCGCAAGCAGCTCGTCGTGTTCGGCGAGATCGTCGAGGGCGACATCGCGCGCGGCATGGAGCTGTCGCTCCAGGGCGGCAAAGACACGACCCACGTCGACTCGATCGAGTACGTGGACTTCCGGAGCCTCAAAGCTCACTACCCAGCGCTCGTGCTGCACAGCAACGAAGCGCCGGAGCTCGACGCGTGGTGCGAGCGACTGCGCGAGGGCGTCGTCGTATCGCTGAAGTAGAAGCGCGGTGAGGGCGCTCCGGTGCCGGTGCGCTCTAAGCTCGCGTGCGCGCGGCGGCCTCCGCGACTTCGTCGGCGCTCTCGGGTCGGACTACCCGCGCGACCTCCACGCCGTCGCGGAGAAACACCAGCGTGGGCCACAGCGTCACCCGGAAGGAGCGGCCGAGCGGACGACCTTTTCCGTCCTCCACCTTCACGCGCTTGATGTCGCCATAGGTGGCCAGGCCCTGACCGATGAGCGGCTGCGCGCCGCGGCAGATGCCGCACCAGTCGGTGCCGAACTCGAGCACGGCGGCGCCGCGCCATTGTGCGACATCCTCCCGCGTCGGTGCGTTGGCTGAGTATCCGGTGGTCGCGCTCATCTCGCAGTTCATGGGGCCGAGGCCCGCCCGCGACAAGAGACGTGAGGAGTCTTTCGGATCCCGAGCCCGTCGCTCGCCGCTCACTAGCGGAACGCGCCGCGCTGGCGCATGGTGTGGCAGTCGTTTGGCGCGGGAGGGTCTATGAAAATTTCAGCGATCGCAGGGCTACTGTGGTTGGCGCTGGCAGCGACGGCTTTCGGGCAGGCCAAGTCGAGCAGCAACCCGGCAGGGCCCGTGCAGTCCAAGGCGTCGCTCGCGGAGGTTCGGGAGATCGTCCACGAGCTCGAGGGTCGCACCGAGAGGCTTCGGGAGCTGCTCTCGAACCATCGTTCGATCGTCGAGAACCGACCCGAGTCCGAGGAGCAGCAGGTGAAGTGGGAGTCGGCGCTCGAGCGCTCGCTGGTCCGCGTCGAGAGCGCGCGCGCCGCGCTGGTGGAGACGACCGAGCGCTTGGACAAGGCGATCACGGGCGAGCTGCCGACGGGCCTCGCCAAAGACGTCGCGCGCGTCCGCAACGAGGCCGAGCCGCAGCGCGCGATGGCCGAGCAGGTGCTTGCGAAGAAGCCCGCGCCGCGCAAGGCCAAGCCGGCCAAGCCTGCCAAGGCGACCGAGAAGCCGGCGCCGCCGAGCGATGACGAGCTGGATCTGTAGGGTCGAGCGCCGCTGCTCTAGCGATCGGTGAGCGCAGCGCGGGCCGCTCGCTCGGCTTCGCGCGCGGCCGCTTCGTCGCCGAGGGCGCGGTGCGTCTCGACCGCGAGCACGAGCAGCTGCGTGTGGAATGGATCGCGTCCTTCGAGCGACAGGCCGCGCTCGATCAGCTCACGCGCGTCCGGCGCGCGACCGAGCGTGAGCGCGAGGCGCGCCGCGCGGCCATAGAGGTCGCGCCGCATCGAAGCTGCATCGTCCGCGGCCACGCTCGCCGGCGCGGCCTGGGCGGCCAGCGTGCGCAGCTGATGCAGCGCGTCTGCGCGCGCCTCGGCCGTGGTGGCCGTATCCGCGTTCGCATGCGCGGCGCGGAGCTTGTCGACCCATGCGCCCGCGCGTTCGTGCTCGACCCGCAGCTCGCTCGGTTCCGCCTCGGGCGCGCGCGCGCAGGCATGCGAAAAGAGCAGGACGAGCACCATGCACAGGGCTCTCATCGGCCGTACCTCCGCTCGAGCCGCAGCAGCTGCTCACCGCGATACGCGGCGAGCTCACGGTCGAGCGCCGTGGCAGCGTCGGGGGAGGGCGCGTCCAGCCACGCCAGCTGCGCGCTACGCAACGCGTGGTCGGGTCCGCCGGCGCCGGCTGCAGCCGTCGAGGGAGCGGCGGGCGCGGCCGCCGGAACCTCGGCGGGCGCCTCGGCGCGCGTTTGCGCAGATCGGGGCGGCTCAGGCTGGGTGCGCACCATCAGCAACGCGGCAGCGGCGAGCGCGAGCGCGCCGGCGGCGGAGCCGATCCAGGTCAGGCGAGCACGCGTGCGCCGCTTGGCCGCCGCGATGCGCCGCTCGGTCTCGGCGAGGACAGCTTCTGCGCGCGGCTGTTCGAGCAGTGGCGCCTTGAGCAGCGCCACCAGCTCCGCGGCGTCAACCGCGTCACGCACCTCGTGCGCTGGAGGATCGCCCCCGTCGAGCACCGCGGCCAAGGCACGCGCCTCGCGCAGCTCCGCCTCGTCGTATGCATCGTCCTCCGTCATGCCTCACGCTCCTGCCAGCTCTTTCGAAACGCGCGCAGGGCTCGCAAGAGCAGCACGTCGAACGTCGGCACCGTCACCGACAGCGCGGCGGCGCACTGCTCGCGAGGCCGCTCTTCCAAGATCCGCAGCTTCAGTGCCTGCCGGTAGCGCGGGTTGAGGCCGTCGAGCGCTGCCTTCATGCGCTCGCTCACCGCGCGCTCTTCGCCGAGCGCCGACAGCGCCGACTCGGGGTCGGGCTCGTCGATCGACAGCGCCGTAAACGAGCTCGCGAGCTTCGCGGCCGCCATGCGCTCCACCGACCGCCGCCGCTGCATATCGAGCGCTCGATTGCGCGCGATGCGCGCCAGCCAAAAGAAGATGCTGCGGTCCTCGACGCGCACCTCGCGCAGCTTGCCGTGCGCGCGCTCGAACACGTCGGCGAGCGCGTCTTCGGCCAGCGCGGGCTGCCGCACGATCGGGAGCACGATGCGCGCGTAGAGCAGCCCCGCGTACGCGCCGTACAAGTCCGACAGCGCGCGTTGGTCGCCGCGCGCGAACGCGGCGAGCCGGTCGCGCTCCCACGCCAGCCGGTCCGGCGAGGACAGCGGCAAGCCCGCGAGCTTCGCGAGCTGTGCCGCGCCTTCGGCGCCGATCAAGATCAGCTGGCATAAGAGCCTGAGCATGTTCAGCCGGCAGCGAGGGCACGCCGCCTGCGCTTCATGATCCACACAACGGGCGCGGCGAACAGGCCGAACGCGCACGAAGCGGGCAGGACGAAGCCGAGCACCACGATGCCCGACTCGAGCAGCTCGACGCTGACCTCGGTGCCGGCGTGGAACGCGTTCTTGAGCCGCGACGCGATCGACTCGTGCGCCGGCACGTACGGTTGCTCCGGTGCTTGCACGGTCAGGGTGATCGTGGCCATCCGCGTCCGTTCGCGCAGGTAGCGCAGCCGTCCCTCGAAGCGCTCGATCTCGCCGTTGACGCGGGCGACCTCTTGCTCCACCTGCAAGAGATCGCTGAGCCGTGCGCTTTGCTCCAAGAGGCCGACGAGCCGCGCTTCGAGCTTGCGCAGCGCCCTGAGGCGCGCCTCCGTGTCGACGAACTCGTCGGTGACGTCTTGCCCGGTGATGCTCTCCTCGCGCAGCGCCGCGAGCTTGCGCACGGCGACGAGCAGCTCTTCGAAGGCCGGCTCGGGCACGCGCAGCACGACCATCGACGACAGCACCGAGCCGCCGGCGGTCTGCGTCGTGCCATCGAGCGCGTAGCCGCCCGCCGCGCGCGCCAGCACGGTCGCTTGCTCGGTCACGCCTTCCGGTGACTTATGCGTGAGCTGCAGCGACGCGTTCCGGATGACGGCGCGCGCCGACTCCACCGCCTGCGCCGACGCGAGCGGGCCGGTGGAGCGGTCCGCGCCCCCAGCCATGGCCGGGGCCGCCGCCTCCACGGGAGCCGCGGCCGGCGCCTCGGCGGCCACGCTCGCGCTCGGCGCCATCGCCGGCGCCTCGCGGGCCGCGCTGCAGCCGAACGCGCAAATCACCAAGAACCATAAGTATTTCGACATGCCGCCTCGCTCCTTCGCAGGGAGAACGAGCCGGCCGCGCCGACCTTACAGTGCTCGGGCGATTCTTTTTCAGCCCTTGGCGGCGAGCTTCTCGCTGACCAGGTCCACCACCGACTGCAGGTGCGTGATCTTGGTCAGCTCGTCCTCGGGCACCTTGATGCCGTAGGTCCGCTCGACCTCGGCGATGATCTCGATCGCCATCATCGAATCGATGCCGAGGTCCTTGAACGGCTCCGTGTCGGGCACTTCGTCGATCTCGGCGACTTCGGCGACGATCGCGCGAAGCTTGTCTTTGAGGTCTGACATCTTGATCTTCCTTCGGTTCGGGCAGGACGTATCGCGTTAAAATCGGCGCTTGCAAACCAGAGGGCGAGGCGAGCGGCGTGAGGGCCTAGCCGTGCTCTTCGAGCAGCCCAGCTTCATGGAGCTGTTTGGTGCGGCGGCGCTGAATCTTGCCGCTGCTGGTCTTCGGGAGGCTGCCTACGCGGACGATGGCGACGTGGCTGGGCGCGACGCCGCTGGCCTCGCCGACGCGCGCTGCGATCGCCTTGCGCAGCTCGGCAGCGTCGCTCGAATTGCCTTCTGCCGCGACGATCAAGACCTCTTCGTCGCCCCGCATCGTGCTGAAGGCGACCACGTTGTCGCGCCGCACGCCAGGCACCTCGGCCACCGCCCACTCGATGTCCTGTGGGTAGTAGTTGGCGCCGCGGATGATGATCAAGTCCTTGATCCGACCGCACACGTACAGGTTGCCGTCCGCGACGTAGCCGAGATCGCCCGTGTGCAGCCAACCGTCCTTGTAGGTGGTCGCCGTTGCTTCCGGGTTCTCGAAGTAGCCGGCCGTCACGCTCGGACCGCGGGCGATGATCTCGCCGACGCGCCGCTCCGGCAGCCGCGTCCCGTTGTCCGCCACGATGGCGACCTCGTGCTCCGGAAATGCGACGCCGCAGGACACCAGCTCGAGCACCTCGGCTGCGCCTTCGCGCGCCGGTACCGCGTGACCCTCGCGCATGCTCTTGGCATCGACGCGATCCGTGACGAGCTTCGTGCCTTGCGGATGAAACGTGATCGCGAGCGTGGCCTCGGCCATGCCGTAGCCCGGCAAGAGCGCCTCCTCGCGAAACCCGGCGCTCGCGAAGCGCTGCACGAAGCCGCGCATCACGCTCGCGCTGATCGGCTCGGCGCCACAACCGGCGACGCGCACGCGGCTGAGATCGAGGCCCTCGAGATCCTTGTCGCGCGAGCGCTTGGCCGCGAGCGCGTACGCGAAGTTCGGCGCGAACGTGATCGAAGCCTTGTAGTCGCTCATCGCCTGCATCCACATCGTGGGCCGGCGCGCGAACGACTCGGTGGGCAGGAGCACGGTCGGCAGATCGGTCATCATCGTGCCCAGCACGAAGCCAATGAGGCCCATGTCGTGGAAGAGCGGCAACCAGGTGAGGGCCACGTCGTCGTCGAAGCGCTTGGCGCCGGCAGGGCCGAGGAACGCTAGGCCATTGGCCACCACGCTGCGGTGCGTGACCATCACGCCCTTGGGCAACGACGTGCTGCCCGAGGTGAACTGCAGAAAGCACAGGTCGTCCGGCCGGACGGTTGCGAGCTGCGCCGTGCCTTCGGCTCTCTGGAGCAGCTCCTCGATCGCGACCACCTGCTCCAGCTTCGCGCCGGCCTGCACGACCTCGTCGATCACCGGCCGCGTGGCGCCGAGCGTGACCAGCACGCGCGCACCGGCGGCATTCACGATATGCACCACGGTGTCGACGTAAGCGTTCTTGGCCCTGAAGCTCGCGCGCGGATAGATCGGCACAGGCACGATGCCGCCGAGCACCGCGCCCAAGAACGTCAGCACGAACTCGTGCGGCTCGGCCAAAACCAGCGCCACGCGATCGCCCTTGTGCAGGCCGAGCCCCATCAACAAGCGCGCGCGTCGCGTGGCTTCGATCTCGAGCTCGCCCCATGAGTAGCGATGCTCCGAGCCGTCGAGCGCGCGAAACCGAAAGCCGCGATCGCTGCGCTTCGGCAGGCCCGCGAGCGCATCGACAACTGTGGTCGGCACGGTGGCGCGGGTACTTAGAAGGCGCCCCTTAGACTGTCAAGGTAGCGAGAAATCACGGCTAAATTAGGCCAGTTGGCCGGCCCCCGAAGGTTGCGCAGTGCGGATCGCTTGGCTAGGGTGCGCGCTTGATGACGCGGGTTTTCGTCACGGGCATGGGTGTTGTCAGCTCGCTCGGCCTCGGTCGCGAAGCTTTCTGGAAGGGCATCGTCGAGGGCCGTTCGGGCTTCTCCTCGATCGAAGGGTTCGACACCGCGACGCTCGGTCGCTCGATCGCCGGTGAGGTCAAAGGCTTCCACGCGCGCGACTTCCTGACCCACACCGAGCGCAAGCGCATGGGCCGCTGCTCGGCGTTCTCGCTCGCGGCGGCGCGCATGGCCGTCGAGGACGCCGGCATCAAGCCAGAGCACCTCGCTGGCGATCGCACCTCCGTGATCATCGGCACGACGATGGGCGAGGCCGACGTCATCGCGGAGCTCGAGGACGCCTGGATCCGCCGCGGCGCCGACGCCGTGAACATCGCTCGTATCCCGCTCTACGGCAGCACGTTGCTGCCGATCCACCTGGCGCGCGCGTTCGGCGCTCGCGGCCTCGTGCAGACCCTGCCCGCGGCCTGCGCCGCCGGCAACTACGCCATCGCCTTCGCCGCAGACCTGATCCGTGCGGGCCGCGCCGACGTCGTGATCACCGGCGCGAGCGAGCTGCTGCAGAAGCACCAGTTCCAGGGCTTCGTGCGGCTCGGGGCCGTAGCGCCCGAGCGCTGCCAGCCGTTCGACAAGAATCGCAAGGGCATCATCATCGGCGAGGGCTCCGGCGTGCTCGTGCTCGAGTCCGAGGCGCACGCGGTGCGCCGCGGCGCGACGGCGCTCGCCGAGATCGGCGGCTCGGGCCTCGCGTGCGATGCGCACCACATCACGCGCCCGCACCCGGAAGGCGAGGGCAGCCTGACCGCGATGCGTGAAGCGATCGCGCGCAGCGGCATCACGCCCGACCAGGTCGACTTCATCAACGCCCACGGCACCGGCACGCATGCCAACGACAAGATCGAGGCCTACGTGGTCAAGGAGCTGTTTGGCGACCGGCAGATTCCGGTCAGCAGCTTGAAGAGCATGATCGGCCACTGCATGGGCGCCGCCAGCGCGCTCGAAGCGGTGGCGTGCGTGATGACCGTCCAGACCGGCGTGTACCCGCCCACGATGAGCTACGAGACGCCCGACCCGGAGTGCGCGCTCAACGTAGTGTCCAACACCGCCGTCACCGGCAAGGCCGACGTGGTGCTCAATAACTCGCTGGCCTTCGGCGGCTACGACGCCGTCGTCGCCTTCGCCAAGCCCGGCGTGCTGCCGCCTCCGCCTGCGGCCTCCGCGGCTGCGTAACCAGAGCGACATCCATCATGCGCCCTTTGGCCATCACCGGTGTGGGCCTCGTGAGCCCGCTCGGCATCGGTTTCTCCGACTTCCGCGACGCGCTGAACCGGTACGACGTGCTCGGCGACAAGCTGTTCGTGCGCGAGTCGGGCGTGCTCGCGCCCGACAAGCTCCCCGACCCACTGGCCGCCGAGGTGTCGAGCTTCGACCCGACGCCGTTCCTCGGCAGCAAGGGGCTGCGCAACCACGACCGGCTCACGCTGTTCTTGCTCGTAGCCGCAAAGCAAGCGCTGCAGGACGCCGGCCTCAAAGAGAACGGCGAGCACAAGGTGTACTCGCCCAGCCGCATCGGACTGTGCTCCGCCACCGCGTACGGCTCGCTCGATGCCATCAACGAGCTGGTCACGGTGGCCGAGCTCGAAGATCCGCGGTTCGTGAACCCGAACCGCTTCCCGAACACCGTGATCAACTCGGCCGCCGGCTACGTGAGCATCTGGGAGGACCTCCGCGCCCCGAATGTCACCGTGGTGGATGGCAACTGCGGCTCGCTCGACGTCTTGCTCAGCGCCGAGACGCACCTGTCCCATGGCCGCGCCGATGCGTTCGTGGTCGGTGGCGGCGAGGTGCTGAGCGACCCGCTGTATCTCGGCTTTCGCAAGCTAGGCATCTTGGCCGAGGGCAATCGCACGTTCCGGCCGGGCACGCCCGAAGGTCATGGCATGCGCATCGGCGAGGGCGCCGGGTACTTCTGCGTGGAACGCGAAGAAGACGCCAAGAAGCGCGACGCCGATCGCTACGGCCTCGTGATCGGCTACGGCAATGCGTTCGAGCCGCCGGAGTCGGATGCCGTCATCGTGCACGCCTCTCAGAAGTCGATCGAGCGCGCGATCCAGGCCGCGCTGCTCGACGCCGGCGTGAGCGCCTCGACGATCGATGGCGTGGTCGGCTCGCTCAACGGCGTGCCGATGTTCGATCGGGCGGAGCTGGCGGCGCTCTCGGCGCTGCTCGGCGACGGCGTGCCGGTGATCGCCCCCAAGAGCCTGTACGGCGAGACCTTCGGCAGCGGTGGCGCGCTCGCGATGGCCTGCGCGCTGTCGTGGCTGTCGGGCAAGTCGGTCGGCCCGATGGTCCGCGGCACGATGCGCGACAAGCCGCGTACGTTGCTCGTGGTCGCGGTCGGCTTCTACGGCAACGTATCGGCCACGGTCATCACCGCGTGAGCGTCTCGAGCCTCGTCGGCGCGGGCTTCTTTTGCCCGCGGCGCTTGGCCTTCTTGTCTTCCTTCGTCACGGCCTCGAGCTTCTTGAGCACGCGCGTGAGGCCCTCGCGCGCCGTCGCCTCGTAGCTCGCCGCCGTCGCCGCGGCGTGGGCCGCGCCGCTCGCCGCGGGCGCGCCGAGCCGAGCGGCGTGCGCAGCGCCCGCGAGGAAGGCGCGATGGCTCGTGGCCGCGGCGCGCAGCTCGGTGCTCTGCTCGGCGGGGCTCGCGAGCAGCGATGCGCGCGCCTCGTGTCCGAGAGCCTCGTACGCGTGGACCTCGTACGGCGGCACGAAGAACACGCCCTCGCCGCGCAGCACGAGCAGCGCCTCACCGCCCGCGCCGAACGCGCGCTGCAGCCGCTCGATCGCGCGCGCGTGATCGCCGCTGCGCTCGAGCGCCATGGCGAGTCCCCAGACCGCAAGCGCGTGGCCGTGACCTTGCTGAGCTCGCTCGAGCGCGTGGGTGTAGCTCGCGATGGCCGCGTCGAGGTCGCCGCTCAGCATCTGGGTCTCGGCCATGTTCGCGCGGGCGATGCCGCTGT
>Ga0190269_10001777_pt1 | contig 10158 bp, 5 predicted proteins | sample Popmic249IS_FD_133749 | JGI IMG/M metagenome (GOLD analysis project Ga0190269, IMG submission 133749) | Populus adjacent soil microbial communities from riparian zone of Blue River, Arizona, USA - 249 IS | ecosystem: Environmental > Terrestrial > Soil > Riparian zone | place: USA: Arizona... | reverse complement strand
GCCCATGATCAGCACGGCCCACAGCCCGACGCGCAGCGCGCGGCGAACCATGCGTGGGCGACGGGCGCCGAACGCCTGCGACGCCAGCGGCGCTACCGCCGACACCAGACCCATGCCGATGGTGAAGGCTGCGAAGAGGATGGTGTTGGCCAGCGCCGCCGCAGCGACCATCTGATCACCCAGGCGACCGAGCAGAACGAGGTCCGTCGTCATCATGGCGACCTGGCCGAGCTGGGTCAGAGCCATCGGCCATGCGAGGCGCAACGTCTCACCCAGATCCTCGCGCATGGCGACGTACTTGCCAGCCACGGTTGTGGACTGGCGCGCGGGCGCTTCAGCCGCCTTTGCCTGGGGAGGGGGTGCGAGCATGCGCGCACCATAGGCAGAAGTCGTGGAAATGGAAGGGCAGGCGGGCGTCCTGGCTGTGGCAGTATGCCCACAGCGCGGCATCCCGGCCCCGCATTGCGGCGATTCTGCCCACCGGTGCGCGCCTGCAGCGCTGCGCACCCTTGCCAGGGCGCCCCCGCCCGTGCGACCTGAGCGGCGTCGAACCCTGCCGGATTCGGGCCCCGCGGCTCGATTCGCGGCCGATGGTGAGTGCGGAGCGTCGGAACGATAGCGCCGTGCTATCGCCACAGCAGACGGGCAAGACCCATGGCATCATTCCGCTTCGGCGCGCTGCGCGATCTCTTCGGCAAGGCGGAGAGCAAGGCCGGCAAGACCGAGGAGCCAGCGACCCCGGGAGCCGCGCCAACGCCGCGGACCGAGGAGCGGCCCCAGCCCGAAATGATGCCCAAGGCCGCCGCGTCGGCGCCATCGCCGGCCGTGGTTCCGTCTGCCGTCAGGGCAGCGGCGACGCCGAATGCTGCGGCGTCGGGTCCGACACCGGTAAGGGCAGTCGCCAAGCCGCCGGCGGCTGCCGAGACAGACATGCAAGCAGAGGTGAAGCCCAAAGTGGTTCGTGCCGTTCGGAAAGACAGCGAAGACGCCTACACAGCCGCCGACATCGAGGTGCTCGAAGGCCTCGAGCCCGTGCGCCGTCGCCCCGGCATGTACATCGGAGGCACCGACGAGAAGGCACTGCACCATCTCTTCGCCGAGGTGATCGACAACTCGATGGACGAGGCTGTCGCGGGCCACGCCACCTGGATCGAGGTGAAGCTGGAGGCGGACGGCTTTCTCAGCGTCGCCGACAACGGCCGCGGCATCCCGGTCGACCCGCATCCGAAATACAAGAAGCCTGCGCTCGAAGTGATCATGACGACGCTGCACTCGGGCGGCAAGTTCGACAGCAAGGTCTACAACACCTCGGGCGGCCTGCACGGCGTGGGCGTGTCGGTGGTCAACGCGCTGTCCGACAAGCTCGAGGTGGAGGTGGCGCGCGGCCAGCAGCTCTATGCGATGGAGTTCAGCCGCGGTGCGCCGGTCGGCAAGCTCAAGAACCTCGGCCCGGTGAAGAACCGCCGCGGCACCCGCGTGCGCTTTCACCCCGACGAACAGATCTTCGGCAAGGGCGCCGCATTCAAGCCGCAGCGCCTGTTCCGGATGGCGCGATCGAAGGCGTACCTTTTCGGCGGCGTCGAGATCCGCTGGTTCTGCGCGCCCGAGCTGATCAAGGACGATACGCCCGCGGAGGCCGTATTCCACTTCCCCGGCGGTTTGAAGGATTACCTCACCGCGACGATCGAAGGCCAGACCCGCGTCACCAAGGATCTCTTCGCCGGCAAGATCGACAAGGACGGCGGCCACGGCTCGGTGGAGTGGGCCGTGTGCTGGATCGCCGATGCGGACGGCTTCTTCCATTCCTATTGCAACACCATCCCCACGCCCGATGGCGGCACCCACGAGAACGGCCTGCGCGGCGCGCTCTCCAAGGGGCTGCGCGACTTCGGCGAGCGGATCGGCAATCGCCGCGCCGCCAATATCACGGCCGAGGACGTCTTCGGCACGACTGCCGTGATGCTGTCGGTATTCATCCGCGAGCCGGAGTTCCAGGGTCAGACCAAGGACAAGCTCGCCACCGTGGAAGCGCAGCGCATCGTCGAGACGGCGGTCCGCGATGCGTTCGACCATTGGCTGGTCGAGAGCCCGCAGAACGCCACGAAGCTGCTCGAGTGGACCATCGACCAGGCCGAGGATCGCCTCAAGCGCAAGCGCGAGAAGGAGATCGGCCGCCAGTCCGCGACGCGCAAGCTGCGCCTTCCCGGCAAGCTTGCCGATTGCAGCCTGAACTCCAAGCAGGGCACCGAGATCTTCATCGTCGAGGGCGACTCGGCCGGCGGCTCCGCCAAGCAGGCGCGCGATCGCGAGCGGCAGGCGGTCCTGCCCTTGCGCGGCAAGATCCTCAACGTCGCCAACGCGTCGTCGCAGAAGATGTCGCAGAACCAGCTGCTGTCCGATCTGGTTCAGGCGCTCGGCGTCGGGACCGGCAGCAAGTACCGCGACGAGGATCTGCGCTACGAGCGGGTCATCATCATGACGGACGCCGATGTCGACGGCGCCCACATCGCGTCGCTGCTGATCACCTTCTTCTACCAGGAGATGCCGGAGCTGATCGAGCAGGGGCATCTGTTCCTGGCGCTGCCTCCCCTCTACAAGCTGACGCACGGCGCCAAGTCGTTCTATGCGCGCGACGACAAGCACAAGGACGAGCTGCTCAAGAAGGAGTTCGCCGCGAACGCGAAAGTCGAAGTGAGTCGCTTCAAAGGCCTTGGCGAGATGAACGCCCAGCAGTTGAAAGAGACGACCATGCAATCCGACAAGCGCACGCTGCTCAAGGTCGAGATCGTGGACGACCGCGAAGTGGTCAGCGAATTGGTCAATGCGCTGATGGGCTCCAAGCCTGAGGCGCGTTTCCGCTTCATCCAGGAACGCGCGGCCTTCGCGAAAGACCTCGATATCTGAGGTCCGGGCGACAAGACCATAATGACCGCGGTGATTGTTTTCGGGGCGCGCACGCATGTGACGCGCCCCTTTCAATTGGTTTCACAGTAGTTTTGGCGATGCTTTTCTTTCAGCGGAATGTCTTTGCGCACCGTAGTTTGGCCGCGCGCGCGGCATTCAATTTAAAAGCCGGTGCATATGCAAATAAATACCCCATTCCTTTATCTTCTATTCATCAAATGATGCCTATCTTCATCCTATATTGCTTTCGGTGATAAATTTTGGAGACGGCTATGATGAAATTAAGACTGGGTATTGGAGCGCGCATATACATCGGCTTCGGGATTCTGCTTACCGCGATAGCGAGCCTCGCCATCTTCACCACGCTCCAGGTGGAAACCGTAAAGGTCGGCGTGGCGGAAGTAGACCTGCGGACGCAGCAGATGAACCGCGCGGAGCAGGCCAGGTTCGAGATGTTGCAATTCCGCCGCGGGATGGTGAGGTTCGCGTGGGATTTGAACCAGGAAGCGCGGCACGACGCCGTGCAAAGCCTGGCCGCAGCGGATGAGATTGTCCGCACGCTGGCCGAGAGAACCCGTTCTGCCCAGCGCAGGGCGCTCTTCAGTGCAGCATTGCACGAGATCAATTTGCTCAAACCCCTGATGACGGATGTGCTCGACGGGGGCGACAAACTCGGCAAGGCCAAGAGCACTCTGTTCACAGCAGGCGATGCGCTGACCGCCCGCGCGGACAAGGCGGTTGCGATGCTTTCAGCCAAGGGTGGGAATTATCTCGAGCCGGCGGCTCAGATGCAGGCCGCGGTCGCGATGGTACGTATCGCGAATTGGCGCTTCCTTGCCATTCCGGATCCGGCGGGCATTGAAACATTCAAGAAGCGTGTGGGCGAAGCGCACGCTCGTCTGGCCGCGCTGGACAAGATGTCACTGTCTGACTCCGAAAGCAGCGCCATCAACAACGTGAGAGCGAGCATCTCGGCCTATGATGAGGCGTTCGCGGCGGCTTCGACATCTCTGATCGCCGTTGGTTACAATTATCGGGAGAAGATCGTCCCGGTTCTCCTCAGGGCACAGAGCCAACTTGCCCAGGCCTCCGAGTCGCTTCGCAAAGCCAGCGACGAAACGCGCGCCAATGTCCAATCGACCGCCAACTGGGTGATGCAGGCGCAGATGTGGGCCGGCAGCGTCGCGGTTCTCTTGGGTCTCCTGGTGTCGTTCCTGATCGCGCGTTCGATCACAGGGCCGGTTCTGTCGATGGTTTCGGCAATGGGCCGCCTGGCGAAGGGCGAGTTCGATACCGAAGTGCCCGCGCTCGACCGCAAGGACGAAGTGGGCGACATGGCCAAGGCCGTCAACATCTTCAAGAGCAGCGGGATCGAACGTCTCGCACTCGAGAAGCGGTCCGCGGAGGAGCGTGCCCGTGCCGAAGAGGAGCGCGCGCGTACCGAGGCGAATCGTGCAGAGGTCGCTCGCGAACAGGCGGCCGTCGTCAACCAGCTCGGTGCGGGCCTGTCGCGCCTTGCCTCGCGCGATCTGACGGTCACACTTGAAGGCTTCCCTTCGGACTACAAGCAGATCGAGGGCGACTTCAACAGTGCCGTGGTATCGTTGCGTGATGCGATCAAGACGGTTGCGGCCAACACGCACATGATCCTGTCGGGGTCCGGCGAGATCTCGACGGCGGCCGACGACCTGTCGAAGCGGACGGAGCAGCAGGCTGCGAGCCTGGAGGAAACTGCAGCCGCTATCGATCAGATCACGGCGACGGGAAGGAAGGCAGCGGAAGGCGCCGGCCATGCACGCGATGTCGTGTCGGTGGCGCAGTCCGACGCCGAGAAGACCGGCGCCGTCGTGCGCCGGACGGTCGAGGCCATGGGCAACATCGAGAAGAGCGCGCAGCAGATCAACCAGATCATCGGCGTGATCGACGAGATCGCCTTCCAGACCAACCTGCTCGCATTGAACGCCGGCGTCGAAGCGGCGCGAGCTGGTGAAGCAGGCCGCGGCTTCGCGGTGGTGGCTTCGGAAGTCCGAGCGCTTGCGCAGCGCTCGGCGGATGCGGCCAAGGAGATCAAGGGGCTCATCTCGACCTCCTCGGGTCAGGTGGCCGAGGGCGTGGAACTGGTGGCTGAGACAGGCAAGGCGCTGGAGCGCATCCTGGCGCAGGTCAACGACATCAACAGGGTCGTCGTCGACATCGCGTCGGGTGCTCAGGAGCAGGCGACCGGTCTGGCGCAGGTCAACACCGCCATCAACCAGATGGACCAGGCCACGCAGCAGAACGCCTCGATGGTCGAGCAGTCGACGGCGGCCAGCCACTCCCTGGCGCAGGAGGCGCGCCAGCTGTCCGACCTCGTCGGCCAGTTCCAGATCGGCGCAGGCGAGAAGGCGCAGGCACGCGCGGTTTCGCCCAAGCCACGCCCGGCTTCGGTGGCGCAGATGCGCACTGCGCCTGGCCGCGTCACTTCGGCGGCAGTGCCAAAGGCTGCCGCGGAAGCCGACTGGCAGGACTTCTGATCCTGAAACAAGACGCACGACAACGAGGGCCGCGGCGGGACACCGTCCGCGGCCTTCTTCATGCGCTGTAGCCTGGTCTTCCAGGGAATAGGTGAGCAACCCGGGAGGTGTGAAAGCTCCTCCCGTCAACCGCGTAGATGCACCCAATGGCCGTGCGCCTTCTGCGCGGCGGCGATCGCCCTGTCGATGTGCTCGTAGGCGCGACGGCGCAGGTTCCGCACCTCCGGATTATCCTCGGCGCCGCTGATGTCGGCGCGCGCCTTCTTCAGAGCCTCGACGGCGCGCAAGAGCCGGCTGCCGTACTGATTTGCGTCGGGCGGCGGGCGATTGCCGACATCTTTGCCGTCATCAATCGCCGCGTTGCGGATCTCCCGGATCGCCGTGTCGATCTCGGAGATCGCGATGTCCTCGTTCACATAGATCTTGGTGTCGCCAGCCTGATGATAGAGAAGCCAGCGCGCCTCGCGCAGGTCGGACAGCGCGTGCACGTAGGCGGGATGACGTCCTGGCAACTGCTGGGCCAGGGCAGGGGTGGCGGCCAGGCCTGCCAGCAATGCGAGGGGCGCGAGCCGGATAAAGCGGATCGACATGAGGATGCTCCTTGGTTTCAACCATGGTTAAGCGCGCAATCGCCATGCACGCGATGGCGGCACGCAACGTTAGCTGGGGGCAGATTTTGCGATTGCCATCGTCCCCACGGCCGCTCGCCAGGGAATTTGGAGCACATGTGTCAGGGCGCCGTCAGCGTCGGACGCGGGGCGTTGGTCTCCGGGCGCGGTGTGCCCGAGCGCTAATTTCAGTCAGCTGACGAAGCGGTGCAGCGTGCTTCTTGAAGCTGCAGCGCCTGGGCGGTCAGTGCGCTGCTTCCCAGTTGTCGCCTGCCTTGGCATCGACATGGATCGGCACCTTGAGGGAGACGGCCGGCAGAGCAGCCTTCTCCATCGTGCTGCAGACCACCTTGATGGTGTTATCGGTCTGATCCGCCGGTGCCTCGAATACCAGCTCGTCATGAACCTGCAGCAGCATGCGGACGCGATCGAGCCCGGCCGCTGCAAGCGCGCCGGGCATGCGGATCATGGCGCGGCGAATGATGTCTGCGGCCGACCCTTGGATCGGAGCATTGATGGCGGCGCGCTCCAGAAAACCGCGCATCGACGGATTGCGCGTGTTGATCTCGGGATAGTGCACGCGGCGGCCGAAGATGGTCTCGACGAAGCCATGCTCGTGCGCATAGGCCTTCGTGCTGTCCATGTAGTCGCGGATGCCGGGGAAGCGCTTGAAATAGGTGGTGATGTATTCGCCGGCCTCCTGCTTGGAGATGCCGAGCTGCGCGGCGAGCCCGAACGCCGAGATGCCGTAGATGATGCCGAAGTTGATGGCCTTGGCGCGTCGGCGCACTTCCGACGGCATGTTCTTGACCGGCACGCCGAACATCTCGGAGGCCGTCATGGCATGGATATCGAGCCCGTCGCTGAAGGCCTGCCGCAGCTGTGGGATGTCGGCTACGTGCGCCAGCACGCGCAGCTCGATCTGGCTGTAGTCTGCCGAGACCAGCTTGGCGCCCTGATCGGCGATGAAGGCCGTGCGGATCTCACGCCCTTCCTTGGTGCGGATGGGAATGTTCTGCAGGTTGGGCTCGGTGGAGGCCAGTCGCCCCGTCGTGGTGGCGGCGAGCGTGTAGCTGGTATGGATACGGCCCGTCTGCGGATTGAGGAACGCCGGCAGCGCGTCGGTGTAGGTCGAGCGCAGCTTCGTCAGTTGCCGCCATTCGAGCATGACGTTGATGAGCTTGCGTGCGCTCTCGGGCAGATCCTCGTTCGCGGCCAGATCATCGAGAAGGTTGGCCCGCGTCTCCCATTGGCCCGTCTTGGTCTTGCGCCCGCCGGGCAGTTTCAGATTGTCGAACAGGAATTCGCCCAGCTGCTTGGGGCTGCCGAGATTGAACTTGTGGCCGGCGAGGCTGTAGATCTCTTCCTCCAGGGCCGCGACACGCTGCGCGAACGTCGAGGACAGTCGCGCCAGGATGCTGCGGTCGACCTTGATGCCCGCCCCTTCCATCTCGCCGAGAATGCGAACCATCGGCTTCTCGAGGACTTCGTAGACCGTTGCCAGATGCTCCGGCACCAGCCGCGGCTTCAGCACGTGCCACAGGCGCAAGGTGATGTCGGCGTCCTCCGCGGCGTACTCCGTCGCCTTGTCGAGCGGCACCTGCGCGAAAGTCTTGTCCGATTTCTTCGCGCCCGGCGCATGCTCCAGGACTTGCGCGAAGGGAATGCAGGTGTGCGCGAGATGCCGCTCGGCGAGGTTGTCCATGCCGTGCGGCCAGCGGCCCCCGTCGAGCGCGTAGGAAATCAGCATGGTGTCGTCGAGCGGCGCCACCGCGATGCCATGCCGCTTCAGCACCAGCACATCGTATTTGGCGTTCTGGCCGATCTTGAGCACGGTCTCGTCCTCGAGCAGCGGCTTCAACCGCTCGAGCGCCGCGGCCGTAGGCACCTGCTTCACGCCGCCGTCGCCGAAATCGAAGGCGCCCGTGGCCGCGCGATGGCCCAGTGGCACGTAGCAGGCGCGCCCCGGCGCGACGGCGATGGAGATGCCGACGAGGTCGGCCTGCATGCCATCGAGGCCCGTCGTCTCGATGTCGAAGGCGAAGCGGCCGGCCGCGCGCGCCGCCGACAGCCATCGCTCTAACGCCTCGACGTCCGTCACGGTCTCGTAGGCGCTGCGATCGATGGGCACGGCCTTGGCGTAGGCGGCGCCCTCGATGGCGCCGGCGCAGGTCGGCTCCGTGCCGCGCGCGGAGGGTGACGCATTGCCATTGGCATCGGCCCCCGCGGTGCGGATCACCTGCGTGCGGTTGAGGCGATCACCGCCGCCGCTGCCGGAACTGCGCGGCCTGGCTTCGGTGCCCGCGGGCGGCTCGACGCCCAGCGCCTCCGCGATACGCCGCGTCAGTGTCGAGAATTCCATCTCGCGAAGGAAGCCCAGCAGCGCCTCGGGGTGCGGCGCGCGCACGCCCATGCACTCGATCGGACATTCGAGCGGCGCGTCGGTCTTGAGCGTCACGAGCTGCCGGGAAACGCGGGCCTGATCGGCGAATTCGAGCAGGCGCTCGCGGCGCTTGGGCTGCTTGATCTCGTTGGCCTTGGCGAGCAGCGTCTCCAGGTCGCCGTAGGTATTGATCAGCTCGGCAGCCGTCTTGACGCCGATGCCCGGCACGCCCGGCACGTTGTCCACGCTGTCCCCGCACAGCGCCTGCACGTCGATGACCTTCTCCGGCGGCACGCCGAACTTCTCCATCACCTCGTCGGGGCCGATGGACTTGTTCTTCATGGTGTCGAGCATGGTGATGCCCGGCCGGATCAGCTGCATCAGGTCCTTGTCGGAGGACACGATGGTGACGTCGCCCCCCGCCTCGATCGCCTGCCGCGCATAGGTGGCGATCAGGTCGTCGGCCTCGAAACCATCCTGCTCGGTGCACACGACGTTGAAGGCGCGCACCGCGTCGCGGATCAGCGGGAACTGCGGCACCAGCTCCTCGGGCGGCGGCGGCCGGTGCGACTTGTATTCCGTGTAGATCTGGTTGCGGAAGCTGTCGCGGCTCGCGTCGAAGATGACGGCGATGTGCGTCGGCCCGCTCGACTTCTTGGAGTCCTGGATCAGCTTCCACAGCATGGCGCAGAAGCCATGCACCGCCCCGACGGGCAGGCCATCGGAGGGACGCGTCAGGGGCGGCAGCGCGTGGAAAGCGCGGAAGATGTAGCCGGAGCCGTCGATCAGGTAGACGTGGCTGCCTTTGCCGACGGGCAGGGGCTCAGCCGAAGCCGGTGCAGGCGGAGAGTCGGTGGATGGGGTGCTCATGGGCGGGCACTATAGGCCCGCGCATGGGATTGTCAGCCCCTCGGGCGGCCCGGCTGCGGCGTCCCCACAGAAGCCTTGCGGTTCAAGGCTTTGTCGCGCCCTGGATGCAGTCGATCGAGGCATAGTAGGGCTTGATGTCGACGACGGGCGTGCCATCGAGGCAGTCGACATGCTCGACGATCAGCGTCGTCCCCTCGATGGCCACGAGCTTCACCGCGGCCATGGCGATCGGGTTGGGGCGCACGGGCGAGCGCAAGGCAAATGTGCCCCGGGGTTGGCCCAGGTGCCCCGGCACCTGGACGATCAGATCGCGACGGGCCTCATGCATCCAGTACAGCAGCCAGATGTGCGAGCAGCGCTCCAGATCCAGGAGGCCTGCCGCATACTGCGGATCGATCTCCACGCGGCCCTGGGCCGTCGACTGCGCGATGTTCTTCGGGCATGCGCTCCGGGTGGCAAACGGGGTTCGGATCCGGCCGATGAAGCGGAGGCCCGCGTCACTGGCGGGCGGGAGCGAGATCGCGACCTCGCCGGCTCGCGCACCGTCCTGGGGCTTGGCCGGAGGAGGGGGCTGCGCGCTCATGTGCTTCAAACCTCACAGGAATTCGGTGGATGCGCCGGCGATAGGGTTCCGCGGGGTCCATACCCGCCTGGGCACTCTGCGCCGTTTGCGCCGACGGCGCAAATGCGGTATCTACCCGCTCACGCACCCGTAGCTCAGCTGGATAGAGTGTCGCCCTCCGAAGGCGAAGGTCATAGGTTCGAATCCTATCGGGTGCGCCATAAAACTCCAAACATCAAGACATTGCTGGCTCTGTCCTTGCTCTAACCTCTGGTTGCGCGTACTCGGGGAAGCAAGGGGAAGCACTAGAGAACCCAT
>Ga0190269_10001776_pt1 | contig 10166 bp, 7 predicted proteins | sample Popmic249IS_FD_133749 | JGI IMG/M metagenome (GOLD analysis project Ga0190269, IMG submission 133749) | Populus adjacent soil microbial communities from riparian zone of Blue River, Arizona, USA - 249 IS | ecosystem: Environmental > Terrestrial > Soil > Riparian zone | place: USA: Arizona... | reverse complement strand
CGGCGGGTACGCCGGCGCCATCCACCCGGTGAACCCGAAGGCCGACGAGATCCTCGGCCGGCCGGCCGTGAAGTCGATCGTCGACGTCCCCGGAGACGTCGACGTCGCGATCTTCGCGATCCCGGCGAAGTTCGTCCCGGCCGCGCTGGAGGAAGCCGGGGCCAAGGGGGTGGCCGGCGCGATCCTCATCCCGTCCGGCTTCGGCGAGACCGGCAACCACGAGCTGCAGGACGAGGTCGTCGCGATCGCCCGCAAGCACGGCGTCCGGATCCTCGGTCCGAACATCTACGGCTACTACTACACGCCCCAGCGCCTCTCGGCGACGTTCTGCACGCCGTACGACGTGCCGGGCGGCGTCGCGCTCTCCTCGCAGAGCGGCGGGATCGGCATGGCGATCCTGGGGTTCAGCCGCTCGGCGAAGATGGGCGTCTCGGCGATCGTCGGCGTCGGCAACAAGGCCGACATCGACGAGGACGACCTGCTGACGTTCTTCGAGACCGACGACAACACCCAGCTGATCGCGATGCACCTCGAGGACCTCAAGGACGGGCGGGCCTTCGCCGAGACCGCTCAGCGGGTGTCCAAGCGCAAGCCGGTGATCGTCCTCAAGGCGGGCCGCACCGCGCAGGGGGCGAGGGCGGCCAGCTCGCACACCGGAGCGCTCGCCGGTGACGACGCGGTCTACGACGACATCCTGCGGGAGAGCGGCGTGATCCGGGCGCCCGGCCTGGCCGATCTGCTCGAGTACGCGCGGGGGGTGCCGCTGCTGCCGACGCCCAAGGGCGAGAACGTCGTGATCATCACGGGCGCCGGCGGCTCCGGAGTGCTCCTGAGCGACGCCTGCGTCGACAACGGCCTGTCGCTGATGCGCATCCCCGGTGACCTCGACGAAGCGTTCCGGGCGTTCATCCCGCCGTTCGGCGCGGCGGGCAACCCCGTCGACATCACCGGTGGGGAGCCACCGGCGACCTACCGCAACACGATCGCGCTGGGTCTGTCCGACCCTCGGATCCACGCCCTGATCCTCGGGTACTGGCACACGATCGTGACGCCGCCGATGACGTTCGCCGAGCTCGTCGTGGACGTCGTGGAGGAGTTCCGCGCCAAGGGCGTCCACAAGCCGGTCGTCGCGTCGCTCTCCGGTGACGTGGAGGTGGAGGAGGCCAGCGAGCACCTCTACCGCCACGGTGTTCCGGCGTACCCCTACACCACCGAGAAGCCGGTCGCGGTGCTCGGTGCGAAGTACCGGTGGGCCCGCGCCGCGGGTCTGCTCGGCGATTCCTGATCGACGATCTGGCTCGACTCGGCGATTCAACTCGGTCGGCGGTGAACAGCGGCACCCATTCCAGGCGGGAACGGGCCGGCGCGCCCGTTTCCGTTCCCTCTGCCCAGGAGGTCCAGCGTGAGTACTTCCGAAAAGCCCGACGCACAAACCGTGTCGCCCCCGGAGCCCGGCTCCGGGGGGTTCCGAGAAGTGAAGGACGTGAACGGCCGGGTCTACCGGATCGGTGAGACCGACCGGCAGCTGATGGGGCGTTCGCGCCGGTGGATGGTGTTCCTGCCGTGGTTCGCGATGATGGCGATCTCCTCGTCGGAGTACGCGTTCAGCTCCGCGGAGGAGACGTTGTCGGCCGCGCACGGGTGGCACGGCGCGCACATCTTCTGGCTGCTCGGCGTCTGGATCTTCTTCCAGGCCGCGGTGGCGTTCCCGGTCGGCCAGGCCCGGGAGAAGGGAACGCTGTCCGCGCGCAACGCGATGATGCTCGGCGCGGTCGGAACGATCCTCGGCTACCTCGCGCTGGCCTACTCACCGCACGTGTTCTTCGCCTACCTGGGCTTCGGCTTCTTCGGCGGCACCGGTGCGGGCATGGTGTACGCGACCTGCGTCAACATGGTCGGTAAGTGGTACCCGGAGCGGAAAGGCGGCAAGACCGGCTTCGTCAACGGCGGGTTCGCCTACGGCTCGGTGCCGTTCATCTTCCTGTTCAAGAACTACATGGACACCGGCAACCTCGGCGGCGTCCTGATCGCGGTCGGCTTCTTCCTCGCGCTGGTGGTCGCGATCAGCGGCTTCTTCTTCGTCGACCCGCCGAAGAACTGGTGGCCGCCGCACGTCGACCCGCTGCGGGCCGCGGCCGACGACCCGCGGATCCGCCGCGCGCTGATCAAGAACCCGCCCGCGGTCAAGCAGTACACCCCCCGGGAGGCGATCCGGACCCCCGTCCTGCCGCTGATGTGGTTCTGCCTGCTCTGCACCGCAGGCATCAACATCTTCGGCATCGCGTTCCAGGTGCCGTTCGGCGACGAGGCGGGCTTCGCGGGCGGCATCGTGGCGCTGGCGATGAGCCTCAAGGCGATCGTCAACGGCACCGGGCGGGGCGTCATCGGCTGGATCTCCGACCGCTACGGCCGGCGGCAGACGCTGATCATCGTGTGCCTCGTGCTGGGCCTGGCCCAGTACGCGGTGTTCTTCTCCGGCAACATCGGCAACATGCCGCTGTTCCTGCTGGCGTCGATGATCTCCGGCTTCGGCGGCGGCGCGATCTTCCCGCTGTTCGCGGCGATGACCGCGGACTACTTCGGGGAGAACAACAACGCCTCGAACTACGGAATGGTCTACAGCTCCAAGCTCGTCTCCGGCCTGGTCGGCTCCGGTCTCGGCGCGGTCGTCGTCGGCGCCTGGGGTTACGGCGGCGCGTTCATCCTGGCCGGTTCGATCGGCATCGTCACCGCCGGGCTCGCCACGCTGCTGCGGCAGCCGGGACGTGACCTGCGCGACCTGCGCAAGGAATCCGTGGCCTTGTCGGCCTGAGCCGGTCCATCGCGTGGCCGCGCCCTCCGGGGCGCGGCCACGCGGACTCCGCGACGACTCGAAGGAGCCCACCATGAGGATCGCCGTGCTCGGCGCCGGAGCGATCGGCGCCTACGTCGGCGCCGCCCTGCATCGCGGCGGCGCCGACGTCCACCTGATCGCCCGCGGCGCGCACCTGGAGGCCCTGCGGCGTCACGGCGTCCGCGTCCGCAGCCCCCGGGGCGACTTCGTCGCCGCCACGTCCGCCACCGACGACCCGCGCGAGGTCGGCCCCGTCGACTACGTCTTCCTCGGGCTGAAAGCACATCAGTACGCGGCCTGCGGACCGCTGATCGAGCCGCTGCTCGGGCCCGAGACCGCGGTGATCGCCGCCCAGAACGGCATCCCGTGGTGGTACTTCCACGGCCTGACCGGTCATCCGCTGGAAGGGCGCCGGATCGAGGCCGTGGACCCGGGCGGTGCGGTCTCGGCCGTACTCCCGGTCCGGCGTGCGATCGGCTGCGTCGTCTACTGCTCGACCGAGATCGAGGAGCCGGGCGTCATCCGGCACCTGGAGGGCACCCGGTTCTCGATCGGGGAGCCCGACGGCTCGCTCTCGCCGCGCTGCCTGGCGTTCAGCGAAGCGATGGTCGCCGGTGGCCTCAAGTGCCCGGTCGAGCCGAACCTGCGCGACGACATCTGGGTCAAGCTCATGGGCAACGTGGCCTTCAACCCGCTGTCGGCGCTGACCAGGGCCACGATGGTCGACATGTGCGGGCACCCCGGTGCCCGCGGGCTGGTCGCGGAGATGATGCGGGAGACCGTGGCGATCGCCGCGGCGACCGGCTGCCACCCGTCGGTGTCGATCGAGCGCCGGATCGCCGGAGCCGCCCGCGTCGGGCACCACAAGACCTCGACGCTCCAGGACCTCGAGGCCGGCAAGGAGCTCGAGCTCGAGGCGATCATCGGCGCCGTCGTCGAGATCGCGTCGCTGACCGGGGTTCCGGCGCCGACCCTGCGCAACGTCTACGCCGCCGTCGACCTGCTGGCCCGCACGGTCACCGGCCCGCGCGTCGCGGTGGCGTGAGGAGGCCGGCCATGACACGCATCGACGAATCACGCAACGGGCTGCAACCCGGTGAGCGGCTGGAGCCCCGGGGACGCCGGAAGCGCCGCGGCGAGCCGGCGAGCCCGCTCGCGGGCCTCGATCCACTGCTGGTGCTGACCGTGCGGCGGATCGTCGCCGCTCACCGGAGCCACCGCGGGCCGCTCCTGCCGGTGCTGCACGCGCTCCAGGACGAGCTGGGTCACGTGCCGCCGGACGCCACCCCGATCCTCGCCCACGAGCTGAACCTCTCCCGGGCCGAGGTCCACGGCGTCATCACGTTCTACACCGACTTCCGCCGCGAGCCGGCGCCGCCCTCGACGGTGCGGATCTGCCGCGCCGAGGCGTGCCAGGCGGTCGGCGCCGAGCAGCTGGTCGCGTGCGCTGCCGAGCACGGCCACGCGCTCGGAAAGCCCGGCCCGGTCGCCGTCTCGCAGGTGTTCTGCCTCGGCAACTGCGCGCTGGGCCCGTCGGTGGAGGTCGACGGCCGGGTGCTCGGCCGGGTGACGCCGCAGCGGCTGGCGGCGCTCCTCGCGGAGAGGACGGCGTCGTGACGGTCTACGTCCCGCGGGACTCCGCGGCCCGGTCGGTGGGTGCCGACCTCGTCGCCGACGCGCTGGCGGCGCACGGCGTCCCGGTGGTCCGCAACGGCTCCCGGGGCATGCTCTGGCTCGAGCCGTTCGTCGAGGTGACCACCGCGGCCGGGCGGGTGGGGTACGGGCCGGTGTCCCCGGCCGACGTGCCCGGCCTGCTCGAGGCCGGCCTGCTCGACGGTGGCGCGCACCCGCTGCGCGTCGGCGTCGTCGACGACGTGCCGTGGCTGGCCAGGCAGAACCGGGTGACGTTCGCGCGGGTGGGGATCACCGATCCCCTCTCGCCGGAGGACTACCTGGCCCACGGCGGGCTCGCCGGGCTGCGCCGGGCGCTCACCCTCACGCCGGCCGACGTGGTGGCCGAGGTCACCGAGTCCGGCCTGCGCGGGCGCGGCGGCGCCGGCTTCCCGGCCGGCGTCAAGTGGAAGACCGTGCTGGGCTGCCCCGGCCCGCTGAAGTTCGTCTGCGCGAACGCCGACGAGGGGGACAGCGGCACGTTCGCCGACCGGATGATGCTGGAGGGCGACCCGTTCGCGCTGATCGAGGGCATGACGATCGCGGCGCACGCGGTCGGCGCGACCGAGGGGTACGTCTACGTCCGCTCCGAGTACCCCGATGCGGTGGCCACTCTGCGCACCGCGATCGACCTGGCCCGCGCCCGGGGCTGGCTCGGCCTGGACGTCCTCGGCTCGGGGCTGACGTTCGACCTGCACGTACGCGTCGGCGCCGGTGCCTACATCTGCGGCGAGGAGACCTCGATGCTCGAGAGCCTCGAGGGCAAGCGCGGCATGGTGCGGGCGAAGCCGCCGATCCCGGCGGTGCAGGGCCTGTTCGGCAAGCCGACCGTCGTCAACAACGTGCTGACGCTGGCCACGGTGCCGGCGATCCTGGCCTCCGGCGCCGCGGCGTACCGCAGGCTCGGGTTCGAGCGGTCCCGGGGCACGCAGGTGTTCCAGCTCGGCGGGAACACCGCACGGGGCGGCATCGTCGAGACCGCGTTCGGTACGACGCTCGGCGAGCTGGTCCACGACTACGGCGGCGGCACCCGCTCCGGGCGTCCGGTGCGCTGCGTCCAGGTCGGCGGCCCACTCGGCGCGTACGTCCCGACGTCGCAGTTCGGGCTGCCGATGGACTACGAGTCGTTCGCCGCCGCCGGTGCAATGCTCGGCCACGGCGGCGTCGTCGTGTTCGACGACACGGTGGACATGGCGGCGCAGGCCCGGTTCGCGTTCGAGTTCTGCGCCGAGGAGTCCTGCGGGAAGTGCACGCCGTGCCGGGTGGGCGCCGTCCGCGGCGTCGAGGTGATCGACCGGATCCGCGCCGGGCAGGAACGCGAGAAGAACCTGGTGCTGCTCGAGGACCTCTGCGTGCTGATGACCGACGGCTCGCTCTGCGCGATGGGCGGCCTCACGCCGATGCCGGTGCGGTCGGCACTGACACACTTCGCGGCCGACTTCGAACCGCCCGCCCCCGGTCCGGTGGAACCCGTACCGGCCGACGCGGCCAAGGCGGGATCCCGCGCGGAGCCCGCCGCCGACGACCTCGCCACCGTGGCATCCGGCGTGGAACCGCAAGCCCTACCGGAGGTTTCCTCATGACCCTGCTCGAAGAGCCCGACTTCGGGACGCCCCCGAAGGCCGGCGCGCCGACCGTCACCGTCGACGTGGACGGGCTGCCGGTCGTGGTGCCACCGGGTACCTCGGTCCTGCGCGCGGCCGCGCAGGCGGGCGTCGACATCCCGAAGTTGTGCGCCACCGACAGCCTCGAGGCGTTCGGCTCCTGCCGGCTCTGCGTCGTCGAGATCGACGGGCGCCGCGGCACCCCGGCGTCCTGCACCACGCCGGTCGACGACGGGATGCGGATCCGCACCCAGTCGCCGCACCTGGAGCGGCTGCGCCGGGGCGTCATGGAGCTCTACATCTCCGATCACCCGCTGGACTGCCTCACCTGCCCCGCCAACGGCGACTGCGAGCTGCAGGACATGGCCGGCGAGGTCGGACTGCGCGAGGTGCGCTACGGCTACGAGGGCGAGAACCACCTCGACGCGCCGACGGACACCAGCAACCCGTACTTCGACTTCGACGAGTCCAAGTGCATCGCGTGCTCGCGCTGCGTCCGGGCCTGCGACGAGGTCCAGGGCACGTTCGCGCTGACGATCGCGAACCGGGGGTTCGCGTCGAAGGTCGCGCCCGGCCCGACGTCGTTCCTGGAGTCCGAGTGCGTCTCGTGCGGCGCCTGCGTGCAGGCCTGCCCGACCGCGACGCTGCAGGAGAAGTCGGTCGTCGAGCTCGGCATGCCGTCCCGCACGGTGATCACCACGTGTGCGTACTGCGGCGTGGGCTGCTCGTTCAAGGCGGAGCTGCGCGGCACCGAGCTGGTCCGGATGGTGCCGCACAAGGACGGCGGCGCGAACGAGGGGCACTCGTGCGTCAAGGGGCGGTTCGCGTTCGGCTACGCCACGCACCCCGACCGGGTGCTCTCCCCGATGGTGCGCGACTCGATCACCGAGCCGTGGCGCGAGGTGTCGTGGGAGGAGGCGATCGGGACGGTCGCCCGCGGCTTCCGCTCGCTGCAGGAGCGCTACGGGGCCGGGTCGATCGGCGCGATCTCCTCGTCACGGTGCACGAACGAGGAGGTGTGGGTCGTCCAGAAGATGGTGCGGGCGGCGTTCGGCAACAACAACATCGACACCTGCGCCCGCGTCTGCCACTCGCCGACCGGCTACGGGCTCAAGCAGACGTTCGGGGAGTCCGCGGGCACCCAGGACTTCAAGTCGGTCGCGCTCGCCGACGTGATCATGGTGATCGGCGCGAACCCGACCGACGGGCACCCGGTGTTCGCCTCCCGGATGAAGCGGCGGCTGCGAGAGGGCGCGCAGCTGATCGTCGTGGATCCGCGGCGGATCGACCTGGTGCGGTCCCCGCACATCGAGGCCGCCCACCACCTGCAGCTGCGACCGGGCACGAACGTCGCGATCGTCAACGCGCTCGCGCACGTCGTGGTCACCGAGGGTCTGGTCGCCGACGACTTCGTCGCGGCCCGGTGCGAGGGCTACGAGGAGTGGGCGACGTTCATCGCGTCGCCGGAGAACAGCCCGGAAGCGGTGGAGGGCGTCACCGGCGTGCCGGCGACGACGGTACGGGCGGCGGCCCGGCTCTACGCGTCCGCCGGCAACGGGGCCATCTACTACGGACTCGGCGTCACCGAGCACAGCCAGGGCTCGACGATGGTGATGGGCCTGGCGAACCTCGCGATGGCGACCGGCAACGTCGGCCGCGACGGCGTCGGCGTCAACCCGCTGCGCGGGCAGAACAACGTCCAGGGCTCCTGCGACATGGGCTCGTTCCCGCACGAGCTGCCCGGCTACCGCCACGTCTCCGACGACGTCGTCCGCGGGCTGTTCGAGTCGCAGTGGGGGACGTCGATCCTGCCGGAGCCCGGCCTGCGCATCCCGAACATGTTCGACGCCGCGATCGACGGCTCGTTCCGCGGGCTGTTCGTCCACGGGGAGGACATCGCCCAATCCGACCCGAACCTGCAGCACGTCACCGCGGCGCTGGCCTCGATGGAGCTGGTCGTGGTGCAGGACCTGTTCCTCAACGAGACCGCGAAGTTCGCGCACGTGTTCCTGCCCGGGGCGTCGTTCCTGGAGAAGGACGGCACGTTCACCAACGCCGAGCGGCGGATCAACCGGGTCCGTGCGGTGATGCCGCCCAAGACCGGGAAGAGCGAGTGGGAGATCGTCTGCGAGATCGCCACCGCGATGGGCTACCCGATGGCGTACTCGCACCCGAGCGAGATCATGGACGAGATCGCGTCGATGACCCCGACGTTCGCCGGCGTGTCGTTCGAGGCGCTGGACAAGCTCGGGAGCATCCAGTGGCCGTGCAACGCGCAGGCTCCGTCGGGCACCCCGGTGATGCACGTCGACGAGTTCGTCCGGGGCAGGGGCAAGTTCGTCCGGACCGCGTTCGTCGCCACCGAGGAGCAGACGACGCGGCGGTTCCCGCTGGTGCTCACCACCGGGCGGATCCTGAGCCAGTACAACGTCGGCGCGCAGACCCGGCGCACCGGGAACGTGGCCTGGCACCCGGAGGACCTGCTCGAGATCCATCCGCACGACGCGTCGGAGCGCGGGATCACCGACGGGGCGCTGGTGACGCTGGCCAGCCGGGTGGGGGAGACGACGCTGCGGGCGACGGTCTCCGACCGGATGCCGGTCGGCGTCGTCTACACCACGTTCCACCACCCGGTGACCGGAGCGAACGTGGTGACGACCGAGCACTCCGACTGGGCGACGAACTGCCCGGAGTACAAGGTGACCGCGGTTCAGGTCGCACTCGCGGCCCCCGTCCCGGCGGGGGTGGACTGATGGCCGCCGGGCACGGGCGCGCGCCGGCCGAGCGGCGGATGGTCAACGACATCGCCCGGCAGCTCGGGTACCTGCCCGCCGAGGAGGCGGCGGAGGCGATCGCCGGGCACGTGCGGCGGTTCTGGGATCCGCGGATGCGCGCCCGGCTGTTCGCGCTGGTCGACGACGGCGCTGACGGCCTCGATCCGCTCGCGGTCGCGGCCGCCGCCCGGCTGCGTCCGCAGTGACCGATCCGACGGCCCGCGCGACGCCGCGCGGGCCGTTGGCCTGCGCACTCGGTATCCGACCGACTGTATGCTGTAAACCACGTGGGCGACGTAGGCCGAGTACCGCCGGAGGATCGATGACCGAGATGAGCCCGGTGGCGGGGAGTGGGCGCCGGCGCGCCGCGGAGAGTTCGCGCTCGCGTCGCAAGCCCCTGGAGCGGCCGGCGCCGCTGCGGCAGGTCGTCACCGACGAGATCGCGGACATGATCATCACCGGCGAGCTGCAGCCGGGCGAGCACCTCGTCGAGCAGGAGCTCGCCGCTCAGCTCGGGGTGTCGCGCCAGCCCGTGCGGGAGGCGCTGCAGCGTCTGCACTCCGAGGGCTGGGTGGACCTGCGGCCGGGTCTCGGGGCGTTCGTGCACACGCCGACCGCCGAGGAGGCCGACCAGCTGCTCGCGGCGCGGACGCTGCTCGAGGCCGAGTCGGCCCGGCTGGCGGCGGCGAACGCGACGGCGCCGCTGGTCGAGCAGCTCTGGGAGCTGCAGTCGGTCGGTGAGGCGGCGGTCGCCGAGGACGACGAGGCGGGCATGGTCGCCGCGAACGCCGCCCTGCACACCCAGATCATGACGATGTCGGGCAACAAGGTGCTCAGCGAGCTGATCGCGCTGGTGGACAGCCGCGTGCGGTGGTACTACCGGCCGATCGCGCGGTCCCGGGGGCGCGAGGCGTGGGACGAGCACCGGGAGCTCATCGAGGTGATCGCCGGCGGCAACGCGAAGAAGGCCGGCGAGCTGATGCGCCGGCACACCGAGCGCACCCGCAAGACCTACCACACGCGCGCGGCCGAGCTCGAGCAGTCCCCGGAGCCCCGCGTCGAGAAGGGCGCCTGAGCGGGCCGCCGTCGAGCACGGATTCGCCGGTCACCGCCCTACCCGGCCGGGATCGTCAGCGAGGTGATGTTGACGACCTGCTTGGGCATGCCGTCGCTGGGGCCGTTGGTGCCGGGCTCCGCGACGCCGACCGTCGCGATGTTCTCCACCACGTCGAGGCCCTTGGAGACCGTGCCGACCACGGTGTAGTCCGGGTCGATGGAGACGCG
>Ga0190269_10001775_pt1 | contig 10167 bp, 9 predicted proteins | sample Popmic249IS_FD_133749 | JGI IMG/M metagenome (GOLD analysis project Ga0190269, IMG submission 133749) | Populus adjacent soil microbial communities from riparian zone of Blue River, Arizona, USA - 249 IS | ecosystem: Environmental > Terrestrial > Soil > Riparian zone | place: USA: Arizona... | reverse complement strand
CTGGTGAGCAGGATGCCCTGCGCCCGCACCCGCGCGCGTAGCACGAGCTTGTTCTCGCGCAGGTTCCACAAGAACACACGCACGGGATCCTGGCTGCGACTTTTGCCCTCTTGCAGCACGAGCATGAACCAGGGCGCGCGCATCGCAGCTTCCAGGCCAGCGCGATCCTTGGTCATGCGCTGATGAAGGGTCTCCTCGCGCACCCGTAGCTTCATCAAGTTCTCTTTGTCCACGTGCGCGACGAACTCAGGCTGCGTGAACGCGCCGATCTCATACAGCTCGCGCGCAGTCAGCGGCGCCCAACCCAAACAGCTCGGGATCCAGTCCGGCTCCATCTGCAAGCCCGCCTGCGCGATCTGCTCCGCGCGACCGGCCTGCTCGAGCGGCACGCGCAAGTACAGGCCCGGCTGCTCGTGCAGCGCTCCGAAGCTCCACCCTGGCTCCACAAAATCTGCTTCCGCCGCTGTTTTTGCAACTCCCACGATCAACCCGTGCAGCCGCGCCAAGGCGGCGTCGTACTCCTGCCGCAGCGGCTGAAGATCGCGCTCATGCGCGCGCCGGATTTCCACACGCAGCGCCGCCGCCCGCTGCTCCTGCCGCCAGTTGAAGCCCAGCACGATCGCCGCGACGAGCAGCCCCAGAGCCACGAGATAACGCCAGGGCAGACGCGGAAGAAAGCCGCTGCGCTTGGCTTCGCCCATGTCGGGGCGGGCAGGCACGAGCCGCAAGGGCGGGCGATTCGGGTCGTCAGTCATGTTCATGAGAGCCTACCAAAAGCAAACGGCCCCGCTCGAAGAGCGAGGCCGATGTGGTGGCACTGCGTGGCAGTGGGCGGAAGAGGAGGCTTGGTCTACTTCTCGCCGCTGCGATTCACAGCGAAGCTGACGTTCGAGTAGCCGGCCTGCGCGGTCGAGAACATGATCTTCTTGATCACGCGGTAATCGATCGACACGTCGGCTTGCAGCACGACCTGGCCGGGGAAGGGCTCGGTCGGGTGCAGGATGCTCCAGTTACGCTTCAGCGTCTCCAGGTCCTGGATCAGCGGCTCGATGCGCTCGACCTTAGGATCGGAAGCCAGCGTGGCAGTGTCCGCCATGCGGCGGCCATCCAGGGTGACTGTGACCGTGTCGATCGCGACGACCGGGTTCGGCTCCAGGTCCACGACGTTTGTCGCCTTGGGCATGGTGAGGTTCGCCTTTTGAGCGAGCAGCTCACCGCTCGCGCTGAACGAGATCAGCAGGAAGACGACGAGCACGATGAGAAAGTCGATGAACGGAACCAGCGGGATCGAAACGTCGACCGCCTTAGAGCCGTGACCAGTGACTTTCTTCGCGACGAAGTCGAGCGGGACGTTCTTGAGGAGGACTTTACCTGGTTGATGAATAGGCATCTGCTGTTCGTCCTGATCAGAGAGTGGATCCGTCCGAGAGCGACATGTCTGGGAAGCCTTCGCCCACCACCATGTCCATCGACGCGACAACGTCTTTGTACTGCACGCCATCTTCAGGCGCGACCACGAGGTCCTTGCGGTTCGGCTCGAGGCGCTTACGCTCCTGAAGCTTTTCGCGCAGCTGCTCCATGTCGTAGGTGTCGCCGGACTTCGGGATCTCGATGCGATCGCCGGCCGAGGACGCGAGCACGAAGCCGTTGGCCTGCACTTGGAGGATCACCTTGATCTTCTCCTCGGGAGGCGGCTCGTTCGGCGCTTGCTGGCCAGGCTGATTCTGGTTGGCGTCGATACGCGCCAGCTGATTCCAGACTGCAGTGACCAACAGGAACATCACGCAGCACAGCAGAAGATCGATAAACGGAACCAGGGGGATCTCGGAGTCGACCGACTTTTTCCCGCCGTGTCCTCCGCCCACATTGATGCCACCCATGTCTAACCTCGCTAGAAACAGAACACTGCTGAGGAGGAGCCGAGGTGCAGGCCAGAATGCTGCACCTCAGCCCATCACGAAGTGACCGTGACTGCAGCCTGATCAGGCCGCTTGATTGTCGTCGAGCTGGATGCGCGAGCGATTGTTGACGACGAGGTTCACGACCTGGACGGTCGCGGCGTTGATATCGTCGAGGAGCTTTTGCGTCTTGGTGTTGTGCGCGGCGAAGCCGATCAGCGCGATGATCGCGGCGAGCAGACCGAACGCGGTGCAGTTCATGGCTTCGGAGATACCCTTCGCCAACATGGTCGCCTTGGAGGAGGCGTCTGCGTTTGCGACGGCGCCAAAGGCGGCGATCAGACCGGTCACGGTGCCGAGCAGACCACAGAGCATCGCGAGGTTCGCGAAGAGCGCGAGCAGCGGCGTGCGGTGCTCGATCTTCGGCAGCTCGATGAGAGCGGCCTCGTCCATCGCGGCTTGAACTTCGGAGTCAGGGCGATTGACCTTCATCAGGCCGGACTTGACGATGCGGGCCAGCGGCGCGTTGGCAGCCGAGCAGAGCTTGATCGCGCGACCGATGTCGCCCGCGAGGATGCACTTCTGCATCGTGGCGAGGAACACTTCGCGATTGATCGAGCACTTATAGAGGTAGATGGCGCGCTCGACGATCACGCCGATGGAGAGCATGTTGAAAAACAGGATGGGGTACATACCCCAGCCGCCTTCTTCAAAGTGATGCGCGATAGTCGACATGCAGCGATTCCTCCTCAGGGCGGCCCGTTTTCTGTTGGGCACACCATCGTTTTGCTAGTTCGAATCCGTCGTTATGGACTGTCTACCAAGGTGGCCGGTTGTACGTGTGTGTCGCCGGTCTGGCTTGTTAGACGAAATTCGAGTCTGGGACGCTTACCTTTGTTGTTTCCTGTACTTAAGGCACTTTAAGTCGGCGTCTCAGCCTGAGCGAAGCGTCATCATATAGACCGAGTCGCTTCTGTCAACCTCGATTTGCGCACAAATCCCACAGCATGGGCAGGTGAGCACTCACGTTTCTCGGCGTTCATTCGCACTCCGAAACCCACCACGGGTTCGCGATCTCAGAGTCGGGAGTCGCGGAGCTTGCGGAGCGAGTCCGGCCACCGCCGCTGTCGACTGACAACGCTCGTTTTCGGAAGTTCCGCGCGGAAGACACGGTCGCGTCAACTGGATACGCGCATGTGCTCGCGCCTCCGCGAGCGGCGGCCGACGCGCACGTTTTCAGGCATCGCACCGTGTGGCTGACGTGCGGATCGATGCGACGAATCGCTGCTCGAGAGCCTCCATCTCTGCGTCTTCGTTGACATTCCTGGACCGCGTGCGTTAGCTTCCCCAATCGACATTCGTCCACCAACTCGGATGGATGAGCATCGGATTCGGGATTCATCGCGTAGCTCGAGCGCGTGCGAAATGAGCCAAATGAGCATCGACGTCCGAGAACCTCGCGAAGAGATGGGCGCCACCAAGCGATCTGCGCGCACGTGCAAACCGAGCGAACCGAGCGAGCTAGCGAGTTAGGAACCAACGGGAGCCGCTTTTTCCATGGAAAAAATCTGGGGATTCTTGCATGACGGGGCGCCGTTCTCCTTCATCAACGTCGCAATCCTTGCCTTCGTCATCGCGATCATCGCTGACCGTTTCGTCCACATCCTGACGAAGCACCAGGTCAACGGTGAGGAGTTCATGGCGCAAATCCGCAAGCTGGTTCAGGCCGGCAACATCGATCGCGCCATCAAGCTGTGTGAGGCCGAGCCGCTCCCGCTCCTGCAGGTAGTGAAAGCGGGCTTGACCCAGGTGAACCGCGGCGAAGAGGCGATCATCGCCCAGATGGAAGAGCGCATGGGTGAGGTGGTTCCTCAGCTCGAAAAGCGCATCGGTGTGCTCTGGGCGCTCGCGAACATTGCGACGCTGATCGGCCTGCTCGGTACGATCTCCGGTCTGATCAAGTCGTTCGCAGCCGTGGCCTTTGCAGAGCCCGCTCAGAAGTCGGCGCTGCTGTCGCGCGGTATCTCCGAAGCTATGTACAACACCGCTTTGGGTCTCGGCATCGCTGTGCTCTGCATGTTCTTCCACATGGTGCTGCACGGCTGGTCGAAGAAGATCAAGCACGACCTCGAGCGCACGCAGCTGAAGCTCGAGAACTTGCTCACCCTGAAGCGCGAGTAATCCGCCCGGAGGAACGACGGAGGAAAAGGCTGGGATGCCCAAGTTCACGCCGAAGCAACGCGCGTACATTCGCAAGCGCAGCAAGGAAAAGCACTTAGACCCCTCCGAGGTCGTCGGTGAGCTCAACATCGTCCCGTTCCTCGACATCGTCGTGAACCTGATCATGTTCCTCCTGGCCACGACCGAGGCCGTGCTGCTGATCTCGCAGATCGAGTCCGATCTGCCGAAGATCGCCAAGGGCCGCAGCTCGGGCGCGGATGTGTCCACGCCGCTCAACCTCAACGTTACAGTGACCGACAGCGGGGTGATCGTGAGCGGCTCGGGCGGCAAGCTCGCGAAGGGCTGCACGGCTGTCGAGACGGGCCGTGAGCTCACTGTGCCCAAGAAGGGCGCTAAGTACGACTGGACCGGCCTCACGGAGTGCGTGTCGCGCGTCAAACAGCAGTACAACGATGAGCACTCGGTCACCGTGAGCGCAGATCCTCAGGTGCAATACGAGCACGTGGTGGCTGCGATGGATGCTGTACGCAACCGCGGCAAAGACCCGCTGTTCCCGGACGTCATGATATCCGTCGGCGTGCGCTGAAGTGCTGAGGTAGCGATGACAGAACCAGTCGAAAAACAGGCGACCATCGGCGATTGCAAGCGCGTCATCCGTCGCATCATCGGCAAGCGCGAGGCGCCAGAAGAGCTCGGTCTGAACATCTATCCGATGATGGATATGATGACGATCCTGCTCGTGTTCTTGATCATGAGCTTCGCGTCCGGCGCGGCCGACGTCGTGCAGTCGGAAGAGCTGCAGATCCCCACCTCCACCTCGCAGGTCGAAGCGGCTGAGGCGCTGGGCATCGTCATCTCGTCGAGCGAGATCGTGGTCGAGGGCAAGCGCGTGCTCGCGCTCCGCAATGGCAAAGTCGACCCGAGCCTCAAGCAAGGCGGCGGCAACGGCTGGCTGATCACGCCGCTCTTCAATAACCTCAAGCAGCACCGCGATCGCTTGAAGACGATCGCCTCGAAGAATCCGCAACGCGCGTTCCGCGGCGAAGTGCGGCTCGTGGCAGACAAGCGTACGCCGTTCAGAACGCTCGGCGAAGTCATCTACTCGCTCGGTCAAGCGGAGTTTGGCGCGCTGCGCTTCATCGTCCTGCGCGAAGGCGGCGAAGGCTAAGGGGCAGCGAGGCGCGCGCGTATGACGCGCACCGCGTTCACGAAGATCTCGAACGCATCGCGCGGGTCCTGGGCGAGCCGGTGCCAGAAGAGCTCGAACGTGTGGCCCCCGTCGTCGCTGCAGTGGTGCGACCATCGATCCGGGAGCGGCTGCATGATCTCGCAGCGCTGAAACGACCAGACCTGCTCGCCCTCGATCGCCTCCCAAATACCGAGATCGGCAGTCACGCGCGCGCATGTGATGCCTGCTTCTTCGAAGAGCTCGCGAATGGCAGCATCGGGGGCAGACTCGCCGGGCTCGATGCTCCCCTTCACCAACTGACTGCCGGCGAGCGGGTGCCGGAACATCAGGATCTCCAGGTCAGAAGGCGTGGACCGAAGGACGACCGGGCATGCTTTGTTGGGTGTCACGTTGGGACTCCGCCTGAAGGGCGGGCTCACGCGCGGCGTTGCCTGGTGCTTGCGAGACCTGTCACATGCGCGTGTGTATGCTCGTCGTAGTCTTCGTGTTGTCGTCGCGCTAGCGAGTCGCGGATGGCCGAAGAGGGCCGATGCCTGTCAGGCGTTCGCGCCAGACTGAGCCTTGGACGGGGAGTGTGCGTGCCCACCAGAGCGCGGTTTGTAGCAGCGATACTGTGTGGCGCATCGGGTCGTCCGAGCCATTCGGAAAGAGCGCGCGTAGCTCAGCGAAGCGCTTTTCGCTGCGTGTCGCGACCACCATCTCGCATGAGGTCGGCAGCCACAGGCAGCGCAACCCGGCATCGATCGCAGCCTTGACGCCATCGCGTACACCTTCGAGGAAGAAGTCGTGGAACACGACCACGCTGTCGTCATGAAGGTACGGCAGCACACCGTTAAGGTCGTTGCGCACGAACGGCGCGTAGTGATTGCCGTCGATGAAGATGAGGTCGTAGTGCGACGCATCCACCGCTTTCGGTGTGTCCTGCGGGGAGAAGCCCTTCTTGATCCGCAGCAGCTCGACTTTCAAAAGTCTCGCGAGCCCGCGCGCGACGTTGGCGTTCTGCGGCCCGTCGCCTTCGGTCTCTGCATCCATCGCGATGACGTGCTCTGCTCCGGCGTCGCGCATCGCGAGCGCGATGTAAGCGGCGGAGAAGCCAAACGCATTACCGACGATGAACGCTTGCTTCGGATGAAAGCGGTGGATCAGCGCACCGAACACCGCACACTCGTCTTCGCCGATGCTGATCGGCGTGGGGCAGCCGGCCAAGCGCCGGTGCGGGCCACCGCGATGAATGCAGCCGTTTTCCCAAATCGTTCGCACGTTCGCGAGCTCATCCAGAGCATTCGTGACGGAGCGAATGTAGTTCTGATGGTTTGGGCCCGCGTTCCCATGCATGGCGCGCGAAATAACAGATCCACTGTTGACGGCGCAAGGGCGGGCGAGGACGCGCAGTTGACGCTAACGACAACGCAACGTGACCGAATGAGCCCATCTGCCATTTGCGGACAGCGGATTCGCAGCTTCCAGTTGCGATCGGGAGAGAACGCTGTTGTTTCAGCGGGCTGCGTGCGAGCGGCGAGTGTTGGCGTTGGTGGCGTCGCCCGTGTCGTTGTGTCCTTGCATAAAGCGAATGCGCGCAAGGTAATCCTCGGCTTCCGCGCGGTGCGCGTTGCCGGTCTTTGCGTACGCCTGAAACAGCGTGGCGGCGCGCTCGAGTTGGTGGATTGCAAGGCGGCTGATCGCTTCGGTCCGTAGCGCTTCGGCCATGAGCTCATCGGTCGGTAAGCTCTTACCGACGGCGTGTCCGAACAGCTCAGCCGCATGACCGTAACGACCTTGGAAGAAGAGCTGACGGCCCTCGAGATATTCGGCGAGACCGTCCTGGCGAAGCGGGCGTAGCTCGCGCGCCAGAAACACGGAGCTCGCAGGATCACTGCGCTGGCCTGGCTCACCGACCAAGAGCTCGAACAAGAGCTGCGCCTGACGCTCGCCATCGAGGTTGCCGCTCTTGGCGGCGCGCGTGGCCAGCGTCTTCACCTGCAGCGCGCGACGCTGGTCTTCTTCGACAGGCTCGTGGCTCAGCCCTTCGTAGATCGTGAGAGCCTTGTCGTAGTTGCCGTCGCGCAGCGCTTGATCCGCGATCGCTTGTTTGACCGAGGCGATATAGGGCGCGGCAGCGTTGGACGCCTTGAGCTGCGAGAGCTGGGCCTCTGCGCCAGGCACATCTCCCTGACGCGCCTTGAGCGACGCGAGCACCGCGCGACTCGGGCTGTCGTTGGGATCGATGTCCAGGATGCGTAAGCAGCTGGCAGCGGCGGTCGCATCGTCGCCCGCAGCCATGTCGGTCTGCACGGACTCACGCAGCTTGGCGAGTGTATGCGGGCACAAAGCAGAGAGTACGCCGGGACCGCTGAAGCGAGCGCGTGCGAGATCGCGCGCGCTCGCCGCCAATGGCTGCTGCTTCAGCGCGCTGCGCCAGGCGGTGTCGATGTCGTCGAGCGACTCGCCTACGCCCACTTCCAAGCTGCCTGTGCGGTAGGTTTCGCGGATCGCCTTGGAGCCCCAGCGCTCGTGCACGAAGTGCAAGAGCGAGCCGCTGAGCGTGTATGCGAGCCGGGCCTGCTGCTCGAAGAAGCTCGGCCCGAACAGCTGGTCGAGCGGCGGCACCATGTCGAGCTCTATCATCGCGTGCGCCCACTCGTGCAAGGTCAGCCCGCCTTGTGGTTGGAACGCCGCTGCCGTGGCGACACCCTCGATCAAAGCAGGATTGGGCCACAAGCCATCGAGCCTGCCGGACACGCGGAACGGACCCGTGCCCGCAGCGGCTGCCACCACATGCACGAGCTCGTGACCGAGGACAGGGTTCGGCCAGCCGAGATGGCTGATGTACACGCTGCTGCGCCACGGCTTTGCGAGATTGGTGCCGGCGGCGCCCATCAGCGCGTACTTCTCGGCCGGCGAGCGGAAGAGATACACGTTGATCAGCTTGGGATGCGAGAGCCCGAGCCAGCGCTCCGCCTGCTGGGTGCGGAAGTCGCAGTCCTGCGCCAAGCGCTCGCGATCCTGCGCGGACCACTCGCGTGGGAAGTACAGCTGACAGCGCTCGCTCACCAGCTGGCCGCCGAGGGCGGCGCGGATCTTGGCGGGGCTCGACGACCAGCCCAGCTCGTCGGAGTACAGCTCACTCAACCCACCGAGCCCGAGCAGCGTCAGCGCGAGCACGAACGGCACACCGCGCCCGGGACGTGGTGTGCGCTTGAGCGTGAAGCTGAGCTCGTCCAGACAGCTCAAGCACAAGAGCGCGAGGCCCGCGAGCCACACGCAGCTCGCGACGCGCATCCAGAGAAAGCTCTGCGGAATACCGAGGTTCTGGTCGTAGAGCGTGCCTGGGAAAAAGCCGAAGAAGTGGCCGTAAGCGAAGATGCTCGGGCCGAAGTACATGCCCGCTGCTGCGCGCAGCATGGTGAGCAGCGGCACCGCTGCAGCCAAGAGCGGCAGAAAGCGCAGCCTCGGCTGGGCGAGCGCGAGGCCGGTGGCCACCACGCTTGCGAGCACGCAGCCGAAGAGTGGCCCGAGCAACATGGATACAAAACCCATGAGCGGATTGCAGTTGCGCACGCGCACGCTGTCGACGAGCAGCACAAACAGCGGCACGAGCCAGAGCACGATCGCGAGGCCGATCGTTCGCGAGAACAGGCCGTTCAGCGTCGGGGACTTATGGTTCTGGTAGCGCAGCGCGATCGCGCTCGCCGCGTAGGCGCACAAGCTCGGTTGGACGAGGCCTAGGACGAGCGCGCTCTCTGTGCCGGCGACAGCGAGGAGCGGCACCGTGCACATCGCCAATGCCACAAACAGCGACACGCTGAGGGCCGTAAGAACGCTGAGTGGCTGCGACAGGAGCAGTCGTCTCATCACCGTTTGCTGACGTTAGAGGGGGTTCGTGGGTGTTCGACCGAGCAGTCTGCGTCGATTCTTCGTCGGATCGCCCGCGAAAAACGCAGGCATAGTGGTTCTATGTCGAGGCTTTTCGCGGGCGAGCTGGCGGAAGAGCGGCGCGAAATGCGACGTGTCGCAATCCCCACGGACACCCCCTAAGCGTGGGCGGGAGTGGCTGCGGTGGTGGTGCCCCGCGTGAGTGGCTCGACCAGGGCGAGATCGAGCACCTCGTCGACGCGCGAAACGAAGTGGATCCGCAGGTCGTTGCGGATGCGATCGGGCACCTCGTCGAGGTCCGGCTCGTTGGCCTTCGGCAGCACCACATCTTTGATGCCAGCGCGATGCGCCGCCAAGCATTTTTGCTTCAGCCCGTCCACGCGCAGCACCTTGCCGCGCAGCGTGATCTCGCCGGTGACGGCGACGTCCGGACGCAGCGCGACGCCGCGCAGCATGGAGATCAGCGCCAGGAAGATCGAAAGACCCATCGCAGGGCCATCCTTGGGCACCGCGCCCTTCGGCAAGTGCACGTGCACATCGACACGATTCAGAAAGTCTTCTTTGAGGCCGAAGCTGCTGGCGCGCGCGCGGATGTACGAGAACGCTGCGGCGGCGGACTCTTTCAGCACGTCGCCCATCTTGCCGGTGAGCTGCACTTCGCCTTTGCCGGGCATCTGCGTGCTCTCGATCAGCATGATCTCGCCGCCGCCGGGGGTCCATGTCAGCGTGGTCGCGATGCCCGGCGCGGGCACCTTCTCCGCGATGTCGAGCTCGTATTTCGGGGCGCCCAGCACCTGCTCGACGAACGCGCCGTCCGCGTCGATGTGCCGCGTGTCGCCGCTCGCGACGCGCACCGCGACTGCGCGGCAGATCGCAGCGACTTGCTGCGCCAGGTGACGCACGCCCGCTTCCGCGGTGTACTCGTTCACGAGACGCTCGAGCGCGGAGTCGGTGAACTCGAGATGATCCGGCGTCAGGCCGTGATCGCTGAGCTGACGTGGGATGAGGAAGCTCTGCGCGATCGCG
>Ga0190269_10001774_pt1 | contig 10173 bp, 11 predicted proteins | sample Popmic249IS_FD_133749 | JGI IMG/M metagenome (GOLD analysis project Ga0190269, IMG submission 133749) | Populus adjacent soil microbial communities from riparian zone of Blue River, Arizona, USA - 249 IS | ecosystem: Environmental > Terrestrial > Soil > Riparian zone | place: USA: Arizona... | reverse complement strand
CTCCGAGCGGCCGACTGTTGCCCCGGCGCCGACATGTCATGGCCCCTGCGTTGACCTTCAAAGTGCAGCGTCCAATATCGATTTTCGAACGTCGGAATCCGCCCGCTCGCGAGCACGGCGTTTCAGCGGAAAGGAGCGGCGACTCATGGACGCGAGTACTGCGCAACCCGTTTATTGGGACCCTTACAGGCCCGAGTTCTTCCACAATCCCTATCCAATCTTCCGCCGACTGCGAGAGGAAGCGCCGCTTTGGTACAACGAAGAGCATGGCTTCTATGCCATCAGCCGCTACGCCGAAGTGGAACGTGCGCTCCGAGATGCGGCGACTTTCAGCTCTGCGCGCGGCGGCATTCTCGAGATCATCAAGGCGAACGTCGAGCTTCCGGAGGCGGTGTTCATCTTCAAGGACCCGCCGGTGCACACGATGTACCGGTCGCTCTTGCAGCGCATCATCACACCCAAGCGCATGAATGCGCTGGAAGACAAGGTTCGCAGCCTGTGCGCGCAGTGTTTGGATCCGCTCGTCGGCACCGACCGCTTCGATCTGATCGCTGATCTCGGTGCGGTCATGCCGATGAAGGTGATCGGCATGCTGCTCGGCATCCCGGAACAGGACCAAGTGGCGGTGCGCCAGTCCGGCGATCAACGGCTGCATACCGAGGCCGGCAAGCCGATGGACTTTACGGTCGAGAAGAACTTCGGCGGGAGCGCATACGAGGAGTACATCGAGTGGCGCACGACGCATCCGTCGGACGATATCATGACTGAGCTGCTGCATGCGGAGGTGAAGGATCCGAGTGGAACGATCCGCAAGCTGACACGCGATGAGATCGTGCAGATCGTGAATGTGGTCGCGGGCGCCGGCAATGAGACGACCACACGCTTGATCGGCTGGGCTAGCAAAGAGCTCGCTGAGCATCCTGACCAGCGCAAGGACATCGCCGCAAACTTGGGGTTGGTGCCGCAGACGATCGAAGAGCTGCTGCGTTTCCAGCCACCTGGCCCTGCGATCGGCCGCTATGTCACGAAAGACGTCGAGATCTACGGCAAGACCATCCCCGCAGGCAGCATCATGATGTTGCTGGTCGGTGCAGCGAACCGCGACGAGAGCCGCTTCGAGAAGGGTGAAACGTTCAACATTCACCGCGAACAGCGGCCGCACCTCGGCTTCGGTCACGGCATCCACGTGTGCATTGGCGCTGCGCTAGCGCGGCTCGAAGGGCGCGTGGCGCTGGAAGAGGTGATCAAGCGCTTTCCTGAGTGGGAAGTGGACTATGACAATGCGGTGCTCGCTTCGACCTCGACCGTGCGCGGTTGGGAGACGCTGCCTGTGTTCGTGGGCGGTCGCGGGAGGTCTGGCGTGCGTTCCGCGCAGCCGACGGCGGCTGCCGTCAAGAAGGATGTTCCGCTCGAAGGTGTCTGGGACCTCGTCGTGAAGGGTCCGACCGGTCCGCAGCCGACTGTGCTTGTGATCGAGCGCTCGGGTGCAGCCTACAGCGGCACTCAAACAGGGCAGGGAAGCACCTCGACTGTCAGCGACGTGAAGGTCGATGGCAACAAAGTGTCTTGGGTGAACCACGTGACCAAACCGATGAAGCTGAAGGTCGAGTTCCGCGGTGAGATCGCCGGCGCGAGCATGACGGGCAAAGCCAAAGCCGGCTTCATGGGATCGTATTCATTCACTGCGGAAAAGAGATAGGTCGTCCATGCCGAGGGTTCTGTTTGTTCTGACGAACGGGGAAGAGCACCTTGTCGAAGGCAAGGTCGGCGACAGTGTTATGCAGACGGCCATCGACAACATGGTGCCAGGCATCATCGGTGACTGCGGCGGCAACTGTTCGTGCGCCACCTGTCACGGGTATGTCGACCCAGAGTGGATCGAGAAGGTCGGTCCGCGCACCGAAGAAGAGGTTCTGATGTTAGATGGTGCGCTGCGAGTGGAGGAAAATAGTCGCTTGACGTGTCAGATCAAGCTGAACGATGAGCTTGATGGGCTGGTGGTCCGGTTGCCTATCAGTCAGATCTGACAGTTATGCAGCCGAATGTTACGATCATCGGCGCGGGACAAGCTGGCTTGCAATTGGCTGCGTCGCTGCGTGAGCTGCAGCATGATGGCCATATCATGCTGATCGGCGACGAGCCGCACTTGCCCTATCAGAGGCCGCCCTTGTCAAAGGCGTACCTGCTCGGCGAGGCGCAGGAGGCGCAGCTCGCACTCCGCCCGCGTGCTTTCTTCGAGAAATATGCGATCGAGCGGCGCCCGGGCCGGCGCGCGCTGGCGATCGATCGCCAGCGTAAGATCGTGGCCCTCGATGACGACTCCGTCGTCCCGTACGATCAGTTGGTACTCGCGACCGGTGCGCGCAACCGCCCACTGACTGTGCCCGGAGCGGATCTCCAGAACGTGTTTTACCTGCGTACGCTGGATGATTCTACCGCGCTGCGTGGCACTATGGCTGCAGCCAAGAGCGTCGTGGTGATCGGAGCTGGCTTCATCGGCCTCGAGTTCGCTGCGGCTGCAGTGAAGCAGGGCTTGGATGTGACGGTCGTGGATATCGCGGAGCGGCCGATGGCGCGCGCAGTGTCGCGCACGATGTCGGGCTTGTTCCAGCGTGAGCATGAGAAGCTCGGTGTCAGGTTTCGCTTCGCGGCGCATGTGCTGCGGCTGACGGGTGAGCAGGGTCGCGTGCGCGCCGTCGCCCTCGCAGATGGCAGTGAGTTGGATGCCGACCTGGTGGTGGTGGGCATCGGCGTGATCCCGAACGTCGAGCTCGCTGCCGCCTGCGGTCTCGTGTGCGATGATGGCATCGTCGTCGACGAGCACTTGCAGACGAGTGATCCAGAGATAAGCGCGATCGGGGATGTCGCTCTGCACGTGAACCACCACGCGCAAGGTCGTCGCGTGCGCCTGGAGTCGGTGCAGAACGCTTCGGATCAAGCGCGCTGTATCGCCATGCGCATCGTGGGGAAACGGGTGCCATACCAGGCCGTGCCGTGGTTCTGGAGTCACCAGGCCCACTTGAAGTTGCAAATGGCGGGGCTGCCGAGCCCAGGTTGCGAAGAAGTGCTGCGCGGCGACCCTGACAGCTCGAGCTGCTCAGTCTTCCTGTTCTGCGCGGGCGCGCTTGTGTGCGTAGAATCGCTCAACCGACCCGCGGATCACATGCTCGCGCGGCGCCTCCTCGCGAGCCATGTGCAGTTAGCGCCGACGCAAGCAGCAGACTCGGGCTTCGATCTCAAGTCGCTGCTCTGAACGTCTTTCCGACAAGACGCGTCGTGTTCTGCGCGGCCTTGTGCGCGCCGATGCTGCTGCCCGCTCCGCAGCGCGCGTAGTGTTTGTGACGGTTTTCGCCCTCTGCGCGTTGCTAGCGTGATGCCTCGGAGGCGACGACATGGTTCGACGAGCTACTTTGTGCACAACCTTTGCGGCATTTGCGCTCGTGGCGTGCGGCGAGGCAGCCGGAGACACGAACGCACCCGCCGACGAAGCGGGAGCGGGTACGACGGCCGCCAGCAGCGGCAGCAGCGCACCCGCGGTGAGCGCAGCAGGCAGGGGCGGGGCGCCAAGCACAGGCCGGGCAGGGGCTGATGCGAGCACGGCGGGTGCCGTCGCGGGGAGCAGCGCGGGCACTACGGCCTCGACCAACACAGCGGGTTCGAATGCTGCCGCTGGGAGCGGCGGGTCCGGGGCGGCGGGTGCAGCTGGTTCTACGGCAGCTGGTGGTGCAGCAGCTCCCGCGAGGGCAGGCTCCGGGCTCAAGCCGGTCACCAGCGTGGCTGAGGACGGACCGTACGCGACCACCGTCGACGCAGAGGCTGATGGCGGCGATGGATATCTCGTCTATCCGACCGATCTCGGCGCGGATGGCGTCAAGCATCCGATCTTCGTCTGGGGCACAGGGTCCGGGTCGATCCCGATGCAATACAACATGCACCTCGTGCGCCTGGCATCACACGGCTTCGTCGTGTACTCGGCGGACACGAGCAGCGTGACCGGTGCGCTGCTCACCCAAGGTATCGACTATCTGTTTGCAGAAAACGAGCGCGAAGGCGGTCCACTCTACCAGAAGCTCGACACTTCCAAGCTCGGCGTAGGCGGCCATTCACTCGGCTCACTCAGCACCTACGATATTGCTGAAGACGACCGCATTACCACGACAGTCCACGTCGACGGCGGCCAGTTCGACGGCATGGGCGGACCACGCCTCCACAAACCGGCACTCTTCATCTGCGGTGAAGACTCCTGGGGCACACCCAACTGCAACAACGACTACGAGGGCGCTTCGGTCCCGATCTTCTACACCCGCATCGCAGGCCTGATCGGCGCCGAAGGACACATCATGGCAGCAGACGCCGGCTTAGAAGTCTGGCTCGCCTGGCTGCGCTGGCAACTCGCGGGCGAAGAAGATCGCCGCAAAGACTTCTTAGACCCCATGTGCACCTACTGCACCGGCAAGTACGACTCTCAATCAAAGAACTGGTAGGATCCTGGCGATGCAGCCAAAAGCGGCGTACTAATAGCTTGCGTGTCGCTCGCTGCCGCGCCCGTGGCGGATATCGTTCGCGAGAGGTGCTGTTCCGACGTGCAACCGGCGATAGGTGACCCACGCATGGCTTATAGAACCTACTACTTCTTGGGCACGATCGTCATTGCCACGCTGATGGCCATTGTCTCAGGTTGCAAGACTGATTGCGCCAGCCAAAGTGTGGCTGAATGTCAGCCCGCGGACGGATGCAGCGTGGTCGAAGCGCGTCGCATCATCTCCTCATGCATAAAGAAACCAACTGCTGCCGCTTGTCGAGATAGTGAGCGCCAGATTTGCGGTGACGCGCTGACGATCGCGCGTGATCGCGCAGGGACAGAATGGCAGTTCCCGAATACGTGCATTCCAGATGGATGGACACCAGTGCAGCGCGATGGCGACTACCCTGAGTGCGAATGATCGGCGGCCGCGGAACATGCCAAGTTTCTACTCCAGGCCTGTCTTCTTCGTTACCAGCGCAGCGCGCGCCGTACGCTTCTACGTCGACGTGCTTGCCTTCGACGTGGCTTGGGACCGTGGCGACGTCGCACAAGTCAACCGGGGCGACCTGGAGCTCATCTTGTGCGAAGCCGTGGAGCGAGCCGGCCACGGCCGCCTCTTCGTGGAGCTCATGCCTGACGAGCTGATCGCGTTCCGAGCGGAAGTCATGACCCGCCCAATTCAAACCACGGATGTCCACTGGGGTTATCAGTGTTGGCAAATCCGAGATCCCGATGGGAACGAGCTCCTCGTTTGCCAGGAGAACGATCCGGAGCCGTGAAGCGCGGGACGCTATCCTCTACATGTCTGTACGACATCGCTGCGCCCTAGTCATGAGCGCGCCCAACGGAGCGCGCCTGTAGGGTCCCGACACGCCTTGGGGCGCGCTGCCCATGCTGACAGAACCGGATAATGTTCTTGGAAAGTGGTAGCGCCCTGACACTGAGCGTTACTTTATAGCGTTTCGACGTAGGCGGTTAGGTCGCTGATCTCAGCTGCGCTGAGCTGGCTGGTCTTGCCGTGCTTGTCCCCTCCGCCGCACTTTGAGTTCGTGAAGCGTTCGCTGATCGTTTTTGCGCAGCCGTCGTGCATCAATGGGGTGCGGAAGCGCACGCCTTTGAGCGACGGCACTTGCAGGTCTGCGCCGGTGCCGACGTTCGCCGTCTGGTTGTTCGTGAGCTGCGAGCCGGCGTGGCACTGCGAGCAGCGTACTTCACTGGATTCGAACAGCGCTTTGCCGCGCGTGGCTGCGCCGCTGTCGGCTGCGTCCGCGTGCAACGAGGGCTGCAGATCGATCCAGTGCGACAGCGCGTCGGTCTGGGCTGCGTCTGGCGCGAACCCAGACATACGGCCGACGAAGACCTCTTTCACGAGCTTCGGGAAGTCGTCCATGTCGCCGTTCCAGTGCAAGGGCTCGGTGCCCAGGAGCCCGCCGCGCAATGTTTGGGTGCGGCGTGGCCCGATCGTGGCGAACGTCCAGACATGCCCGTCGTCTCCGGCCTCTGGATGGCAAGATGCACATGCGAGTCCTGCGCCTGCACGCATGTGGAAGATGGTGTGGCCGGTGTCGTCGCGCGACGCCCCACCGAGCTCGACCCGCGTGCGCAGCGTGTTGGTGCGAAGGTCGTAGAAGCTGATGGCGGCTGGCTCCCGCTCCTGCACAACTAGAACGTGCGGCGAGGCGAAGGTAACGGCAGTGGCTTGGCCTTGCGGGTCGGGCAGGGGCGTTCCGCTCATGCAAGGTGAGACGCCCACGCCAGGCTCCATCGGCGAGGAGAATGACCCGCCGGCAGGCAGCGCCGTACCCGAGTTCGCATCACCTGGCTTCGCAGCATCCGCGATGCCCTGCAGGCGCGACACGCCGAACACTTGCAGCTGCGAGACGAAGGATCCGCGGTTGCCTGGCGCCACAACGGCGAGCAATGTGCCTTCGGGATCAGCGGCAATGTCCACAGCCAGCGCGAGATCTGTCAGATCACCGGTCACTGCAGTCTGTGAGTCTAAAGCTGCAGTGACAGATGTCTTGACAATGCCCTGACCGCAGTTGTCGCCAGAGCCGTAGCCACCGCTTGTCACCTGGATCTCATCGTTGCGCGAGCGCTGGTGCAGCATCGCGACGCCCGACATCGGCACATCGATCGCGCGCCAAGCCACGTTCGGCGTCGATTCCACGCGCACAACCTTTGACACGAGATTGCATTGTTTATCAGGACCCTCGACCGCGACAGAACGCTCCTCGTCATGACCTAAGCTCTGCGGTGCACGCCTCTCCTGCAGCACGCCGTCCTTGTTCAGCACGAGCAACTCTGCGGCGCGGAAGCGCGTGACGAAGAGCTCGTCCCCGCGCGCCAAGACATCGCGGAGGTCTGTATCCAAATCGAGCGTGCGCGTGGGCGTTGCGGCACTCGGATCGGGACTCAAGGTCACCAGCTTACCCTCGGCACATGCCACATGGAGCTGATCTCGCGCGCGGTCGTAGGTGATCCCACGCGGTACCGAGCAGACCTCACGCCGCGTGATCGCGCTGTCGGCCTCGCGGCCCAAGGTTGCGATCGAGCGAGCGCCTCTCAGAACGACGTGGATGCGACCGGCGGCATCTTCGATCAGGCGTCCCGGCTCATCGCCCTCTTCAAGCGCTCGCGTATGTAGCTTGCGCATGCCCGAGGCATCGACGAAGTAGAGCTGATCTCGCTCAGGATCGGCCGCGACGACGGTGCTCGCGTCCGCGGTGGTCAGCATCGTTCCCCCACTGATCGGAGGCGGCGCCTTTTCCAACTGAACGGCTACGCCGAACAAGTGCTCTGGCACCCCCGCCGAGAAAGCACCGGCTGCGCCGACGCCGCTCGCGAGCGTACAGCTTCCTGGCGTAGGCAAAGGCGCGCCGGCGACGGGCAAATGCTGGATAACGTGACTTCCGCCGACGGGCAGATCCGGGATCTCGTTACTGCCACCGACGGGAGGAGCTGGAGCCACGTCTTTTCCTCCGAAGCCGGCCACAGGCACGTCCGGATGAGAATCCCCAGTACTTACGCAGCCGAAAGCGGCCGTGAGCAATGCAAGCGGAAACGCACCGAGCACCTGACGCAACATATCAAAATTCCCCTAACCGTTTAGGCACAAGCTGACACAACATAGCTTGCGGCACGCGACGTATCGCAAGCTCTGTGCCTACGCGCCGCCGTTAGCGGCATAGCATCGATCAGGGGATCGTTCGCGCACCGTCGGGGCGCTCTGTGCTTGACCGTTACCAGTGCCAGACTTGATCGTGCTCCTCGAACAGTCCTGGGAGCGCGGCGCGGGGGATGACCTTGACCTCCGGGACGCGCGGCGCGCTCTCCACGCCGCGCGCTATCATGTGCTCGCCTATCACGTGCACGCGTACGCGGTTCGCGATCAAGTTACTCAGCTGGTGGGCGATCTGCGGTGGTCTTGTCTGCTCCCAGGCACCGAAGCGCAAGCCGCTGCTGTTTTCGCCGAGCAGCACGTAGTTCACCGCATTGTCTTTGAGCAGCACGGTAAGGTCCGCACCCGCATTGCGCAGGCAGTGGACGAGCCAGAGGATGGTGTCGTCTTACTTTTCGAGCGTGCTCCGATAGGCGCTTTCCACGATGTGTAGCACTCGCATGGCTCAACGTGTCCCGATGGTAAGAACGTTCTTTGATGCGCGCGCCATGGCCAAGAAGTCCGCGGGGGTTCCGCGGCGCGTGCCTGCGACTGCAGGCGTGAGGCCACGTTCGTCGACGCATAGCCCGCAGTTCACCCAGTCGATGCTCCCGCCCGCGCGCTCTGCGACAGCCATCAGCTCGCGCACCCACTCCTTGGGGAGCGGGTGGTTTTCGGCGGCGGTGTCTGTATCGTGCACCACGTTGCCATGCGGCGTCTGTTGCTCGAAGGGAAAGTGCACCGCGCCTTCGTAAGCAAACACGCCGATGTCGTAGCCGCGGGCGGCGGCGATGGCCAGGAGCCGGAAGAATGTGGTCGTGCGCTCGCTCTCGAATGGTGCGTCCATCAGCGCGAATGTTAGCTTCATGGTTGTCACCTCAATGCCAGATCGTCTTGGCGCCGGCAGCCAGCGCATCGATCACAAGCTCCAGCCCAGCCGCCTCGACACCTGTTAGGAGCGCATGGGCCGGGATCGCGCGCTGTCGCAACGCAAACTCGTCAGCCAGTACTCTAACTCCAGCAGCGGCAATCTCGCGCAGCGCACCGTAGTCCGCGCTGCCACGGGCAGCGAGGACGCCGTTTTCGATCAGGAACAATGTCACACGGTGTCCGCGCTCCGACAGCGCGCTGGCTAGCTCGTACACCTCACGGGTGGATGGCGAGGTAAATGGATCACGCGATGCGATCAATAGATAGTCACTCATTGTGTCACTCGCTAGTCAGTTGGATGCTGCGTCCAGGATGCAGCCTCTTGACTGTTAGATTCATGCATGAATATCTATTCGACGCGCGACGCAAGCTGGTCTCGATCCTGATCGAGCTCTGTGGCTGACGCACATACACGGCGCGGTCGTAGCGCCCGCTCTCCGTCAACACGTGCTGTGGCCAGTGAGCGCGGTATTCTCGCTGAGTTGCCGAGAATGGACGATTCTCGTCGTGCGCACCACACACGGTGCTGGCGCTTCGATGGCCGACTGCACGCGCTTTCAAGGTCTCGGCGATACGTGATGTCGCATGTGGTGGTACGTGCGTGGTGAGCGCGGCCGCTGGCTCGTCGCAGTCCACGCGGGTGGTCAATCGCGGCGCTCCAAGCTCCGCTCGCCGCTCGGCCACGGGCCGTGCGGCGCACGGGAATGCTCGTGGCTCGAGTCGCCACGCCCAAGCACAGCGTAGCGCAGCCCAGCGAGCGGCTTCGCTGCCGACGCGGCAGGGAGCTGCCTGAAAAACTGCCGCGTAGCCTCGGGCGGAGTGCCGTCGCCGTGGGGTGCTCGTTACGATGATCACGGTCTTCGCGCGCTGGAGCACGCGCGGCTCGTAGCTGCACCGATCGGTCACCTCGGACGCGGTTCCCGCCGCGCGCAGCCGCTCGGCGACAAGAGCGGCTACGCGCGCGGAGTACCCGGTTTCACTGCCGTACAACACAAGCACTCGCTCCTTGGCGCTTCCGGCTGCGTTGTGCGCGCTGGGTGCGTCATCCCGCTGAGCACGCGCGAAGCCTGCAAAGTAGCCGCTGAGCCGTGCGGCTTCATGGGGATCGAGCTGGCCTGCGTCGTGCGCAGAGGGATCTGCGCGCAACATACGTAGCGCTTTCAACAAGGAGCTCGTGTTGTCCATGATGGCACGCGAAACGCACACCACGGTGCCATCAGCTTTGTCTCTGAACAAACGAATGTTATTTGAGGTTTCCACAAAGAATTTTTGTTACTGCTGGGCTCGTGGACATCGACCGCGCGCAAACGTTCATGACAGTCAGCTCGACCGGCAGCTTCGCCCGTGCAGCGGAGCGGCTGCATCTCACGCAAGCCGCGGTGAGCGCGCGCGTGCAGGCGCTAGAGAGTGAGCTCGGTCGCAGGCTGTTCGTACGCAACAAGGCGGGTGCGCGCCTGACCGCCGCAGGTCATGAGTTCTTGCCCTATGCGGCGCAGCTGGTGCAGGTCTGGGAGCGCGCACGCCAACAGGTCGCGTTGCGACCGGGCCGTGAGGGAGT
>Ga0190269_10001773_pt1 | contig 10179 bp, 4 predicted proteins | sample Popmic249IS_FD_133749 | JGI IMG/M metagenome (GOLD analysis project Ga0190269, IMG submission 133749) | Populus adjacent soil microbial communities from riparian zone of Blue River, Arizona, USA - 249 IS | ecosystem: Environmental > Terrestrial > Soil > Riparian zone | place: USA: Arizona... | reverse complement strand
TTGCACGCGGACAACACTTCCTTCATCACGGTGTGCGTGGCTTCCTTGGGCAAGCCATCCACTCTCTCCACCGTGCGCGTGAGGACATCGACATCTCGTGGCAGCGTAAAGTACGCATCGGAAGCGCGAGAACGCAGCGCGGCGAGCTTCTTCACCGCTTTCGCTCGCGCAGCCAACGCCTCCGCCAAAGCCTGGTCTGCGGCTTCGACGGCGTCGCGGATCTGCTCGAATTCCTGCTTCGCATCACTCATGCCGTAAGCGTACACCGCGCTCAGGCGCGCGGCACTAGCGAGGCAGCGTAACGCGCAGTCAACAATTATTCGGCGGGCAACAATGCTTTGAGACGCGCCAATGCATTGAGCGCTTCGAGCGGGGTCATGCGCTCGATGTCCAGCTCACGTAGGGTGGTCTCGCATACCGAAGGTGGAGGCAACGCACTGACTGGCTCGAACATCGACAGTTGTGCGGAGCGCGCGTCTCCGCGCGCGACCTGCTGTCCCGACACATTGCCCTCGCCCGACTCGAGCGCGCGCAGAATCGCCCGTGCGCGCGCGAGCACGATCTCGGGAATTCCACTGAGCCTCGCGACCGCGATGCCGTAGCTGCGGTTGGCCGCGCCTGGCAACAAGCGGTGCAAGAACACCACCTCTTCACCATGCTCACGCGCGGCGACATTGTAGTTCACGACGCCCGAGCGCACGTCTGCCAGATCGCACAGCTCGTGGTAGTGCGTGGCGAACATGGCGCGACATTGGACGACATCGTGCAGATGCTCGGCCACGGCCCAAGCGATCGACAAGCCATCGTACGTACTCGTACCGCGGCCGATCTCATCCAGGATCACGAGCGAGCGACGCGATGCACCACGCAGGATGTTCGCGGTTTCCTGCATCTCGATCATGAACGTGCTCTGGCCCGCGGCCAAGTTGTCGCTCGCGCCGACGCGGGTAAACACGCGATCACACACGCCGATGCGCGCACGCGCTGCGGGCACGAAGCCGCCGAGCTGCGCGAGGATCACGGCCAACGCAGTCTGGCGCATGGTCGTCGATTTGCCGGCCATGTTCGGACCGGTGATCACCATCAAGCGACGCTTGTCGACGTCCAATCGCACGTCGTTCGGCACATAGCTGCCGCGAGGCACCATCACTTCGACAACCGGGTGCCGCGCTTCGGTCAGCTCGAGCTCCAGCGAGTCGTCGACGAGCGGCCGCACGTAGTCGTGACGGTGGGCCACGTCCGCGAGCGTGGTGTGCACGTCCAAGTCGGCGAGCGCCGCCGAAAGCCGCCGCAGCCGTCCCGCCTGCGCGCCAATGCGCGCGCGCAGCTCGATGAACATCTCCTGCTCGATCGCGCGCAGACGCTCATCTGCGTTCACGATCTTCGCCTGCACCGTCTCCAGCTCATCGAACGTGAAGCGCTCACCGCTCACCACGGTCTGCTTGCGTCGGTACTCAGGCGGCACGCGCTCGGCTTTGGAGCGGGTGATCTCGATGTAGTAGCCGAAGACCTTGGTGTATTTGATCTTCAGTGTCGAGATGCCGGTGCGCTGACGCTCGCGCTCTTCCATGCGCAAGATTACGTCTTTGCTCGAGGTGCTGAGCTCGCGCAGCTCATCGATGCGCGGGTCGTGACCGGCACAGAAGATCCCGGCCTGTGTCGCTACCAGCGGCAGCTCGGCTTCGAGACACTTCGAGAGCAGGTCGCGGACGTCCTCGCACATGTCCGTCGGATGCAAGCGCTGGAGGACGTCGTCGACGCTGTGAGCGGCGGACTCGGTCAAGATCCCGCAGATCTCGAGCGCTTGATGCAGTCCCTGGCGAATCGCACCCAAGTCGCGCGGCGTCGCCACGCCGAGCGAGGCGCGCGTGGCAAGGCGCTCCATGTCGCCGACGCGCGCCAGCGCCGCCCGCAAGCGCGAACGCAGCTCACGGTTCTCGACGAACAGCTGCACCGCGTCGTGTCTCCGCCGAATGGCATCGACACGCGACAGAGGCGCGAGGAGCCGGCGCCGCAACAAGCGCGCGCCCATCGCCGACTGCGTGTCGTCGATCAGCGAAAGCAGCGAGCCTTTGCGCTCACCGCCCAACGTCGACACCAGCTCGAGGTTGCGCACCGCCGCCTCGTCCAGCGACAGCACGTTCGCGGTGTCGTACTTCACGAGGCGCTGAATATCGAGCGCAGCGCTCGGCTGCGCATCGAGCGTGTAGCGCAAGATCAGCCGCACGGCGTCGCTGCTGGCAGCGGCGAAGCTGTCCGGCTCGGGGTACAGCTCGAGCACTTTTTCGATCTGCGGCTCGCTGCGTGCGCGCTCCAAGAGCGCCTGCTCCGTGTTGCGCACGGCCACTCTCGGCAAGAGCCGCGAGATCGTCTTGCTCAGCGCACTCGCAGCTGCGTGCAGCAAGATCTCGCGCGGCTCGGTGCGCGAAAGCTCTGCCAAGAGCTCGCTCTCCGACTCGAACAGCGCCGTACTGACCTCGGCTGCGCCGAGCTCGAGCACGGCAAAGCCAAACTTCGCGCCGTCGGGGACGATCGCCACGAGGAAGTTCGGCCGGCGCGCGTCGATGGCATCGGAGTCGAGCGCGAGCGCGGGCGTGATCACGCGCACGACCTCGCGTGGAACGATGCCCTTTACCTTGGAAGGGTCCTCGAGCTGCTCGCAGATCGCGACGCGCTGTCCGTGCTCGATCAAGCGCGCGATGTAGCCAGCGGCTGCGTGATACGGCACACCGGCCATCGGAATCGGGACGCCGTCCGCATCGCTGCCGCGCGAGGTCAGCGTGAGCTCGAGCATCGAGCTCGCCTGCACCGCGTCCTCGTAGAACATCTCGTAGAAGTCGCCCAAGCGAAAGAACAGGAGCGCGTCGGGGTACTCCTGCTTCGCGCGGAAAAACTGCTCCATCGCGGGCGACCGCTTGGGTCGCTTGTCGGTCCCGCGTGTCACGGCGAGCCAGCAGCGCAGCGCTCGCAGGCCCCGAAAGCCGGGCACATCGGCCGGGCGCTTTCCGTGCTGCGCGAGCGTGCTGAGAGGTGGTTCATTGGATGGTGTCGGCGACGCTCACTCCAGCCGATACCGGATTGAGCGAGATTCGCATCAGGCCACGGACGGTGCTGTCGACCGCGTACAAGCGTTGATCGGTCGGGCTGTAGCGGATGTCAATCGGCATCACGCCCTGCCAGCCGCTCGTGCCAGTCGAATCTGCGGCGCGGACCAGCAGCTTGGGGGAGTTCGAGGCAGCAGCAAGCGTCAAGACGGTCAGCGGCGCGAAGTTTCCGGCGCGTGGCTGGAACGCGATCAGGCCGTTGTTGAATGGTACGCCTTTGGGAGCACGGCTCGTGCGCGTGGCATCCTGCGTTTCATCGATCACACACGCTCCTGAATCAGCCTGGGTGATCACACGGTGCCGAAAGCCGAGCGTGCCGAGATCGCGCACCACGAAGCTCTCGCGCGTGTGCACTTGAAAGGTGAGCGGCTGGCCTGCGAAGCATTTCAGCACTTGCTCCCAAGTGGCGCGCGCGGCGCGTGGTGTCGCGAGATCAGGCGTGACTTGCACGCGATCTGCGAACGCGCGCCGAATGCCGAACGCGATCAAGTTGTCATTTGCGGTGCGCGCGTCGACCAGCGTGGTGCAAAGCTCGCGCTCCGCTTGTGTCAGCTCCTGACCGAGCTCTTCACGAAGCGCGTCGCTCGGCAGCGGCGCAGTGATCACCAGCTGGTCGCCGGTCTCCAGCTGATCGTCGCCAAGCACCCCCGCGCCGCAAAAGGCGACATCGCCCGCGAACTCGAGCGCACCTGTTTGGTTGTCGGGGCTGCTGCGCGGGATGAAGCGCCCGCGCCCGCCCAGCGTGCCTGGGATCGGGCCCTCGTACACAGCCTGCCAGTTTCGCGGCTCGACGAACGGATCCGCCATCGAGCAGATTCGACCTTGGCCGCTGCTGCAGGTCGCGCTCTCGTCCGGCATACCACCATCAGTCGTCGTTCCGCCGCTGTCAGCGGCAGCGTCGTCCAGCGGGAACGAGACGGCTTGGTTCTCACCACAGCTGATGCAGTCGAGGCCCGCGACGCGCGTGTCGTTCGTTGTCCCGTCGGACCGCACGCCGATCGCCGCACCTTCCACGGAGAACTGCGGCAAGACCTCCGGCGCGAGCACGGGCGTCGCGTTTAGATCCGAGGCTCCGTACGTCAACAGACGGGCGTGATTGCGCACGACCGGCAGCGGATCGTAGCCCGCCGCGTAGGGCGAGAAGCTCGCCGTTTCGCCGACCGTGCAGCTGCGACACTCGCGCAGCTCCATGTCGTGCACGTTGATGATGCGCACCGTGCCGTCCGTTGCGCCCACGGCGAGATACACACCCCGCAAGCGCTCAGAACGCCGCACCTGACGCGCGTTGTCGACGCACTCCAAGGGGGCGTCGTTGGAGGGTTGACCGTCCACCCTGCTCACCCACTGCGAAGCGGGACCGCGCACATCGAAGTGCGGCGTAAGTACTGCCAGCGAGATGGCGACGATCGATGCGGTCGAGACCGTCGGCCCGAGATTGAGCCGATCTGCGCGCGCCGAGGGATCCACTCCCACGTTACGAGGCCTACCGTCCTGCGTCACGATCACCGAGCCATCGCGAGCGTCGATCGCATACACGTATTGCGTGTCGGCGTCGGACTCGAGATCGACCGGTACACGCGGCGTCACCGCGACGCGCTCGGTCGGAGCGCCGGTGAGGATCGGGGTGAGGATCGCACCCGTGGGCTCGCCGCTCGCCAGTACGTCGAGGTCGACGGCGTGCACGATCGGCTGACGCGCATCGGCGATCAACAGCCGGCGTGTGCAGCCACCAGCATCACAGAACGCATCGACAGCCATACCGGCAGGCTCGGGCTCACCGACATCCTCATCTTGTGCGGGCAGCCGCAGCGGCGCGCTTGGCGCCGAGAGCAGTGGCGGCGTCGTCTCACACGTGTATCGGTAGGGCTCCTCGCCGCTCGTACCAGCATTGGGATCGAGCGCCTCGGTCGGCAGCTTGGCCCACGACTCTTCGAGTGGGATGCGCACGATGCCTGCGGGATCGAGCCAGCCATCCGCACAGCTTTCCGCGTCTGCCTCGCATTCGACACGCTGGATGGGAATCCTCACCAGCCAACCCGCTGAGCGTGACGTGACGAAGAGCGCGTCCTGATCAGGCGCGATGGTCATGTCGTAGGGCTCAGCCAAGCCCTCCGCTTCTGGTAGCTGCAATGGAACGTGCTGCAAGGTCACGGGCTCGATCGTCGAGAGCACCATCGTGGCCGCCGTGCGCAGCACAGTGATCTCACGCGAGCCGCTGTTGGCGACATACAGCACGCGCGGATGATCGGGCGCCGTGGCGATCGCCATCGGGACAGGACCCGCCGGCGCAAAAGTCTTGCCGGGAATGTCCAAACGACTGTCGAGCACGCGCCAGGCGCGCACATCGACTGCGGCGATTTCCCCGCGGCTCGATTGCAGCACGAGCGCATGCAGCCCGTAGCCCGTGTCCTTTCCTGAAGGATCGGGATTGCAGCTGCTCATTGGCGCGAGGGCCGCGTCCGTACCGAGCTTCTTTCGCAGGTCTACACACACGAACGCCACGCGATTGGCGCGCTGAAAGCTGATCGGCTCAGGAGGCGGAGTGGTGTCGCTGCAAGCGGCAAAGAGTAGGCACGCGCTGAACGCGCAGAGGCCCACGCGGCGAAACCACGTCATTGAAGCTCCTGAACGACTTTAGGAATACCGAGCTGCCCGATGATAGGCGCGTCGGTGCGCTGGTCATCCGACTCGGCGAGCGCGCTCAGGTCGACGACCAGCACGCTGGAAGAGCGGAAGTCAGCGAGATAGAGCCGCTGTCGCTGCGAGTCGATCGCAAGATCGAACGGCCCGTTCAAGTTGTGAATGACAGCGGCGATGGTCGAACGCACCGCGTCGATGAGATACAGCTGCTTGCCATCGAAGCACGCGACGGCGAGCAGGTCGCGCTCGCCGATCTTCCCGTGCGCGAGTCGCAAAGGGCCATCACCGATCGTGACGATCTCGCGAGCCGGCACAGTCGACGAGCCCAACGCCACGCCCGATTCTGCGCCTGTACCGATGTCCACGAAGAGCAGCGACGAAGGTCGATCTCCTGTCACGAGCAGCTGGCCCGCGCGCGCAGGGTTCATGAGCAGGGTGCGCGTGCTGCGCTGCGGCGCAACGCCGTCGATCGCGACCGCTCCGACATCGTAGAGGTAGCTCGCCTCGATGCTCGACTCGACGCTGAACGCGATCCGCGAGAGCAAACGTGAAGAGCCCGGCGACGCGGTGCGAGCATTCAAGCTCATGTACGCCACGTGTCCGGCGGGGTCGAACTCGATGCCGGTGGGCTCGAGGGGCAGTTGATCGAGCACTTGGATCAGCTTCGGGCCCGCCGCTCCTGAGTCGTGGAACAGACTGACTTGGCCCCAGCGGTGCGCGACCATCACGAAGTCCCCCGGAACGTTCTCGGGGTCCAGTCCGGGTGCCGCGCTCGCGGCGGGTAAGCTTGCGATCGCCACGGGCTCGGGCGGAAAGACCGCCCCGCGCGCGTTGTCAGAGCCATCCGTTCCGCGCCGACGATCATCGTTGCAGCGGCGCTCTGACTCGTCGCACTGCAAGATGGCTTCGCCATCGGCTTCTTCGTCCAAGTCGATGTAGAGCAGACTCTGGTCGGTGCGTGTAGCGACGTACAAACGCTTGCGGTCAGGCGATACGTTGTAGCTGGTGGCCAGCGACGGCACGAGCACCTCGTCGACCAGCACCTGTGACGTCTCGATCTGGCAGGTCAGCCCCTCGTCACCGCATTGGCCGAGACGCGCATCCAGCGCGTCCAGGTCAAACGCCTGGATGCTGCCGCGGTTGTAGCGCAGATCGAAATTGGAGTTGAGCACGTACAGGAACCGCGCTGCGCTACCGTCGCTCTGTCCAGACAGGAACAACCCGGTGGGGAAGTAAATATCAGCGTCAGGCGGGGGATCGCCGACATTGGCCAGGTTGCACGCGGAAGCGAAGTGCAAGCCGAGCAACGCGGTCAGACAACCAAAGAGTGCGCAGGGCTGGCGCATGGGAGGCGCAACGTAGTCGGTCGCCTGGGATGCCGCAACCCTCGACTGACCCGCGCAGGACGTCGCGCTTCAGTTCCAGGGGTCGAGCACGTCGGTCGACGGAGCCGGCGCAGGATCACGCTTCGTCGGCGCAGGCTTCGGCGTTGCCGGAGTCACGGGCGGCGTTCGCTTGGGCGGAGTGGGCGTTGCAGCGCTCTTGGGGCGCGGAGGTGCTTTGCTCGCTTCTTTCTCGAGGCGCACGAGCAAATCACTCGACTGATCGGAGATCTCGACCTGCTTTTCTTCGTAGCCAGCCAAACGCAGCTTGAGCTTCACCGGTTTGTGCGAATCCGGCTTGGTCATCGTATAGGGCGTCGTGCCCACGAGCCGCCCGTCCGCGTAGACCTCTGCGCGTTCGGGATCGCTCGTGACGTTCAGCGTCGTGATCACAGGAGCCTCGGCGTGCACCGGCTCTTCCTGCTTGGCAGGCGGCTGCGCGGCAGGCGGGATTGCCGCTGCTGGCTGCGAACCTTTGTCCGCTTCTTTTGCATCAGGTTCCCGCGCGATGACTTCGCCGGGCGCAGGCGCGTCCGGCCCGGTGCCCGCGGCCACTGGCTGCGAGCTGCGACCCAACACGAACCACAAGCCGATGCCTGCCACGAGCACCACCGCGGCGAGACCGAGCCAGATCGGCCCTCGATTTTTGCGGATCTGCAGGTCTGGCGCAGGCTCAAAGGCCGTGACGCGCGCTTCGACACCAGTCAGCGTTTGCGGTCCGGTAGGCGGCCGACGGCCGAAACCCTCGGTGGTCGCGCGAGGCACGAGGCCCCGCTCGAATGCTTCCAGATCGGCTGCGAGCTCCGCCATCGATTGATAGCGCTGCTCAGGCTTTTTCTGCAGGCACTTCATTACGATCGCCTCGAGAGCGGGCGGGCAGTCCGCCGGCGGCGCGAGATCGCGAGGTGCTACAGGGTTTTCGTACAGGTGCTTGGTCAGGATGCCCATCAAGTTCTCGGCATCGAACGGCACCTTGCCGCACACCATCTCGTAGATCATCACGCCGACCGCGTAGATATCCGTGCGCTGATCGACGTTCGCGCCGGCGCACTGCTCGGGCGACATATAGTGCGGGGTACCAAACACCTGACCCGCCTGCGTGAGCTTGCTCGTGCTGCCACCGACCTTGGCGATGCCGAAGTCGAGCACCTTCACGAAGTCTTTCTGCCCGCCGCGCTCGATCAGCTGCACGTTGTCTGGCTTCAGATCGCGATGAACGATGCCGATCTCGTGCGCCGCACCGAGCGCACCTGCGAGCTGCTTGATCACGTGGATCGTGCGGCTCGTGCTGAACTTCGATTCGAACAGCGCGACCGTGAGCGACTTGCCCGTCAGGTACTCCATCACGAAGTACGTCGAGCCGTCCGGCAGCGTGCCGAAGTCGCTGATGTCGATGATATGCGGGTTGCCGATCTGCGACGCGCTCTGCGCCTCCTGGCGAAAGCGCTGCAGGATCTCTTCGTTCTTCGAGACCTCCGGGCGCAGCACTTTGATCGCGAGCGGCTTACCGAGCGTCGTGTGAACGGCCTTGTAGACCATGCCCATGCCGCCCTCGCCGAGCAGTCGCTCGATGCGATAGCGGCCGTCGAGGGTCTGGCCGATCAGAGGATCGGTCGCGTGTCGCACGCCTGTGGTGCTGCCGCTCGCGGTTTCGTTCCCCTGGGGTGCCTTCTCGGACATCTGACGCGGTTCCTTAGGAAGCAACTGACGCCGCTCGATCTATACGCACGCTGCACACACGGAGATACATCAGCCGCGACCCGAGGTCATACCTAAAGACAGCATTTCATGATTCGCGATTCAAGGCAGGCGGTCAAGTTCTGCCCACGTTGGCGCACAGCGGCACCGTCGCAATAACGCAGGAGTTTGTCCGGTTCCCTACGCGTTTCGCTCGGTCTCGCTCTCGCGCTCGGCATCAGGCTCCGTCTCGGATGAAAGAGCCGGCTCGAACGGCTCGTCTTCTGTGGCTGCCTCAGCGCGCTCGTCACCATCCGCATCGAGCACTTGCGCTTCAGCGACTTCGGTCTCGCTGGCTGCTTCCGGCTCGCGCTCGGCGTCGACGACTTCCGGCGCAACATCGTCCTCCCGCTCCACCTCTGCAGCGCTGTCGGTCGAGATGCGTATCTCCGCTTCGGCAGAAGGATCGCCGATGTCATTCGTCTTGGCTTTGAACAGCTCGCGGTGCTCGTCGCTCAGCTCGGTGAACTCGCGCAACGTGGGCAACTCCTGCATGGTGTTCATGCCGAAGAACTCCAAGAAGAACGGCGTCGTCCCGTACAAGAGCGGTCGGCCCGCGTCATCCTTGCGCCCGAGGATCTTGATCAAGTCGCGATCCAAAAGCACCTTGATCGCAGATCCGCTGTCCACCCCGCGCACGTCGTCGACTTCCGGTCGTGTGATCGGCTGGCGATACGCTATCAGCGCGAGCGTCTCGAGCTGCGCGCGCGTCAGGCGCACGGGCTTCTGTGAGACCAGCACGCGCACGTACGGCGCGGAAGCTGCCGCCGAACGGAACTGGTAGCCGCCGTTCACCTCGATCAAGTCGATGCCGCGACCTTCGTATTCCATGCTGAGCTCGGCGAGCACCTCGCGAACATCGGCGACCTTGGTCTTGGTGATGCGGCCCAGCTGTTGTGCGCTGATCACCTGGTCGGAGACGAAGATCAAGCTCTCGATCACGCGCTTCAGCTGAGCCCGAGTTTTCGGAGGCTCTTTGGCGGTGTCAGAGAGCTCCTCTTCGTCTTCGTCCTCTTCGTCGTCGGTTTCCGATGCTTCGACCTCGGCGGTCTCGACCGCTGCGGGGTCCGGCTCAGGCTCTTCTTCCTCTTTGGTGCGCTTGCGCTTGCGACGCGGCTTGAGCTCGCTGATCTCGGAAACCGCAGGCGGCGGCTCGGCTTCGTCAACGCCAGGCTCTTCAGACTCCTCAGCGCCCTCACCCGCAGGCTCTTCATCGGCGGTGTCGTCCTGCGTGGATTGCACCTCGGACGGAGCAGTTTCCGGGGCTTCGTCGACTCGCGATCGTTTCTTTTTCTTACGCGAGCTCATGGCTTCCA
>Ga0190269_10001772_pt1 | contig 10180 bp, 8 predicted proteins | sample Popmic249IS_FD_133749 | JGI IMG/M metagenome (GOLD analysis project Ga0190269, IMG submission 133749) | Populus adjacent soil microbial communities from riparian zone of Blue River, Arizona, USA - 249 IS | ecosystem: Environmental > Terrestrial > Soil > Riparian zone | place: USA: Arizona... | reverse complement strand
GCGCCTGCGCTGAACGTCGCGCTGGACAAGCCGGCACGCAAGGCGCCGCCGGAGGCTGCGACGAAGCCCGTCGGCACGCCTTCGCCGCAGCGCGGCAGGGCGCGATCGATGAGCACGCGCAGCGCGCCAGCGCCTGCGGCGCAGCGCAGCGAGCCGAGCGAGGGCGCGGCGGCGGCTGCTGCTCAGAGCGGCACGCAGCGCGTGTACGAGGAAGGCGCGGATCTGCCGTTCACGCGCCGAGCTCCCAACGTCCGCATCGATAGCGAGAACCCCTACCAATGACGACGCGAGCGCTGCAGTACACGTGGGCCCTGGGGTCGCTGCTGGTCTGCCTCCTCGGGGGATCGGCGGTGGCTGGCGCGCAGGCTGAAGCTTCGGGCAGCATCGAAGCGAGCCGCGACCACTTCAATCGTGGCGTGGAGTACGTGCAGGATGGCGATCTCAAGGGTGCGCTGATCGAGTTCAAGCGCGCGTACGCCGCCGCCGCGAACTATCGCGTGCTGTACAACCTGGGCCAGGTCGAGAACGAGCTGCGCAACTACACTGAAGCGCAGGCCTATTTCCAGCGCTACTTGAAGGACGGGGGCGACGACATCCCGGCCGCGCGGCGGCGCGAGGTGGAGGCGCTGATCGCGAAGCTCGCCGGTCGCATCGCGACGCTGACCATTCGCAGCAACGTCAGTGGCGCCGAGGTGTTCGTGGATGGCGTGTCGGTGGGCAAGACCCCGCTCGCCGGCCCCATCCGCGTCAGCACGGGCTCGCGCGTGCTGTCCGCCGCCGCGAGCGGCAAGCCGCGGATCACACAGATGGTGGAAGCTGCGGGCGGCGAAAGCCTCGCCGTCCAGCTGCGTTTCCCGCTCGAGAGGCCGGAGCCCCAGCGCGCCGACTTCAGTGCGTCGTCGCCGCGCAGGGCGGAGGAGTCCACGGGCGTGCACCCGGCCGTGTGGCTGGGCATCGGCTCGGGCGCGCTGGCGGTCGGCGCGGGCGTGATGGCATACCTCGCGTCGCGCGACGCAGCGAAATACGACGAGGCGGTCCAGCGCAAGACCACCGCCCGCGAGCTGGACGAGCTCGACAGCCGCGCGCGCACCAAGGCCCTGGTGACCGACATCCTGCTGGGGGCCACGGTGGTCAGCACGGCGATCACGGTGATCGTAGCAACGCAGGTCAGTGGCAAGCCAGACACGCAGGACCGAGCGCAGCTCTCGATCGGCCCGGGCTCGATATCCGTGCGCGGCACCTTTCAGTAGCGCCAATGCGCTCAGCCGAATGCGCGCCAACGGCGGTGAGCGCGGGCAAGCCCCAACAAAGTCGAAACGATCCGTGGGAAACGCGTTTAGGTGTCCCAGGGCTGATCATGCTCGATTCCAACCGTTCGGGAGTTCTGGACCGAGTGCGGTGGAGCGGACTCAGCATCGTGCGTTGCGGCATCGTCGTGAAGTCGGACTTGTGAAGCGGGCTGCACGCGCGTTTCGCTCGCGCCTCGTCTCACACGGATGCGGAGGCTCAATCCAGTAGCTCCACCTGCTGCGCTCTCGAGCGGTGGGATTCCGCGGAGGGGAACTGCCTTCCCAGCCGCGCCACCTGAATCCGCAGATAGGCTTCCGCTTCCGAGATATCTGGACTTAGTGATCAAACACGACCCGCTCTGGGGCCCGAGCGCACGCGCCGGGACGGGACACGCTCCGCGTTCAGCACAACGCAATTAGGCGCGCGGAGCGCGCCGTAAGCCGCCGACGTTGCAAACGGCACCACGCCGTCGCGCGCGGCCGACGCGTTCAAGCTCGCCGCGCCGCCCCGCGCACAGAGGCCGACCCGCGGCACTGCGCCATACGGCGCCCCGACGCCAGCCGGATCCGACCCGCCCATCGCCCCTTATTAGCCTGACCACGCGGCATCTTCCCCGACCGGCAATCACGCCACCCCCAGCACCCCGCTCGTACTCCATATGATGTGACGGCTCGTGACACTGCGAGCTACGGGTTGCAGAACGTCGGGCGGGCAGTGAGCGAGTGAAGTCGCCAACAGCGGCAATCGCGACATCCGGAGCCCCTGCCTCCACCCGCCGCCAACAGCAGCAAACCCCGCCTCAGCGCGCTCCCAGCTGTGCATACTGCTCCAGCATCGTGCGCGCGACCGTGCGCCAGCTGAGGTGCTCTCTCACGTAAGCCCGGCCGGCCTCGCCCGCGCGTGCGCGGTGTGCGTCGTCGGTCCAGAAGGACTTCAGGGCCCGGCGTAGCGGCTCGGGGTCGCCTTGCACCACGAGGCCCGCTCCCGCGCCTTGTACGTGGGTTTGTGCAGCGACCTCCGGCGTCACGACTACCGGGGTGCCCGCGGCCATCGCTTCCACCACGACGTTTCCGAAGTTCTCGTTGTATGAGGTCAGCGCCAAGCAGCGCGCTCGCTGCAGCAGCCACCACTTGTCCGCGCCCGAGACGGGGCCGATCAGCTCGATCTGTTCGCTCACTCCCAGCGCGCGCGCCTGAGAGAGCAGCGCCGGTGTGTAGCCCTCGTCGTCGTTGCCGGCGATCACCACGCGCAGCGGCGTGGAGGGCAAGCTCGCCAGCAGGCGATCGAGGCCCTTCTTCCAGCTGATCCGCCCCAGGAACAGCACGTAGCTGCGCTGCGTGAGCGCGTCCACGCGCCCGCTCGGCGGCGGCAGGCTCTCGAAGTCCGGTAGCTCCACTCCGTTCGGCACGACGCACGCCGCTGGCAGCGGCACTCCCAGCTGGCTCGCATCCGCGTATTCGGCTTCGCTCGTCACGTGCAAGCGCGCAGCGCCGCGCAAGGTCTGGCGCTCGATCAGCTGCACCCACGCGGTCTTCGCGAGCCGGCTCTTCTTGCGAAACAGCGCGGGCACCAGCGCCCCGCGCGGCGCGAGCAGGTACGGCACGCGGTGATGGCGCGCGATCGCCGCTGCGAGCGACGTCGGGGCGAGGAACACCGAGTGCAGATGCACCACGGACGCCCCGGGCACGATCCGCCACAGGCCGCGCGCCATCGCGCTCGACCAGTACAACCTGCGCAGGTGCGGCACCGGGAAGTAGTGCACGTGCACGCCGTCGAGCAGCAGCGGTTCGTCGAGCGGCACCGCGGACTCACCTGGCCCATCCACGTTCGTCGTCACCACCTGCACGTGATGACCCTCGGCGGCGAGCGCGGCGCACAGCGCGTGCGTGGTGACGATCGGTCCACCGTAGCGCAGCGCCGGCAGATAGGTCGGGATCACGTGGACGATGCGCATGGACGGGTGCGCCTGCCGCTCACGGCGGCGTCTGGAGGCTGGCGATCGCACACGCGTAGCGCCGCGCCCACGGGCAGTGCGGGGCGCGCAGCGCCGGCCGCGAGCGCCACACGTCCAGCACGGCAGCGTGCTGCAGCCAGTGATCGATCGGCGTGCGAAAGCCCGTCTTCTTGCGGCGCTGCAGCCGCGCGGGCAGCGCCGCGCGCGGGCTCGCAGCCAGCCACTGCTTGCTGGAGCGCGTGTGATCGTCGAGGACGAGTGCCGCTGCGAGCTGCGTGAGCAGCACGTGATCGACGAGCGGCACGCGAACCTCGAGCGAGTGCGCCATGCTCGCCCAGTCGGTATCGCGCAGGAGCTGGTTGCGCATGTAGGTCGAGGCTTCCAGCGCCGCGATCTGCGCCCAGGGCTCGCGCGGGCAGGGCTCGAGCAGGCTCGCGAGGCGCGACTCCGGCGCGAGCCGAGACAGGCCGTCGCGCACCCAGTCCGCCGGCAGGATCTCCGGCAGCTCCCAGGGCATGAACAGGCCGCGCTTGAGCCAATATGCCCCGAGCACGGAGCCGCCGTACTCCAAGGTGCCGGCCAGTTTCGGATGCACGTACGGCAGCCGCGCGATGGCCGGCGCGAGCAACTTGCGCGCCGCGCGGCCCACCCCTCGCGCCCGCGCGGAGAACGCGAGCGCGCGCGCCAGGTGCGGCACCTGCTGAAAGCTCGGGTAGCCCCCGAACAGCTCGTCGCCACCGAGGCCACTCACGGCGATCTTCAGCCCCAGCTCCGCAGTCGCCTTGCTGACGAACCACGTGTTGAGCCCATCGATCGTGGGCTGGTCCATGGCCGCGAGGATCGCGGGCAGATCCTGCTGGAATTCGGCCTCTCCCACGCGTCGCACGTGGTGGATGAAGCCGTATTGGCGCGCGACCTCGGCCGCATCGGGCGCTTCGTCGTCGGGCTTGCCAGAAAACTCCGTGAACGCGAGCGTGATGGCGTGCAGCGCCGTGCCTTGCTCGCTCATCAAGCCCGCGAGCGCGCCGGAGTCGATGCCGGCCGATAGAAACGAGCTGACGGGCACGTCCGCGACCATGTGCGCCTGCACGGACTCGCGCACGGCGCCCTGCACCAGCTCACCGATCTCCTCGCTGCTCGCGAGCGCGCCGCTCTCGCTCAGCTCGGCGCTGCGCGCGCACGCGTCCGCCCAGGCGCGGGTGATCGAGAAATGCTGGCGCACCGGCTGCACGCCCGAGCTGTTCACGATCACGCTCGTGCCGGCCTCCAGCGCCGAGATAGCGGCGCAGCTCGTGAACGGCTCCGGGACGTAGCCCCACAGGTGGAAACCCACACTGCCGGCACTATCCGGGGTGTGCGGCACCCGTCCGCCTGCCAGGAGCGCCTTCACCTGTGAGGCGAAGCGCAGGCTGCCGTCGTGCGTGGAGTAGTACAGGGGCTTGATGCCGTACGCATCGCGGGCAAGCAGCATGCAGCGCTCAGCGGCATCCCAGAGCCCGAACGCATACATGCCGCGCAAAGCCCGCAGCATGTCCGGCCCGCGATCGCGATACAGGTGCAGCAGCACCTCGGTGTCCGAGTGTGACGCGAACTCATAGCCCTTGCGCTCCAGCTCGGCGCGCAGTGCACGGTAGTTGTAGATCTCGCCGTTGAACGTGATGCTCAGCGCCCGGTCGCGCGTGTGCATGGGCTGGGCGCCGCGCTCCGAGAGATCGATGATCGCGAGCCGCCTGTGGCCCAGCGCCACGCGTCCATCTTCGGAGAGCCATTCACCCGAGCCGTCCGGTCCGCGGCGATCCATGTAGTCGCGCATGCGACGCAGCTCGCCGAGGTCTACCTTCGTGCTCGCGTCGCGATACGCGTAGATGCCAACGATGCCGCACATGAGCGGGGGCTGAGTAGCACGCGGTTGGCGCAACGCTCAAGTCAAGGGGCGCCACCGCTTGGGAACGCGTACACTACACGGCCGGCGCTTGAACACCCTAGCGAATTCACCGGGCGGGCGCGTAAGCGATCAGCGCCGCCGGCATGCTCACGAGCCGAGCCTCCGGGATCTTGACGCAGCACACGGTGATGTGCGCGCTAGTCATGATCTCCTCGCCGCGCAGGACGAGGCTGTCGAAGCGCAGCTTGGCGCGGCTGGCTTCGCCCACCCAGGTGCGCAGCTCCAGCAAGTCGTCGAAGCGAGCGCCGGCGCGGTAGCGCACGTTGGCCTCGACGACCGCGAGCGACAGGCCCTGCTCGAGCTCCATGGCGCGAAAGTCGAAGCCACGCGAGCGCAGGTACTCCACGCGCGCGGCCTCGAGGTAACGCAGGTACGTGGAGTGGTGCACGACCTGCGCGCGGTCCGTGTCCGCGTAACCGACGCGCAGCGCCAGCTTCGCGACGTACACACCTTCGGGGATGCGCATCGGCCGCGACTACTTGCCGAGCTTGCTCGACACCATGCTGACGACCGAGTTCAGGTCCCGGATCTGCTCCAGCTCCTGCTCGGGGATCTTCAGCTTGTAGCGGCGCTCGACCTCCGCCACGATCTCGATGGCCATCATCGAGTCGATGCCGAGGTCCTTGAACGGCTTGTCGTCCGGCACTTCGTCAATTTCCGCGATCTCGGCGACGATCTCGCGCAGTGCCTCTCGCAACTCTTCTTGAGCCATGGGGCTCTCCTTTACCGTCTCGCCCGTCAGGCTGGGAGCTTGTTCGCGACCAGGTTCAGGAGTTGGCCGACGGTCTGGATACCCACCAGCTGGTCGTCCGGGATGCGAATGTCGAGGTCGCGCTCCAGGCTGCCGATCACTTCCAGGAGCTCCAGCGAGTCGATGCCGAGCTCGGCGATCACTCCGGATTCATCCACCTTGCTGAGGTCCTTTTCTGCGATCTCCGAGGCGGAGGAACGAAAGATCTGAAGCAATTCGGGCCGAGTCATAGGTTCTCCCATTCGCTAACTGGTACTGCTTAATACTGGCAATCCCCGCGTGCGTCACGTCTGCCCCCAGCAAATCGCACGCCAGGCTCTGCGTGTTTAGTCGACGCTCGGGTGTTCTTCGAGCGCCGCTGTCTCGAAAAGCGCACGCGTGCGCCTGCGCTGCACTTTGCCGCTCGAAGTCTTGGGCAGCGAGCCCACGCGGACGATGGCCACGTGTCCGACCGTCACGCCGCTCGTTTCAGCGACCTTGGCCGCGATCGCCTTGCGCAGGGCCGCGGCGTCGCTGGAGTTGCCCTCGGCGGCGATGACCAGCGTTTCTTCGCCGTTTCTCTGGACGCTGAACGCCACCACGTTGTCACGCCGTACTCCGGGCACATCCGCGACCGCCCACTCGATGTCCTGCGGGTAGTAGTTCGCGCCGCGGATGATGATCAGGTCCTTGAGCCGCCCGCACACGTACAGGTTGCCGTCGGCGATGTAGCCGAGGTCCCCCGTACGCAACCAGCCGTCGCTCCAGCCCTCGGCCGTCGCCGCCGGGTTCTGATAGTAGCCCTGGGTGACGCTCGGGCCTCGGGTCCAGATCTCACCCACGCGCCGCTCGGGCAGCGTTGCCCCTTGCTCATCCACGATCTTGATCTCGTGCTCTGGGAACGCCTGACCGCAGGACACGAGCTCCACGCTGCCGCCGTCAGCAGCAGGATCGGTGCTGGGCGTCGCCTCGCCCTTCTGCATGGCCTCGCTGCTGACGAGGTCCGTCACGAGCGGAGTCTCGCGGGGGTGGAACGTGATGGCGAGGGTGGCCTCGGCCATGCCGTAGGCCGGCAACAGGGCCTCGCGGCGGAAGCCGCAGCGAGCGAAGCGATCCGCGAACTCGCGCATCACGCGCGGATTGATGGGCTCGGCACCGCAACCCGCGAGACGCACGCGGTGCAGGTCGAGCGCTTCCAGGTCCTTGTCGCGCGCGCGCTTGGTCGCGAGCGCGTATGCAAAGTTTGGGGCGAACGTCAGCGAACCCTGGGTTTGATGCAGAGTTTCGAGCCAGACGTTCGGACGGCGCCCAAAGGCTTCCGTCGGCATGATCAAGGTCGGGACGCTGCACACGATCGCGCCCAACGCGAAGCCGATCAGGCCCATGTCATGGTACAGCGGCAGCCATGTGACAGTCAGGTCATCCAGGGTTGCGCCCACGCCCTTCGGGCCGAGGAATGCGCGCGCATTCGCGACCAGGTTCGCGTGCGTGACCATCACGCCCTTCGGCAGCGACGTGCTGCCAGAGGTGAACTGCAGGAAGCAAAGATCACTCGCCGCCACCTGCGGCAGCGCGGGGTCGCGCTCCGGAATCTGCTGCAGGCCCTCGATGGTCTGCAGGCGCGCCAGGCCGGGGTTGTGCGCGAACACCTCCTCGACCACGGGCTTGGTAGTCTCCGTGGTCAAGAGCACCTTGGCTCCCGCGGTCTTGACGATGTGCGAAACCGTGTCGATGTACGCGTTTTTGGCCTTGAAGCTGGCGCGCGGATAGATGGGAACGGGCACGACGCCCGCGACCACGGCGCTCACGAAGCTGAGCACGAACTCTGCCGGGTCACCAACCACCAGGGCCAACTTGTCCCCGTGCCGCAGATCGAGCTGTTGCAGCTGGCTGGCGCGCTTGTGCGCGGCGAGCTCAAACGCTTCGAACGAGAAGTAACGCTCGCTCGCTTGCCCATCCAAACCGCGGAAGCGAAAGCCATGCGCCGTTCCGCGCGGTGTGTTCGCGAGGCATGACACCAGCGTGTCCGCTGCGGAATACGTCATGCGTGCGCTATCTACGAACCCACTCGGGTTGCGTCAAGCCTCAAATTCCAGGGGAAATAGGCCAGTCGGCCGGCCGGAAGTAAGGACGTAAGCTTGCGGTAAAGGATCGGAGTGACTATAGCTTGCACGGTAAAATGGCCCGCGTGTTCGTCACTGGGTTGGGCGTCGTAAGCTCACTTGGCTTTGGTCGCGATGAGTACTGGCGCAACGTCGTTGCCGGTAGCTCGGGCTTCTCGCCGATCGCGGGCTTCGATACCAAGGGGTTGGATCGCACGGTTGCGGGCGAGGTCCGTGGCTTCGCGCCGCGCGACTTCTTGACCGCGGCGGAAGCGCGGCGCATGGGCCGCTGCTCCGCGTTCGCGCTCGCTGCAGCACGCATGGCCGTCGAAGACGCGGGGCTCGGCAAGAATTCGAAGAGACTGGCGGGCGAGCGCACCACGGTCGTGATCGGCACGACGATGGGCGAAGCCGACGTGATCGGTGAGCTGGAAGACGCGTGGGTGCGCGGCGGCTCGGACGCCGTGACCACGCGCAAGCTGCCGTTGTGCGGCTCCACGCTCTTGCCGATCCACATCGCGCGCGCGTTCGGTGCTCGCGGCATGGTGCAGACCTTGCCCGCGGCATGCGCGGCAGGCAACTACGCCATCGGCTTCGGCGCGGACCTGATTCGCTCGGGGCGCGCGGACGTGGTGCTGTGCGGCGCGAGCGAGTTGCTGCAGAAGATTCAGTTCGCGGGCTTCGTGCGTCTCGGCGCCGTCGCACCGGAGCGCTGTCAGCCGTTCGACAAGAACCGGCGCGGTCTGATCATCGGGGAGGGCGCGGGCATCTTGGTGCTCGAGTCCGAAGCGCACGCCGTGCGCCGCAATGCAAATGTTCTGGCTGAGGTCGGAGGCTCGGGTCTCGCGTGCGACGCGCACCACATCACGCGCCCGCACCCCGAAGGCACCGGCAGCTGGAAAGCCATGCAGGAAGCCATCGGCCGCAGCGGGGTGACCGCGCGCGACGTCGACTTCGTGAACGCGCACGGCACCGGTACGGTCGCGAACGACAAGATCGAGTCGCTGGTGATCAAAGAGGTGTTTGCCGAGCGACGGATCCCCGTGAGCAGCATGAAGGGCATGCTCGGACACTGCATGGGCGCGGCGAGCGCGCTCGAAGCGGTGGCGTGCGTGATGACCGTGCAGACCGGCGTGTATCCCCCGACCGTCGCCTACGAGACGCCGGATCCGGAGTGCAACCTGAACCTGGTGGCCAACCAGGCGCAGCAGGGAGCGGCGGACGTGGTGCTCAACAACTCACTGGCGTTCGGTGGTTACGACGCCGTCGTGGCGTTCGCCAAGCCGGGCCGCTTGCCAGACCCAGTGCAGGCCGAGCTCGCCTACCGCGCGGCCCAGCCCGCGCTGGCGAGCGCGCTCGCAAAGCGCGCAGCCCTGGCCGCTGCCAGCGGCGGAGCTGCGGTGTAGCATCGTGACGCCGTACGCGATCACCGGAGTTGGCCTCGTCAGCCCGCTGGGCACGGGCTACGAGGCGTTCGCGCGCGAGCTCGCGCGCTGGGCCGCGGAGCCGCGCGACCTGTTTCGGGGTGACACGCTGCTCGACGCCAGCAGAGTCGCGCAGCCGTTGGCGGCGGAGTGCCGCGGGTTCGATGCCAAGCTGCACCTCGGCGACAAGGGCCTGCGCAACTTCGATCGGCTGACGAAGTTCTTGATCGTGTGCGGCAAGCTGGCCCTCGAAGACGCCGGCTTGAAGCAAGACGGTGCGCATCGGCTCACGCCGGACCGCATCGGCGTGTGCTCGGCGACGGCCTACGGCTCGCTCGAGGCGATCACCGAGGCGGTGCAGGTCACCGAGCTCGAGGACCCGCGCTTCTTGAACCCCAATCGCTTCCCGAACACCGTGAGCAACGCGGCCGCGGGCTACGTGAGCATCTGGGAGGATCTGCGCGCGCCGAACGTCACGGTGGTGGACGGCAACTGCGGCGCGCTGGATGCCGTGCTGAGCGGCGAGACGCACCTGCGCAACGGCCGCGCGGACGCGTTTCTCGTGGGCGGCGGCGAAGCGTTGAGCGAGGCGCTGTACGTCGCGTTTCGCAAGCTCGGTGTACTGGCAGACGGCGAGCGCACGTTCGCTCCGGGCGCGCCGCACAGTGGAGGCATGCGCCTCGGCGAGGGCGCGGCGTACTTTTGCCTGGAGCAATCCGAGTTCGCGCGTGGGCG
>Ga0190269_10001771_pt1 | contig 10183 bp, 12 predicted proteins | sample Popmic249IS_FD_133749 | JGI IMG/M metagenome (GOLD analysis project Ga0190269, IMG submission 133749) | Populus adjacent soil microbial communities from riparian zone of Blue River, Arizona, USA - 249 IS | ecosystem: Environmental > Terrestrial > Soil > Riparian zone | place: USA: Arizona... | reverse complement strand
TCAAGGGAGCGGGGTGACTGGACGTACCTTAATATAATGCGCAAGTTTAAAGATGATATTGAATCAGGGAAGCTATACCTAAGGGTAATGGATGACGATTGGTGGGGTTTGATGAGTTTTCAAACCAAGCACCGACTCGCTATCTTTACAAACTACGCCATAGAGATGCTGGATACTGACTACGTGTTCAATCTGCAAGCAGATGAAATTGTTGATCCAGGCTCTTATGAATGGATCAGAAAGGCTATGAAGTATGACCGTGCTGGATATTTATGTAGTAGAATAAATTTGTGGGGTTCCCCATACACTCAGTTAGATGTCCCGCACCATAGAAAGCCTTGCAGCACCGAAGTTATAAGATTAGCAAAAACATGTTACCGGGCATATGACGACGCTGAAAGCATTCAGGCACCAGCTAGTGATGAATTTTTAGACGAGATAAAGATATGGCACATGGGCTTTGTGCGCAAGCGCGAAATACACCCAGCGAAGATCAGAGAAATGCAGGGAAATATTTTCAAATGCGGAGTGGATAACAAATTGGAAGGAATGGAGGTATTTGATTCGACAAAGTGGTTTGGTCCCGAAGACTTGATTCCAATTGAGGGGGAGCTGCCGCCTCTGATTAGGCAGTGGGCGGAAGATCGTAAATGACTGAATATCAGGCGTTCCACGGGGAACATTGGCGGGAAAAGCAATACCCCAGCAGAACTCTGTTGAGGTATTGCTTTCGATCGAGAAAAGAGAGCCTTCCTTATGTAGAGGCTGTTTCAATGTCGGTCACGCTTGCTGCTGAATAGTAAAGCAGATTTTGATCTGATGGCGTTTGAAGGCCAGAAGGCAAAAGTTGAATTACTGTCTGCATTGTTACGGTGTTAACTGTAAATGGTTCCAAGACTGGGGATAAATGAACCAATGCTCCTGGGAAAGTTTGGAATCGGCCCATTTTGCCAGCATAGTTGTTGACCCCATTTCTGTAAATGGAAGCCTTAATCCTACCTGTTCCTGCCATAAAAAATTGATTTTTAAGTTATTAATCTGCCCGAAACATTTGGGCATCATATAAAAGTATTATTTTTTTACTAAATTGCTACAACGTTATAGTATGAGGTTCATGACACTGAAGCATAGTATGCCTGCCGGCGATCTCTTGAGTTTGCTTCCGGGGCTTAGGCAAGTGTGGAAGGATACCGGGAATAAATGGGTTATATATCAGAGAGTCAATTTGGAATATGGGGGATTGTACGGGGCTTACGAGGGCGCTGTCTACTCTATTAAAAACGATCATGGCGTTCCCGTGACTATGAATCTGCGGACGTTCGCGGCCTTAAGACCGCTCATCGAGGCGCAGGAATATGTTGAGTCCTTTGTTGTATGGGAGGGGCAGCCTGTAATGTATGATATGGATTTGCTGCGGCAAATGGACACTACGATGCCTTATGGATGCATAAACCGGTGGCCTTGGTATATATGGCCGGAGATGGCCTGCGACCTGAGTGAGCCTTGGTTAGCCCCTCAAATGGTGTGTATAGGGAGAAAAAAAAGGATACTCATAAATAAGACTGAGCGATATGGTAATATGCTTGTTTCGTATGAGTTCTTAAGGCAATACAAAGACTGCGTTATGTTTTTAGGGTTGCCTCATGAGCATAAGAAGTTTTGCGACGCAAATAACCTAGACGTTCCAAGGTATGAGGCTGATGATTTTATTGAAATATCAATGGTGCTTGAGCAGTGTAAGTTGTTCATTGGTTCCCAGTCAGCTATTTTCCAAGTGGCAGAGGGATTGAAGGTGCCCCGGATATTGGAGACATGTAGGCAAATCCCAAACGTGATCGGCAGCGGGCCGCACTTTTATGACTTCATAAACCAGAGGTCGCTCGAATACTATGTAGATAAATTATATAACGATGGAAATAATGGCTAAGGATTTTCACAGGCACGTAGGGAAGACTATCATGATGCCGCACCCGACAATGCCGATGCAAATACTCCCAGTGAAGATTCTAATCAAAGGGGTGGATGGCAAGAAAGTAATACTTGAGCAAGTCGGCACAGGTAGACAAATGGCGGCGAATTATTCAAAAGACAAAACAAAATACAAGGTGATTATATGATAGATACTAGTAAGTATACTCAAAAGCTGGAGTGGCTAAAAGAATATATATTCAGAATGATTGATAATGACATGCGCAAATCCCTGTTGGTGTCACAGCGAACACCCAATGGAGGGTTGGATATGTATTTTGATATTAGGGGGTTCGATGCTTTCTGTCGGCATAAAGATGGATTGTACACGAATAAGGCATTAAGAGAGAAAGTGTCATTTGGTAAACTAAACAACATACGGTAATGCATAGTAAATTAACTCACACCACAGGCAGGATCATTATCAAAATGGATACAGAAAAGAAGAACTGGCATCAGTTTGAAGATGGGACCAAAATACGATTAGAGCGAAAGTATGATAACTTTAATCGTAGGCATACTGAGCCAATCAATGCCATTGTAGTGAGTGCAGAAAATATACCCGAAGACAGCGAAATACTGATCCATCACAACGCAAACCATGAAACGAACCTTATACACAACTATCAATCTCTGTCCGGAAAAGCGCAGGCTGACAGTATTAGGTATTATTCCATAAGCGAATCAGATGCGTTTGTATGGAGAAATGGCGGTGAGTGGATGCCGCTGCCGGGGTATGATTTTGCGTTGCGTGTATTCAAGCCGTATACCGGGCCGCTGGAGGGAATAGAACCTGAGTTAGTTAAAAATACGCTGTATATGACTACAGGCGAATACAATGGTCTTATTTGCCACACTATCCGCGCTGTGGATTATGAGATCATATTCCAAGATACAAACAACCGAGAGAGCAGGCTTATACGTGTAAGAACAAACGGCGATGAAAAAGCAAAACGCGAAGAGGAGATTGTTTGCATTAATCACAACCTGACAAAAGAATTAAACGAAGGCAGATTGTATGTTGGCCTTGATAAATCAACAGCTAAACCAATAAATAAATTATAATTATGAAGCAATACGTTGAGATGACAAGCAAAGGTATTGTGTGTACTCACCCAGAGGTTAAAAAGATAACAGAATGGGGCGGTACATCTGCAATAAAAGATGGGCCAGTGTCGTATTATATAAGTGTTGTTTTAAAAAATGGAATTAAAGTTGATTTTGGCGGTCTTCAATCCGGTAAGAAAACATTGACTGATTGCAATGAATACTTAGATAAAATATAATAATATGCCAGATGAAAAGGAGTTAGAGAAAAAGATCAAAGTACTCGAACAAAAATTAGCTGAAAAAGAAAAGATAATAAAAGACCCGTCTAAGCGCGGGTATTATGCTTTGTGCAAGGTTCTTAATCAGCAAATCGAGTACCTGGAAGAGTTCGATCTAAAAAATGAAATAGGACAAAACCCAAAAGATGACAAGGTGTATGATCGCGTGAAAGGAATATGGGAAGGAATGAAGACGATGATCATGGATTGTCGCCACTTAAAACAAGAGCTGAAGGTGACTAATGAAGAAGAGGAAAGGGAGGTTAAAAAAACATACCGGACAACACCAGAAAGCATGGCTGATGCGATTGGTGGTGTAGCAGGAAAAAGCCAGTAGACTATGTATAATAAAATTGAAGGTGGTACTATCATTAATGTTCAAGGGCTAAATTGCTGTATACCACCAGAAGGATACGTGTGGAATATGGTTTCGCGGCAATGGGAACAGCGAGAAGTATACAGCCGATCAGATGATCCTGCCGAACAGTACTGGGAGCGCATACCGCTTCCAGTTTGGTATAAGGACACAATGAAGCAATGGGAGTTATATGACCGCAAAAAGAAGGATGATGACCCGGAGTTTTTTGATGAAGAATTGGAGGAGTTTAAGGCGCAGGAATGGGATAGAAGGCTGAATGGTTTTTGGTTCATGAACAACGGTAAAGCGACTTACATTACCGGCATGCACTATCTGTTTTTGCAATGGTGGCAGATAGATATAGGGTTCCCTCGTTTTCGCGTGATAGACATGGAGTATTACTACTTTCTCCAGTACGTGATAGAAGACCCTAACTGCTTTGGGATGATTGAGGTGTGTAAGCGAAGAAACGGTAAAACGTATCGCGCCGGTGTTTTCCTTGTTGAATATGTTACCAGAACGAAGATGACTAACGCTGGCATCCAGTCTAAAACGGATAAGGATGCTAAGAAGGTATTTGCTAAAGCCGTGGTTCAGCCATTTAAAAAACTGCCTCGATTCTTCCGGCCAGAATACGACATGTCCCTTGGTGTGACCCCTAAGACTGAGATAAGGTTTCAACAAACAAACGTTCGGGGGAAGAAAGCCGAAGAGAATTTAGATAGAGAGGAGTTAGGATCGCAGATTGACTTCGGTAGCGCTGACCCGATGGCGTATGATGGTCAAAAAATTCACAGAAAGTTCGATGATGAATTTGCCAAAACGACCGAGTGTAATATATATGAGCGCCATGAGGTATCTCGTTACTGTTTGTTAGACGACGAAGGCAACATCATCGGTAAGATACTGTACAGTTCAACCGTTGAAAAATTAAAAACAGACAGGGAAGGGGTTCAAGAGGGAGCCAAGTTACTATGGGATGAAAGCGATCAGCGGGATATACAGGCGAATGGTCAAACTAAAAGCGGGTGCTATCGGTTCTTCATGGCTGCGCACAGATCAAGGAATTTTGATAAATATGGATTCCCTGATGCGGAGCGAAGTTTAAAACAAATACTTGCAGATAGAGAGGCTGTTAAGAATAATCCGCAAGCCTTGTCTGCCCGTAAGAGAAAAGAACCTTTGAGTATAGGTGATGCGTTTGGAATTGACGCTGACACTTGCGTGTTTGATGCAGAGAATATTGAAAATAGAAGTGAAGAATTGATTGCAAACCCGGTCCCCAAAAGAAAGATACTTTTCTATCGAGACTTAGATCAGATAGTCAAAGTGAGGGATACAGCGCCAGCCGACGGAGATTTTTACTGGAAGGTGACGCCCGAATTTGAACTGGAGATTAAGGAGCCAACTTTTACTGAGGAGGATGGACAGAGGAAGCCCGCCCGCACTCATTATGGTGCAATTTCTGTTGATAGCTACTCTAACGCGCAAGGGGGGAGAAAGTACGGCAGTAAGGCGTCGGGATGGATTGGTTATCGGCATTTATTAAAGCCGGTAGGGCACTTGTACGGGCGACCAAAGGAGAAGGATACATTACATGAGCAAATTATGCTGGCTGCTGAGTTTTGCGGATTTAAAGCATACTACGAGCATACCGCAGATGACTACTATGGGTTTTTCAGAATACGCGGTAAGTTGGGCTACCTGGGGAAGTATCCGCTAGGGCTTATTGATCCGGTTGAAATTAAAAAGGCTCAAGCGCAAAATAAACAGGTAGAGCGACATTACGGAGTACCCTTGACACCATTCAGTTTAACCCGACAATTGGATAACGGAATCGCCTATTTCTTACATCACATTCATTTGATAGATTTTGAAGAGGTGCTTGAATGGGCACCAAAATTCGATCCATATAATCGAACAAAAAGTGACGCAATCGTTTCATTGTTAATACTTATTAGCCTATTGCTGGAGCCTGTGGTTAAGCCAAAGCCCCCAAAAGAATCATCTATAAGAACATATGTTAACCAGAATTTTGGTAAAAAAACGGCCTGATCGCTAAAACGTTGTAGGTTTATTTTGGAAAACTCCTATATTTGAAGTAGATATGCCTGATTTGCAGCCCTATACGAATCCCGGTAGCAAGACGTATAAAGACTTTATTCTGGATACAAGTATTAAATCAAAACTTGATCCAGAATACGGTCTTCGTATTGCTAAGGATATTGAACAAAAATACAGCGCCGGTGTAGCGAACGGCTACATGTTCCTTCGCAATCAACGCTTCAAGGAAAATCTTCTGTGGGCCTCTGGGAAAATCAATGTATACAGTCGCTTCGGTGATCTGGTAGGGTTAAACGCCAAGATCAACTATGCCAACATCAACTGGAAAGCCCCGATGTTGGTTAACCGAATTATTAGCGGTTTAGTAGGCAGGTGGATGAATCGCCGTGAGAAGATTCAGGTTACGGCGGTGGACCCTCTTTCGGTGGCTGCAAAGAATGAGCAATACGAACAGGCTGAGTTTATATTGTACAACCGAAAGCAACTCGAAGCGCTTGAGCAGGAGTCTGGTGTTCCGATGGTTGCACCAGATCAGTTTGTCGCGGAAGATAAGGATGACTTAGAGGCATGGTCGGTACTGGGGAATCGCCTCCCAGAAGAAATAAAATACGAGTTAGGCACAAATAATATCCTTGAGAGCCAGGGGTATTTTGATGTTCTTAAGGAGAAGTTGCTATGGGATTCTGCCACATATGGATTAGTTGGTACTTATGTGTGGATGGATGAGTATGGCGTTATTCATGTTGAGTGGGTTGACCCATTGAGTGTTTTTTATTCGTATTCTAAGTTTGAAGATTTTAGAGACACCTCTATGCGAGGTTTTGTTAAGTCGCTTACGATCTCTGAAATAAGGAGAAAGTACGGCAAGCAATTCGGCGGCAAACTTACCGAGGAGCAAATATTCAAGATAGCTCAGGTTTCCAAAGATTTTCAGCGTTTTGATAAACTCGCATGGAACTATGAGTGGAATCTGTCGTATATACGTCCATATGACGAATATAATGTAGAAGTAATTTACTTCTGGATTAAATCAGTTGATGAAGAAACGGCCCTGGCAACAGTCACGAAACAGCACAAGAGTACGATAGTTCAACGAGGCGTACCCGCTCCTGAATCACTTGGAGATAATCAGGAGTTTATAAATAGGGATCACTGGAATCTGTACAAGGGCGTGTATATCCGTGAGGCTATGGAGATTTTGGAGTGGGGGCTGGATAATAACATGATTCGTTCCCAAGACCCGCAAGAAACAGGGGATGTGGAGTTTCCTATTAGCTTGTACATGTACCAAAATACGGACATGCGAAATATCGCATTACCGGAAAAGGTAGAAGAGCCAGTTGAGGGGATGTGTCTTGCGAAGTTGAAAATGCAGCAGCTCATTGCAACGATGGTTCCCGCTGGCGCTGCTATAAACTGGGATGCGCTGCAAGAAGTTGGTTTAGGACTCGCTTCTGATGGTGAAACCGCGATAGAGCCTCAAAAGCTGTACGAGCAAACCGGCAAGCTGTATTACCGTGGACGTGATGCAGAAGGCAATCCGCTGCCGCTGCCAATTACGGAATTACAAAACGCAGGGTTCATCGCTCAGATGAACGGATTAATAGCGAATTATCAATTTAATTATAGTGTTTTAAAGGATGATTTAGGGGAAGACCCGAATCTTATAACGCAGGCCATGCAGCCGCGTGTAACCAGTGACAATGTGCAGGCCAGCCAACAGGCAGCCGCATTTGCTACTGACTACATGTACAATGGCTACTCAAATATTATGACGCAAACGGCCAAGAAGGTCGCTTGCTTGCTGAATAACAGTGTTAGGTTTGGCGCTTCAGCATACAGACACTTGATGAACGAAGAGGACGTGAAGGATCGAAACTTTTCAACTTTATTCCGGTTCTTGCCTGATCAATTTGAGATACAAGAAATGGTCCTTCAGATGAACCAAGCGCTGGCTGCTAACCCCGCATTAATACAATATCTTGATCCATTTAAGTTAAAGAGGATTGCCAAGGAAGATGTGAAGTTGGCCGAGTTGTATCTGCGCAATGCGATGAAAAAAATGATTCGCTCTGAAGAAGTAAAAGCTCAACAGGCGGCAGAGCAAAACGCCCAGGTGCAAGCGATGGCTGCGCAGCAAAAAGCTGAAGGTGATATGCAACTGCTGCAAGTTCAGAACCAAATGAAGGCGCTTGAAATTAGTGAGCAATCTAAGGCTAAGAAAGAGGAGCTTGTGTTAGGTGGGTACTTCGACCTTTTGAAAGCAGGCGTTCAAATGCCCGCCGAAATGAAGGCGATAATTAATCAGCTTGTTCCTAATATCACAATGCCTTTGGTGCAAGGAAATCAACAGATGATACAAGGCATTATGAGCGAATCGCAGGAGGAAGAAGCTCCGCAGCCTCAAATGCAACCACAATAAAATATAAATCATGGCAGTATCGGTAACTAATCAGCGAGAATCGCAATCACTGGATGGCCAGTCGGCTATTGTTTTGTTAAACGCAGCCGATGCGGCGAAGTTGTCGCAGATTTCGGTCGGTCAAGCCTGCGTGCTTGATAGTAATGCAAAAGCAGGTGCAGTTTGCTCCGTTGACCAATACGGGCATACCTTTAAAATGAACCCTCGGCAACCAAATTTCAACCTGGCGTCAGACAGCACGCCCGGTTACTTGGCAGCAGGCGAGGTAATAACAATCGGATAAAAACATCAAACATGAAATCAAACATAAGAGATATAACAAATGGAGCGCGGGAAGACGGATCATGGGTGCTTGATGTTTCGCTTTGGAAAAACATAACTTTTCAGTTTGTAAATCCGACCGGAACGTTCGATTTCGAGGGAACAAATGACTCGAACGCTATCAGGGGCGTAGGCGATGGCAGTGCTGCGTCTGCAATAAATTTCACCGAAATTCAGGCGGTCAATTTGGCTACAGGCACCGCTGTGACCTCCGCTAGTGCGGCAGGATTGTTTAAAATCGAAGTGTTCTGCAAGTTCATCAGGATTAGCGGCGGCACTGCGGATAAAATAATAGTGTACACGAACGCTCCTTTTTAGGGGTATTTTTTTATATATTTGCTACAACGTTGTAGCTATTTAAAAATCAGTTATTTATGGAGGCCACAGTTGTAAACGAGCCTGTTGTTACACAAGAAAGCAACAACCCACAACCAGAATTTAATAAGGTGCTAGGCGATGCATTATGGAATGTTCCAGCGCAGCCAGTACAGCCGGTAGAGCCAGTGGCACCAGTGTCGACTACAGCGCCAATCTCTCCTGTAGAAAGTAAGCCGAGTGATACTCCCGCTGACCCTTCAGCGCCAAAAGAAGAAATATTTGATGAAGAAGAGTATGTGAAGAGGATGTTTGGGTATGGGCTGGAAGAAACTAGGGAAAAATGGAATAAATACAAAGAGTACGAGACAAATCCCCCAGCCCCAGTTCAGCAAGATATTCAGTGGGCCAATGATGACAGTAAGCGTGTTTTTGAGTTGATCAAAGAGGGCAAGACGGATGAAGTTTGGGCTTATCTGGATCAGCAAAGACAGATAAGCAGGCTGGAATCATTGAGTGTGTCTAACGCCAATGAGGCTGCTGAGATTATAAAAGCTAATCTCAGATTCAAGCATGCCGAGCTAAAGCCTGAGCATATTGATCGGCTTTTTGAGCGCCAGTACACGATGCCTAAGCAGCCGCAGCAAGGAGAAATGGATGATGCGGAGTACGCTGTTGAGCTTGAAGCATGGAAGAGAGATGTGCAGCAAAGAGAAGCTGACATGATCATCGACGCTACAATCGCAAAACCAGAACTTGCCAAATACAAAAGCAACATAGTTTTACCAGAAATAGCCCGTAACGAACCCGCTGCTCCCGTTGTTGACCAAAAGGTATTGGATCAACAGTCAAAGGAGTTCGTGGATGGTTACTTGGCAGCTGTCAGAAGCGATTATCAAAATTTCAAGGGATATTCTGTAACGGCAAAAGACGGAGATGTTGAATTGCCAATTAGCTACACCGTAACCCCTGATGAGCAAAACGCTTCCAGGCACTTGTTGGAGAATACTAATGTTTATTCATTTTTTGATTCTCGTTGGTTTGATGAAACAGGTAAGCCGAAGGTCACGCAAATACAAGAAGATTTGTATTTATTGTCTAATCGGGACAAGGTGTTTCAGAAGATCGCCAATGAAGCATCTTCGCAACGCTACTTGCATCATGTGAAGGTGCAGAATAACATTAAGTTGAATACTGTGACAGGCTCAACGCCTGTGTTGGGTAATGCCGATACAAGGACTGACAGCCAAAAACTAGGTGAGGCTATGTGGAGTAAGCGATAATTATTAAATAACATTTTTAAAGTAAAATATTATGGCAGCAATAGATACCGGCAGAATATTACAGCCGGGAACCATATCGGTAGCAGAGGGTACAACCAGGGCTATCGTTTCTAACTTGCAGTTA
>Ga0190269_10001770_pt1 | contig 10189 bp, 11 predicted proteins | sample Popmic249IS_FD_133749 | JGI IMG/M metagenome (GOLD analysis project Ga0190269, IMG submission 133749) | Populus adjacent soil microbial communities from riparian zone of Blue River, Arizona, USA - 249 IS | ecosystem: Environmental > Terrestrial > Soil > Riparian zone | place: USA: Arizona... | reverse complement strand
TCCTGACGTGTGGGCGATTCGGGCGCAGCTGTGAGCAGCATCGATCCGCGCTCGCTGTACGCATCGCCGAACGCGCTTGCCGCGCACTACTCCCGTTTTCGCGTGAGCGAGCGGCTGCTGCTCACCGGGCACTCTCATCAAGCGTGGCCCGACTGCGCGGAGCGGGGACACCTGCAAGCCTTTGCGGATGCCGCGGAGCTGGTCGACGGCAAGTGGGAGCAGGTGCAGCTGCGAGCTGCACGAGTGCGCAAGGGCTTTGCGCGACTCCTGGACGTCGATCCCGGTACCATCTCGCTCGGGACGAGCACGCACGAGCTGGTCGCGAAGTGGCTGTCCGCGTTGCCGCTGCGCGAGCGACCCAAGCTCGTGAGCACACGCAGCGAGTTCCACAGCGCGCGGCGCCTGCTGCAACGCTTGCAAGAAGAGAGCATCGAGGTGTGCTGGGTGGATGCGGCGCCGAGCGACAGCATCGGTGAGCGGCTGGCGGACCAAGTGGACGACAAAGTTGCGGGTGTGATCACCTCCACTGTGTTCTACGACTCGGGCGAGCTCGCAGGCGGGCTCGACGCGTTGAGTCGTCGCTGTGAGCTGCACGGTGTGCCGCTGCTGCTCGACGCGTACCACCAGCTCAACGTTGTGCCGCTGTCATTGCCAGAGGCGGGCTTGGATCACGTCTACGTGACAGGTGGCGGGTACAAGTACTGTCAGCTCGGCGAGGGTAACTGTTTTCTGCGCGCGCCCGCCCATTGCGCGCTGCGGCCGGCGATCACGGGCTGGTTGGCCGAGTTCGACACGCTCGCAGGACCCGCGGCCACCAGCGTCAGCTACGGTGCGCTGCACACGCGCTTTGCGGGCGCGACCTACGATCCTGTCAGTCACTACCGCGCTGCTGAGGTGTTCGACTTTTTCGCGCGTCAAAGTCTCGACGTGACGCTGCTGCGAGAGGTCAGTCAGCATCAGATCGCGCTGCTACGCGATCGGTTCGACGCGCTCGACTTGGCGCCCGAGCTGATCGCGCGGCGCGACCGTCCGCTCGCACGACTCGCCGGCTTTCTCGCGCTCGATACGCCCCGGGCCAGCGATCTGCAGCGTGCGCTCGCCCAGCGTGACGTGCACTGTGACGCGCGTGGCAGCGTGCTTCGGATCGGCCCAGCGCCGTACCTGAGCGACGCGCAGCTTATGGCCGCAGTCGACGCGCTCGGCGAAGCCGTTCGCCAGCTATAGTCGTTCGCACCCTGGCACACGACGGTGGCACGTGCCGGCACCGCAAGCCGCAGCGGCGGGCAGCCTGCCGGCGAGCGCCACGGTGCTGGGGATCGGCCTGGCACAAGCTTTGCCATACACGCGGGCATGAAGACTCTCGTGCTCATCCAAATGGTCCTCTTGGTGCTCGCATGTGCTGTCGACGAGCTCGGTCCCCAAGCCGCTGTCAGCGGCGGCGCTGTAGTGACAGCCGCCGTCGCTCGCTAGTTGGATCCTGTTGGCAAGCGCCAACAGGCACGCAGACTGCGCGGACGGGCGACGGGGATCGCAGGTGGCTAGAAAGCGCTGGCCTTTTCCGCGACTCGACGCTTTGATTGCCGCATGAACGCCCCCTTTCGCACTGCACTCGATGCCCCTGCAGGTGACCTGGTTTGGCTCGATGAAGCGCTGATCGAGCAGGCAATCGCCCACTCGCGTCAGAGCCCCCGCGGTCGCATGATCGCGCCGTTTCACAAGACCGAAGACGATCCCTTGCATCGCATGCTGAACGCGGTCCAGCCGCACACGTACATCCGGCCGCATCGTCACTCCGATCCGCCAAAGGCTGAAGCTTGGGTCGTATTGCGCGGTGCGGTCGCGTTCTTTCGCTTCGCAGACGACGGCGCGATCGTCGAGTGCGCGCGCATTGGCGCGAACGATCCAGTGCGTGGCGTGGATCTGATGCCGGGCGCCTACCACGGGCTGATCGCGCTCGAGCCGGACACTGTGCTGTACGAGGTCAAGACCGGTCCGTACGCAGCCATCAGCGACAAGGCATTTGCGCCGTTTGCGCCCGCGGAGGGCACGCCGGACGCCGAGCGTTATCGACTCACGCTGCTCGACGCGTTCGAGGCACGGCAGCGCCCGCGACTCTCTCAGATCAGCTGGCGGCCGCCGACGCTGCAGAGCGCGCGGCTTGTGCTGCGCGGCTACGAGCCGAGCGACGCCGAAGCGATCTTCGCGTATACATCGGACGTCGAGACGACGCTTCACATGGCGTGGGACCGACACGGCTCCATGCGCGACACGTGGACCTATCTGAATGGTTGGGTGGCAAATGGCTATGCGCGTCGCCAGCTCTACTATGCGATCTGCCTGCGCGAGCAGCCAGAGCGCGTGATCGGTGGTGTGGGCGCGAGCGCGCACGGAGAGCGCAGCTACCAGCTCGGCTATGTGCTCGGACGTGAGCACTGGGGCCGCGGCATTGTGCCCGAAGCCGCGACGCGCTTGCTCGACCAGCTGTTTCGCGAGACCGATGCGCTGCGCGTGTTCGCGCCGGTCTACGCGGACAACCACAAGAGCCGGCGCGTCGCGGCGAAGCTCGGCATGCAGCTCGATGGCGTGCTGCGCTCTGCTGTTGAGCGGCACGGGCAGCGCAAGGACGAAGCTGTCTATTCGCTGCTACGCGACGAATGGCGCGCACGGAGCGACGTATGAAGCCGCTCACGTTGCTCTTGATCAGCGGCAGCCTGCGTGCAGGCTCCAGCAACGCCGCGGCGCTGCATACTGCGAGCGCGCTGGCGCCGGCGGGTGTCACGGTGCAGTTCTTCGAGCGCATGGGTGATCTGCCGCACTTCAATCCTGACCTCGAGCAAGCGAGCTTGCCCGAGCCTGTCGCTGATCTCCGGCAGCAGCTGGCAGCAGCAGATGCCGTGCTCGTGTCGACGCCAGAGTACGCGGGCGCGCTGCCAGGCAGCTTCAAGAACCTGCTCGACTGGAGCGTCGGGGAGGGCTTGTACCGGAAGCCGATCGGCTACTTGAATGTTTCGCCACATGAAGGTGGTGCAGAGCGCACCTACCAGATGTTGCGCGTGGTCCTCGGTTATGTGCATGCAGATCTCGTCGAAGCGGCGTGTGTGCGCGCGCCCGTGCGCCGTGATGCGGTCGACGCCGAGCAGCAGGTGACTGATCCCGCGGTGCGAGAGACCATCCGCCGGGCGGTCGGAGCGCTCGTCGAGCATGCCGCGTCAGCTCGGGCGGTGCATGACCAGCGCCGCAAAGCCGAGCACGCAGATGACGATGCCGAGCACGATGCCGAGAAACGCTAGCGCGCCCACGTAGAAGGGCGGCAGGATGTACATGCGCTGCACGTGCGACAGGCTGCCGTGGTGCTCGAACGAGCGCCAGTACCAGCCCTTTACCGCGCGTCGATTCGCATGCAGCGCCCATGCGAGCAGTAGGAAATAGATAAGCTCGAGCGGTACACCGACTGCGGCCGAGGAGAGCATCACGTCCAAACCGACGAGCAGCAGCTCATCGCCTGCGACCGCGCTTACGATCGCGTACGCACAGGCCAACAGCAACAATCCCAGTACCCACAGCGCTTCCTGCATGACCTGCTAGTGATCCATCAGCTCCAGCGCAGCGTGCGCGCCTTCGCTTTCGTTCTTCAGCTGACTGCTCTGGAATGCTTCGATCTCCCCGCGGTAGTCGGTCGCTTTGAGCAGCGCGAGCGCCATCATGGCCATGCCGCGGTCGTAGCCTTCGAGCGTCTCCGAGTGCGCGCGCAAGCCACGGCTTCGCAGCAGCATGACGAGCGGCTCGACGTACTTCAGATCGCCAGCGATCGCGAGCGCAAGCGCGGCCGTCCCGCGCGCCATCACATCCTCGTTCGTCAAGTACGTAGCGATGCGCGCTTTGTACTCTTCGATGCCTCCAGCACCTCTCACTGACACGTCGAAGTTGAAGCTGCCGCTGTCTTTCATGTCGACAAAGAGCGAATGCAGCAGCTCCTCGATCCCTTTTTCACCGGTTTGCACAGCCGCGAAGCATGTGTGTCCGAGCATCGCTTGATGTCTCGGATCCTCGAAACGCTGCTTCACGCGCTGATATTCCTCTTTCGGCGTCTCGGGCTGCTTGGCATGCGCTTCCTGCTCCCCACCTTCAGTGCTCTGCGCATTGCTCGCGGCTGGCGGATGCTGCGAGCCGCCGCAGCCCACACACAAAAAGAAGATGGAGAGGACCGCTGCCCGATTGCGATGCGCGTTGTTCATAGCTCACTCAGGGTACCCCGCTGAACCGGGGTAACCAAGCTAGGAGCCAGCAATCGGAGCGCGGCGAGGCGGCTGATCCGGCTGAAAGGGCTGTTCTGGCTGCTCGAGCAGGCTTCAGCGCCCGCCGCGGCGCCGCGGCGCCGAAGCGAGGCGAGCGCAGCAGACCCACGCGCGCCGCTTCCGCAGCCATCAGCTGCAGCGCTGCCGCTGTACCAAGGCTTTGGGCAAACCGGGCGGGCCGCCAACTGTGATTGAATGTGCGCAGTTGCGTGTCATAGTCAGGCCATGTTGCGCGCACCGTTGATTGGAGTAGTGGGCCTGGTGTTTTGGGCTGCGGCGAGCGCATGTACCCCACAGACAGAGCCGACAGCGTCGCGCCCGAACGTGACGCCTGCCGCCAACGGCGGCAACGGTGCGAGCGCCTCGGCCGGGACCGGCGGCGCACCGCCGCTGAGTCCTGCGACCGGCGGAGCGGGCGCGGGCGGCAAGCCTGGGTTGGTCGTCACGCCCGTGCCGACGGCGGGGTCGCCTGCAGCTTGAAGCGGCGGAAGGGGCGGTGACGACGCCGACTGCGGCACGATCAGGCAACAGGCCGAAGCCACGCCGGGCGCAGTAGACATCGTGTGGGTGATCGATGGCTCGGGCAGCATGGGCGACGAGCAAGCCGCGGTGCAGAAGAACATCGCCAGCTTCGCTGACGCCATCGGCGGCGCTGGTCTGGATCACCACGTCGTCATGGTCGCAGAGGACAACGTCGCTGCGGGCACGTCGCTCGCTGCCGATGCAGCGCACTATCAGCACGTGTCCACGGACGTCGGCTCGCACGACGCGCTGTCCAAGTTGCTCGAGAGCTATCCACAGTACTCGAGCTTCTTGCGGCCCGCAGCGGCGCTCCACTTCGTGTTCGTGACGGATGACGAGAGCCGGATGACGGCAGAGGACTTCCGCATGCAGATGGAAGCGCTGGCGGGCAAGACGTTCACTGCACACGCGATCGTCTCGGAGAATGTCGGCGGCCTCGCGTGTGTGGGCGCGTGCGGCATTCCGCTCTTGTGCGGCGCGGCCGCGCCGGGCCTGCAATACCTGGCGCTGTCCGATGCGACCAGAGGCCAGAAGGCTTCGATCTGCGTGAGCGACTGGAGCACCGTGTTCGAGCCGCTCAAGACCGCGGTGATCACCTCTGCGCCGCTGCCGTGTGACTATGCGCTGCCGGCGCCGCCATCGGGCGCGTCGCTCGATCCCGGCCGGGTAAACGTGGGCGTGCAGCTCGACGGCACGGGGTCGAAGACCTTGCCGCGCGCTTCGGACTCGAACGCGTGCGAGAGCGCTGAAGCATGGTTTTACGATGATCCGAAAGCCCCGACGCTTATTCGCATGTGTCCTGCGGCTTGCACCAGCATCAGCGCGGGTGGCGCGATCGAGATCACTTTGGGCTGTGAGACCATCTCGTTGAATTGAAGAAAGATAACGCCGCGGCCACATCATCCGAGTCCGGCGTACATCGTTTGTGTCCCAACATTCGCACGCGGCGGTTGTCGTAGGGCGTGCGTGTGCTTCGCTGGTAAGGTTCACAAACAACGCGTGCAGCGCAGTCTAGGGGCTACCCTGATTGATGCGCACGGCTGTGCGTGGCAAGCCTGGCTCGAGTTGCTGCGCGCCATCGCGAAGCTGATGGCGGCAAGCGGCGAACCATCGAGATGGAGGGCGTCATGCGTCGGTCAACGATCCACGTGCTGCTGTTTCATTGCTTGGTCATTCTTGCGTCGAGCTGCGTCAACGAGCTGCCACCTGAGCCGGTGGTGAGCTCGGGGGAAGCCCTGTCTGTGACGATCGATCCCAGGCGTTCGCTCGCCGTCACGGATCAAGCGATCCTTGCGCGCTTCTCGCTGAAGCGTGTGCTCGATCAGCTCGTCGCGCAGAGCAACGTCAGTGGTCTGACCTCGCGCAAGCTATTTCAACAGTGGTGGGATACGCAGAACCCGAAGCCCGGGCTCGGCTTGGGACCGCACTGCGACGATCAAACCGACGCAAATGGACCTGTCTTGAACGGTTTTCCTTACACCTGCAGAGCTGCGCCGTCCGAAGGCGCTCAGGCCAACTGCGATCCGTTCGCAGCGAACAGTCCTTGTGCATACATCCCGATCGGCCTGTTCAATCGCTTCGATCTGATGCCAGAGAATGGTGAGTATTGTGGCGAGTATCGGATCGTCTATGCCAAAGCGAGCGGCGTCAGCACGAGTGACGATCGCAACCTGTTGATCTTCGAAGCCGCGCTGCCGAATCCCTTGCCGCTGCTCGGCATCGAGGGCTGTCGTCCGGCGCTCGAGTTGTGGGCCGGGCTCAGCTCGGAGAGCGATCCAGCGGTGCGCGCATCGCGGCTCGAAGGCTTTTACTTCTCGGGCTTGTTGGTCGCTGTCCCGCCGTTTCCTCCCGTGATCAAGATCGAGCACTTCGGCGCGAGCGCGAGCGGGCGAGGGCAGATCCGCACCAACCAGTTCGTCGTGCCTCCTGCGCCCGCGACGCGGATCTGGTCGCTGCGCGAGTTCAAGTTGCAGCGCAGCTGTGGGCTTTTGGGCTGCACTGCGCTGCGGGTGGTGCCCGCGACCTCGAAAGGCAACCCCTACGGGCCGCTGTTCAGCGCGAGCGCGGCGCACCCGCGCAAGGCTGCGTTCCAAGAATTTTTGCCCGCGCAGGTGAGCACGCTCGTCGGCGCGACGATCCCGGAGATCGGCGTAGCGATCCCAGACACCTACAACTCCGGGCAGAGCGAAGCCAACGGGACGACTGAGGGCAATTTCGCGGCGCAGCTCGGCGTCGAGGCGAGCCCGCTGCGAGGCGCGATCCAAGCGTCGCTGACAGCTGCAGGCTCGAGCCTGACGGTCGACCAAGTAGTGGCGCGCGCGCAGGCCCAGACATGTGCTGGTTGTCACCGCATCAGCAACAACGCCGACCTCGGTGCGGGGTTGATCTGGCCCGCTTCGCTCGGCTTTACGCATGTGACGGAGCGTGAGACCGAAGTGGCCGATGGTCAGACACGTTATGTCATCTCCGATGCGCTGACAGATGTGTTTCTGCCGCACCGCCAGCAGCTGTTCGAGCAATACCTCGATCGCACGTTGGTTGTGCGGCTGCTCACGCCGCTCCGGCCCATCGGTGGCCTGCTCGTGCACTGAGGCTCAGCGCACCGCCCACCACAGATCGTCGGCGCTGCACAGCACTGCCTGGACAGCGCCGAACTTGATCCGATCCCCGACTTGCAAAGGCACAGAGCCTTGAACCTGCTTGCCGTTTACGAATGTGCCGTTGCGACTCTTGGTGTCGCGCAAGAGGAGCTCGGGGCCGACGGTGAGCTGCGCGTGTGAGGCCGAGACGCTCGGATGCTGCAACACGATCTTGTGATTCGTGTCGCGACCGATGGTGAGCGGCGCTTTGTCCTCGGAACGATTGCTCAGCCGAACGACATAGCAGCGGGCGTTCAGCCACTCCGGCACAGGAAACCCGCGGCGTGGTTCGCTCGATTTGGTCGCGACACCAGTCTTCGGCGCGGAGAGGTCTTCGCTGCGCAGGATGCGCAGCTGCTCGGTGCTGCCGACTGAGATCTGTAAGGTGGACTTGATCGCGCGACTGAAGCGCCGGCGATTGGCTTCTTCATCGGCCCCCGCGAGCCCGAGCCCGAGATCGTTGCTGAAGTCGTCGAGACGTACGATCAAGAAGGGCGCTGCGCCGATGCCTTTGCGCACGAGCTCCAAGGGATCGCGCGCGACAGCTTCGAGCAGGTCAAGTGGTTGCCAAGAGGGACGAGTGGGAACGGCCACTTCTGTATTGTAGCGGCTCGCACGCAGGGTTTGCATGGTCGCTCGTGCCTGCCGAGAGCTGCGCCTGAGTGCGTGAAGCTGGCAGCGGCACCCACCCCGCGGTGCGCTCGTCAGAAGGCCAAATCCGTCGCGCCACCGTCGATGCGCAGGTGCGCGCCGTTCAAGTAGCTCGCGCGCTCGCTGGCGACGAACGTGACGAGGTCAGCGACCTCTTCGCGCCGCGCCAAGCGCCCGGTGGGATTGGGCATGAGCAGCTCGACGCCGCGTGCTTCGATCTCGCTCCACTCGTCGCCCCAGCCGCGCCGCTGCGCCAGCGCGCGGAAGCTCGCCTCTACTTCGGGCGTGTGGATGAGCCCGGGGCTGATCGTGTTGACCGTAATGTTCGTGCCGGCGACGTCTTTGACCAGGCTGGCAGTCAGGTTTGCCATCGCCGCCTTGGCTGCATAGTAGTGCGGCATGCGCTTGTTCGGCCGGAGCGCGCCAATCGTCGCGAGCTGGATCACGCGCCCCCAGCGCCGCTCACGCATCCCGGGCACGAACCGGTCGATCATGCGCACAGCGGACAGCACGTTCTGCTCATAAACCTCGACCCACTGCGCTGGTGTGGCTGTGTGCCAATCACCGCTCGCGGGCGCGCCGTAGTTGTTGACCAAGATGTCGATGCCCGCCGCTAATGGCTGCAGCTCTCGCTGCACGCGGTCCGCGCCCTCATCCGTGCGAATGTCGCCGCTCAGCGCGTGTGCAGCGAAGCCCGAGCTGCGCAACCCGTCGGCGATCGCGTGCTGCGCGTCCGCTTCGCCCAGGCCATGGACGAACACTGTCGCGCCCTCGCGCGCGAAGTGCTCCACGATCACCGCGCCAGTCCCTCGACTCGATCCAGTCACCAAAACCCGCTTGCCACGAATGCCCAGCTCCATGGCGCGCATAATCAGCCGCAAAGCGCGCCAATGGAAGCGTTTTGGTTGCGCTCGCAGTGGCGGTCGTTGCAGTGAGTCCTGTCGGCAGTGCGGAGCTGCGCATCATCGGCGGTGGCTCCGGATTCATCGCGCTCCGCCCATTGCGGTGGCGATACCAGCACGTTAGTAGATCGACGTCCTGCGAGGAGGCTATCCGATGATCAAAGTCAGCGTGATGTACCCATACAAGGCGAACGCTCGATTCGACCACGATTACTATCAACGCAAGCACATGCCGCTCGTGCAAGCGCGCATGGGCGACAAGCTCGAGAAGTACACCATCGACAAGGGCTTGGGGGGCGGTGCGCCAGGCTCAGATCCGGCGTACCTCGTGATCTGTCATCTTTACTGTCAGTCAACCGATGCATTTCAAGCCGGCTTCGGTCCGCACGCGCAAGAGATCATGGCGGACATTCCGAAGTACACCGACATCGCGCCAGTTCTTCAGGTGAGCGAAGTGGTCGTCGGCTGAATGCAGCGCGCAGCGGGCGCCGCAACGCGCCCGCTGCCCTTTGCTATTCCATCCTACCTCACTGCATGAGATCGATCGCGTGTAAGCATCCAAGGCAAAGCCAGTGTACTGGTGGCGTGCTCGAGGTGACGAAACACAGCGCGGTGAGCATGAGCGCGCACTCTCGAGACCTTGCGAGCTTCGCGCAGCGCTGCAGGAGGATCAGCGTGCTGCGCGCAAGACGGTCGTCTTGTTGGACTTGCGGCGTTCATCGGCGCTGACCACGAGTCGCGTTAGCTGACCCGCACTTCGGATGAAAGAAGTCGCGCCACTGTTCGAGCGCGATCAGCGGCGCGGTGTTCATCGTCCGGTCTGCCCTGGCGCGCGGCGTGCGCTCCGCGCTCTTTGCTCGCACGCATCGAGCACGACGCGGCCTAGAAGCGGGATTACCGCAGCAGGGCGGTGGCGTCGTCGCCGACGTAGCACGCGCAAGGGTCGGCTTCCGTTCCTGACTCGGTGTAGAGCGCCATGCAAGCGAGGTCCGTGTCGCGTCGTGGACCGCCGAGGGCATTGTCTTCGCCGAGCGTGTACAGCAGCAAGCCGCGCACTGTAGCCCGGCAGCGGTAGGGATGGGACCACGGGTCCTTCGCCGCGCGCGTAGGGAAACGCAGCTTTTCCGGGCAGGCGCGTTCGGCTCGCAAGTCCGCGCACAGCTGCGCAACATCGGTGAGC
>Ga0190269_10001769_pt1 | contig 10191 bp, 11 predicted proteins | sample Popmic249IS_FD_133749 | JGI IMG/M metagenome (GOLD analysis project Ga0190269, IMG submission 133749) | Populus adjacent soil microbial communities from riparian zone of Blue River, Arizona, USA - 249 IS | ecosystem: Environmental > Terrestrial > Soil > Riparian zone | place: USA: Arizona... | reverse complement strand
GACTTCGTGCATCGCACGTTGGGCGAAGAAGGTTTGTCGCGGTCCGTGGTGGTCGTCGCGACGAGCGCAGACCCACCGCTCGTGCGCGCGCGCGGCGCTGCCTACGCGACCGCCGTCGCCGAGTACTTCCGCAGCCGTGGGCTGCGGGTGCTGCTCGTCATGGACAGCTTGACGCGCTACGCGATGGCGCTGCGCGAGGTGGGGCTGGCGATCGGCGAGCCGCCCGCGACCAAAGGCTACACACCCACCGTGTTTGCTGCGCTACCGCGGCTCTTGGAGCGCGCGGGCACGAGCGCCGGACCGGGCTCGATCACCGGTGTGTACACAGTGCTCGTCGAAGGTGACGACCTCGCGGACCCGATCGCCGATGCTGTGCGCGCGATCCTCGACGGGCACATCGTGCTCTCGCGCAACCTCGCAGAACGCGGCCATTTCCCGGCGGTGGATCTGCCGCGCAGCGTGTCGCGTGTCATGAACGACGTGGTTCCGCCCGAGCGCATCCAGATCGCGCAGCGTGCACGCGAGCTGATCGCCACACATCGCGAAGTGGAGGACTTGCTCGCCATCGGTGCGTACAAGCAAGGCAGTGTGCCGCGCCTCGACGACGCGCTCGCGCGCATGCCGTCGTTGGAACAGTTCCTGCGTCAACGCTCCAGTGACGCTACGTCGCGTGAGGATCTCGACCGGTACCTACAACAGATCTGGGCTGCTTAGTGATCTCGAGCATCCGGTGAATCATGACCCCGAAGACCCTCAAGCGGACACTCGTGATCAAAGAGCGGCTGCGCAAGTGGCGTCAAGCCGAGCTCCTGGACGCAGAGAACCGCGTCAACGAAGCGCAGCAGAGCGTGGACGAGGCGGCAGAGCGGCAGCGCTTCACGGCCGAGCTGCTCACCCGCGGCGGCGAGGTCAGCGCACACGAGCTGGCGCTGGCCGCCGATCAGCTCGTGATCGCGCAGCGCGCGCTGCAAAGCGCACAGAACAAGCTCGGCGAGCGCATCGAAGAGCGCGATGCCCGCAAGGCGGAAGCAGGCGAAGCCACGCGTGAGGTGAAAGCCATCGAGGTGCTGCACACGCGCCTCGTAAACGAGCTGCGGCGCGCGGCGGACCGGCGCGAGCAGAGCGAGCTCGATGAAGCAGCCACTCGCAAAGGAAGATCATCGGTATGAAGCCAGTCGACCCGAGCGCGGCCGTACCTGTAGTCACACCCAAAGCTGAAGTCACCGATGAGCTGAGAGCGGCGCTCGAGCAGCGCCTCTGGCAGCTGCTGTACGCGTTGCCAGCCGTGCGCTTAGAGGGGAATCCCGACGAGGTAGCGCAGCTGTCGGCGGCGGAGGCGCTCGGCAGCAGCTCACAGGGCGAGATGCGCGCGCGTGACGACCGCGACCGCGATGCGAGCGGTGCGCTTACCTCGGCCGCGCATCTGCTCGCGATGACGATCCCCCAGCTCGGCATCACGCGCTACGCGGAGGCGAGCCCGCGCCCGCCAGCGCCTACAGAGATCGGAACTGTGCAGCTCGGACATGTAGATGCTGACGGCGGCACTGCTTCCGTGAATGTGCTGCACCCACTGCTCGGCGACATCGCGCTCGATGTCGAGCTCGTGCAAGGCGCAGTGAAGGTGTTCGCGACTGTCGCCACGGAGCATGGCGCACGGATTTTGCTAGAAGGTCAGGCACTGCTAGCGGAGCGCCTGCGCAGACAAGGTGTGACGTTAGATGTTTTGGAAGTGCTCGTCAGGCGCAAGCGCAAGAACAAAGAGTCTCAGCCTCCTAAGAGACGCCAGCGCAAACAGGAACGTTGAACATGGCCCTACCCGTTATTGGCAGCACCGAAAAACAGCCTCCTAGCGCACCCGTTCCCGCGAATCCCAACGGCGATGTGAGCGGGCAGGACACGTTCATGAAGCTGCTCGTCGCAGAGCTCAAGCATCAAGATCCAATGGATCCGGTGAAGAACCGGGACCTGGTCGCGCAGCTCGCGACGCTCACGAGCGTGCAAAAGCTCACCGGGATCGATGAGAAGCTGAAAGGGTTGCAAGCGGGCACACTCGAAGGGGCTTCGCTACAGAGCGCGAATTTGATCGGCAAAACTGTGACGGCGAGGACCAATAGTCTGACGGTCAACAGCCTCGGTGTGGGCGCAGGTGGCTACGGTCTGCCCAATGCAGCTGCCAGCGTCAAGGTCGCGATCGTCGACAGCGCCGGCCAAACAGTTAGAACACTCGACTTGGGCGACCAAGCGGCAGGTACCAAGTCATTCCAGTGGGATGGCCAGGATGTAAACGGCCGGCGTGTACCCAACGGCAAATATCGCTTTCAAGTGACGGCGACTGACAGCTCCGGCGCTTCGGTTGCACCGACGACCGAAGTGTCAGGTCTAGTGTCTGAGGTCCGTTACACGAATGGAGCACCCGAAGTTGTGGTCGGGAACGTGCATGTCGGGCTCTCCGATGTGACATCCGTCGCGCAATGAGGCATCAACGTAAGGTCGAGATATGAGCATTCTTCGTTCTCTGACGATCGGCGTCTCGGGCATGCGCGCGAACAGCGAGGCCCTCACCGTGACTGGCGATAACATCGCCAACGTCAACACGGTCGGCTTCAAGCGTAATCGTGCTGTGTTTCGCGATATGGTCACGGCGCAGAACGGAACCGTGAATCTGTCGATGGCCGGATCACGCCTCGCGCATGTCGAACAGATCTGGTCACAGGGTGCGATCGTCACCACGGACTCTCCGACTGACCTCGCGATCTCCGGTGATGGCTTGTTCGTGCTGGCCGGAACGATGCAAGGGCTCGAGGGCCGCTTCTACACGCGTGCTGGGCAGTTTCACTTCGATGACACGGGCACCTTGGTGAGCTTGGAAGGGCTGCGCTTACAGGGCTACACAGCGAATGGCAACGGCGAGATGGGCTCAGAGATAGGTGACATCGTCATCGAAGAGAAGACGGTCGCCGGTGTGCCCACGACCGAGATCGAGCTCGGAGCGAACTTGAACGCCGAGGACACCGTTCCCGCAGCGTGGGATGCAACGAACCCATCTGACACCAGCAACTTCGCTCACAACGTCACAGTGTATGACTCACTCGGTGCCTCACATGAGCTGACTGTTTACTACCGGAAGACCGGCCCAGGCGCTTGGGAGTGGCACGCGCTGACTGATGGTGGTGAGCTAGCAGGTGGCACCGCGGGCACTGCGACCGAGGTCGCGTCGGGCACGCTCGCGTTCAACACCAACGGCGCGCTCGACCAGGAGACCAACGCTCCCGTGTCGATCAACTGGCTGGATGCGACGCCCGGTCAGGTGATCAACTTCAACTTCGGCACGAGCATCACAGGTGAAGGTGGAACCGGGCTCGACGGCACCACACAGTTTGCGAACGACTCGGCGCATGTGAAGCTGCAGCAGAACGGCTACGGCGCGGGCACCGTCGCGGCGATCGAGATCCAGCGGGATGGCATGATCACCGGTGTGTTCAGCAATGGCCAGCAGCGCACGCTCGGTCAGGTGGTCACCGCAGGCTTCGCCGACTACACAGGCCTGCGCTCACTCAGCAACAACGTGTTTGTCGAGACGCCGGAGTCCGGGCAAGCACTGGTCGGCGGCGCCGATGCGGGTGGTCGTGGTGAGATCGTGTCGGCGAGCCTCGAACAGTCGAACGTCGATCTGGGCACGGAGTTCGTCAACCTCATCGCCTATCAGCGCGCCTTCCAGGCGAGCTCGCGCGTGATCACCACGTCGGACGAGATGTACAACGAGCTGATCAACATCAAGCGCTGAGCGTAGTACACGCCCGCCGCTTCGGGTCAGGCCGGCCGCCTCGTTTGCGAGGTCGCCGGCCTTTCTTGCTTCGATGGGGTCGCGCGCAGCCGACCGTCGATTTGTTGTCAGGGGCGTCGGCGTTCAGTCGCAGCTCACAGCGGCGGGCGAGCAATTCCTCAATCCACATCGTGCAGAAGCGCCGGAAAACCGCGGACTTTCACTGGCACGCTCCATGCTCAAGCCCAGCGGCATGAGTGACGCGGCTGCAGACAAGAAGGACGACAAGGCGGCACCTGCCGCTGGCGGCGGCAACAAGAAGATCTTGATTATCGTCGTAGCGGTAAACGTGCTTTTGGCAGGCGGCCTCGGCTTCGTCGTTCTGAGCGGCAAGGACAAGGGCGCCGAGCAGGCCAAGGCAGGCCATGCCAAGAAGGCCGACGGCGAGCATGAAGACGGTGAAGAAGAAGGGGGCGAAGGTGGGGAAGAAGAGGAAGAAGAAGGCGAAGGTCACGCCAAGAGCAAGTTCGGCCCACTGTTAGAGGTTGGCAGCTTCGTCGCCAACCTGCAGTCGCTACCGGGTCAGCCGCCTCGCTACGTGAAAGTCAGCGTCTCCGTGGAGGCGCTGAACGAAGAGGCCAAAGTGCGCGTAGAAGGTGCGCTCATTCCGATCAAGACCGAGGCGCTGATGCTGCTCAGCAACGCCAAGGCCGAGGACGTCGTTGGGCAGGAGCGCATGCTGGCGCTCTCGGATGCGCTGGCCAAGCGCGTCAACAAGTTGATCGGAAAGAAGTCGATCAAGCGCGTGTATTTCTCGGAGTTGGTCGTTCAATGAGCGTCGATGGCATCGAGCCACTACTTTCATTAGAGGAGACCAATGCGCTGCTCGACGCCATGCGGTCGGGCTCGGACGACAACGGTAAGGTCGAGCCGCTCGACCTTACCTCGGTCGAACGTCCGCTACGCGAAGCGCTCACGACCGCAGACAACTGCGCGCGCTCGGTGGCCGAGGCGCTCGACAAGCTGATGTTGCGCACGACCGGCTGCTCGAGCTCGACCGAGGAGCTGCCAGCCGAGATCGTGCCGTACAAGGTGGTCCGCAGCGCGATACCGCAGGGCGCTGCGGTCGTGCCGTTTCGCAGCAACGACGGCAGCCTCGGTGTGATGACGATCGGCGGACAACTGGTGACGTTCATCTTGGATCGCAAGATGGGCGCGCCGCTCGGACGCGATCTCCCGGCAGAGCCACGCGTGCAGCTGAGCGGCCTGGATCGGCGCCTGCTCGAGCCGTTTGCGGCGTCTGTGGTGGAGCTGTTCGCGAAGCACTGGTGCGACGACGCCAAAGCCTTTCCCGCGGGGCGAGTGCTCGCGCAGCCGGCGGATCTGCCGATTTTGCCGCAATTCGAGCCGCTCCTGCAGCTCGTGTTCCGCGTCACGCCGAACGGCGTGCCGGGCGATCAGATCGTGCTCGCGCTCGCGTCGGGGATCGTCAGCCGCGCCAAGCCACAAGTCAGCTCGGTGGTGGTGAGGTACGAGCCCACCGAAGAGGATCGGCAGCTCATGGAAGCCGCCGTCCGCGGCACCGATGTCGAGGTCGTGGCTGTGCTGGGACAGCAGAGCGCGACCGTACGCGAGGTGCTCGCGCTACGAGTCGGCGATGTGGTGCGCCTGGAAAACACACCCGATGAGCCGATCAACGTCAAGGTGGGCGAACGCACGGTGTTTCGCGCCACCCCCATGATCCAACGCGGCAACTTGGCCGTCCAGATCGCGCATCTCGTCTGAGGACTAAGGAGGTACCCGCATGCCAATCAATCTCGAAAACGACCTGCTCGGTAGTGTTGCAGCCGGTGAGCAGAACACAGGCTCGGCCGTAGAACGCATCCTGGACTTGCCACTCACGATTCACGTCGAGCTGGGTCACCGTCGCATGCGCGTCGATGACCTCTTGCAAGTTGCCGTCGGCAGCGTGCTCGAGCTCGAGACTGCAGCGGGCGCGCCGCTCGGGATCTACGCCAACCACACGCTGATAGCGCAGGGCGAAGCGGTCGTCGTCGGCGAGCACTACGGCGTGCGCGTGACTGAAATTCTGACGCCAAGCGAACGCGTCAAGAGGCTCGGAGAGCGGAGGTAGTCGTGAGAAAGACGTTGCTAGGATTGGCAGCTTGCTTCTTCTTGCCGGCGATCGCGCACGCGGATCGCATCCGCGTCACGAGCTACGACATGGACGATGGCGGCGGCACGGTGCGCTTGGAGTCCGATGCGCCGCTCGGTGAGCCTTGGCTGCGCGTCGAGGGTCGCACGGTGAAGATCTGGTTTCCGCACGTGCAGGAGGTCGCGCGCTTCGATCACGAACGTGGTGGGAGCGAGCCGATCCGCGCGCTGGCGCTGCGCGGCGGTGCGAGCGAGACGGCGCTCTTGCGGGTGGAGCTGGGCGCGAACCATGCGATCACGCGCGATGACATCGTGATCGCACGCGATGGCTTGCAGGCCGCGGTGAAGCTGCGCGTGCCGACGGCGCAGCCTGTGAATACGACGCCTGCGGCTGCGACTGCTCCGGCTGCTGTCGCGGCTGCACCCGCGGTCGCAGCGGCGCCGGCTCCGGTGGCCGCAGCGGCACCAGCGGCTGCACCCGCTCCGCAGCCAAAAGCGGCAGAACCAGCCGCGGCTTCGACGATGGCGGGCATCGGCGCAGCCGCTGATAGCGGCAGCGCGTCCGAGGAGGAAGAAGAGCTTGGCACGCAAGACGAGTCCGAGCATGCAAATCCGATCTGGCTCCTCGCCGCGGCGAGCGTGCTCCTGACGTTCGTGTACTTTGGCTTGCAGCATCTGCAGCGCGCGCGGGCGACCCATTCGCCGCAGATCGAGATCGTCGGCTCGCGCCGGCTCGGCCACAAGCAATCGCTCTTGATCGTGCGCGCGCTCGGCTCGGACCACTTGCTCTTGTGTACGAACGGCCGCGCCGAACGGGTGGCATCGACGCCGACGGGCACGACCTTGCCGGCCAATGCTCTGAGCGAGCCGGCTCCTCCCAACAAGCCCGCCTCGCAAGCAGGGGGCATCGGCCTGATGTCGCGGCTGTCCAGCCAGCATCGTTTGCGCAAGCTGCTTGACAGTGTCGGCGGCGATGGGGCGCAGCCGGCAGAGGCAGACCCCAGCGACGTAGACAGCGAGTTCGACGCCGAGCTGCGCACTGCGACGCAGAAGCGCGGAGGCGCCCTCCTCCACTCGCTGCCGGCGCCAGCTGCACGCCAGTCTGAGTCCGTCGCGGGCATCACCCGCCTCCGTCAGCGGCGCTGATTCATGCCCACCATTCCGCAGCTCACGCTCAACATCGCAGAGGCTCACGGCCCCGAACAGGTCGTGCCTGCGCTGAAGATCCTGCTGCTGCTGACCGTCCTGACGATCGCTCCGGCGATCTTGATCTCGATGACTGCGTTCACGCGCATCGTGATCGTGCTGTCTTTCGTGCGCCAAGCGCTCGGCGCACAGAACGTTCCGCCCACGCAGGTGATGATGGCGCTGTCGTTTCTGCTCACGTGCGTAGTGATGGCGCCCGTCGCGAAGCGCGTGGATGAGCGCGCGTTCGAGCCGTACCAGCAAAAGCAGATGAACGAGGAGCAGGCGTTTGCCGCGACGGCCAGCGTGATGCGGGACTTCCTGGTCCCTCAGACGCGCGAGGCCGACTTGCGCCTATTCTACGACCTCAGTCACTCACCGCTGCCGAAGACGCGCCAGGACGTCGCGCTGCACCTGCTCGTGCCTGCGTTCATGATCTCGGAGCTTCGAACCTCGTTCGAGATGGGGTTTCTCGTGTTCTTGCCGTTCGTGTTGATCGATCTCGTGGTGGCATCGATCCTGACCGCGATGGGCATGGTGATGTTGCCACCCACCATGCTCGCATTGCCGCTCAAGCTGCTCCTGTTCGTCGTGGTCGACGGCTGGAGCTTACTGACTCGCTCGCTGGTAGGGAGCTTCGGATGACAACTGCCGCTTCGGTGGACTGGTTTCGCTCACTCTTGTGGACGGCTGTGCTGACCTCAGGACCCGCGGTGGTCGCGACCGTGGTGATCGGCCTGGTGCTGGCGATCTTGCAGGCTGCCACGCAGATCAACGATCAGAGCGTCGCGTTCGCGCCGAAAGCGCTCGGCATCGTGATCGCGCTGGCCGCCGGCGGTCCGTTCATGCTCACCGAGATGATCGAATTCACGCATCGCGTGTTCGCGGCGATGGCGCGCTTGTGAACCCGATCCCGCAGCACCTGACCTGGTCGATGAGCTCGATCGAGCTCGCGGTGCAGGAGCTCGCGCCGGTCATGCCTATGTTCGTCCTCGGTTCGATTCGGATCGCGCTTACGTTCGCAGGCATGCCTGCACCTTTCAGCGGCGTGGCACCGATGCAGCTACGAACGGCGCTGTCGTTGATCGTCGCGTTGATCGTGCTCATCCCGCAGCTGCCCACGCTCACGCCTGTCCCGCTCGAGCTGACTGTGCTCGCCAAGGCGGCGATGTTCGAGATGTTCATCGGCATGGTGCTCGGGATGACGGTGCGAGTGACCATGGCCGCGGCGGAGATCGCCGGAACGATCCTCGGACAAGCGATGGGCTTGGGGTTCGCTGGTACGATCGACCCGACCTATGGTGAGCAGCTCGTACCGACCGCATTTCTGTTGGAAGCGATCGCCGCCTTGGTGTTCTTCAGCCTCGGATGTCACCACGTGCTTCTGTCAGGCATCGCAGCGAGCTTCCAAGCTGCGCCGATCGGCGCACCGCTCAATGCAGCCTGGCGCGGCAGCGCGCTGTGGATCGGCGCGGACTTGCTGGCGCGCGGCGTACAGATCGCATCGCCAGTGCTCGCGAGCTTGTACATCGTGCAGGTGTGGACCGCGTTCGTGTCGCGCACTGCGCCACGCGTGCACCTCTTCGCGTTCGCCTTTTCGATCTCGGTGGGCGCGGGTCTGTTGCTGCTGTGGGCTTCAGCGCCAGCCGTCTGCATGGCCGTGATCCGCTACGTGCAGCACCTACCCGACACGCTCTCAGCGCTCGGCACTCGCTAGGGGCTCGACGCGCTGCAAGAGCTCCAGCCAGGCGATCACGCCCGCGCCGAGCGTCGCAGTGCGGATGCGTTCGTCGTTGCCGTGGATGCCTGCGTAGGCGTCCGGTGCGAGGCGCAGCGGCATGAAGCCGTAGCAGCTGATGCCTTGTGCGCGAAACGCGTTGCAATCGGTGAAGCCGCCGATCACGTTCGGGAGCACGCCTGCGCCTGGGTCGCGCGCGGTGGCTTGGGCTTCGATCGCGCGAAACAGCGCGGTGTCGGGCGCGCTGCTGTGCGCGGTCCAGGACAAGAGCGCCTGCACCTCGATGGCTGGATCCGCGATCAGCTTCACGACCTCTGCTTGGACCTGACTCGCGTCTTGGCCAGGCAAGAGTCGCATGTCGAGCACCGCGCTCGCTTCACCCGGGATCACGTTCTCTTTGTCGCTGCCATGCAGCATGCTGATCGCGAGCGTGTTGCGTACGAGCGCTGCGTGGTGCGCGTCGCGCAGGAACGCTTCGCGGAAGTCGGGCCGCGTGAGCGCGCTGCGGAGATCACGTGCGCCTTCGCGCAGCGGCGGCGCGAGGCTCGGGGCTTTGCGCGCATACAGCGCCTGGACTTCGGGCAGCACCTCGATCGGGAAGTCGTGATCAGCGAGTCGCGCGAGCGCACGCACGAGCCGCGCGGTGGCTGTGTTGGCGCTCGGCGCAGAGCCGTGACCTGCCGGTCCGCGCGCGGTCAGCCGCAGCCAGAGCGGCGCCTTTTGCGCGACTTCGATCTGGTAGAGCACGTGCTTGTCGGGCAGCTCCATGATCCCGCCGCCCTCGTTCATCACGTACTTTACGTCGCGCATCAGCTCTTTGTGCCTGGCGAGCAGGTCGCGCGCGCCGACGCCGCCACCCGCTTCTTCGTCGGCGAGCGCCAGGAACATGACGTCGTATGGCAGCGCGATGCCCAAGCGCTTGGCCATGAGCAAGGTAAGCAGGCTAACGATGCCGCCAGCCTTGTCATCGAGCGCGCCGCGTCCCCAAAGCATGCCGTCGCGCAGGGTGGCGGCGAACGGCGGGACACTCCAAGCGCTCGCGACCGCGGGTACGACGTCCATGTGGTGGGCGAGCGCGATCACCGGCTTGCCCGTGTCGGGCCAGCGCGCGAGCAGGTTGCCGCGGTCCGGGGCGGACTCCACGACGGTCACCGGGATGCCTTCGCGCTCGAGCAGCTCGCGCAGGAACCTGGCGGCGGCAAGCTCGTTGCCAGGGGGATTCGTGGTGTCGATCTGGACGTACTGCCGGAGAAGGCACACCGCTTCTTGCTCGAGCTGCGCCGCGTCGAGCCTTTGGGCTGCCGGGCAGGCACGGCTGGTGCCGCTTGGAGCTGCGAGTCTGTCGGGTGCT
>Ga0190269_10001768_pt1 | contig 10191 bp, 6 predicted proteins | sample Popmic249IS_FD_133749 | JGI IMG/M metagenome (GOLD analysis project Ga0190269, IMG submission 133749) | Populus adjacent soil microbial communities from riparian zone of Blue River, Arizona, USA - 249 IS | ecosystem: Environmental > Terrestrial > Soil > Riparian zone | place: USA: Arizona... | reverse complement strand
CTCCGTGATCGGCCTTCGGTCCGGAGCCCAGGCGTGCGCATCCAAGATGATATCCGTCGCAGCCTTGGGCAGCACCAGATCTGCGTCGTGCAGCAGACTCGACGTGGCGGGCGGGCCACGAAATACCGGAGCTCGGCTGACAGGAATCTGCTCGGCAGCGCGAGTGAGTTGACCGGACTCGGTAAACTCCAAAGTTGCGCGCACCGCAACAATCCAGTGAAGTCGCCCATGCCTGTCCTGGGCGAACCCGCCGGCCGCCGAGAACGGCGTGTAGTTGTGTACGACCCACATCGGAGTTGGGGTATCGGCCACCCCTGCGGCGAGTTGCGTGTGTCGTCGAAAGTGCCGTCCAAGACTCGACGCCCCGCGGACTTCGGATCGCGGAGTGCGCGCCGACGTTCTCGGATACAAAGGCCAGGCGGCGGGCCGGTCTGTGCTCCGCGGGCAACCACCGGGGGCAATCGCGCAAACCGAGCCACGAGGCACGGACGGACTGCGCCCGCAGCCATTGGCTGCGCATGCACGGCTGGGGAGCGTGCGGCTCAAGTTGCGCTGGAGCGCAGCGTCTGACTGCAGGGCTCTGCAGTCAGACGCTGTTGCGCTCACGCGCGGCTCAGGCGCCGCCCATCAACGCTTTCGTCTCCACGAACTCATCGAAGCCGAGGCGGCCCCACTCGCGGCCGTTGCCTGACTGTTTGTAGCCGCCGAACGGGGCTTGCAGGTCCACCTGCGCGCCGTTCAGATGCACCATGCCGGTGCGCAGGCGCGAGGCCACGCGCTTGGCGCGCTCCGGATCCGCCGAGGACACGGCGCCCGACAAGCCGTACGGCGTGTCGTTGGCAATGCGGATCGCGTCCTCTTCGTCCTTGTACGGGATGATGACCAGCACCGGCCCGAAGATCTCTTCGCGCGCGATGGTCATGTTGTTGTTGACGTTCGCGAACACCGTGGGCCGCGCGTAGAAGCCCTTGCTCAGGCCCTCCGGACGGCCCGGGCCGCCCGCGACGACCTTCGCGCCTTCGGCGATGCCCTGCTCGATCAAGCCCTGCACCTTCTTGAACTGCGCGGCGCTGGACAGCGGGCCGATGTTGGTGCTCGGGTCCGCAGGGTCGCCGGCCTTCACCGACTGCGCGACGCTCGCGGCGATCTGCACCGCCTGCTCGTACTGGCTCTCGTGCACCAGCATGCGCGAGGGCGCGTTACAGGACTGCCCGGTGTTGTTCATCATCTGCAGCACGCCGCCCGTGACTGCGCGCTTCAGGTCCGCGTCATCGAGGATGATGTTCGCCGACTTACCGCCCAGCTCTTGCGATACGCGCTTGACGCTCTCAGCTGCGGCCTTCGCCACCAGCACACCGGCCCGCGTCGAGCCCGTGAAGGACACCATGTCGATCGCCGGGTGTGCGGAGATCGCAGCGCCCACGCCCGGGCCGTCGCCCTGCACCAGATTGAACACGCCCGCGGGCACGCCAGCCTCGGCGAGGATCTCGGCGATGATCTGCGCGCTGATGGGCGCGATCTCGCTCGGCTTCAGCACGACCGTGCAGCCGACGGCGAGCGCCGGCGCGAGCTTGCACGCGATCTGGTTCGCGGGCCAGTTCCACGGGGTGATCAAGCCACACACGCCAGCAGGCTCGCGACGCAGCAACGTCGTGCCGACCTTCTCCTCGAACTTGTACTCGCGCACCAGCGCGAGCGCGGTCGCGAAGTGACCGAGCCCCACGCCCGCCTGCACCTGAATCGCGAAGTTCAGCGGCGCGCCCATCTCGTCCGAGATCGCCTTGCCGAGCTCCGGCAAGCGCTTCTGGTACGCCCCTACGATGCGCTCGAGCAGCGCGGCGCGCTCCGCCACACTGGTCTGAGAGAAGCTCTCGAACGCGCGGCGCGCAGCCTTCGCCGCGACGTCCACGTCTTCTGCCGTGCCCAGCGCCACCTGGCCGATCACGTCTTCGGTCGCCGGGTTGACGATGTCGAGCGAGCGGCCGGTCGCCGCGATCCACTTCCCGTCGATGAAATGTTTCTTGCAGTCGTACATGCTTCTCTCCCCGTCAGAGGAATGGAGTGACCCTTCATGGCGGCTACCACGTCGCCGCGGCCGGATCCAGCACTGCGCGCAGCCTTTGCACACACCCCCAGCTCAGGGTCTACCCCGGCCTGTTCAATACTGACCTTCCGGCGGCGCCTGGAAGGTGCGCGCCTCCGAGCGCGCGCCATCGAAGTACGTGAGCTCGACGCGGACGGTGCGGGTCGATCGCGGCACCTCGATGTGCACCCGGGTGTGCGTGCCGATGGCCCCGGGCATGGCGGCGCCCGGCACGCAGCGCTCGATCTCGAACGGGGTGGTGGGCGGCGCTCCGTCGAGCCCGTAACGGATCTCGCGAAGGGCACAGCGGTTGGTCACGAGCATGGTGAAATAGATGAGCGTCTTGTCGCCCCAGGCACGGAACGCCACCCAGCCGCTCGGGAACTGCTCCAGGTTGCGCCGCATGCTTTGGGCGAGCTCGCGCTCCGGCTCGAAAGGATAAGCGTGCACTGGCGACGCTTGCCCATCCTCATCGGTAAACGAGAGCTGCAGGCTCGTCGCGCCCTGTCCGGGTGGCAGCATGAACCACGTCTGCGGACCACGTTGGCCGGGCTGCTGACTCGCTCCCGTATCGGTCCAAGCACCAAGGTCGCCGAGCCGGTAGCGCAGCGCGGTCGCGCCGACCGGCAGCGTGACATTCACGATGAAGCCGGCGTTGCTCGCGGCGAAGCTCACGGGCGGCTTGTCGCTGCGAGTGGCGGACGCCATGTCCACGCTGAGCTCGCGCCCGAGGAGCAGCAACGCGACGCTGACGATCAGCGCGCAAAGCGCCAGCGCCACAGGCGTGCGCCAGCGACGAGGTGACCGCACCTGCTGCGCCTGCACCGGCACCGGCGCCGCGACGTGCTCGAGCCCGGGCACCTGCGCACGGGTACGCCGAACCGGCAGCGCGTCGTCGGCAGGATCCTTGGGCGTCGCCATCCTCGAGCTCTTACATCACGCCCGACATGCCGGTCCAGGTAGCCGGAGGTGCCGACGTGCTGGTTACAGCGGATGCGGCAGTTCTGAGGGTCGCGAAACGCGCTCCGCTTCGCATCGTCAATCCGCGCGGCTCGTGGGAGCTCTTGCGGTCTCCTCGCTGACTGCTGGGCGTCTACGCGGACGGTTGCAGGGCGCGTGACACGGTGTCCAGAAGCTCTGGCGTGGTGAAGGGCTTGCGTAGCACAGTGTCTCCGAAGCTGCCGGGGACGGCGTCCGACGAATAGCCGGTCATGAGCAGACAGCGCACCGGGCTCGGACGTGTCCGCAGGCGCTCCGCGAGCTCGAGGCCGCCAAGCTGCGGCATCACGACGTCGCTCAGGACCAGGTCGACCTGCACCTGCTCGAGTAGCTCGAGCGCGGCCACGCCGTGCGGCGCCGTGAGCACGTGATAACCGGCGCGCTCCAGCTGCAGGCGGAGCAGGTCGCGTACGCGAGCCACGTCCTCGACGAGCAGGATGCGTCCGCAGCTCACGGCGGCAGGGACGCGCGGCCTCTCGCTGCTGACAGCTGCGGGGGCGGCGGGCTCCGCGCGCGGCCACGCGAGGTGAAACGTGGTCCCGCGGCCGGGCTGACTGTCGAGCTCGACGTGACCCCCCGCGCCGCGCACGATCGCGTCCACCGTCGACAGCCCCAGGCCCGTGCCCTGCCCCACCGGCTTCGTGGTGAAGAACGGCTCGAAGACGCGAGAGCGAAGCTCGTGGGGAATGCCGCAGCCGACATCGGTCACACTCAGCCGCACGAGCTCGCGGCTCACAGCGGCATCGTGCGCGGGCCCGACCGCGATGTGCAGCCGACCCCCGCTCGGCATGGCGTCGCGCGCGTTCACGACCAGGTTCATCAGCACCTGCTCGATCTGCAGCGGGTCGGCCACAATCCACTGCTCGGACTCGAGCTCCAGCTGCAGCTCGCTCGTCTCACCCAGGACCGAGCGGATCAGCGGCGCCGAGCGCTGCACGAGCGCCGCGAGATCCACGTGCTCCGGCCGGCCCTTGCGCTTGCGACTCAGGGTCAAGAGCTGCTGCGTGAGATGCGCGCAGCGCTGGTAAGCCTCCGCGATCGCCTCCACCGCCTTACGCCCGGGATGTCCGACTGTCAGTTGCTGACGCAGCACCTCGATGTAGCCGGCGATGATCATCAGGTAGTTGTTGAAGTCGTGCGCCACGCCTCCGGCCAAGGTGCCGATGGCCTCCATCTTCTGCGAGTGGCGCAGCTGATCCTCCAGCGCCTTGTGCTCCGTGATGTCCTGGATCACGCCGCGATAGCCGAGCAGCGCTCCGCTCGCGTCGTACTGCGCCGCCGAGTGGTACATCACGTGCCGCACCTGACCGCTCGCCAACAGCAAGCGCGACTCGAACGGCTCGAAGTCGCGCTCCCGCAGCGCGCGCGCCCGCAGCTCGGCGAGGCGCGGCCGCTCCTCCGGGTGGATGTGACGAATGAACAGCTCTTCGTCCGGGCGCACGGACCGAGGCAGCTCGAGCAAACGATACATACCGTCCGACCATTCGAAGCGGCCGGTCAAGGCGTCCCAGCGCCAGCTCGCGAGCCCGGCCATGTGTTGCGCCTCGTTCAGCTCGGCCACCGTGCGCGCCAGCAGACGCGCCGCGCGTCGCTGCTCGGTGATGTCCAGCACCGTGCCGATCACGTGCGTGCGGCCGGGCACGCTGTCGCGGAGCAACGTGCCTTCCATCAACACCTCGCGCACGGCGCCGTCGGGCTGCACGATGCGAAACTCGATCGACTCCATCTCACCCGCGCGCAGGCCGCGCTCGCCCGCGGCCCGCAGGCGCTCGATATCCCCGGGATGCACGCGCGCGTAGAACAGCGCGCTGCTTGGCTTCACCTGAGCGGGATCGTAGCCGAGGATGCGATACAGCTCGTCGGACCAGACCGCGCCGTCGCTCTCCACCTCCCAGGTCCACGTGCCCAGGTGCGCCACACGTTCGATTTCGAGCAGCAGCTCCTCGCGCGGGGCAGCGGTCGCCGCAGCTTCCAGCTGCGACGCGCGCAAGCCGCGACCGGGCAACAGCTCGGACTCGCAATCCCAGCCCAGCTCCGCGCGCAGCTGGCCGAGCTCGGCCTCCAGCGCCTGCATGCGAGCGCGTTTGCGCTCGACATCGTCGGTCTTGCCGTTCCCCACGGCCCGGATTGTCCGTGAGCGCAGGCCTCGCCGCAACAAGATCCTGGGCTGTCACCGCGCGAGACAATCGTGACCTCAATGAAACACGCCGCTCTGCACGAGCGCCGCATAGGCCTCGTCCGTGAGAGCCAGCACACGCTGACAAACCCAGCGATCATGCTGACCCAGGCCGGGCGCGGGCGTGGGCCGCGCGGCCGTGCGGCTCAGCCGATACGGTGTGGTCTGGTGCTCGAACTTACCGAGCAAGTCGCGTTCCAGGTCCACCCAGGCCTAGCGCGCGCGCAGGCCCTGATCTTGCAGCACATCCTGCACGTCCTGCACGACGCCAGCGGCTAGCCCCGCGGCCTGCAGACGCGGCATCAAGACGCTGTCCACTTCGCGGCATGGGTATGCGGCGAGCCGCTGATCGAGCTGTGCCCGCGCGTCGGGTCCGCTCGCAGGCTCGGGCAGCGGCAGGCCCGTGAGCTGTACGAGCCGCAGATGGTCGGACGCGCGGTCGAACAGGCTGATCGCGATCCAGCGGTCGTCGCCGCGCGTCGGGTACACGCCCCTGATGCCACAGCGCGGGATCGGAATTGCCGCGGCGTGCGGGCGCCGCCATGAGCTGCAACTTCGCTCGCACAGCGCGTCGAGCGCGGCGTTCGCAGCCGTGTACGCGAGCTGATGCCGCGCGCCGAAGAGCCCGAGCACAGAGGAGAACAGCACGAATGCACCGAGCGGCCGATCGGCCAGCAGCGCAGCGAGGTGCTGCGCGCCGGTCGTCGGCAACACGTTAGGCGCGGCAGCCGGGACATAAAAACTCTGTCATGGCTTCGACGTTCCTCACGCCTTCACGGTGCATCTCGGCTTCGGCTGGACCGATCAAGCCCGTTCCTCGAGCGCCCTGCAGTTGGCCGAGGCGCCGCTGCACGGCAGCGGCGTGCATTCGGTTGCCTGCGGCCCGCAGCACATCGAGCGCGCGTTGAAGCCATTGAATCGCCGCGTCTGTGTTGCCGACATCGAGCGCGAGCGCTGCGTGTACGACCTCGGTGCGACCCCGACCTCGAATCGCAGCGCGGTGTCCGCTCTGCACGCTCTGGCGTAGCGCGGCAGCCAGCGTCTTGCGGCGTGCGCTGTCGCCCGAGACCCGCGCCACGTGGAGCGCCGACGCTGCGCACATACGCCAGTAACCTCGATGCGAGCGCAACGCAGTGGCGCGCCTCGTCAAGAGCGATGCGTTGAACCTTCGCTGGTGTGCTTCGAGAATCGAGAGCCCGACCTCCGGAGTGCCCTTGTACAGGTGCAGCATGGCGTGGCCGATCATGAGCAGAAAGTCGGGCCAACCACCGTCGCCCCGCTGCTCCCAGACGCGCATCTGGTCGCGAAGCTCCTGGTGACAAGCCTCCACGTCGTCCGGTACGAGCCAGGCCACGATCCCGCTGAAACCTGTGAACATGGCAGCGGAATACAAGCGTCCGCGCCGCCGCGCCTCCTGGATGCGCACGGGCGCCGTACGCGCGATGTCTGCGAAATCACCACAGTCGAACGCGGCGAATTGATCGTGAAAGTTGGTGGCATCCAGCTCCCAGTGCACGCCGCTGCAATCGGCAAACGCCGTGCGCGCTTTGTCGAACATCTGCCGCGCGTCTCGCGCTCCACTAAACAAGGCGTGTGCGCCCAGCATCATGTGGGCAAACCCGATCAGCTCGAGATCGCCGCTGGTGAGGGCCAGCTCGTTCATTTGTCTCAACAGCTCGTGCGCTCGGCCACCGCGCGGGTCGGCTTGGCTCAGCAGATACCCGGCAAAGCCGAGAGCACGGATGCGGTCAGGCACGCCGCCGATCTCGAAGGCCATCGACAGGTAGTCGACTGCGACACAGCTACATTGCAGCGGGTAATACCCCAACAAGCCCAGCACGGCGGTGCGAGCCGCTCGCATACGCAATTCGTTGCGACCTGATACATGCGTCGCCGCTGGCCTCCTGGCATCGTAGTGGGTCGTGCGCAGCTGCAGCTGTTTCCACGCGAACCTGGCCAACGTGGCATGCGGACTCCTGGGCAGTGCGATGTCGAGCTCTCTGCAGACCGATCGCAATAGCTCGGTTCCGCGCGCGGCGTAGCCCGTCGCGAGCCACTGCTCTGCCGCGCGACGGCGTAGATCGGTCGCTGCGTCGCCGCGCTCGCTGCCGGCTGCACGCAGGAATGTCTCTGCCGCTGTCGCACCATCGCCAGCGTTCGCCTGCGCTGTGCCGAGCGCGATCGTCAGCGATCGCAGGCTGGGCGCGTCGTGCTCTCCCAGCTGCATGCACTTGGCGTAGAGACGAACGCCGCGATCGAACGCCATCGCTTGGTCGGCTTCACGCGCCGCCTTCAAAGCGTGATCGGCGGCGTCGGCGCGCTGGCCGGCCTGCTCTAGACAACGACTCAGGAGCTGATGGTCGAGCTCGGGCTCTGCGGACAGCACCGCGCTGAGTCGCGAGAACAGCGTGCGCGCGCGAAATTCGTCCGCGCGCGCAGCGATCTCTTCGCGGATGCGGTCGTGAAAGCACTCGATGTGAATGCGTCCGGCGCGCTCGTTGTTGGCTCCGGTGCGAATCAGTCGCCCGCTGCGCAGATGATCGACGTCGAGCAGCGTCGCACCCGAGGCTTTCAGCGCCACGTCGAGCTGCAGCGGCTCTCCCACCATGGCCACGAGCTGCACGAGATCGCGGGCCTCCGTGGAGAGCAGCTCCAGGTGTGAGGCGAGCACGGCTGCGAGTGACACGGCGCTCGCGAGCGAGCCCCCGCGCAGCGCGAAGCGCGCGATCTCGCGGATCAGGAAGGGATTGCCCGAGCCCTCCCGCGCGATCGCGCGGAAGAGGCTGGCGTCCGGACCGACACTTACCAGCTGGAACAGCTGCGCTGCGAGCTCGGCACTGGTCGCCTCGGACAGCCTCGGTAGCGGCAGCTCGTGAACCTGCCAGCTCGGGTTGACACGTGCGGTCTCCAGCACCGGCTGCACTGCGGACGCGATGTGCGGTGCGTCGTCGCGATACGCCAGCACGAGCAGGATGGGCGGAGCGCTCCGCTCGACCAACATCTGCTGCAAGGCATGCAGCGAGTCCGCGCACGCCCACTGTAAGTCATCGATGAACACGACGACGGGCTGCCGATCGCGCAAGCGCGCGAGCCACTCGAGCAAGGCGTTGAAAGCCCGCCGCTGAAGCTCCTGGCGGTCGACGATGCGTTTGGCCGGCATCCGTGCGATCAGCTCGATCCGGCCCAGGCTCGGAAACAGATGTGTGAGCGCAAAGACTTCCCGCGGCAAGACCGAGCCGGCTTCGGCCGGTGCCATGCGGCGCAGCTGCCTGCCGAGCGCATCGACGAGCGGATCGAGCGCCTTGAAAGGCACGGTCTCGTGTTCGTAGCAGCGCGAGCGCAGCACGGCGACACTCAGTTCGCCCTGCAGGTCGTCGAGGAATTCTTGACACAGCGCAGTCTTGCCGATCCCGCTCGAGCCGCGGACCGCGATCAGGGTCGCGCGCTCGGCGCTCTCTCGAAACGCAGCACGCAGCGCTGTGAGCTCCGCGCTGCGGCCGACGACCCTGTGGACAGTCAGATCCTGCTGTGAGCCCGGCTCGCGCTCGGCAGCCATGCCGGACAGAACGGCTGTCATGACATCATGCATGGAAGGCCGCACATCGGGTTCGTGCGACAACAGCGACATGCACAGCTCTTTGAGATCGGCCGGAAGCTCGGCCTCGAGCGCGACTGGCCAGCTCGGCGCGCCATGCTGCTTCGCCACGAACATTTGCACGGCGGTGCCTGAGTACGGCACTTGTCCGGTCAGTGCTTCGTACAACATGACGCCCACGGAGTAGGCATCGCTGCTCTCTCGCGCCGGCGCACCGAACGCGTGTTCTGGCGCCATGTACGCAGGCGTTCCGCCGACATCTCCAGTTACGGTCTGTCCCACGCGCGTGTGCGCGTCGACCGCCAGGCCGAAATCGAGCACGACCAGTCGACCCTCCCGCGTCACCAGTACATTGCTCGGCTTGAGGTCACGGTGCAGTGTGGCTTGCGCATGCAGCGCAGCCAGCGCCGCTATGAGCTGCGCAAGCGCGCCGCGCAGCCGAGCCTCGTCGAGCACGCCGCCTGGACGAGTCCATGCGTCGAAGGGCTCGCCATCTACGCACTCCATCGTCAGGTACCAGCTGCCCTCCAGGTTCAGGAGCTCGTACAGCCGCGCAAGGTTGGGGTGCCGGATGTCGCTCAGCGCGCGAAACTCGTTCTTCAGGTGATAGATCCCGCTGCCATCTACGTGGGAGAGCATCTTCAACGCCACGCGCTCGCAGCGCGCGGTGTCGACGGCCTCGAACACGACGCCGTTCGCGCCCCGGCCGAGCAAGCGAACCACTTGCAAGCGACCGCCGGCGAGCGCGCTTCCAGGCCACGGCATCGGAGTCGATCGGACGGCGGGCGCAGTTGGTGCATGACCCGGATCTGCACCCGAGCTGTCCCGCTCGATGATGTCGGAGGTTGGGTCAGCTGCCCTGTCTGCCTCGGGAGCCGCTTCGGGCACGCGTTTCACGATGCCGGAGTCTACACCGGTCGCCGAGCGCTGACTCCGCTCGACGGCGGCCACCCCCAGCGCTGTCTGAATGTAGGCTTACACACACCGCCCGAGTCGATCACGCGGGGCGCGGCGCCGCGTCGTCTCTCGATTCACCCCGCCGTCGTGTGCTCGCCGGAACATGCGGCGCACGTGGCACTCACCGCGCAGGCGAGTCCCTATCCGCGCGTTCTGCATCGTGGCCTCGCCGCCCAGCAGCTTGCGGCGGCGGCACGCCTGGCGGAGCGCGCACGTGCTCCCCTACGGATCCAGCCGCGCTCTGCAGCGGCAGCTAATCGATCACGCGCACGTAGCCGCTGTCATCCAGGCGCACGAGACCTTCTTTCAGCAAGCGACCGACGGCGCGTTTGAAGGCCTTCTTGCTCAAGCCGAGCTCGGCGCGAATGCGATCCGGATGCG
>Ga0190269_10001767_pt1 | contig 10191 bp, 7 predicted proteins | sample Popmic249IS_FD_133749 | JGI IMG/M metagenome (GOLD analysis project Ga0190269, IMG submission 133749) | Populus adjacent soil microbial communities from riparian zone of Blue River, Arizona, USA - 249 IS | ecosystem: Environmental > Terrestrial > Soil > Riparian zone | place: USA: Arizona... | reverse complement strand
TTTGACCTCTCCGTCATTCGATTGACTTGGAGGTATATCATGAACACCCAAAAGCAAAAGACGGCAATCTTAGCGACCCCGACAACAGCTAATTGCGCGAAAGTAATGAGCTTCCGTTTAGCTGCGGCAAGGAAAGAGATTTGACTAAGTGAAGTAGAGAGTTTCGAGAATGAGGTGGAGATTTTCGAGCCTAGCTGGGCGAATAGAGTTCTCGTCTTATCAGAATATTTCCTTAAGGCTCTGCGGGCGTATGGCGTCAGGATATTAGATATTATGCCGAGCGCAACAGGCGGCCCGGCCCACGTCAAAAACTCCCACAACATAATGCGCCCTCAATTCATCTCTGAGAATGAAGTAAAGATATGCCTGACATGAAGGGGTGTCAATAGCCACCCGAAACGTTTTCGTCGCGAGGCGGGCGGGTAATGTATGCGGGAGAGGGGCGGGTGTCAACGGCTTGTTAATTCATGGGCGGTGCGTTGTCACTAGAAATGTTTTGGGTGGGGGTGGCGGGCTGAGGGCTTACGCGGACGCTGCGGGGTGTCGGGTGCAGAACACCAGCCCCTTCTGCGCGCCGAAGTTGCAGACGGTCAGGTCGCTCGAACTGTAAACGGTGCGCGCGTCGGCCGTCAGGTCGAGCGTGGTCTTGCCGTCGATGAGCGTGACCGTCCAACTCAACTGCTGCGAGGCGACGGGGAACAGCACGCTCGTCGTCAGGGCGAAGGAGGCCGGCCTCAGGACGCTGCCGGCGGCCGCCTTCTTCAAGTCGTAGCTGCCCCTGTCGAGCGGGTCGGTTTCGGTCCGCACCTCCACGCCGTCGGGGATGCGGTCGCCGTCGGTGTCGGGCAGCAGCGGCGCGGTGCGATGCCTGTTGACCTCGTCGCCGTCGGAGAGCCCGTCGCCGTCGCCGTCGGGGTCGCGGAGGTCGGTGCCGAGCGAAAACTCGCGGAGGTTGGTGAGGCCGTCGCGGTCGAAGTCCTCCTGCGCGTCGATGGGGTGGTGGGGGTCGAGCCGGAGGCGGATTTCAGCCTCGTCGGGAATCCGGTCGCCGTCGGAGTCGGCGCTGGAGAGGACGACGTTGGCCGCGATGATGGCGGTCGCGCCGTCGTTGGTCGCCTGTATGACGACGGCGCCGCTGGCGACCGCCGTCACGAGGCCGTCGTCGCCGACGGTGGCGATGGCCGGGTTGCTGGTCGTGTAGTTCGTGCCGGCGCGCGCGGCCGTCACGTCTCTGGTCGCGCCGTCCGGGTAGGTCGCCCTGACCAGAAGTTGGGCCGCCTGCCCGGCGGCGTCGAAGGAGAGCGGCGCGGGCGTCGCGCTGAGCGAGGTCGGGACCGGCGTGGCGGAGCCCATGACGATGGGCGGGAGGTTGACGGCGCCGCCCGCCGGGACGTTGAAGAAGTCGGACTCGCCCGACGTGGTGACGCCGTTCTGCACACACGTCGCGCGGGCCTTGACCTGCCCGAAGTTGGCCGGGACGTTCGGCAGCACCCACGAGCCGTCCGGGTTGACGCGCACCGTGCGGTTGAGCACGCTGACCGTGCAATTCTCGTTCAGTTGGGCCTGCTGCCGGGCGTGAGCGACGGCGGCCGCGCAGAGCAGCGCCGAGCCCAGCGCAACCACCCGCAGCATGTGCGATGCTATGCGTCCCTTCATCAACGCCTCCGGGTTCTCGTCTGTTCGAGCGGGCGACTTGAGGTCGGTTTTAATCCCGCGTCCAGCGGGAACTGGCATCATTTTCAAGGCGGGACGGGGGCGGGAGTGGGCGGCGGGGGCGGGGGGTCGGGCGTCGGCCGGGGCGCATTCGGGTCGAACGGCAGGAAGGTGGTTGAGTCGCAGACGCCCTGGTAGCAGGTCGTCACCAGCGTGTCGGTCGCCGTCACGACGATGCTATGGGTGGCGAATGTGACCCACTCGCCGGTGGAGACGTCACACCACTGTATCTTCTGCGGCGTGCTGACGGTGCAAGGTCTGAAGATGGGCGTGAAGATGCGGTCGCCGTAGCCGTTCCGTTGGAACACCCTTACCACAGTCTTCGGCTTGACGGTCTTGCACGTGTCGGTCGCGGCGTCCACCTCCACGATCTCTCGGAACCAGTCGCCTTTGAAGTCGCACGTCTCCGGCAAGACCTCAATGTCGTAGAAGGCGCCGAAGAGAGGCGGGTTGGAGACGGTGCCGACAATCCTTATCGCGCCTTCGCCCGTGGGCGGTTTCTTGGGGTGCCGACACTCGCCGCCGAGGCAAATGTCTCTGGTGCACGGGTTGCCGTCGTCTTTGCACGCCCGCCCGTCCCTCACGAGGTCCGTGACACACTTGTTGTTCAGACATTTCTGGCATTCGCGGCAGCAGGCGGCGGTGCCGGAGGGGGCCGGGTCGCCGCCGCAGTGCCAGCCGGCCTTGAGCACGCCGACGCCGGGATTGGAGCGAATGACGAGGCCGTCGTCGCTGACGGTGCCCGTGCCGATGGCGACGAAGGAGCCGATGTCGTGGTCGAAGGAATACATCTCCGTCACGGCGCGGGGCTTGAGGCCGTCAACGTTCGGGAGCGTAATCCGGGCGGGCGTGTTGAAGACGGCGCCCGCGGGCTGGATGGTGACGACGAAGCGCGGCTGCTGCCCGAAGCCGGGGACCATCGGCACCTTGTCGCCGTGGACGACCGTGACGCTGACGCAGCCCTCCTTCGAGCCGCCGGGGAAGGTCACCTGTCCGGGGCCGAACGACAGCGAGAAGCCGGGCGCCTCGGGGATGGTCAGCGTCCCGCCGCCCGAGGTCGCCGTCACGCAGAGCTTGTTCGCCTCGTTGAGCGGCAGGAGGTAGGCCGGCTGGCTCAAAGTGTTGTCCCGCCCCGCGACCGTGACGAGGTCGTATTCGAGAGTCGGGTACTTGCCGGGCCTCTCGGCGGTCGAGCCGTCAACGAACAGCTCGACGAAGCCGACCGGCGCCTGCGTTATCGTGAACTGCCCTTGGGCGTCGGTCCTGACGGCGGGCGCCGTCTGGATGCTGTTGAGGTTCGAGTTGAGCAGGTTGGTGAGCACGGCCCTCACCGTCACGCCGGGAATCGGCAGGTTACTGTTGTCGAGCACGACGCCCGAAATCGTCGTCTTCGAGGGGTCGCCCGGCGTGCGCGCCGAGGCGGTGAAGCTGGCCGCGAAGCCCGCGTTGGAAGGGAAGTTGGCCTCGACCAAGTTGTTGGCGTTGCCTTCCTGAAGGCCGAGGGTCAGGGTGGCGGCGGCGCGGCCGTCCGAGTCGGTGTTGACGGTGAGGCTCGTCCGGCCGTCGAAGCTGCCCCCGCCTTGCTTGACCGAGAAGGTGACGGGGACGCCGGCCAGCCGGTTGTTACCCGCGTCCACGACGACGGCGATGAAGGGCTTTGGGAGCGGCTGGCTGACCGCGCCTATCTGGTCGTTGCCGGTGTCAACGACGATCTTCCCGGCGGCCCCCTGCGTGCCGGTCGCCGTGAAGACGGCCGTCCCCTCGACGCCGACCACGTACGCCTCGACCGCGTTGCCGCCCGCCCCGGCGCGCATCCCCAGCGTCCAACTCGCCTCCGCGCGGCCCTGCGCGTCGGTCTTCGCCAAAGCCGACGCGGCGGGCTCTCCGCCCGCGCTCACCAGCCCGCTGTTGCCCGTGACCCTAAAAATGACGGGCTTGTCAGGGAAAGGGTTGCCCCCCGAATCCGTCACGGCGACGACCAGCGGCGAAGGGAGGGCGGCGCCGATCAAGCCGGTTTGATCGTTCCCGGAGACGGCGCGGATTCGTGATTGGGCGGGCGCCTGACGCGTCACGGTAACTCGGGCCGTCGCGGCGTTCCCCGTCCGGTCGCGCCCGACCGCCTGTATGACGTTGCTCCCGAGTTTGAGCGGGACGTTCGCCGCCATGAACATGCGGTTCGACACCTGCGCCGCGACCCCGTTGACAGTCACCTGCGCCTGCTGCTCGTTCACCGTGCCGACGACGATGTCGTTAACGATGCCGGCGACCGTCAACGTCTCTTCGCTCGTCACGAAGTCTTCGAGCGGCGTCGTGATGGTCACGCGCGGCGGGGTCGTGTCGAGGGTCACCTCCATGCTGGCCGTCCCCGTAGCCCCGGCGGCCGAGGCGGCCGAGGCGGTGACGATGTTCGGCCCCTCGGCCAGCGGGAGCGTCAGGCTAAAGCGCCCGTCGGCGACGGGCGCGGCGACCGAGTTGACGGTGACCGTCGCCGCCGGGTCGTCAACGGTGCCGGTGACGGTCGTGGGGCTGAGGTTGAGAAAACTGAGGTGCGCGGGCGCGGTAAACTTCACCACGGGCGCGGGCGCGTATAGCAGGCCGAGCCGGGACGCGCTCGTGTTGCCGGCCGCGTCGGTCGCCATCAGGGCGGCGGCATTCGCGCCGGGCGCGAGCCGCACGCCGCAGCTAAAACTGTTGCCGCTGACGACGGCCGGCGTCCCGTCGCAGGCCACGCCCGCGAGGCCGGAAAGGGCGTCAGCCGCCGTGCCGACTAAAGCTGCCGGCGAGGCGAAGACCTTCGCGCCCTCAGCCGGCGAGTTGACGGCGAGGGACGGCGGCGTCCTGTCGAAACGCACCTCGACGGACACCGCGGAGACGTTCCCCGCCTTGTCGCGCGCGGCCCCGAACACGACCTGTCCGGCCGTCTCCTCCGTGACGCTGACCGGCGCCGCGCAGAAGTCTATTCCGCTGGTCTTGTCCGAACAGTTGAAGACGACCGTGGGGCTTGAGTTATTCCACCCGGCCGCGTTCGGCGCGGGGCTCACGGCGGCCTCGATGGTCGGGGGCGCGTCGTCGGCGCCTATGAGTTGGAGCGTCAAGCTCTCGCCGGGCTTGCCCTGCAACTCCACCGTCAGGCGGTTCGTCGCGAGAAGCCGGACGGGCTTTGTGAGAAGCCGCGTGTTCGCGTCGAAGTCGCGCGGCCTGAAAACGTCAACGCCGTTGAGGGTGATGGTCGCGCTCGACACCCCGCTGCTTTCGACGCGCAGGGTGAACGCGGCCGTCGGGTCGAGCACGGTGAAGGTCTGCGTCAAGGGCGTCGGCTTGCCGCCCTCCCTGACGTACTTCTGCGGCCCGAAGGCCACGAAAGTGTTGGCCCTGCCGTCGGCCGCGAGGGCCGCGAGGAACAGCGCGGCCAGGGCGGCGCGTACCAGCCCCGGAGCGAACGCCCGGGCGACGCGCAGAAGGGTTCTTTGACGGGCGTGGTCGGCGTGAGTCATACCCTGGCCCTCTCAAATTCGGTTCGTGAAGGTGTTGGCCGCGTTAATAAAATGCGTGAAGCGGCGGCTCCTGGGCGTCCTTAGCTTCGTCGCTTGTTCGGGCAGTTCGGACCGGCGGCCGAGAGAATTAAATGGGAGGCCGGGCAGAAGAGAATGCTTGATGAGGTCAGGCCCCAGAGGACTAGCCTTATTGTTCCCCTGAGAGGCGACACCGTAAAGTTGAGCTAAACGGCCAAGGGCACCCGAATGACGCGGCGCACTCTATTCCAACTCCATCCACCTGTCAATCAATTTCACAACTAACCGCTTATCCCTTTCCTGACGATGCCGGCCACCTGAACACACGGGGTGGGCCTTATTTGTGGTTGGGGTCGAGTCGCCTTAAATGTTGAATCGCGTTCGTGTTACCCGGGTCCAACTCAAGCGAGCGCCTGTAATTTTTGATGGCGAGTTCGCGCTCGCCGTTAGCCTCGAACGCTTCGGCCACGCTGTCGTAAACGTTCGCGCTTTCGGGGTAAAGAAAAACATTCAGCTTGAAGATTTCGAGAGCCTCTTTCGCTTTTCCCCTTCCGTTCATCAGCCGGTACGCCCAATCATTCAGGTCGGTTTCGGACGGCTGAAAGTTCGGATTCTTCTTTCTCAGTTCGTCATACACTTCGACGGCGCGGGCATATCCGCGTTGACGCAGTTCCATCCGAAGCGCGGTGACCGGGTCGGACGCGGAAATCTCCGGGTCGTAAATTCCTGCCAGTTCGTCGATGAACTCTTCCGGGAAAGCCCCCGCCAGATTGGTTAACACCACGACCGCCAAATCATCATCGGGGTAGACGAAGAACGCGGCGCGGCCCCCACCGGTCGCAATCACCGCGCGGTGTTTGGGGCGCGCTTTTGTTACCCAGCCCAAAGCCCATTGGGTGGGCGAGCCGTTATTAAACGTGCCCGGTCTCCAGAGCGTATCGAGCGCCAGCTTGGTTTTGAGGAGCCTGCCCTGCTGCAAAGCGATAATCCAACGCGCCAAATCTTCCGCCGTGCTGTTCATTCCCGACGCCGTCCGGCGAAAAGGCGGGAACTCCGAGTAATTGTTGGTCAGTTTGTCCTCATCCAAAGTTTGCCCGTCGAGTCTTCTGACGTAACGATAAGTCTGCACCATGTTCGGAATAACATCACGCGAATCGCCAAAGCCGGTGTTGGTCATGCCGGCGACCTGAAACTGCCGCTCCCGGAACACCTGCGCGAAGGGTTTTCCGCTAAGTCCGTCAATGATCTTTCCTAACAAGGCATAGTTCGTCTGGTTGTAGCTGAACCGTTCTCCGGACGGGGAATCCATCGGCATGGATTTGATTTTTATCCAAACCGCTTCTTCATTGCGCGCGCTTCCAAAACCGTTAGTCACCGGGTCGAGGACTCGGAGGATGTTCGGCAAGCCCGAAACGTGCGTCAGTAATTGCCGTATCGTTACGGTTTGCCAGGCGTCGGGGAGTCCGCCGAGATAGCGCGACACGGGGGCGGAAAGATCAATCCTACCTTCTTCGACCAACTGCATAATCGCCACGCCGGTAAAGGCTTTGGTGCAGGAGTTAATGGCGAAGACGCTTTTGTCAGTCACCGGAACTGAGTTTTGAATGTCGCCGGTGCCGAAGGATTTAAGCAGAACGATTTTCCCCCGTTGCACGACCGCGACCTGAAGCCCGGGAATCCTGCGCTCCTGCATTTCACGCCGCAGCAATCTTTCCACGTCGCCGGCTCTGGATTGGGCCACCGCAAAAGTTTGAAAGCCGACGACAAAAAGCACTGATAAAAAAAAGCGTACCATTGCCATCTCCGTGGTGGTGAGTTTCAGTATGCCCGGCTTAAGTGAGTGTCGCGGAGGGGATGAATGTTTCAAGTATTTACTTCAGACGTTCCGTTGAACAGCAACACCCGGAGGAGACGCCTGACGCCCGGCATCACCCGCCCGCAGGCCCCTCCGTTGTTGATGAGAGCCGCCGTGTCGCGGGTCGGGTGCATGCCGTTGTCAGGCGCGCTTTAGTGTAAGTCAGTATTAATCGCTACCGCTTTCGACATCCCGCACCCAATCCTCGGTGAAGCGGTGCCGATAAATATCCAACTGCTGATCCTCAGGCAAGCCTTCCAACTGCTTGAAGAGTATGAACGCCTTGGTGGTGAAGTAGCCGCCCCATTCGGGGCCGAAGACGGCTTCACCCTTATGCCAGACGATGGCCGACGTGTCCCCGATGCCGCTCCACACGTCACGCTCCATGTAGAGCACCGGCGCGGCGAACGAAATCTTGATGGCCATCCGGATCAACGCCGGATGAAGCCTCATAAACAACGAGTCCTCATACGGGTCGTCCTCGGCCTTGTATTCCCCGTAAGTCGCCACCACTTCTTTGCAAAGCTGGGCGGTGACGGGCACCAGCGTTAACCGGTCGCTCAGCCGACAACGGTGCAGGTGGCGTAAATCATCCGGCAGCATTTCCGCGGCCCTGTGGTTGAGGATGAACGCTTCGAGTTTGCAGCCTACCATTAGCTCAAGGCCCCGTATCTTAAATAATCCTTTGTCAGGCGGCGTTGAAAGTACCCCTTACGCTTCGTTGCAATTCGTCGGCTTACTGCCGTCGCATTTCTATTTCACCTGTCGCTTTCCTGAGGCACTCCCTGTGAATCGTGGTAAGTCTTTTCCAGGACTTATGACAATCATTTCGGGGTACGGCGCTTGCACCCTCTGTCAATAAAATTAATCTTGGCGGAGGGGTTATGCGTAAGAACAACATCCTAACATTGGTCTTGGCGGCGGTTTGCGCTTTTATTTTCACTCAACAGGCTCACGCACAGTCGGAGCCAGAGAGCCTTGAAAAAAGCTTTGAAATTGGAGCTAACATTACTGGAACTTTCTTGCGCGAAATCGGGACGCGCGACGCAGGGGTGGGAACATCCACCGGCGGCATAGGCGGCAGGTTCGCTTACAACTTCAACGAGCACTTTGCTCTCGACACTGAAGTCAATCTCTTCCTTGGCAACCCGGCAACCAGCGGGAGAATTGTTCAGGGCCAGTTCGGACTAAAAGCAGGAGTGCGCAGGGGCAGGGTCGGCGTTTTCGGGAAGGTGAGGCCCGGCTTTATGTATTTCCGCAATGATCCTTTTGGTGCGACGGGGACAGGAGGCGGCCTCTTCAGGGACCGCGCCAGCAGTACCGAACCTATGATTGATGTCGGCGGCGTAGTCGAAGTCTATACGTCAGACGCCTTTTTTCTTCGCTTCGATTTTGGCGATACAATCATCAACTACCGTCAACGTACCATTCGCCCTACATTCTCCGGCCCGGAAGTTTCGGTCGGCGGCTTTACAACTCACAACTTCCAAGGCAGCGTCGGGATAGGTTACAGGTTTTGACCACAACCCCCGCGTGCCCAAACATTACATCGTCAACCAGCGCGATTAGTTCCTGGAAATAGCGGCCGGCGGGCTTGGGGAAGACCGCCGGCCGCGTCTTTCGACTGTATCTTTCGTCGTTGGATTTCCCTCTGCCGCCTGACGCCCGGCATCACCCGCCCGCGCATTCAGTGAAGCAAGCGCCCGAGTCGGCGGCGAGAGGCAGGCTAACTCGCGCTCCGGTAGAATCAGAGGTTAAGCGCATGTTCGCGCCTGGTAACAGAGGGCGCTTATCACTCAATCCTTCTCGATAATCAGGTATAGGGAGCTTTGGAGAAACCCCTCATGTAATTCCGGCGCTATCCTCCGCAGCAGGGAAATGTAGCGGCCCTCGTTAGAGAATCTCCACTTCAGGCGGGCCAACAGCCCGCCCCCTCTGTTTGTAACGTCGAGGCTGCTTTTAATCCTCAACGCGCCGGCGGGCTTCATGGTGAGTTCGAATTCGTGAAAGCTTACGCCGCGGCCCCGCCTGAGGAAATGAAGCCTCGCCTCGTCCGTGTACTCCCTATATAGTTCACGATAATTATATCTCGGGCTAAACCGGGAGTACTCGAAGGCCAGATCGTCGGGCAGCCACATGTGGAACGGCAACAGGGAGGTGTGCGCGTCGTAGTACCACAGCCGGTTAGGGGTCTCGATCACGCACCACAGGCCGCCGGCGGGAAGCATCTGCCAGGTCGTTTTCATGGCAGACAGCCTCTCCCCCATCGTCATGTGCTCCAGCGCCGCGTAGAAAATAATGTAGTCGAAACGCCGCCCCGCGAATCGCTTATAAACTTCCGTCGCATTCGCGTGAGCAAAGCTTACGTCCAGGCCGTAAGCCCGACACCTCTCGCGCGCCACCGCGAGCGAGCCCGCGTTTACGTCAACGGCGGTGACTTCGGCGCCCTGTTCGGCCAGCGCCACGGTGGAACTCCCCGTCCCACAACCGATCTCTAAAATTGACGCGCCCCGCAGCGGGCGGGCCGCGTCGAGCCAGGGGACGGTCATGGCCCGGTCCGCGTCCAGTCTTCTGAACAGGTGATCCTCTAAATCACGTTTCCCCCAATCAGTCAGGAGGTACTCTTCCGGGCACCCGGCAAAGTAATTGTTGCGTAGCGACAGTTCGAGCGAATCGAATTCAGGCCCGCCGAGAGTCCTGAAGTTCGCGTCAATACGACGTGGTGCCGAAGAGTCGGGAGTGGGCGTTCGCATACACGCACATCTTGCCTCCCTCCCGAAGCGGTGACAAGAGAGTGTTCGGATTGACGGTTGATTGCGAGACGGGGTGAGGGGGCAAGAGAGATGGTGTCGCGATTCCGTCAAAGTCGAGTGCGCGGCCCTGCTAAGGCTGCGCCTCTTCGGCGAGCGGCATCGACTCAGGGTCGGTGGGGCGGTCGGCCACCACCACGTTCAGGTCGGTGAGCGCATCGCCCGGGAGCGAGTCGGCGCCGGAGGGGTCCAGGATCACCCCGTCCACCTGCCGCGACCGCAGCGCCTCCAGGTGCCGGGCCGCCGATGTTTCCCGAGCGTCGCAGAGGAGGGTCGCGTACCCCGTCTCCGCCGCCACCCG
>Ga0190269_10001766_pt1 | contig 10193 bp, 8 predicted proteins | sample Popmic249IS_FD_133749 | JGI IMG/M metagenome (GOLD analysis project Ga0190269, IMG submission 133749) | Populus adjacent soil microbial communities from riparian zone of Blue River, Arizona, USA - 249 IS | ecosystem: Environmental > Terrestrial > Soil > Riparian zone | place: USA: Arizona... | reverse complement strand
GGAGGAGAGCGCATTTGCTTGTTGGTTTCACAACGAGCCCGCGCATCTCGGGCCACTCACGCTGCGCTTTCGCGGCGTGCTGGGGATGCAGCCGATCGCAGGGCGCGCTCACGTCAGCGCGACATTGCAGCTCTTCTTGCTCGGCACCCGACTGACCGCGCTGCCTCATCCGAGCAGCACCGTGGAGCTCAGCTTCGAGCGAGCTCCCGGTGCGTTCGGAAGTTGGCGGTGCAGCGGTTGGCAGCGCGACGAGTATGGCGAATGGGAAGACGTCGAGCCGCTTTGAAGGGTCACGCCGTGCGAGACTCTGCGGCCGCGTGTGCTGGTTTTTCTGCGGGCATGGCGTGCTTGCTCGGCGTGAGCTGCGCTCCGCGTGACCGCGCATAGACCTGCGTGAACTCGGCGCCCATGAACAGAATCTGGGTCGCGTAATACACCCAGATTACGAGCACGATGATGGACCCGGCTGCACCGTAAGGGGATGCCACCGAGGCTCGACCGAGGTAGAGCCCGAGGGCGAACTTGCCGATCGTGAACAGGAGCGCAGTCAACGCCGCACCCGCCCACACATCGCGCCAGGCGACTTCCACGTCAGGCACCGTCTTGAAGATCAGCGCGAACAACCCGGTGATCACCGCGAACGAGATGACGAAGTTGAGAATGGTCCACAACCCTTCGCCGCCCGGTAATTTGTGCTCAAAGAAAGCGCCGACCGCAGAAAGCCCTGCGCTTAGCACGAGCGACACAAGGAGCAAGAAGGCCACGCTCAGGACCATGGTGAAAGAGAACAGGCGCGCGCGCAAAAAGCCCTTCCAGCCGAGGCCCGGCTTGGGCTTCACTTCCCAGATGGTGTTGAGCGCAGACTGCAGCTCGCCGAACACACCCGATGCACCAAACAGCAGTACTGCCACGCTGACGATCGAGCTGACCGTCCCGCCGGAAGGCGAATTCGCGTGTTGAATCACGGTCTGAATGCCTTCACCCGCCTGCGGTCCGACGACGCCAGCGAGCTCGGATGCCACCTGGCCACGTGCGGCGTCTTCGCCAAACACGAGCCCGATCACCGCGATTGCGAGCACCAGAAGAGGCGCAATCGAGAGCACAGTGTAGAACGCGAGCGCCGCCGCTAGCCGCGTCGCATTGTCCTCGGACCACTCACCGGCCGTTTGCTTGGCCAGCTTCCAGAATCTTAAGAGCTTGGCTTTCATGATGGGAACAGCCCCTTGCAGGCGCTGTTCCAGGGGCATTCGGGCCACAGTGCCGGTATGGTCCGCGCCATGCCGCTGCGTTTTGTTTCTAGCTTTGTGTTGATTGTCGGGTGTGCCTGTCAGACACCCAAAGAAGAGCCGGCGCCACCTCGCGTCCCGCCCACCACCGAGGCCGCCGCCGTGCGCTTCGATTCTCCAGAAGCGGTGTACAGGCGTTATGCCGAGACGCTGGCGGCTGCACAGTGGGCGGATGCGATCGCGCTGTTTACGCCGGCGGGTAAGGTCGAGCTCGTCGTAGCGAACTTCAAAGGCTTGGCTGTGCTGCCAGGCAGTCCGCACCCGAAGAAGCTCGAGTACGGGGCGGTGCTGCACGCGTTTTGCAAAGATCACGCGTTAGGTTGCGCAGACGAGAAATGGAACCAGATGTTCGTGCCCACGCTGCTCGCAGGCGCCAGCACGAAAGCCATGCTGAGTGATGTGACGAGCCTCGCCAAGGCGCAGCCTGAAGCCACCTACATCGAGATCATGCGCCTGGTGCATGGCGTAGATCAGGGCTCGGTCATCCCGCTCGATCCCACGCTCTCTGACGTCAATTACAAAGAGAATACAGCCACGGGCACGGCTCGACGCGCGGATGGACAAACGACGACGATGACGTTCGAGAACACTCCTGCGCGGGGCTGGCTGATCGTGGAGTAGGACAAACAGTTTTGTCATTCTTAGCGATAGCGATCTGCTACTACGACTCTGTTGTTAATAGAAAAGAGGGTCGATATGAGCCGGATAGCCGTAGGAGTGACCATCGTGTGTGCGTCGCTTGGGGCTTCTGAGGTCGCAGTCGCTCAATACGCGCCGCCGCCTGCGCAGCAGCAGCCTGCGCCGCGCGGTCCCGCTGTGTCTGTGCAGCCGCCGCTTGGGCCGCGGCAGCTGCCGCCGGGGCAGCCGCAGGGGTTTGTCCCTCCTCCGCCGCCTCAGCAAGGCCCTCAGCAAGCGCCTCCGCCTGTCGCGCAGCCAAGACCTCCGGCGCCGCTCAATCGCCAGTCGGCCGCGGCCAAGGTGCAAGAGCTCAAAAAGTCCAAGGCGAAGGTCGAGGCCGTGATCGATGGCCTGAAGCGCATGGGCGCAGACGTGACGCTGACCGTGATCGCGCTCAAAGACGGTGGCTACGCCACGTCAGACAGCGCTCTGGCGCTCAAGAGCTATGGGGTGACACAACCCAAGGATGCGGCAAAAGTGCTGCAGGCCGCAGCGTACACTGCGCCGCAGGTCTACAAGCTGCTCGCTGGTCCGCTCAAAGCATCGCGCATCGATGCTGTGGATGCGCTGGCGCCCTACAAGTTGTCGCATGTCGAGCTCGCCAAGCTGCTGAAAGATGCGGGCGTCAGCACGCAGGACATCTCCAGTGAGCTCGCCGCACAGGGCGTGAACAAGCCGGAGCAGCGCGCGAGTGTGCTGCTCGGTGCAGGCGCAGAGCCCGGCGAGGTCGCGGCGGCGCTGCGAGCCGAGAAGGTGACCACGCTAGAGATCTACACGGCGCTGAAAGCAGCGAAGCTACCAGCGGCAACTCTCAAAGCGGCTTTAAAAAAGGCAGAAGTCGACGCGGTGCAGCTCGCGCAAGCGTGGAGGGCGCAGCGCATGACGCCCGCAGTGCTCGCGAAGGAGCTGAAGCAGCTGGAGTACGACGACGCGCAGATCTTGGCTGCGCTGAAAGCGACAGGCGCAGATCGCGCAGCGCAAGCGGCAGCGCTCAAGGAGTCGGGCAGCACGTTCCTCGACGTCGCCGCCAAGCTGCAAGCAGATGGCGCGAGCGATCCGGAGATCGCCAAGCTGGTTTGGACTGACCCTAAGAAGGTCGAGCCCGCGCTGGCTGCGCTCGGCGACGCCGGGTGGAACATGGACCGCAGCGTTGCCGCTCTGCGCGGCGCGGGCGTCGCGCCTCTGCAGCTCGTGGCGGCGCTCAAGGCCCGCAATGCCAAGGCTCCGCAGGTGGCGGCTGCGCTCAAAGCGAGCGGCAGCGACGAGGCGGAGATCGTGAAGCTGCTGCTCGCTAGCAAATACCCCGTGGGCGAGGTGGCGCAAGCGCTCAAGGCGCAGGGCAAGAGCCCGGTCGAGATCGTGAACGCGCTGAAGGATGCGAAGCTCAAGACCTCCGAGCTCGTGGTGGCGCTGCGCGCGCTGCCGCTCGGCGACAAGGAGCTGGTAAACGCGCTGCGCGAGTCGGGCTTCACCTCGAAGCAGATCGCGGCTGAGGTCAAGACGGGCGAGATGGACACAGTCGCGCTGACCCGCACGCTCAAAGCTGCGGGCTTCAGCTGCAAAGAGGTCGCGCAGGGGCTGAGCGCGAAACCTGCAGAGATCGCACAAGCGCTGAAGCAAGCTGGGTGCGAGCCGGTGGAGATCGGCGTGGCGCTCGGCGGCTCCGGCACGCCGCGCCGCGACATCACCGAGCTGTTGAAAGCGCTGGCGATCGATCGCGCCTACGTGGCCCGCGCGCTGAAGCAGCTAGGCGCCGAGCCCGCAGAGATCGCAGGCTCGATGACCAAATCGCAATACACACCGGACGACATCGCGCTCGCGCTGCGGCTCAACGAAGTCTCCGCCGAAGAAACCAGCAGAGCGCTCACCGCGGCCAAGGTCTCCAAAGAGAAGATCCCGGGAGCGCTGAACTACGCAGGCTACAAGCCCAAACGCTGAGGTGCTGCAGATCTGCGATTGCGCGCTTCGATGTCGGCGCTCACCCGATACGAAGCGCGCAGCGCACAAACGCCTGCAAGCAGAGTCGCCGCAGCCGGCAGAACGAACGCCCAGCGCATGCCTATCCCGGGAATCTCGGAGACGGCACCCATGATCACCGCCGAGGGGCCGGTGCCGAGGATGTGCAAGAAGGGAATGAAGCTCGCCTGCGCGCTCGTCGCGTCGCTCGCGTCGACCACATCGTCGATCACTGCCGGCATCGGGCCGCTGTAGAACGGCAAAAAGAACATCAGCAGCCAGGCGATCACGAGATACGGCCAGCCGTGGTCGACCAGGATGACGCCGATGCAAAACGGCACCGCACAAAAGAAGCCGAGCGCGATGGTGAGCACACGCCCGCGTGCGGACCTGCGTTGCCAGCGGTCGCCCACGATGCCGCCCGCGAGCACGCCGAGGATGCCGCCGCTCAGCGCGATGAATGCGTACAGCGGCCGCGCTTCGTCTTGCGACATACCTTTCACCTGCACGGTGAAGTCGACGATCCAGGTGATGTAGCTGCCAGCGGCGAAGCTGATGAGCGTTCCGGATGCGAGCATCCAACGAAGTGTAGGTATCGACAGCGTGCGGCGGATGCCGCCCGTCATCTCTCGAAACACATCGGTCATGGAAGGCGCGCCCTGGTCTTGCAGCTCTGCGCGGCGCGGGGGGACATCCAACGTCAAGAGCAACACACCCAGCACGAAACCCGGCAACGCCACCAGCTTGAAAGCGAGCGGAAAACCGAGCATTCCGCCCAGGTAGAGGCCTGCGCAGGCACCCGCGAACATCCCGCCGTTGTAGATCGCATTGAGGCGCGCTTTGCGCCGCCGATCGACCTCGCACAAGATCGCGTTGGAAGCTGGCCCGTATGCCGCTTCACCCACGCCGACCAGCGCACGGAGCAAGAGCATCGACAAAAATCCCACGGAATACGCGCTGAACAGCGTCGCTGCCGACCACACCAGCACGCCAATGGCGATCACACGGCGCCGATCGAAGCGATCGGATGCCCATCCGAACGGCAAGGTCGCGAGCGCGTGCACGAGGAAAAAGCCGCTGCTCAGCGCGCCGAGCTGCCCGTTCGAGAAGTTAAAGATGCGGCGCAGGTCGTCGTACATCGTGACCACGACCATGCGGTCGAGGTAGTTGACGAAGTTGACGACCGTGAGCAGGCCAACGATATACCAGCCGTAGTAACGCGAGCGCGGATACCAAACAGCCGTCGATTCGGGCATGAGCATTTGCCGCATGGTGAAGCACAATCGGTTCCAACGCATCGACGTTTCGCGAACGCGCGGCTGATCGGGTCGCGCGGGCGCGCTGTGCTCGCCGGAGGAACGCGGTCCGCGCGCTGCGGGCGCGCTATGGGTTGCGCTCGATGTCGATGTTGCCGGTCGTGATCGTTGTTGTAAATCGCTTGTGTCGGCTCCGAACCGGGTAGGCAGAGCAGCCCTGCCACGCTGGGACCCGAAGCGGGCAGCTATGCCGCGCCGGCTGGCGCTTCGGAGCAGCGGACGGTGTCGCCGCCCCTGCGCTGATTGCAGGGGCTGCGAGGTGTGGTCACATGCGCCGCACGGGAGCATCGGCAGCTGTTGGCTGCCGATCGCCGAGGGCGTCGCGCTGGCTCCGACGACTGCAGCTGTCGGCGGCGAGGCGCAGCTCGAAGTAACGTTGTTAGTCTTGCAAGCTCAGGCTCCACGCGCCTTCGGCCGTGACCTGCTCGATGTCGTCGGATTGGCCGGACCATGTGCCGGAGGCAGCGGCGCGATCAGGTGCGTATTCGCCTGCGATCGTGCCGCTAAAATCGAAATTGTTGCGAGCATTTCCTAGATTGACGCGGCCGTCTTCGAGCAAGCCATCTTCGAGACGGAGGCTCGTGCAGTCGATGCGTCCACTCAGGGTGGCCCTCAAGCGAATCTCACCCTGCACGCTCCCTGTCGCGCGGGCGTTGCGCAGGAGCAGGCCGTTGCCCGCAGGGTCGAGCTCGAGCTCTGCGCGCAGCGTGCCGACAACGTTCGTGACCTGCGCGCCAGCGAGACGCACCGAGCCGCTGAACGCGCCTGTGTACCTACCTGGCTGGCACAACGGTGGCGCTTGTGGCGCGCCCGCATCGGGTGTGGTGGATGGCGGCGGCGGCATCGAGGCGTCGAGCGGCGCGGAGGGTGGGGCCGTCGAAGCGTCCGGCAGAGGCGCGGTGGGCCCGCTGGGCGCAGTCGGGGCGGTCGAGGCGTCCGGTGCCGCCGGTACAGGCGCGGCGGATGCGTCGCGCGCAACGGCCGCATCCGCGACCGCAGGGACGGGCATCGTGGGCCCAGCACCCGCGTTGCTCGGCGCCCGCGTGGCGCCGCTATCGACGATCGCCGCGCCGGCGTCGCGCGGACCAGGTCGCCCCGACATCGAGCCCGAGCGGGCGGGCTCATCGCCTGCGATCGCCGCGTCGAGACGTCCTCGGTCTGTAGCCGGGCGCGGCGCCCAGGCCCGATTCGGCTCAACCTCGCTACTTCCCGACCACTGCGGAGATCTGTCGAGCGAGCAACCCGCAAACAGTGCCAAGAGCAGAACGCTTTTTGCCATGCACCGCGAGCACACGTGCTCCGCGGTCTTGCGACTCCGCGTCGTTGAGTTGAGCAGGAACATGCGACCTCTCTCGGATAGGATGCTAAGCGTTCAGGGCCTGATTTCGCTCGGTTGAATGCTACTGGCGCGAACCAGGGGGCCCTACTTTCAGACTTGTACTAGCAGGATCGTCGCGCGATCGGAACGCATACCGCGGGCTCAGCAGCAACCAGGCGGTCGGGCTTCCGAAAAATTCCTAGCGAGTGCGAATCGGCGCGAGCCGTTGTGTGGTCCTTCTGTTGTCATGTGGTCAATACGCCTCGCTGTTGCCAGCGACCTGGATGGGCTCGCACAACACACCCGAGGGGACGGCATGCGAGCAAGGCTTGCTCGCATGTCTGCGAGCACTGCCTGGAAGCGGCGGTCGAGTGCCGCTATCGGCGGCATGGACGCGCGCGAGCTGCAACATTCGTCGCTGCGCTTGCAATCAGGGCATCGCAGCGCGTGCGAACGCAGTTAGCTTTCGCGCATGCGCAACGTATCTATCTTCTTTCTGTGCATTGCAGCCGTGAGCTGCAGCGCCGCCGACGCGACAGAGTCACTTCCGACAGAGGCTCTCGCTGCATGTGGGTCGTTCACGGCCTGCGGCGGAGATCTCGAAGGCAACTGGGAGATCACCGATGGCTGCTTCAGCATCATGACGGTCTCGGGTGGTCCCGCGATCCCCGCGTGCCCTTTGGCCACGATGGAATATCTGCCTGACGCCGCAGGCGGCGCGTACACGTTCGAGAGCGACGGTCGCTACAGCGCACAGTTCGAGCTGGTCGGCCGCTTGGTGCTGACAGTGCCGACGTCGTGCCTCGCCTCAGGAGCCTCGTGCGCCACGCTCGAAGGCGCCGATGCCACCCGCACCTGCGTGCTCACAGCGAACCGAACCTGCCGCTGCACCGAGTTGTTCGAGCAGAGCATCGATCAACCACAGACTGGCAGCTATGAGCTGCAAGCCTCACGCATCGACTTCTCGAACGACATCTCGATGACCTACTGCGCTCAGGGCGACCAGCTCACGCTCGAGACCGTGTCGGAAGTGGAGATGGGAGACAGGATCGATGGCAGGTTGAGGTTCGTGCTCGAGCGGCGCTAACCGTTTTGGCTGGCCGCGTTCAGCGCGAACTGTTCTTCTGGCGATAGGATCAGCCGATGCCTGCCGATGAGCGCGAAGTACGCGAGCCCGGCCGCGTACCAGATCGATGCGGCGTAGACGCCGCGTACATACGCGGCGTCTTGGAGTTGGTAGTACATCGTCCACAGCGCTATCAACACGCTGACTACAGCACCGGGCACGCCGAGCGGGCTCGTGTACGGGCGCGGCAGGCCTGGCATGCGCACGCGCAGCACGATGAATGAGAGCCCCTGGAACGCGTAGGAGATCATCGCTCCGAACACGGCCATGTTCAGTAAGCTGCCGCCGATCAGCGCTGCGCCCTGCTCGGGCCCGCGCAGATGAAACGCGCACAGCAGCACGCCCAAGCCGATCACGCTGCCGGTGAGCAGGCCCATGTACGGCGTCTTGCGCGCGCCATGCGTGATGGACATGAACGGCAAGTAGTAGCCCGCACGCGCGAGCGAGTAGATCTGCCGGCTGAACGCGAACATGATCGTGTGGAAGCTCGCGATCAGTCCGATCACCGCGCACAGTGCGAGGAGCTTCGCGAGGCGCGCGCCGTACAGCGTGCGAAAGCCATCGAGCAGCGGCTCGCCCGAGCTGCTCAGGCCAAAGGCGCCGCGCAGCTGGCCCGCTTGCTCGCCGCCGATGGACGCGTTCAGCACCATGACCAGCACCGCGAACACGAGCAGCGTGAGCATGCCGAAGATCAGGCCCTTCGGCATGTCGCGCGCTGGGTCGTGCGCCTCCTCCGCTGCGAGCGGCAGCTCTTCGATCCCGAGAAACAGCCACACCGCGAACGGCAGCGCGCTGAACGCTCCCGTGAGGCCGAACGGTAAGAGCGCACCACCGCCGCCCGGCAGCTCGGCCGCGGCACCATTCGGCCCGCGCACGATGTTGAGCGCGTAGCGCGAGAAGTCCGCGTGAGGCAGGGCACTGACAATAAACACTGTCAGCACACACAGCGCTAACAGTGTCACCGTCACAGACACCTTGAATGACAGCTCGACACCCCAATAGTTTAACAGACCGAACAGGACATAACAGGCGCACCAGTACACCGGCTCGAAAGCGGGCTGTGTCTCGAAGATGGCCGTCAGATACGTCCCGATGAAATACGCGATCACCGCGGGCGTCATGATGTACTCGATGCTCTCGGCCAGGCCGGTGATGAAGCCACCCCAAGGGCCGAGGGCGCTGCGCGCGAACGAGTACGCACCACCGGTGTGCGGCAGCGCTGGCGAAAGCTCAGCCAGCGAAAAGCACAGCCCGAAGTACATGACCGCGATGATCAGCGCAGCCAGAAAGAGGCCGCCCCAGCCAGCGGTCGCGAGACCCAAGTTCCAGCCTGAGAACTGGCCCGAGATCACCGCGCCGACGCCGAGCGCCCAGAGAGACCAAACGCGCGCATGCCGTCGCAGGCCACGCTTTTCGAAGTACGCGCCGTCTGCGGCGCGATACGTGACGTTGCTCATTCGGTCTCGGACGGGTGGTGGTGCCGCGGCTCGGCAGCCGCCCTGAAATAGCGCTGCAGGTAGATCGCGAGCATGGGCGGAAAGACCGTCTCGGTGGTGCGGTGCAGCTCGTGCAGGGGCCACCAGTGGAAGCGCTCGATGGTTCGGGCCTCCTGCACATCGGACATGAACGGCTCGAAGCGAGGATGTGACACCACGAACAAGCGTTGGCGATGTGTCACCCTGCGCGGGCCGGGGCCAACGAAGCTGTGCTGCATCAAGAGCGGCCCCAGCTCGAAGTGCGTGAGCCCTGTCTCCTCGTGCAGCTCCCGCCGCAGCGCCTGCTCATCGGACTCTCCCGGCTCCACACCACCCCCCGGCGTCACCCAGTACGGGGGACGCGTGACAGGCCGCGTACGGATCAGCAACACCTCGCGCTCCGGCGTCACCACCACCGCGCGCACAGCAAAGCGTTGCCGAGGGAGAACCATAAGCTTGGCCTACCATACCGTAAGATCTTGCGCTCGGGTGCAGCTCGAGTTGCGAGTGGCATCGTTACACGCCGGCAAACTGTTTCCAGTTATATCCTCGCTCGTCCCGGTCTTGAACGAGGTGCTTATGTTTCGAGCTCGCGCGCTAGCAGTCATCGTCGTGATGGTGTGTGCCATCGGCTGTGCGGGCGCCGCGCGCTCCACCACCCCCAGCGCAGCAGCACCCGACAGACTCGCAGCTCCAAGCGGCACCAGCCGTGCCTGCCCGGCAGCCCAAAGGCTCGACGCCGCGCAGCTCGAGCAAGAAGCGGTGCGCCTTCTCCGGCAGTACGGCCAGATCGACACCACGAAGCCCCCTGGCAACGAGCTTGCCGCCGCCAGGTTCCTGCGCGAGCTGCTCGAGCGCGAAGACATCCCGGTGACCGTCGTGGAGTCCGCCCCTGACCGCGGCAACCTGCTCGCGCGCTGGCCCGCCACGGGCAAGCCGGTGATCGCGCTCGCGCATCACATGGACGTCGTACCCGCGGTCGCGAGCGCGTGGAGTGTCCCGCCGTTCGCCGCGACCCTGCGGGACGGCATGCTGTGG
>Ga0190269_10001765_pt1 | contig 10194 bp, 7 predicted proteins | sample Popmic249IS_FD_133749 | JGI IMG/M metagenome (GOLD analysis project Ga0190269, IMG submission 133749) | Populus adjacent soil microbial communities from riparian zone of Blue River, Arizona, USA - 249 IS | ecosystem: Environmental > Terrestrial > Soil > Riparian zone | place: USA: Arizona... | reverse complement strand
CAGGCTCGCTGTGCCACCCAGCTTGTACACGAGGATGCGTGAGTTGTTCGCGCTATACGGATTCGTGCGCTTCTGATTGTTCGGCAAACCGCGTGCACCGACGAGGATTGCGACGTGTTGCGCGCCATCGACGAGATAGGTGGACGCTGCGGCAACAACGCGGGCCTGCGTCTGCGCCGACCACAACTTCTCACCGGTCGTCGCGTTGTAAGCGTTGAACTCGCCCTTGTGATTACCGGAGAAAATCAGATTGCCCGAGGTCGCGAGGATGCCGGACGAACCGTAGATCTCGTTTTTCACGCGCCAGACTTCTTTCGCCTTGATCGGATCCCACGCGAGGATGTAGCTCTCGATGTTGCCGCGCGGCGGTCCGCCCGGTTTATTGAGGAGCGCTGCGCCACCAGCAAAGTCGGTGCCGGTGTTCGTGCCTTGCAGATTGAGCTTGAATTGCTTCGGTGCTGCGTACGGTGCCGCGGACACTTGAACCGGAATGTAGACGTACCCGGTTTCTGGGCTGTACGCCATCGGATGCCAGTTGTGCATGCCGAGTGCGCCCGGCGCGACGATCACGGGCTTGCCGGTGCGCTCGTAACGCGCTTCGGGGACTTCGACCGGTCGGCCCGTTGCCATATCAACGTGCGTCGCCCATGTGATCGGCGCGAACTTCTCAGCCGACAGCAACTTGCCAGTCTTCGCATCGAGCACATAGAAGAAGCCATTCTTCGGCGCTTGCATGACGACGCGACGCTTGCCTTCGGGATAGTTCAAGTCCGCGATCATGATTGGCTGCGTCGCGGTGTAGTCCCACGTTTCACCCGGCGTCGTTTGGTAATGCCACTTGTACTTGCCGGTGTTCGGATCGAGCGCAACGATCGACGAGAGATACAGGTTGTCGCCGCCGCCCGGCGAGCGAATCGCTTGGTTCCAAGGATTGCCGTTGCCGGTGCCGACATAGAGCGTGTCGAGTTGCGGGTCGTACGCCATGCCGTCCCACACAGTGCCGCCGCCGCCGATTTTCCAATACGCATCGCCGTTCCAGGTCTTTGCAGCCTCGGCGAGCTCTGGTTGCTCGTATGGTTTCGACGGATCGCCCGGGACCGTCCACCAGCGCCACACTTGTTTGCCGGTTTCTGCGTCGTACGCGGTGACATAGCCGCGCACCCGATATTCAGCACCGCCGTTACCGATGACGACCTTGCCTTTCACGATGCGTGGCACGCCAGTCACGGTGTAGGGGAGCGAGGTGTCCGTCGTTTGCACGGACCAGACTTCCTTGCCCGTCTTGCCATCGAGCGCGATGAGACGGCCATCGAGCGCGCCGAGATAGATCTTGCCATTCCAGGCAGCGACACCGCGATTCACGACGTCGCAGCACGCGTCTGCGCCTTTCGTTTTCGCGACGCCTGGATCGTATTCCCAGAGTTTTGCCCCGGAGCGAATGTCATATGCCTTCACCATGCTCCACGCGGTCGTGAGGTACATCGCGCCGTCGAGGACGATCGGTGTCGACTCCTGGCCGCGCTCGGTGTCGATATCCGCGAACCAAGCGAGCCCAAGCTGCTTGACGTTCGTATCGGTGATTTGATCGAGCGGACTGAAGCGTTGCTCTGAGTACCCGCGACCCGTCGAAAGCCATGATCCCGGTTCGTTGTTCGCGATCAAACGTTCGGCATTGAGTGCAGCGGCGCCGGTCGGGCTGACTGAGCTCGCGGTGGAGCTGCTATTCGATTGAGTGTTGTTGTTGCCGCAACCTGCGAGCACGGCTACGACGGCGAACGACATCAGATAAAAACGCATGGGTCCCCCTGTTTTCGGCGCTGCAGCGTAGTCGGCGGCTGCAACGGAGGCAATGCGATCGGGGCCCGAAAAGACAGCGTTAACTTATGTTTTGATTTGTGCGAGTTCCGGTCCGCGGTTGTCGGTCGCGAAGCTTACAAATGTGAGTTACCGCCGCGAAGACCGACTCGCGGCGACGCGGATCTCAGTGTTTCCCCGTCGCAGCGATCAGCCGATCAAGATAATCGAGCGCTGAATCGGACGGGTTTTGTGCCAACCAGAACAGTGCCTGCAAGCGATCTTCGCGACTGAGGCTGGAGTCTTCTGCCACCTTGATCAATGCCTCGACACTGCGGTTCTCGGGGAGCTGAGACAGCGCGAAGACCGCTTGCTGACGAACCTCATCATCACGTTCGTTGCGCAACGCGTTCGCAATCGCTACTTCGGTTTGCGGTCCGCCCACTTGTGCAGCCCAAAACCACGCTTGCGATCGCACGCGAGACTTCGCATCGGTCGTCGCCAAACGAATCAGGTCTTCGGCACGTTGCGGCGATTTCGATTGGGAGACTGCAAACGCAGCGTGCTCACGCACTCGGGGGTCTGCATCCTCGAACATGACCTGCTTTGCGACTCGCGCGCCCTCGATGCCACGCAAGTGCGCAATCCAAAACAATGCGTCCTTGCGTTGTTGTACCCACTTGTCGCTTCGAGCCATGTCCGACAACGCATCATGAGCAATCCTCGAACGATGCGCTGCGAGCGCAGCCATAGCGTTCGTACGAACGCCTCGCGTCAAGGAAGGGGTATCGCTCTGAGACTTCATGATCGCAGCGAGCCAGCGGGCGCTCACATCGACAGCGACCGGGTCGATTTCTTGCGCGGGTGATTTCAATTCAACGGCGCACGCAGGCGCGAGTGCGCGTATGCGATCGAGGCGCCCCTCATGGAACCGAGCGTAGATGCGCAACACGTCTGTCCTTTCGTCATCGCGGCTGCTGAAGCTGCCGTGAGCGTCATCAAGATCGCAGCTCGCGCGCGTGCCCGTGCGATCGCCGAAACAACACCATGCGGGAGCGTCATCGACTGCGGGAATCTCCCAAGTTGCCCAGCCTTCGCGCGGCAGCTGCAATTCATCCGCGGCATGTGCCGAGCATGTCGTCAGCACGATCGTGCAGAAGAGCAGTGTGCGAATGTTCATTGCTTGCCCTCCAAGGCTGCATCGATCGCTTCGAGCGCTGCATCGCCATTCATATGCGACAGCGTGCGCAACAAATCGCGTTTTTCATCGGCGTTCTTGCTACCGCGATACAGGCTGAGCACGCCTGCTTCGTCATCGCTGATCAACATGCCTTCGAGAGCAGCTTGCTTGATCTCGGGCGCGGTGGCGCTCGTGTAGATTTCGCGTAAGGCGCTGCGTGCTGCATCTGAGTCGACGATCCCAATCTTGCGAACCGCATCGGCTCGCGTGGAGAGATCAGCGTCGCTCGTGACGACTTTGCGCAGGCTCGCAAGATCGCCGGAGATCGCAAACGCCTCGACGAGATCCTGGCCCGGCTTCTTGAGCTCGCCCAATTTACGAAGCTCGTCCGCCGCGCCCATGGCACCCAGCGTGCGAATCGCAGCACTCGCATCGCGTTCCGTCTTCGCATTGAGCGCGACCTGCATGACTTCGTCTTTGCTGCCAGCGATCAGCCACGCTTCCATTACGCGCTGCTTCACAGTGTCATCGCCGCTGTTGTAGATCTCGCGAAGCGCAGCAATCGACTGTGCATTGCCGCCGATGCCGATGTTGCGAATCGCTTCAGCGCGCAACGGTGAGTCCGCGCTCTTCGCCGTTTGCAGCAGAATGCTTTGCGCTTCCGGCGCGTCGATCTGACTCAATACGAAGATCGCGCGTTGCTTCACCAGCGTGCTTTGCGAACCGCTCAGCACCTTTTTGAGAATCGGTAGCGAGCGCTCCGCGGGCTGTGCCATCAAGCCCTCGAGCGCGGCAAGCGCGAGCGCCTCCTGATCGTTCGGTGCACGCTGCGTTTCACGACGTGGAGTCGCGGCTTGTGCGAGCAGTGAGTTGACGTCGAACATCGAGCCCATCGCGGGCGCGTCGGCGGGTGGAGGTTCGGCAAGTGTTGCGGTGCTGACAACGAGCAGTGCACCAAAAAGTGGAATGAACTGTTGCATGGACATCTCCGTGAGTTAGAGCGTGACTGCACGCGGATCGCTTGCAGCGGGTGAGTCCGCTGCGAGACGTGCTTGCATGACGCGTAATTCGAAGCTCAGTTGAGCGAGATCGCCGGGAGCCGCATCGGCCGCTTGCGGTTCGGCGAGGTTTTGAAGAATCGGTGCAAAGGCCCGCAGTGCGCGGGCGAGTCGTTCATCGCCGGCGCGCTCAGCGGCCGCGGCGAACAGTCGGTTTTGCTCGAGGACGGTCTGCACGAGTCGAGCGCGGTCGGCGTCGCTGGCTTCACCGATCGCTGCGAGCTGTTGCTCCGTACTTGCGAGATGCCACTGCAAACCATGCTCATTGCGCGGGGCGGTTGAAGGTGGGACCGTCTGCGCGGTTGGGGTGCTCGGCGCCGACGTTTCGCGCATGTTCACAATAACGATGGCGAGTAGCGCAATGCAGGCCGTTGCGGCCGCAGCCCATTGGAAGCGCGGCGTGGCACGCGAACGCGGTCGTTCGCTGTTCGCAAGCTCGAGTGCGCGCTGCCAGCGCTGCTCGACATCAGCAGGCACCGTGACCTCAGGCGTCCTCATACGATCAAGCTCTGCAACGATCGCGCGCAGGCGTTCGGTCAGTTGAGGCTGTGTCGCGAGTGCGATGCGAATGCGTTCGCGCTCCTCGGCATCGAGTCCATCACCGTAGTGATAAAGCAGCAGGTCGTTATCGGAAATCATGCGTGCTCCTGCCATGCATGGAGGTCGGCGCGGAGCTTGCGCACCGCGCGAAAGAGCGTTTGCTTTGCGTTATTGACGCTCGTGTGTTGACTGGTCGCGATCTCTTCGAGCCGCCAGCCCTCGAGATGCTTCAACACGAATGCTTGGCGCTCGTTGGGCGTGAGACGCTCGAGCGCGTGCGCGAGATCTTTGCCGAGTGCTTCTTGTGCGTACTCGCTTTCCGGCGAGATCGCGGCGGTCGCGATCGCGAGGTTCGCGACGACGTCTTCTTGGATTTCTACGTGGAGCTGCGGCTTGCGTTTGCGGACGAGGTCGATCGCCGCGTTCAACGCAATGCGATGAATCCAGGTGTCGAGCTCGGCGCGACCATGAAATTCGTCCCGTCGGCGCCACGCTCGGAGCAATGCCTCTTGCACGGCGTCGGCCGCGAGATCGGCATCGCCCGTGATACGCAGGCAGGCATTGAACCAACGACCGCCGCGTTCTTTGAGAACGCTTTGGAAGTGGTCCGGCCGAAGCCAGCTAGAGAGTAGTTGCAGCACGCAGCCTTAGACGGATCGCCCCCGGAAAGGTTAGCTGCGATGTTGAAAGGCGCGTGCGGCGCCGCGCAAGTCACACGCTCAATGCTTGCTGGCGCCGAATCGATCTTCGAAGTAGCGGATCAACGCATCGGATTCGGTTTTGAACTTGCCCGGCTCGATCTCGACCGTCGGGAATTTCGGTTTGGATCCCGTGCCTTCGGCGAGCTTTTCGCGCACGGACTCCATGACCGGCGTTCCCGGCGCACACAGAACGACGTCGATGCGATCCGTAAGGTCGGCCTCTTCGATGAAGTTGAGAAGCTTCATCGAAAATGGACAGCCTTCCTTCACATAAGCGATGGGTTTGAATTCGGTATTCATAGGTTAACGGGGATTCGAAGGGGCCACGGTTTCCTCGGCGGGGCCATCTTGCGAGCCGCGCTGATCGGGCGGGGCACCCGCAACGTCGTCGGATTGCGTTACACCACTCGCGTCAGGTTGCTGCACGTTCTCGCTTGGATCCGTTGCAGGGCGCCCTGCGGTGGGACCTTCATCCGAGCGCGTCGGATCGTCGCCAGGTTCGCGACCGTCACGACTGCAACCTGCCAACACGAATGCCACGACAGCGCAGGCTAATGCTCGATGCATACATGGCTCCAAATCACTTGCACATGAAATGAAGCATTCACGCGCCGCAGAGTTCCAGGGCGCGCGCAGGGACCAGATACGTAGGAATTACGCCTCTCGAGGCGTCAAGACATCGCGGACTCGATCGGGCGGGTGATCGGCCGATTCTCGAGTGCGTCGCGGCCAGAGCGCGGCGCCAAAGTGAAATAGAACGTCGCACCGGCATCCGGTGCTGCTTGCGCCCAAATCTGGCCGCCATGGCGCTCTACTACGCGAGCGACGGTCGCAAGGCCGATGCCCGTCCCGGAAAATTCCTTCGCGGAATGCAATCGACGAAACGGTTCGAACAAATGCTCGGCGAATTGCATGTCGAAGCCTGCGCCGTTGTCTTTCACGTAGAACACAACGCGATCGCTCTGCGTATCGCAGCCGACTTCGATGCGCGCGTGCGCACGACGACTCGTGTATTTCCAGGCGTTCTCGAGAAGGTTCTGTATCGCGATCGAGAGCAGCCGATGATCGGCGCGCACGCGCGGCAGATCTTTGAACACCAGCTCGACGTTGCGCTCGGTTTCCCGATCCCGGAGTCGTTGCAGCGTCGTGCGTACGATCTGCTCGAGATCCAGGCTCTCGCGATGCAATGCCTGATGCGACACCTTCGCAAGCTGCAGCAAGCCTTCAATCAGTTCATTCATGTGGCGCGCAGCCGAGATGATGCGATCGAGGTGTCGACGTGCCTCTGTGCTGAGTTGAGACGCATGCTCGTTCAGCAGGACGCTCGAGAAGGCGCCAACGGCACGAACGGGCGCACGCAAGTCGTGTGACACGGAGTAGGCGAACGATTCGAGCTGGCGATTGAGCTCCGCGTATTCGGCGGTGCGAGCGGCGACGCGTTCTTCCAGGCTGCGCAACAGTTCGAGTTGCTCCGTCACATCGCGCAGCATGCCGAGCATGCGACCGTCAGGCAGCAATCGGCTCGAAAGCTCACCGACGAACTCGCTGCCGTCTTTGCGCTGAAACGTCCATGAGCCGCGCACGATCGCGCCAGACAACAAGCTCTCGCGCTGTGCGCGCACACTGGGCAGGTCGGTCGCAGAAATCACGTCGAACACGTGCATTCGACAGAGCTCATCGCGCGACCATCCAAGCAATTCGCAACCGGCCGCATTCACATCGATGTACCGACCGCGACGATCGGCGATGAAGATGCCTTCAGATGCCTGCGCGACGACCGTGCGGAAGCTTTCATCGCTGCTGAGCCAATACATCATCATCATCACGAGCGTGAGAAAGCCGAACGAGGACAGATAGAGCGAGCGAAAGCCCATCGACGTGATGACGACGTTTGCAGCAACGGCGAGCAGCACGACCGACATGCTCACTGCGAGCGTCATCGCCGGATGGTGTTGGCCGCGTCGATACTGTCGGAAGCACGCGAAGAACACGTACGCGATGACAACGAGATTCAGCAGTAGTGTGGCGACGAGCCGCCGACTAAAACCGCCGAAGACATGAATCGTCGCTTGCTCGCCCCACGGCAGATCGAAATGCGTTAACACGGGCGGATGATCGAAGAACAACCCGTACGGCAACACGAGGTTCGCGATAAAGAGTGCGAGATAGATGGCCGTCAAGCCAATGGGGAAGACGTGATCGTCGCTGCGCGTATAGAAGCGGGTGAACCATACGAGACTCGTTACAGTGATCGCGCCAGCCGCCGAACCCCAGCGTGCAGCTTCGACGTATTCCGCGACAGTCGTGGAGTGATGCAGCCAGATATACGCGAGGGATTGCGCGCCGGTCGCAAACGCGAACAGCGCAAAGCTCAGGTGTGCTGGACTAAATGAGCGTCGCAGCCCTGCGAAAAAGTGCGTGATCGCTGCCAGCCAGCAAGCGCCCACTAGAATGGAGAGTATGGTCCCTGTGAGTGTCATTCGTCTTCGTCCGGGCGGAATAGTGCCCTGACTGCGACTCAAAGCGAAGCCAGACGCGCATCAATTCGAGGACATCCACATTAAAAGTTGTGTATGCACACGGTGCGGTGCAGCGCGATCGGTGCGGCTGAACCGTCATGGACCATTCGAGACGACGAGTTTGACGCCAGTGTTGCGAGCGACTGCTGTGCCTGCAGCGGGCGATTGCGAGATCACATTGCCTTTCGCAACGGTGCCGCTGGCCTGCCGCGTGACGTTCGATACTGCAAGACCTGCTTGATCGATCGCCGTCGTCGCGGACGTCTGAGTGCGGCCCACGATACTCGGCACCGAAATTTTTGGCGCCGCTTTGACGATCGGCGTGAGAAACGGACTGATCACCGCATAGTTCGCATTCCAGGTGCTGCGCCCAAAGCCGCTGCCGGTGCGCACGATCACGAGATCGAGGCTCGGAATCACGACGAGCAAACTGTCGCCCAATCCCCAAGCCCAATACGCATCGCGCGGCACGTCCGGAAGCGTGCTATCCGCATTCGTCCACCACAGCACGCCGTAGTGATTCGCAGCTTGTGGAAAGTTCGTGGGATCGCGGCTCGGCTTGCCGACATTCGCGTGAGCGGGTCGCTGAATGAGCTCGATGAACTCACCGTTCAATAACGGTTGTCCCATCCATGAACCACGGCGCAAGTACAGATAACCAAGGCGTGCCATCGCATTCGTATTCAGCGAAATGCCAGCACCGAACTCACGACGTTTGATGCCATTCAGCGTGTCGTCGCGATAGGCATTCGAGCGCCATACGAAGTCCGTGGACTTGATTCCGAGCGGCGTCAACACACGCGAGAACATGACGCCGTTCAGATCCGCTGCGAAGACATTCGTGAGCACATCGGCGAGCCAATTCGCGCCACCGTCCGAATACGCGAATTGCGTCCCGGGTTCGAACAACACCGGGATGTATCCGCCGGGCTTATCGAACCCGGACGTATGCGTCGCCAAGTTCAACAGCGTGAGGTCATCGAGCCAGCCGGTTGCGTTGTTCGTGGTAGGCGGCAGGCCAACGCTCGGCAGATGCAGTTGCGCGGCATCATCGATCGCGAGGCGGCCCTCGCTCATCGCCAAACCCAACAACGTACCGCCGATGGATTTCGTCGTGGACTTTACGTCGTAGCGCGCGGTCTGACTGCCCCACGCAAGAACCTGTCGACCGCCACGGACGATCATTCCCGAGCCGCCATATTGCAAGGCGAAGTCGCGTGCTTGCGCGAGCAACGTCTCGTTCATGTTTTGCGATGCCGGCGTCGCGGTCGACCATGATGTGCTTGGCCAGATCGTCGGTGAGGCTTTCACATCGACGGTCGCGCGTGCGGTCTTGCCACTTGCTGTCGCCGTGATCGTACGCAGTCCTGCCGTTGTCGATGCGGTGTAGAAGCCCATGGAGTTGATCGTGCCCGCGGAGGCGGACCACGTCGGCTGGACATTCACCTCGCGACCGTTCGCATCGCGCGCAACGACGGTGAATGCTTGCGACTCGCTTGGACCCAACGCGACGAAGCGTGGCCGCACTTCGAGCGTCGCGATCGTCGCTTGCGTAGATGTAATACGGATTTCGATCTGATCGACGCTCGTCAATTCGCCGTCGCTGACGGAAAGCGACAACAAATACGTTCCCGCTGCGGAGAACGTTGCTGTCGTTTGTGACGCGGCGGCATTCGCGAATGTCACCGTGCCCGGACCGCTCGCGAGGCTCCATCGATAGGTGAGCGAGTTCGTGGGCAAGCCATCGTCTTGGGCACTGCCGAACAACGAGGTTGAGCTCGATGGCCATGCGAACGACTGATCAGGTCCTGCATTTGCGAGCGGCGCTGCATTCGTCGGCACGCCTTGAGTCCAGGTCGGATCGCTGCTCTCGATGCTGCTCGATGCGCCGAGCGATGCATTGCGCGCGGCCGTCGTGGCATCGAAGGCAATCTGACCGCTCGTTTCATTGAGCCGGTAGTACGCCAACAGATTGGCTTCCGATCCCGTCAGCGAGCGATCGTTGTTCTGGAGTTCAGTCGCACTGAGAGCACGTGACCAGATGCGGACTTCGTCCAGGCCGCCATCCAAGGGTCGACCGAGCGCAGTGCGATTGCCGAGTGTCAGTGGCGATGTGCTCGTTGCAATCGCGCCGCTGCGCGCAACGGCCGCGACCCGCACGCGATCGACATACAGCACGAATTGAGCGCCGTCGTATGTGCCAGCGACGTGATGCCATGCATTGAGCGTGAGATCGCCACCGCAGATGCGCGAGTCGATGCCGCCGACCGTTGCGCGAAATTGGACCGTGCCTTGCGTGCCATAGCCGCAGCCCGTGTCGCCGGTGGAGATCGTCAACTCGTAGGCGCCCGAACGACTGACGATCCGGTCCTGATTGTTCGTTTCGCTGATCGAGCGCGGTT
>Ga0190269_10001764_pt1 | contig 10197 bp, 7 predicted proteins | sample Popmic249IS_FD_133749 | JGI IMG/M metagenome (GOLD analysis project Ga0190269, IMG submission 133749) | Populus adjacent soil microbial communities from riparian zone of Blue River, Arizona, USA - 249 IS | ecosystem: Environmental > Terrestrial > Soil > Riparian zone | place: USA: Arizona... | reverse complement strand
CGATCTGCGCGACCTGCCGAAGATCTCTTTCAAGATAGGTCGCCACGTAGCCATCCCACCAGCGCGTCCAGGATTGCGAAGACTCCAGGAGAAGCAGGGGAGGCATGAATCCACGCAGGATGTGTTCCGCAGAATTCGGAAGTTCTGTTTTGAGGTTTACTTCATCAGGAAATTCGCCATTGAGTGCCTGCGTGAGAATATTGGGGTGTGGGCGGCTGTGCATTTCCCCAACCGACATGGGATCCAAGACAAAATAGATTGCCCGTCCTGCAAGGCTCTCACTGACCTGTTTCATGAGCAATAGGTTGGCGGAGCCGGAAAGCACGAACTGAAACTTGCCCGGATATTGATCCACCGCCTTCTTCACAGCCAACAGTAGTTCAGGCTCCTTTTGTACTTCATCCAGAATGACTTGCGTTGTTCCTGCCCAGAGCGACTCTGGATTCGAATGAGCCTGCTCCAGTGTCCCGAAGTCATCCAGCGTGTGAAAACGCCAGTTTCGAAACGGTTCTGCATTCCGTAGCAGTGTACTTTTGCCCACCTGACGTGCCCCGGTCAGAACAATGATCTGGTGATCCTGGATGGCAGATTGTAGGAGAGGAGTGATCCATCTTTCCCGATAGGTAAGTTTTACGTAATTATTCATAGTGTGAATAATAATTCAAAACCAAATATTTGACAACACCTTTCAAGGATCAACTTTTAATGAACGAGCCCCGTTTTATAGTGCCGCGTATTTTGACCGGATAGTGTGTTACACTGATAATGGCATTACATAAACAATGTGTTTATCAATTGGGGGGACATGGAGGATTTTCCATAGGGAAGATCATTAATACCCAGGCCCATTTGCTCGGATGTAGCGTGCTTACCAGTAAAGGACAACATAGTGAATAAAAGAGAGATTGTACAAGCCCTTATGGACTCCGTCCAAAAGGGTGATTTTGAAAATGCAAAAACCATGCTTGCAGAGGATTTCCGCGGCTTTGCCGCGTTTAGCGGGTCTGTCCCTGAGTCCATCGACGCGGAAGCCTGGCTTGGCATGCGCGCCAGCTTGAAGACCGCCTTCCCAGATCTCGATTATCATTTCAAGGTCATCGGCGCGGAGGGCGATGTGGTGCGGTCCACTTCGCAATTGAGTGGAACGCATCATGGTTCCTTCGATCTGACGAACATGAACATGGGCGTGATCCCGGCCACCAACAAATCATTTTCCTCCAAAGTTGAAAAGACGAAGGTAACTGTCAAAGAAAATAAGATTACAGCATGGGTCATCGAGCCAACCCAAGGTGCCGGACTGAAGGCGATCCTGGGCCAACTGGGTGTTACCCTTCCTGCAATTTAATGGTCTATCAGTCCGAATTGCATGATGTTGAATGTAAGTTGAAAACAAAATAACCGGATTTGCACGGTGTCACCGCCGTCAACCCTGTTATAGGGTTGACGGCGTTTTTATTCCAGTCGTGATGCCGGACATGTGCCCTTTAGGGTAGAAAGCAGAATGAAACATGGATGCAAGATTGTATGTAGGAAATTTGTCAAAGACAACCACTCAGAATGAACTCAGTGCGCTATTCACTCAAGCCGGAGAGGTCACTGCGACAGAAGTGATCAAGGATCGTCGCACCGGCGAATCCAAGGGCTTTGCGTTTGTCACCATGAGTGCGCAAAGTGAAGCCGATAAGGCGATCAGCATGTTCAACACCTATTTATTCGGCGACCACGATCTGAAAGTAAGCATGGCCAAAGCAAAAGAACAACACATTGGGACAAGACCAGCCATAGAGCCCTAGGCGTTGACATATCGAAAGTAATAAATGATCAATCTACATGTGAGTACGGTAATTTCCCGACCCGTCAAGCAGGTCTTTGATTTCGTGAGTTCCCCCGAAAACGATTTTCAATGGCAGTATGGAACCCTGATAGCCGGCAGCCTCCCGGACGGTGTCAGCAAGATCGGTTCGTTTTTTCGAAGCATTGGTCACTTGCTGGGATATCGGGTGCAGGGCATCTTTGAAGTGACTGAATATGAGCCGAACCGGAAATATGGGTTCAAATCACTTTCGGGTCCGCTGCATTCACAAACCTCCTACACGTTCGAGTCCGCTAGTAGCAGCACAAAGATCAGCATATCGACACAAGCCCACGCAGTCAACTTTCTTCAGATGAATGAACGCCTTCTGGAAAGAAAAATGAAGAAACAGCTCAGGGAAAATCTGGCACTTCTCAAGGACCTTCTCGAAGCTCAGCGGATCCTGCCCGGCTCTACAGGGATCTCGTAGTTTTCTTGATCGAACTGTGCAAATTAACGGCTGTGGGATGCGGCCGAACTTTTGCATTCACCTTGCCTGTCATATGCTGAGCTGGAGGATGTTTGAAAGGAGTAGTTTTATGGAAAAATCCACCCATTCCATCATTAAACGCATTGCCTTTATCGGGAACTATTTACCGCGTCAGTGCGGTATTGCGACCTTCACCACCGATCTCTGTGAATCCATTGCGGATGAGTATAAAGGGACAGCTTGCATTGCGATGCCAGTCAATGATACGGAAGACGGCTATGAATACCCGGCGCGCGTGCGCTTTGAATTAACGGAAAAGGATATTGAATCCTATCGCCGCGCCGCCGATTTCCTGAATATCAACAATGTGGATATGGTTTCGTTGCAGCATGAATACGGCATCTTTGGCGGGAAGGCAGGCAGTTATATCCTGACACTTCTGCGTGAGTTGCGCATGCCTGTTGTTACCACACTGCATACGATCCTGCAGAATCCCAATCCAGACCAGCGACGGGTACTCAAGGAGATCGTTGCTCTGTCGGATAGAGTTGTTGTCATGAGCGAGCGGGGCGCGGAGTTTCTACAGAGTGTTTACCAGGTACCCGCAGAAAAGATCGATCTGATCCCACATGGCATACCCGATGTACCATTTATGGACCCAAGCTTTCATAAGGACCTGTTTGGGGTGGAAGGCAAACATGTGCTGCTGAGTTTTGGACTGCTCTCGGCAAACAAGGGTATCGAGAATGTTATTTCAGCGCTTCCCATGATTTTGGAGAAATATCCAAACGTGGTGTATATGGTGGTGGGCGCAACTCATCCTCACGTTATACAGAACGAGGGTGAATCGTATCGCCTTTCCCTGCAATGGCTGGCTCGAGAAAAAGGTGTGGAAGGAAATGTTATTTTCTATAACCGTTTCGTCAGCCTGGATGAGCTTATCCAATTCATCAGCGCTTCAGATATATATATCACGCCCTACCTCGATGTGGCGCAGATCACATCCGGGACCCTGGCTTATACACTGGGGGCGGGCAAGACCGTTATCTCCACGCCCTACTGGTATGCAGAAGAAATGCTGGCAGAGGATCGCGGTGCATTGATACCCTTTGGCGATCCACAGGCATTGGCTGAGCAGGTGATCGATCTGCTGGGCAATGAGTCAAAGAGACATGCGATGCGCAAGCGTGCCTATCTATATGGGCGGGATATGATCTGGCCGCAGGTGGCACGCCGCTACATGCAGACGTTTGAACGTGCGCGAGCCGAACGCCGTCATTTTGCGCAGGCAGAATTTGCGGTCAAGGCGTTGGATAAACGCGCCGGTGAATTGCCACCGCTCAAACTGGACCACCTGCGTCACCTCACAGACCAGACCGGTATCCTTCAACATGCCATGTTCACGATCCCCAATTACAGCGAAGGATATACAACGGATGATAACGCCCGTGCTTTGATGGTGAGCGTTCTCCTGGAGGAGTTGGGGAACAAGGATGCTGTGGATCTGGCAACCCGTTATCTCGCGTTCACCTGGTATGCCTTCAATACAGAAACCAGGCGCTTTCGGAATTTTATGGATTACCAGCACAACTGGCTTGAAGAGAATGGTTCGGATGACAGCCATGGACGTGCCTTGTGGGCACTGGGGACGGTGCTTGGTCGTTCCAATACAGCTGCACTGCATAACATGGCAAGCCGATTATTCCAGCAATCCCTGCTGGCGATCCTGGAAACAACCAGCCCGCGCGCATGGGCCTTTGCCCTGATCGGCATCCATGAATATCTGGGACGCTTTGCAGGGGATCGTCGTGTTACCCAGGTTCAGGAGGAGTTGGCGGGGCGGTTATTGGCGCTTTACAAGGTCAGCCAGAAGGATGGGTGGAACTGGTTTGAGGATAAACTGACCTACTGCAATGCGGCGTTGTCACATGCAATGCTGTTGTGCGGGCAGTCCATCCCAGATCCCGAAATGACGGAGGTGGGGTTGGCATCCCTTGAGTGGCTTGCCACCCTGCAGCATTCAGACACCGAGGGAAGACATTTCGTTCCCATTGGTTCAAACGGCTTTTATCCTCAAGGTGGTGAGCGCGCCCGCTTCGATCAACAACCTGTGGAGGCGCAGGGGATGATATCCGCCTGTCTGGAAGCCTATCGATCCACTGGCAAAAACCGCTGGCATATGGAAGCGCGCCATGCATTTGAATGGTTTCTAGGCCGTAACGACCTTCACCTTTCGGTCTACGATCCCACAACAGGTGGTTGTCGTGATGGCTTGCACCCTGACCGGCCGAACGAGAACCAGGGCGCCGAGTCTACTCTCGCCTTTCTCCAATCGCTATTGGAATTACGGCTTGCAGAAAATATCATCGTAGAAGATGAGGATACCCACATTGACTCTTCCAATCTCCCCGCTCTTTCAGCGTCACAAACTCAACCCTATCCTGACAGCCGCGAATTGGCCATATCAGGCAAATAGCGTATTTAATCCCGGCGCCACCCTGCTCGCCGATGGCAGCACGTTGCTCTTATGCCGTGTGGAGGATCGACGAGGGCATTCCCATCTATGTGCCGCACGTTCCATGAATGGTATCGACAACTGGCAGATCGACTCGAGTCCTACTTTCATGGCGGACCCGGAACATTATCCAGATGAGTTGTGGGGCATCGAAGACCCACGTATTACGTATGTTCCTGAATTGGCGCAATATGCGATCGTGTACACCGCCTACGCCAGTGGAGGACCGGGGGTGGCGCTGGCATTTACAAAAGACTTCCGCTCCTTCGAGCGCTACGGTGTGATCATGCAGCCGGAGGATAAAGACGCAGCCCTTTTGCCGCACAGGATCGATGGTCGCTGGGCATTGATCCATCGCCCGGTCACAGCCTCCAACGCACATATATGGATATCCTACTCCTCCGACCTGCGCAACTGGGGTGGGCATATCAAGATCATGGAAGCGCGCCTCGGTGGCTGGTGGGACGCAAATAAGATCGGACTTTCTCCACCGCTCATTCCAACATCAGAAGGCTGGCTGATGATCTATCATGGCGTAAAGCAGAATGCTTCCGGCGTAATTTACAGATTGGGCCTTGCCCTGTTCGACTTGACGGACCCCGAATGTTGTTTGAAACGCGGTGATGAGTGGGTGTTTGCTCCTGAAGAACCCTACGAGCGGAATGGCGATGTGGACAAGGTGGTCTTCCCGTGCGGTTATACCCTGGCATCCGATGGGGATACCCTTCGGATCTATTATGGTGCAGCAGATACGAGTATTGCCATGGCCACTGGCAGTATACGTATGCTGCTGAAGTGGCTAAATGAACATAATTAAAAGTTTCATTTTTCCTATTGTAAAAGGAGATACTTATGAACTTCCACGAAGGTGATACAGTCATGCATTGGACCTATGGACTAGGTCAGATCATCCGTTTGGAGGAGCGCGACATGTTTGGTTTAAAGACCCTCTATTATGCGGTCCAGATCCGGGACTTGACGGTCTGGGTGCCGTCCGATGGTGAACTCAAACATCGATTGCGTCCCCCAACCTCCAAATCCGGGTTTAAAGAGCTTTTCGCTATTCTCTCTACCCCCGGTGAACCGCTTCCAGACGACCGGCAGGAACGAAGGACGCGCCTGCTGGTATTGTTGAGAGACGGCCGCACCCAATCACTATGCCGGATCATCAGCGGCCTGCACGCGTACCGGAAGCTTCGATCGCTAAACGACAGCGACCAGAGCATTCTAAAACAGGCACGGAGCGCGCTGCTGGGTGAGTGGGAATTTGTTCTATCCATTACGCCTGCACAGGCTGAGCACGAACTGCACAACTGGCTGGCATCCGAGCCAGCGACGAATAAGGAGTAGTGCGCCCTGGAAGAAATAGAGTAGATCAAACGTTGGTGACTGAATTCCATTTAAGTGATTACGCTCCCTCGATCAAGGGAGCGTAATTTTTGGTATACGTTGGTCTATAACGAATTCTGCTGTGAACCATTGGTTGAAAGTGCATCATAAATAAGAGTGGTTTTATAATTGCCTCATGCAACGCCTCACATCCACATTTCTCGACAACTACCCCTACTCCCACCACGCCACGCCGCAGACCATCCAACGCGGACGCGCCTATTACAAGGATGGACGTGTGTGGAATACAGAACTTATCAATGACCAAAAAGTTGTCTGCTTGGTGGATGGCGACTCTGGCGAATACACCGTCGAAATCGAAATTGATAAAAAATCGGGCGAATTGACCTTCGATTGCGATTGTCCTTATGCCGAAACCGACTTCTGCAAACACATGATTGCTGCCGCCTTGGAGGTGAGCGAATATTTGAAAGAGGAAGAAGATTACGAAGAGGACGACGAGGAAGAGTTTGACGCGCCTGCACCAAAAGGGGATTGGAAGAATAAACTCACCCAAACGCTCGCGCTTATGCCGCGCCAGTCATCGGCAGGAAGCCAGGGGAAGCGTTACGCCATTGCCATCATTCTGGAACGCAACCGATACAATTTCTATAACTATGGCAGTAACACATCCCATTCGTATTCACTGGAGCCATTCATTATCAAGGAAAGCGAGTGGAGTCCGCTTCAAGAAGTGAAGGAATTCAACCCTGAACGCGTCAATCACTTGTTGGAAACATCCAAAAACTGGATCAAAACCGAAGGGCAATACTATCCATCTTTCAACTCAAAAGGCTGTCTCAACCTAACTCAGGAAGCTTTTTCATTCGTCAGCCTTCTGTTTAATGTCACACGCATATATGGTGGACAAGCGGGTAACAACCTGCCCAACTTGCTTCCCATGCTTGCCAGGTTCAACATCCCTGTTTTTCTGGGCACAACAAACTATCCCCAAAAGATCGAGCGCCGACTGCACATCCTCCCGAATCCCATCCAAATTCAAATCGACATGCAGCAGGATGATAGGAAACTCAGCCTGCAAACAGGCTTCGAGCAGGACGGAACCTTCACTACCATCCAAAAGAAAATCGAGGTGATGACTGCCAACCCAACCTGGGTTCTCATGGATGACACCATCGCCCAAATCGAAAACAGCCGCGCGTTGGAAATCCTTTCCGCCTTCCCCATCGATATTCCCAACCAGCAGGTGGACCTCTTCCGCGAGCAATACTTCCCGCTCATCGCCCAGGCGCTTCCCATCAAAAGCGATCTCGTGAAATGGCGCGACGTTAAGGCCGATCCGATTCCACGCCTGTATCTGCAAGACGACAACAAGGAGAAAGTTTTACGAGCTTCGCTCCATTTTGGCTACGGTGAATTTGATTCGCCGCTCGGTAATGACCAGCCTTATGGTGTTGCCAGCATTCCCGATACATGGGAACTCGTTCGTATTCACCGCCAGCCCGGGCGTGAAGAATATTTCTATCAGCTGCTTACAGACCCCATCTACCGCCTCAAGCGCGCCGGGTCATTACACCCGCGTGGCACACTCGAACTTCGCGCCCGCGCCCATCCCTACGACTTCCTCATGCACTCCATCCCCGCCTTACTCAAAGCGGGCTTTGAAATTTACGGCGAAGAAAACCTCAAAACCGGGCGCATCAATCGCAACACCGCCACCCTGCGCGTGAGCATCTCTTCGGGCATCGACTGGTTCGACCTCAAAACCGTCGTCGAGTTTGGCAACCAGCAGGCATCTTTTCACGACATCCGCAAGGCGCTCAAACGCGGCGAGAACTACATCAAACTGGCCGATGGTTCAATCGGTCAAATCCCCGCCGAGTGGCTCGAAAAGTACAAACACCTGTGGGGATTGGCGGAAGAGACCGAGGACGGATTCCGCCTCAATGATCTGCACCTCTCCTTGATCGATTCCCTGCTCGAAGACGACGCCTCGATTCAGACTCCCCCAGACCTGATCCAGCGCCGGGAGCGTTTCCGCCACTTCGAGCGCATTGCGCCACAACCGCTCCCCGCAGGCTTCACTGGCGAGCTGCGTCCCTACCAGAAACACGGCTACGACTGGCTGCACTTCCTGCGCGAATATAAATTCGGCGGCATCCTCGCAGACGACATGGGACTTGGAAAAACGGTTCAGGTGCTCACCTATCTCCAGTCGTTGCAGGAACAGGCTCGGGCGCAGTCTGCCGCGCTGCTTGTCGTCCCCAAAAGTTTAATCACCAATTGGCAAAGGGAATCCGAAAAGTTCACGCCCGGCCTGCGCTTCCTCGAATACATGGGCAACCTCCGCAACAAGGATGTTTCGATTTTCGATGATTACGATGTGGTGATAACAACCTATGGAACCATGCTGCGCGACATCGAGATTTTGCACAAATATAAATTCCATCACATCGTCCTCGACGAATCGCAAGCCATCAAAAATCCGCTGGCAAAGAGCGCCAAAGCGGCGCGGCTGTTGAAGGCGGAGCATCGCATCGTGATGACAGGCACGCCCGTCGAAAATAATACCTTCGAGCTGTGGTCGCAGTTCGCGTTTTTGAACCCTGGTTTGCTCGGCAGCATGGATTATTTCAAAAAGGAATTTGCCAACCCCATCGAAAGCGCAGGCGATGAAAAAAGCGCGGAGATTTTGCGGAAATTGGTTTACCCGTTCATCCTGCGCCGCACCAAGGAACAGGTCGCCCTCGAACTCCCGCCGCGTACCGAACGCATCGTTTATACCGATATGGACCCGCCGCAGAAAAAACTATACACGCAGACTCGTGAAAGATACCGCGCCGAGTTGCTGGGTTTGATTGAAAGCGAAGGCATGAATAACGCCCGCTTCAAAGTGCTGGAAGGTCTGTTAAGATTGCGCCAAATCGCCATTCACCCGGTGCTGGTGGATAAAACGTACAAAGGCGATGCACCCAAGTTCGAAGTGCTGTTCGAAACGCTGGAGACGTTACAAGCCGAAAACCACAAGGCGTTGATCTTCTCGCAGTTTGTCGAAACGCTTAAGTTGGTGAAGAAAGAATTGGACGTACGCAAAATGAAATATGTGTATCTCGATGGGCAGACGCCCAAACGCCAATCGCGTGTGGATTTATTTCAAAACGATCCATCTTATCCATTCTTTCTCATCAGTCTCAAAGCGGGCGGCGTAGGATTGAACCTGACCGCCGCCGATTACGTCATCCATCTCGACCCGTGGTGGAATCCCGCCGTTGAAATGCAAGCATCCGACCGCGCCCACCGCATTGGGCAGACCAAGCCTGTTTTCGTTTATAAAATCATTGCCCGCGGCACGGTGGAGGAAAAGATTTTGCAATTGCAGGAAAAGAAACGTGCCCTCGTCAGGAACATCATCGCTACTGAAGCCAGTTTCTTCAAGTCGCTCACGCAGGATGATGTGAAGGTGATGTTCGAGTAGGGTGGGCGTATTCCTGCAAAAATTAAGATTCGGGACTCAAGTCCGTTTCTTAACACACGTTGTTGTGGGATCTTACAAACAACTGCGCTCATGCCATCGCATAAACGCAGTTGTTTTCGAATTTCTGTGTTGAGGGAGTAACGGCTTCGCGACATCGTACTCGTAGAGTAAGCACCCCTGTGGGGTCAGCCGTTGGACTGATTCAAGGAAAAAGCGACTACACCGCCTGATTTGCCTGGCAAATCAGGCGGTCGGACGTCTCGCCCCGAACGGGGTGCCGGGGGATGCGCCACTACGATAACATCTAAAAATCTGTGATTTACTAAATTTACGTAAATAATGGATAATGCAAAACGACAGCAAAACCATCAAAATCTGCCACAGAGTCACTGGGTTACGGAGTTTTAATTGATTTTTTCTCCCACGGCCCTTGCGCCCGTGGCAAGTGTGTGCGCTCTGTGACTCTGTGGCAAAATTCTCTTATCCATTATTGACGTTAAATTTGGTTTAGTTTTCTGACAAAAATGGCGTGATGTATTTTTCGAGCATCGCTTTGTTGATCTCGCCTGTCCATG
>Ga0190269_10001763_pt1 | contig 10208 bp, 6 predicted proteins | sample Popmic249IS_FD_133749 | JGI IMG/M metagenome (GOLD analysis project Ga0190269, IMG submission 133749) | Populus adjacent soil microbial communities from riparian zone of Blue River, Arizona, USA - 249 IS | ecosystem: Environmental > Terrestrial > Soil > Riparian zone | place: USA: Arizona... | reverse complement strand
TCGTACGCAGGACTGCGGTGGTCGAAGTGCTCCACTTCTACCACCCGGCCATCACCACGCGGCGCAAGTGGCAGCTTGAGCGGCTGCATGCCGTCTGCACGCACCAACAGCGTGGTTGGCTGCAAGCTGGGCACCACCAACGCGAGCCGAGCCTCCTGCCGCTGGTTGATGCAGCGACCGTTAGGGTCGACGATCATGTAGCGCCGATCGAGCTGCGGGCCCAAGTCATCCAAGCGGAACGATCGCACCTCGATGCCACGACAAGATTTGATCGGATAGATGTAGAGAGCGCTTACACTGATCATCACGCCGGGCAGTCTACCGATCGGCGGCCAGATAACCAGCGCGTCGATATGTGCCAATCCACTCATGGATCGCTCAAGTTAGGCGCCCTTTGACCGTTAAGACACCTGGTGGCAACTCACGCGCTAAACCGTAGAAGCCTGAGCTTGGCCCTGCGCCGAGGCTTGATCGGGCTGTTGGCCGCGACGGCGATGAGCTGCGCGCAAGCCCACACCGGCCTCGACCGGACGCCCACAGCGAACGAGAAGGTGCCCGCGCCGCTCATTCGTAGCTTGAATGTGGGCGTGCCGCGCGACGTGCTGGTCGAGCTGGTGCCAGAACCCATCGATCAGAGCAACGCCGATGGCGGCAGCGATTCAGGCTCCAGCTCTGACGCAGGAGACATCGGCTCGATGACCGAAGGTCTGGCGCGCGACCTCGGCGGCCTGCCGACCCATGTCGCTCGCGCGATGATCGACGAGGATCTGGAAGAGCGCGCGAAGTACTACGAAGCGGCGCAAGAGGCCATCACCTCCGAGCTCGACGAGAGCGAAGTCAAAGTGCTCACGCGTTATGAGCACGTGCCGTTTCTGTTCGTGAACGTGACTACGCTGCGTGGCCTGTACGCGCTCGCGAGTCGTCCCGAGGTGCTGCGCCTGCACGAGGACAAGGAATACGAGCACCAGCTGGCAGACAGCTTGTCTCTCATCAATCAACCTGCGGTTGCAGCATCCGGCAGGACAGGCGCGGGCACCGCAGTGGCCGTGCTCGACACAGGCGCCGACTACACGCGCGCGGACTTCGGTAGCTGCAGCGAGCCTGGTCCCGCGTGCAAGGTCGCTTTTGCCCGAGACTTCGCGCAGAACGACTCGGTCGCAGATGACAACGGCCACGGCACCAACGTGTCTGCGATCGTGCTGGGCGTCGCGCCCTCCACCAAAGTGCTCGCGCTCGACGTGTTCGAAGCGAACGGCTTGGCGCTGAGCTCTTCGATCATCGCCGCGGTGGACTGGAGCATCGCAAACCGCACGATGTACAACATCGTGGCGATGAACCTGAGCCTCGGCGGCGGTTCGTACAACAAGCAGTGCACCACCAGTCCGTTCGCCTCGGCGCTCGCCAACGCGCGCGCGGCGGGCGTGGTCCCGATCGTCGCAAGCGGCAATGGCGCCCTGACGGGAGCCCTCGCGGCGCCAGCCTGCGTGCCTGCAGCGGTCTCGGTCGGCGCGGTCTACGACGCCAACGTGGGCGGACTGAGTTACTCGGGCTCGGGCTGCAGTGACCGCACGACGGCCGCGAACCAAGTCACCTGCTTCTCCAACTCGGCTTCGTTTCTCTCGATGCTCGCGCCCGGCGCGCCGATCACAGCCGGTGGCTTTCGCATGACCGGCACTTCCCAGGCTGCACCGCACGTCGCGGGCGCGTACGCAGTCGTGCGCGCAGCTTTCCCCGCTGAAGCGGTCAACGCGAGCATCGCGCGGCTCACAGACAGCGGCGCGTCGATCCGCGACGCGCGCAATGGCATCACCAAGCGGCGCTTGGATCTGCAAGCCGCGCTCAAGGGTCCGACCGTCCGAGACAACACACCGCCGACGGGCAGCGTCGCGATCAACGCCAACCAAGCGACCTCCATGAGTCGCGACGTGACGCTGTCGATCACCGGCAATGACGCCAATGGCGTCGACAGCATGTGCATCTCGAACGCAGGCACCTGTACGAGCTTCGAGTCTTTCGCGACCTCCAAGGCTTGGCAGCTCACGACGGGCGACGGCCTCAAGACCGTGCGCGTCGCGCTGCGTGACTCGGCAGGAAACCAGGGCATCGTGACCGACACGATCCGGCTCGACACGACCGGGCCGACCGGCGCCACGCTGCGCGCGAGCGCACAAAACAGCGCGGCTGCGCTCAGCTGGAGCGCGGCCACTGACGCTGGCAGCGGCCTGAGCGGCTATCGCTTGGTGGTCGCCGAAGGCAATCCGCCCGCCAACTGCAACGAAGGCAGCCTGATCTACAACGGCAACTCGCGATCCTTCACGCACACCGGGCTCACCAACGGGACCACCTACGGCTACCGCCTTTGTCCCACGGACATGGCCGGCAACGTCGGTGCAGGTAGCGTGGCCAGCACACGACCCGCGCCCGAGCTCCAGCCACCGACCGGCAGCCTGAAGATCAACGGCGGCACGGCATTCACCGGCTCCGACAACGTGACCTTGAGCTTCAGCGCGACCGATGCCAGCGGCGTCGCGCGGATGTGCATCAGCAACAACAAGTCCAGCTGTACGAGCTGGGAGAGCTTCTCGCCGAGCAAAGTGTGGGCGCTCGCGACCCAGAGCGGGCCGACCAGTGTGTTCGTCTGGTTCGAGGACACCTTTGGCAACCGCACGTTGAACCCCGTCAGCGCCAACATCCTCGTCGACTCCGCCCCGCCGCTCGACGTGATCATCCGCGTCACGGCTGGGCAAGCGCGGGTCAGCGTGACGTGGAACGGCTCGGATGCGAGTGGCATCCAGTCATACAAGCTGTTGTTTTCGCCTGGCATGACGCCGCCTTCCGGCTGCAACACCGGCACGAAGCTCTATGAAGGCCCGCTGCGCGCCTACACGCACACGAACCTCACAGCGAATGCGTCCTACAGCTATCGCGTGTGCGCGACGGACCGCGCGGGCAATCTCAGCCAAGGTGCTGTCGCCACCATCAGCGCGCGCTGAGCGCGCGAGTTGATTGCGCTGACCGCCGGGCGCTCGCGATAATGCCTGGCAACGTGCAGCCATCTCTCCACGCGGCCCGCGCACTGCGTCTCGCAGTCTGGGCCATGCTCGCGCTCTGGACGTTCGTCGGGCTCGACCGCCCGATCGGCGACGGCGATGAGAGCATGCACGCCGAGATGCTGCGGCAGATGGTCCGTACGGGTGACCTGCTGCACACGCGTTGGTATGGCGTCGTGCTGCACGAGCGCTCGCCGCTGACGTATTGGCTCGCGCTGCCGTTCGCCGCGCTGTCCAGCTCCGAGATCGCCGTGCGCTCGAGCTCAGCGCTCATGAGCTTCGGGATACTCGTGTTGATCTATCGCACCGCGTGCCGGCTCTGGTCGCAGCCGACAGCTGCTCTCACAGCCTGTGTATTTCTCGCGGCGATCCCGAGCTATCACGTCTACACGCGCACCCTCATGAGCGAGTCGCCATATCTCTTGGCGCTGACCTTCGCGCTGTGGGGGGCCATTCGCGCGCAAGAGGACCGCCGGGGTCTGCTGCTGGCAGCGGCGGGCCTGGGCGCAGCGGTCGCGATCAAGAGCCTGGCAGCAGCGGCGCCGCTGCTCGCGCTCGCGCCTTGGCTTGTGCGCGCACAGCTCCGGCACGGCGGTGCACGCAGCGCGGCGAGCGCGCTGCTCGTCTTCTTCGCGCTGGCAGCGCCCTTCTTTGTGTTCAACTACCTCGAAGAGCCCGAGCTGTTCGTGCGCGAGCACATCGGCTTCCATCTCTTGGAGCGCGCGCAGCGCAGCACCATGGGCATGGGCGGCGGCTTCTTCACGTACGCGCACTCGATCGTGTATCGCGACGGGCCTCCTATCGGCGCGCTGATCGCGCTGATCCTGCTCGCGAGCGCCTACTTCGGTCGCCGCCGGCAGCTGCGGATTTTGTGGCTCGTCACAAGCTATGTGGCGCTGTTCTTCGTCGCGATCTCGCTGGTCCGCACGCACTCCGCGCACTACATCCTGCCGATCTACCCGCCGGTGGCGCTCGCAGCAGCCGGCGTGCTGTCGCATGGATTCGCGCGCAGCCCGCGGCAGCTCTGGCATGTGGTCGCGCCCGCCCTCGCGGGCGTGCTGCTCCTTGCGAGCTTGCCCTACTCCGGCGGACGCGATGCCCTGTTGGAACGCCCCTTCGGCAAGATCCTCGGGCAAAAGGCGCGCGAGCTGCCGAAGCACGAACGCCTGTACGCGTACGAATGGTACGGCCTCGCGCTCGGCTACTACGCCGACCACCCGGTGGTGCTCCTGACAGCGCAGCGCGACCGCTTCGAGTCCATCAACTTCCGCATGGGCCCGATCGAGCGCGCTGGCGCAGCGGCGCTGGTTCCGCCGCTACCCGCTGCAGAGGGCCAGACCATCTACATCGCTGGCCACGTCGCGGATCTCAGCGGCGCCAAGTGGCTGACGATCGGCAACATCTTGGCCGCAGCACCCCCATACTTCCTGGCCGAGGCGCGGATCGTCGCCGATGGGCTCAACTACGCAGCTCACCAGCCCTGAAGCCACCAGCGGCGAGCGTCGCAAAGATCTCTTCGCGTCGACACCACAGAAACCAGCGACCCTCGCCGGACAGCAGGTAGCGCAGGAGATCTGGCACGCTCAAGCGGCTCGCGTGCAGGAGGCACAGCGCCACCCACTGTTTGATCGTGGCAGGGTCGTCGGTACAGACAGCGAAGTGCGCGCCTGCGATGAACGTGTCGTCGCCGAACGGACGTCCGAGCCAGTCCATGATCGCCTTGGAGTGCGCGGCGATGTGGGCTGCGCCAGTGACCTCCGAGACCCCGCGGCGCAGATCGATCTCGAGCATGCGACCGAGGTCTGTCACAGCCACGCGCAGCGGAGGCAACAGCAAGCCGATGAGCGGAAATCCACGTTGCAGCGAACGGCTGCGCGAGCGCGCCGCGTCCAGCAGCGTTTGCCAGGGCACGCTCTCGCCGTATTCGTGCAGGCTCTCGGCCTGCTGCCGCAGCGCGGGCTCCCTGCGTGCGATCTCGGGCAGCGCGTACGGGCTCTGCATCGTCACACGATCGCCCACGCGCGCGACGACCAGGCGTGGATCGCTGCCGGCCCGCACCTGCAGATCATCGAAGCTCAAGAGCGATGCGTTCTGCGCCCTGCTGTACACCGAGCGATAGTAGTGCGTGGACGCAAACGGGATCACGTAGCGCGGAGCGAGCGCCTCGGTGACGCGGCACAGCGCCTCCCAGAGCGCGAGCTTCTCGTGTGGCGCTGGCCGCGCGTCGAACAGCTTGCCCGCATGGTTGTAGTGCGTGAGCAGCACGTCGATCGGGCCGAGCTTACGCGCGAGCGCAGCCAACGCGCGCGGACGCAAATTGCAGTCGTTGTAGTTGAGGATCGACCAGCCATGTGCCTGCAAGTGCAGCATGTTGTCGATGCCAGCCGTCGGGTAGCGCGTCGCGATCACGTTCGGCGCGAGCCGCAGTGGAGTGCGCTCGCGCAATGTGATGAGTCGCCGAAAGCCGAGCTCGCGCACCCGCGAGGCGACCGAGAAGTTCGCGGACTCGTTGACCAACACCTGCAAATCGGGCCGCTGCTGCGCGAGCGCGCGCAAGCTCGGCTCATGCATGTGATCGCTGTGCCAGTGCGAGATCCACAGATGCGTGGCGACTGCCGCTCTCTGCTGCGCTTCGGGGTTGTCGTAGTACAAACCCCAGCCGCCCGAGAACGCTGTCCCGGCGAGCCAGGGATCACTGAGGAGCCGCAGCTCTCCGATGCACAACAACACGCTCGCATGGTTGAGCGGTTCGATGCTTAGCTGCATGACTCGTGCGAGTATGGACGAGCTGCAGCATGCTTTCATCACCACATGTCCCGCCGCTGTGAGCGGCAGGATCCGCGCGACCTACGGGTGGACGCTCGCCCCGCTTTTCAGGTGCTCCGACGCCACCAGCAGAAAACGCTTACGCGCCTCGGCATGGTCGACGATCGGGCGCGGATAGCTCTTGCCGAGCCGCACACCGGCCCGCTCGAGCACCGAGGCGGGCGCGGTCCACGGCGCATGGATGTAGCGCGCGGGCAGCTCTGCCAGCTCGGGCACGTAGCGGCGCACGTAGTCGCCTTCGGGATCGAAGCGCTGCCCCTGCGTAATCGGATTGAAGACGCGGAAATACGGCTGCGCGTCGCAACCGCAGCCGGCGGACCACTGCCAGCCCAGGTTGTTCTGCGCGAGATCACCGTCGGTGAGGTACTGGAAGTAGTGCACCTCGCCGTGCTGGTAGTTGATGAGCTGGTGCTTGGCCAGAAAGCTCGCCGAGATCATGCGCGCGCGATTGTGGACGAAGCCGGTTTCGAGCAGCTGTCGCGCGGAGGCGTCGATGATGGGGTAGCCAGTCGTTCCGCGCCACCAGGCTTCGAACCCCGCAGCGTCACGCTGCCAAGGAAAACCCTTGAACTCTGGGCGAAACGGCTCGTCGAGCACGGTCGGCCGGTTCCACAACGTGTAGTGCGCGAACTCGCGCCACAAGAGCTCGGCGCTGAAACGCTCGCGCGCCTCTGCGCTGATGTCGCTCTTGTCTGCGAGCGCGCACCACACGCTGCGCGCTGACAACGTACCGAAGTGCAGATCGGCGCCGAGCCTGCTCGTGCCCTCGTGATCCATGCGATTGCGCTCGCTGGGATAAACGTCGACCGGCCCGTCCAGGAAACGCTTCAGGCGCTCGCGCCCTGCCCGCTCACCCCCTAGGATGATCTTCGGGTTCGGGTTCTGGAGCTCGGGCAACGGCGCGGTCCGCAGCTTGAGCCCAGCGGGCAGCGGCGGCAGCTGACTCGGCGCATCGTACAGCTGCAAATCTTTCAGCCCTTCGCGCACCGCGCGCGCAAACGGCGTGTAGACCTTGAACACACCACCCGCACCGGTGCGCACGACATGCGGATCGATCAGCAGCTCGCCGCGGTAGCGCACGAACGGCACCTTCAGCGCGCCTGCGATGCGTTCGTCGCGCGCACGCGCTTCGGGCTCGTACGCTGCGCTCACGAGCACCCGGTCCACTTTGAGCCGCTGCGCGAGCTCGGGGATCGCGCGCGCAGCAGGGCCCCTCACGATCTGCAGCTGTGAGCCGCGGGCCGCGAGCTCGGCGGCCAGCTCGCGCAGCGACGCGAGCAGAAACTGCACCCGGTGCGGCGCCAGCTCGCGCGCGCCGGGCCCGAAGTACTTGGTGGAGAGCACGAACACCGGAACGAGCTCGCGACTTTCGCGTGCGGCAGCATGCAGCGCGGCGTGGTCGTGAACCCGCAAGTCTTTGCCGCGAAACCACAGGAGCGTTCGCATCGGGAAAGACCTAGTTCGGCAGCGATGCCTGTCAAGGCGCGCTAAAAGACGCGCGAAAACAGCTCGAGCAGCTTCGCGTGCGCGCGCTTCTCTTGAGCCTCGTCGAACGAAGGCGAATCGAACCCCGTCCAGCCGTGACGCGCGCCCACGTAGGTCTCGCTCTCGTATGTGCCGCCCCAGGCGGCGAGCGCCTCTTCCAGCGTACGGATGGCGTCCGCCGGCATGAGCCCATCGTTTTCTGCGTGCGCGAAGTACAGGCTCGCACGCACGCGCGGCAGCACGAGGTGCGGGCTGTCTGGCTTGTCGGTCACGAGCGCCCCGCCATGAAACGACACCACAGCCGCGATGCGATCAGGGCAAGCGGCGGCGTAGCGCAGCGCGACCGCGCCGGTGAAGCAATGCCCCACCGCAGCCAATGGCCCAGGACGCACCCCATGCAGCTTCTGAAGCTCGGCAGTGAACGCCGCAGCGTCGCGCTCGATCGCCTCGGGCGTGAGCGGAGAGACGAGCTCGGCGAAGCGCTTCATAGTGCGCTCTTCGCCGAACACAAACGGGAAGTCGAACGCAGGCGGCTTGCGCGTGCGATAGAATACGTTGAGCAAGAGCACGCTGTAGCCATCAGCGGCGAGCCGTGCGGCCATCTCACGCGTGGCCGGACGCACTCCGCGGATGTCCGTGAGAAACAGCACGCCGGGGCCGCTACCAGCTGCAGCCGTGTAGAAGTACCCATCCGCCACGCCATCCGCCGTCCGAATCTCGATCGCTTGTTCGCTCATGGTCACCTCGGGCACGGGGTATACCACCATCCCTATCGTACGCGTGTGCCTCACCCGGGCCGAAGCCGCGCAAACGCCCTCAGAAAATTCTCTCCTAACACCTTGCGAACACACCGCTCCGGCAACCCGGCGTCGAGCAACACCTGCACCAGCGCCGGCAAGCGATCACAGCTCCGCAGCCCGCTCGGCGGAATGATGAACCCATCCCAGTCACTGCCGAGCGCCGCGACGTCCTCTCCGCCCACATTCACGATGTGCGCGACGTGCGCTGCCACTGCAGCCATCGATCCGCCGAAAAACCGCCCGCTCAGATACTCGCCGTGAAAGACCACGCCCACCACACCGCCCGTGTCCGCGATGCACTTGATCTGATCATCATCCAAGTTTCGCCAGCTGGGATGCACGCCTGACACGCCGGTGTGCGTGACGATCAACGGCTGCGTTTGATCATGCAGCGCCACGGCTTCGAAGAACCCGCGCCGGCTGATGTGCGCGAGATCCACGAACGTGCGCGTCGCGTTGAGCCGCTCGACCAAGCGCGCGCCGATTCGGCCGAGACCCGTGTCCGGTCCCAAGCGAAACGGTGAGCTCGTCGCGCCCACGTGCGAGCTCGTCATGTGCACCAACGTCACGCGCGTGAGCGCGCCGCTCTCCAGCACGCTCTCGTCTGCATCGCAAGCGTTGCCGCCCTGCACGGCAAGGAGCGCCGCGTGTTGGCCTGCGGCGCGCGCGGCCTGGTACTCCGCGGCTGTCGTCACGACGCGCGCGACTTGACTATCATCGAGCATGCGCCGCAGCTCGGCGACGTTCGCGCCGAGCGCGCGCGCGCGCCCGGACGCGCTGCGCCAGGGATTCGTGGTGATCGACCACATAGCGCCGCTGAAGCCACCTTCGAGCGCGCGTGGCAAGTCCACCTGGCTCATCAAGCAGCCAGCGAAAGGCCCTGCGCCATGACGCTTGCGCAAGTCATACCCGAACATGCGCGTCCAGATGAACGTGTCCACGTGCAGGTCGATGACGTCGCTCGCGCGCACGAGCTCACGCGCGTGATCCGAGACCTCTGTGTGTTCCGGCATGAACCGCTAAGCATGCGGCATGCGCGCGCTGGCTGCCAAGCTGCCTGGACGACAGCTCCTTTTGTGCTGCGCTCAGCGCGCGATCAGCCGCACCGGCTGGGTGGGGCTGTCCTCATGCACGGCGGGCTCCGTGTCCGCACGCGCGTGCGACCGCAGCTCGTAGAGGCGCTCCGCATACGCGGCATCCTCCACCCACAAGCGCTGGGCGGCCCAGCGCATGACCGGCCGCAGGAGCGGCTGTGCGCGCTTCGCGAGCGCAAAGCCCCAGCGCTCAGAGGTCGCGTAGGTGAGCTCGATGATCGCCGTCTGGCCATCGGAGATCGGGGTGGCGTGCGTCTCCACCACCGAGCCCACGCCCTCGCCTCGCACGATCGTCATCACGATGCTGCGCGGGTCTGGACAGTGAAAGCGCGCATCCACCTCCACGGCCAAAGGCCCTGCGACTCGATACGCCACGCGCACGCTGATCGCATCGTCCTGCTGATCGATCACGCGCAGCCGCCCAAACGAGTGCGGGTGATAGTGCGCGCCATGCCAAGGGTCGAGCCGGTTCGCGACCACATCTTTCGGCTCGCAGCGCGCCTCCATGCGGACCACCGCAGACAAGCCCGATGCGGGTCGAGGCGGCAAGAACGGCAGAGGCGTAAGCTCCGACGCCGGCTCGGCGCCGGCCGCTTGTGCAGCTGACAGCTGCACCCACGCGAGCTGCCCATCGTCGTGTGCGTTGAGCGGACGAAAGCCGCGGCTGGGCTCGGGCCCGAGAGCAAGACCGTGCCAAGGGCACACCAGCTTGCCGTCACAAACACGGCCGTCGCTCAGCGAGGCACCCATGTGCGGGCATACGTCGCGCGCCGCCATCAGCCGCTGCCCCGAGCGCCACACGACGAGCTGCAGTCCCCGCACCTTCATGCGCCGGGGCTTGGTGCCAAAGGTGTCCGAGGCGTCGAGCACGTACCAGCCACCACTCGGCAGCTGCTGGCTGCGCTGCAGCGCGGCGCGGATCCAGCGCGGGTCGGCCTGCTCCCAGTCCGGCC
>Ga0190269_10001762_pt1 | contig 10217 bp, 7 predicted proteins | sample Popmic249IS_FD_133749 | JGI IMG/M metagenome (GOLD analysis project Ga0190269, IMG submission 133749) | Populus adjacent soil microbial communities from riparian zone of Blue River, Arizona, USA - 249 IS | ecosystem: Environmental > Terrestrial > Soil > Riparian zone | place: USA: Arizona... | reverse complement strand
TGGAACAAGCAACCCGAGGCGATCCGCAAGGTCTACGAGCCGCACCTCGGCAACACCTACCTGAAGGTGCTGCCCGACATGCTCGAGAAGACCGGCAGCACGCCGGAAGAATGCCTGGTGCGCACCTTGAAGATCCTCGACAAGAAGAAATGGAAGCCGATCGAGCTGCTCGGCAAGGATGTCGATCCCGCCATGGGCATCATGCGCCGCTTGCTGTCGGACTCGATGCTCGAGAGCGTGATGCGGTCGACCTTCAAGATTCCGTCGTACAAGGCGTAATAGCTGTCATTCCCGCGAAAGCGGGAATCCAGCCTGGATGCCCGCTTTCGCGGGCATGACGAGAGAAAGCCCATGAATGCAGTGCTCAGGAACCCCAACGATGTTCCCACGCGCTTCCAGCGCATGGCGTCGAAGGCGTCGGAGCTGGCGCAGACGACGGCGGCCCAGCGCGCCGACAAGATCCGCAAGCTGCTCGACGCGACACTGGCCGCGCGCCCGGCGATCATCGCGGCGGTGCGCAAGGAATTGCGCTGCCACGACAACGACATCGACGGCCAGCTGGTGATGATCAAGGCCGAGGCGGAGTGCGCGATCCGCTACGTCGCCGACTGGATGAAGCCCGAGGTCGTCGACCCGAGCATGATGACGCTCGGCAAGCACTCCTACATCCGCTACGAGCCCAAGGGGCTGGTGCTGCACGTCTCGACCTGGAACGCGCCGATCGCGGAAGCCTTCGTGCCGGCCATCGGCGCCATCGCGGCCGGCTGCGCGTTCGCGTTGAAGCCGTCGGAGCTGGCGCCGCACTGCGCGAAGGTGCTCGCGGAAATCGTCGCCAAGGTGTTCCCGGACGACGAGTTCGCCGTGTTCGAGGGCGGGGCGGAGGTCGCCACCGAGCTGCTGCGCCAGCCGTTCAACCATATTTTCTACATCGGCGGGCATTCGGTCGGGCGCATCATCATGAAGGCCGCGGCCGACCACTTCGCCACGGTGACGCTCGAGATGGGCGGCAAGAACCCGGCGATCGTCCACCGCAGCGCCGACCTCGACGATGCCGCGCAGAAGATCGGCTGGGGCCGGATCGCCAACGCCGGCCAGGTCTGCGTGGCGCCGGACTACGTGCTGGTCGACGAGCCGGTGCTGCGGCCGTTCATCGAGGCGCTCGGGCGCCGCATGACGGCGATGTACAACCCGCAGGGCAAGGGCTTCGACCAGTCGCCGGAGTTCGCCCGCATCGTCAACGCGCGGCACTTCCAGCGCGTCAAGGCGCTGTTCGACGATGCGCTGGCCAAGGGCGCGAAGCTCGAGTTCGGCGGCGAGTTCAAGGAAGCCGACCTGTTCATCGGCCCGGCCATCCTCAGCAACGTGCGTCCGGAGATGAAGATCATGCAGGACGAGATCTTCGCGCCGCTGATCTGCGTGCTGCCGTTCGTCCGGCGCGAGGACATCGTCGCCGAGCTGCGCCGGCACCTGAAGCCCTTGTCGTCGTACGTCTTCGCGAAAGATCGCGAGTTCATCGACTGGGCGATCGCGAACACGACGTCCGGCAACACCGTGGTCAACCACAACCTGGTCCAGTCCGGCACGAACACCGCGCTGCCGTTCGGCGGCGTCAACGCCAGCGGCATGGGCCGGCTCGGCGGGCGCGCGACCTTCCTCGAATGCTCGAATCCGCGCTCGGTTGTCGAGGACGGCAAGGGCATCGGCGACGCCAGCATGATGTTCCCGCCGTACGGGCCGAAGTACCGCCAGGCCCTGGACTGGATGCTTAAGACGCGCATGAAGACCTATCCGCCGGTGCTGCGCGCCATGAACCGCCTGGTCCGGGCCTTCGCGAAGAACCCCTGAAGGACCGTACCGCACTCGTTACCGGCGCCGCCTCGGGCCTCGGCCTGCACACGGCCGCCGGCCTGGCGCGCGCCGGCTTCCGGGTCGTGCTGCTCGACCGCAATGCCATTGGGCTCGAGGCCGCGCGCCGGCAGGTCGGCGGCGAGGCCGAGGCGGCGGTTGTGGACCTGTCGAGCCTTTCGGCAGTGCGCAGCTTCGCCGAGTCCTGGAGAGCCTCCGGTCTCCCGCTCGACGTGCTGGTGAACAACGCCGGGCTGCTGCCGCGGCCGCGGCGGGAGCAGACCGCCGAAGGCTTCGAGCTGGGCTTCGGCGTCAGCGTCATCGGCCATTTCGCCCTGACCGCGGGCCTGCTGCCGGCGCTGCTGCACGCCACGGCGCCGCGCATCGTGACGACCAGCAGCATCGCCCATCGCGGGGCGCGCATCGATTTCGAAGACCTGGCCATCACGCGCAACTACGATCCGGTGCGCGCGTACGCCACCGCCAAGCTCGGCGCGCTGCTGTTCGCTCTGGAACTCGAGCGGCGGGCGCGGGCGGCCGGCACGAGCCTGCAGAGCCTGGCGGCGCACCCGGGCATCTCGCGCACGAGCATCGGCTCGTCGTGGGAGGGCGTGAAGCCCGCCGGGCTGCGCCAGCGGCTGGCCAACCTCGCGCTCGGCGCGGCGATGCGCTGGTTCAGCCAGGACGCAGAGCAGGGCGCGGCGCCGCTGCTGCATGCCGCCACCGCGCCGGATGCACGGGGCGGCGAGTTCTACGGGCCCTCGGGAGCCTTCGAATGGCGCGGAGCACCGGCGCGGGTCGTCCCTTCGGCGGGGGCGCGTGACCCCCGATCCGGTGCAAGGTTATGGCAGGCGCTCGAGGGCGCCACGCAAATCCGTTACCAGTGGAGCGCACGGTAAATGAAGTGGACGCAGGAGCAGATTCCGGACCAGTCTGGCAAGACCGCGCTGGTGACCGGATCCAACAGCGGCATCGGACTGGAGACGGCGCGCTGGCTTGCCCTGCGCGGCGCCACCGTGATCCTGGGCTGCCGCAACGAGGCCAAGGCCAACGCGGCGCTCGCCGAGATCCGCCGCACGGCGCCGCAGGCGAAGCTCGAGTTTCTGCAGCTCGACCTGTCCGACCTCGACTCGGTGCGCGCCGCGGCCGGGCGCGCCCGGGCCGCGCACCCGGTGCTCGACCTGCTGGTCAACAACGCCGGCGTCATGGGCCAGCCAACGGTGCAGCGCACGAAGCAGGGCTTCGAGATGCAGTTCGGCACCAATCATCTCGGCCATTTCGCGCTGACCGGGCTGCTGCTGGATGCACTGAAGGCCGCGCCGGCGCCACGCGTCGTCGCAGTGTCCAGCATCGCCCACCGGGCGACGCGCGGCCTGGACCTCGAGGATGCGGCGTTCGAGCGCACGCCTTACCGGCACTTCGAGGCCTATGCGCGCAGCAAGCTCGCGACGCTCCAGTTTGCGCTCGAGCTGAACCGGCGGGCGCGGGCCGCCGGGCTCAGGCTGCGGGCGGCGGCAGCGCACCCCGGTTATTCGGCCACCAACATCACCAACGCCACGACCGGCGGCAACGCGCTGAAGGAGTTTTTCGTCGGCATCGGCAATTCCATGCTGGGCATGACGCCGCTGAAGGGCGCCCTGCCGACGCTTCACGCGGCAACGGGTCCCGGGATCCAGGGCGGCGAGTTCATCGGCCCCGATGGCCTCTTCACGCTGTGGGGCTGGCCGGGCGTCGAGACACCGACCGCCACGGCTCGCGACGAGCGGGCCGCGGCGGACCTCTGGAAGAAATCCGAGGAATGGACCGGCGTGAGGTTCCTCTGACGTGGGCAAGACCGCGCTGCTGCTGATCGCCACGCTGGTCGTGGTGCCGCTGCTGGCCTTCAAGTTCGATGCGCCGTTGACGCCGGAGCAATGGGCCATGGTCCGCACCACTGGCGCGCTGATGCTCGGTGTCGCGCTGCTGTGCTTCGTGGTCGGCGAGGCGACCGGCAACGTCAGCCAGGTCGACAAGCTCTGGAGCATCGTCCCGGTGGTGTACGCGTGGATCATCACGGCGCAGGGCGGCCATGACCCGCGCATGGTGCTGATGTCAGCGGTGGCGACGCTCTGGGGCATCCGCCTGACCTACAACTTCTCGCGCCACGGCGCCTACCAGTGGAAATTCTGGACCGGTCACGAGGATTACCGCTGGGCGCACGTGCGCAAGAACCCGGGCCTCGACACGCCCTGGGGCTGGCGGCTGTTCCACCTGTTCTTCATCTGCCTGTACCAGAACGCGCTGCTGTGGCTGCTGGTGCTGCCGCTGGTGGTCGTGCCGGCCGCGCCGCAACCGCTTGGCGTGTTCGACTGGCTGCTGGCGGCGGCGTACGTCAGCCTGGTTGCGTTCGAGAGCGTCGCCGACCAGCAGCAGTGGGATTTCCAGCAGGGCAAGAAACGCGAGGGTGCAACGGGACGCTACGCCGCGGGCTTCATCTCCGACGGCCTGTGGGCGCGCTCCCGCCACCCGAACTACTTCGCCGAGCAGTCGATCTGGGTCACCTTCTTCCTGTTCAGCGTCGCTGCGACCGGGCGGCTGAACTGGAGCGTGGCCGGCTGCCTGCTGCTGATCCTGCTGTTCCAGGGCAGCGCCAACCTCAGCGAAACGATCCAGGCGCGAAAATATCCCGGTTATCCGGATTACCAGAAACGCACGCCGAGGTTCCTTCCGCGCCTGCGATGAGCGAAAATCGGCCCATGGAAAAGGCCAGCGAGATCGTTCCGCGTCAGGGCCCGTCGCTGTTCGACGGCGAGGTCCGGCGCTTCTGGCTGGGCGGGGACCCGTTCAAGACGCGCTTCTTCGAGGCGATGTCGCTGACGTTCCCGGACGGCGAGCGCTACTTCATCGATTCGGTGCGCAAGTACCGCGACCGGATCACCGATCCTGAACTGGCGGCGCAGGTGAAGTCCTTCATGTACCAGGAAGGGCAGCACGGCATGGTTCACACCCAGTTCAACGACCGCCTGCGCGCGCAGGGCATCGCCGTGGACAAGATCCTCGACTACGCGCGCAGCAAGATCGAGGGCTTCAAGCGCGACTTCAGCCCGGCCTTCAACCTCGGCAAGACGGCCGGTGCCGAGCACATGACGGCGATGATGGCGCACGGCTTCTTTTCGACCGGCCTGCTCGACGACGCCGATCCGCCGGTGCGGGCGATGTTCGCCTGGCACGCGGTCGAGGAGATCGAGCACAAGGCCGTGGCCTACGACGTGTTCGAGAAGGTCGCGAAAGGCAGCTACTGGACGCGCATCGCCTCGATGCTGCACACCTCCGTGCTGTTCTCGCTGCACGTGCTGCTGATCACGCGCTACATGCTCAAGGTCGACGGCAAGGGCGGCATCCGCACCTGGATGAAAGGCCTGTGGTGGCTGTACGGCTGGGGCGGGCTGTACCCGCGCCTGATGCCGCATTACCTCGCGTATTTCCTGCCGGGCTTCCACCCGTGGAACTACGGCAGCCTCGACGTCTACCACGCCTGGCGCAAGGCCTACGAGCGCAGCGGCGGCGACATGCTCGCCGCGGCCGACGCGACCATGGCGGCTGCGCGGGCCTGAAGCGTCCCCCAGGATATCGGCGAAGCAACAAAAAACCCGGCGCGAGGCCGGGTTTCTTGTTTGAAGCGTTGCTTTCGCGGCTAAAGCCGCTCCTACCGGATGACCTTGAGCTCGACGCGGCGGTTCTCCGCGCGGCCTTCGACGGTGTTGTTGTCGGCAATCGGCGAAGCCTCACCGTAGCCCTTGGCGGTCAGGCGGTCGCCCTCGACGCCTTTGCTGATCAGGTAGGCGCGGGCGGAGGCGGCGCGCTTCTGCGACAGCGCCAGGTTCGCAGCGTCCTTGCCCTGCGAATCGGTGTAGCCGCCGAGTTCGACCTTCAGGCTCTTGTCCGCAGCCAGCGAAGCCGCGGCCGCGTCGAGCACGGTCTTGGCATCTGCCGTCAGGGTGGCCGAGCCGGGCAGGAACGTCACGCCCTTCAGCACCACGCTCTGCGCTTCGGTCTGCACCGCGCAGCCGCTGGCGTCGACCTTCAGGCCGGACAGCGTGCCGGCGCAGTTGTCCTGCGCGTCGTACACGCCGTCACCGTCGGAGTCGGTCTGGACCACCGGGGCCGCTGCCGGGCAGCCGTCGGCGGTGGAAGCCGGCGTCGTCGGGCACTTGTCCTGTGCGTCGGCGAGGCCGTCGCCGTCGGAGTCGGTGACCACCGGTTTGGCCGGCGCCGGCTTGGGGCCGCCGAACAGGAGGCCGACGTTGAAGCGCCAGTCGAGGAAGGGATCTCCCCCGCTCGGGAGGTCGTCGTTATGGACGCTCTGCGCCGTGATGCCGGCGCGAACCGCCGCATTCTCGAACGCCGGCCACGACACGCCGCCGCCAACCTCCAAGGCCGGGTAAGGGTTTCTCGAGCGGCCGCCCACTTCCGCTTCGATCATGAGGCCCGCGCCTGCCAGGACGTACGGATCGAACGTTCCCAGATCCCAGCCGTGGACCACGTCGACCATCAGGTTGATCTGGTTGGCCTTGACCGAGTTCTCGAAGTTGATCGGATTGAAGGCCAGGCCGATCTCCAATGCCGTTCGCGACGCGCCCAGGGAGCCGATCGGGAAGCCTGAGCCGATGCGCCCTCCGAACGCGAGATCCGTGTCGAGGCCGGGAATGCGGTCGTCGTGCGCGACGGCAAACAGGTCCAGCGACAGATACTGCTGGTCATACGCGGTGCCGGCATGGGCCCCCGTCGCCAGCAAGCAGCCGAGCATCACTGCAGCAACCTTCGTAACTTTGTCCACGCCTTCTCCTTTAGGGTTGTACGCGCCTGTTGTTGTTCGCGAACGCCCGACGTCCGGTTCGAGGCGCCACTATACCGATCTGGCGCTGGACCTGGCCATCTGCCGAAGCATGTAGTGCAGCACGCCGCCGTTCTCGTAGTACTCCCATTCCTTCGGCGTGTTGATGCGCACCCTGGCCTTGAAGCTGATGGCCTTGCCGTCGGCCTTCTTCGCGTTGACCGTGACTTCGGCGGCGCCCTTGCTCAGGCCGTCGATGTCGAACGTCTCGGTGCCGTCGAGCCCCAGCGTCTGCGCGTTCTGGCCGTTCTGGAAATTCAGCGGCAGCACGCCCATGCCGACCAGGTTGGCGCGGTGGATGCGCTCGAAGCTCTCGGTGATCACGGCCTTCACGCCCAGCAGGATCGTGCCCTTGGCCGCCCAGTCGCGCGAGCTGCCGGTGCCGTACTCCTTGCCGCCGAGCACGACCAGCGGGACGCCCTGTTTCTGGTACTTCATCGCGACGTCGTAGATCGGCTCGACCGGCCCGGCCTGCCCGTTGTAGTGGCGCGAGACGCCGCCCTCGACGCCGGGCGTCATCGCGTTCTTGATGCGCGTGTTGGCAAAGGTGCCGCGCATCATGATCTCGTGGTTGCCGCGGCGCGAGCCGAAGCTGTTGAAGTCGGCGCGCTGCACGCCGTGCTCCATCAGGTACTTGCCCGCCGGGCCGTCCTTCTTGATGTCGCCGGCCGGGGAGATGTGGTCGGTCGTGATGGAGTCGCCGAGCAGCGCCAGGCAGCGCGCGCCCCTGATCGTCGGGATGCCCGGCGCCTGCTTCGTGATGCCGGTGAAGTAGGGCGGGTTCTGCACGTAGGTGCTCTTCGCATCCCACGGGTAGGTTTCCGACCGGGAAATCCTGATGCCCTGCCAGCGCGCGTCGCCTTTCAGCACGTTGGCGTAGCTGGCCTTGAACAGGTCGGCGGTGACCGAGCGGGCCACGGCGTCCTGGATTTCCTTGTTGGAAGGCCAGATGTCCTTCAGGAAGACGTCCTTGCCATCCTTCCCTTTGCCGATCGGCTCCTTCGCCAGGTCGATGTCGGTGGTGCCGGCGATGGCGAAGGCCACGACCAGCGGCGGCGAGGCGAGATAGTTCATGCGCACGTCCTGGTGGACGCGGCCCTCGAAGTTGCGGTTGCCGGACAGCACGGCGGAGACCGACAGCATGCTGTCCTGGATGGCCTTGCCGATCGGCTCGTTCAGCGGGCCGGAGTTGCCGATGCAGGTCGTGCAGCCGTATGCGGTGACGTAGAAGCCCAGGTGCTCGAGGTCCTCGATCAGGCCGGCCTTCTTCAGGTACTCGGTGACGGCCAGCGATCCCGGCGCCAGCGAGGTCTTCACCCACGGCTGGCTCTTCAGGCCCAGGGCGCGCGCCTTGCGCGCCAGGAGGCCGGCGCCGATCAGCACCGAGGGATTCGAGGTGTTGGTGCACGAGGTGATCGCGGCGATCACGACCGCGCCGTCCTTGAGCTCGAAGGTCTTGCCGGCGTCGGTGACCGAGGCCGGGCCCTTCGACGGACGCAGCTTCTGCTCGGCCTCGAACGCCTTGCGGAAGTTGGCCTTGACGTCGGACAGCAGCACGCGGTCCTGGGGGCGCTTCGGGCCGGCGAGCGAGGGCTTGATCGAGCCGAGGTCCAGGCTCAGCACGTCGGTGTAGTCGGCCTCCGGCGCATCCGGCGTCCACCACATGCCTTGCGCCTGCGCATAGGCCTTGACGATGGCGACCTGCTCGTCACTGCGGCCGGTCAGGCGCAGGTAATTGAGCGTTTCCTCGTCGATCGGGAAGATGCCGCAGGTCGCGCCGTACTCCGGCGCCATGTTGGCGATGGTGTTGCGGTCCGAGGCCGACAGGTTGCCGACGCCGGGACCGAAGAACTCGACGAACTTCTCGACCACGCCGCGCTTGCGCAGCATCTCGGTGACGGTCAGCACCAGGTCGGTGGCGGTGGCGCCTTCGGCGAGCTTGCCGGTCAGGCGTACGCCGATGACTTCCGGGATCAGCATCGACGAGGGCTGGCCGAGCATTGCGGCCTCGGCCTCGATGCCGCCGACGCCCCAGCCCAGCACGCCGATGCCGTTGACCATGGTCGTGTGCGAATCGGTGCCGAAGCACGAGTCGGGGTAGAGCAGGCCGTCCTTCTCGAACACCACGCGCGCGAGGTACTCGATGTTGACCTGGTGGACGATGCCGGTATCGGGCGGCACCGCCTTGAAGTTCTTCAGCGCCTCCTGGCCCCAGCGCAGGAAGGTGTAGCGCTCCTCGTTGCGCTGGAACTCGACCTTCGCGTTCAGGTCCAGCGCGTCCTTGCTGCCGTAGTGGTCGATCATCACCGAGTGGTCGATGACCAGTTCGACCGGGCACAGCGGGTTGACCTTGGCTGCGTCGCCGCCCAGCTTCTTGATCGCATCGCGCATCGCCGCGAGGTCCACCACGCACGGCACTCCGGTGAAGTCCTGGAGGATCACGCGCGCCGGCGTGAAGTTGATGTCCTTGGCGGGCAGGGCCTTGAAGTCCGCGCCGGCCAGCGCCTCGATGTCGGCCTTGGTGGTGTTTTCGCCGTCCTCGGTCCGGAGCAGGTTCTCGAGCAGGACCTTGATCGAGTAGGGCAGCCGCGCCAGTTTGTATTTCGGCTCCAGCGCCTTCAGCGCGAAGTAGCTGTACGTCCTGGAACCGACCGTGAGCGAGGCCTTGGCCTTGAAGCTGTCCGACATGCGTCTCTCCGCTATTTTTGAATTCTGTGAGGGGCGAAATGGGGGCGAGAGTATAACGCTAGGCGGCACAGTTCCGAGGGCGTAGCCTAGGTCACCATGGGCCCATTGCCGGGGGGCAAGCGCGCGTTTTATCTGGGATTTTTCCTGGCGGCGATCCCGTTCGCGGTGCCCGCGGTTCACGTCGTCGTGCCCGAGACCGAAGGCGCCATCGAGCTGACGATGGAGGAGCAGGCCTGGATCGACGCGCATCCGGTGGTCCGGGTCGGCAACGACCCCGGCTGGATGCCGATCGACTTCGACAACGACCAGGGCCAGCCGGCCGGCGTCTCCGCCGACATGCTCAAGCTCGTCGGCGAACGCCTCGGCCTGCAATTTGAGGCGGTCCCCGGCCAGAGCTGGTCGCAGGCCTACGCGGCGGCGCGTAACGGCGAGGTCGACCTGTTGCCCGCGATCGGTCGCAGCCCGGACAAGGAGGAGCATTTTATCTTCACCGAGCCGTACCTCGCGTTCCGGTCGGTGGTCGTGGTGCGCGACGACGTGCCCTTCGTGCCGGACATCTCCGCGCTGCTGAGCCGGCGCTTCGCGCTGGTGAAGGAGTACAACGAGACCGAGCTGCTGCGCCGGCAGTACCCCGAGATGGAGGTCCTGCTGGTGGAAACGGTCGACGACGCCCTGAAGGCCGTCAGCGCCGGCCGCGCCGACGCCACCGCCGGCAACATCGCGGTGCTGCATTTCAAGATCCGCCAGATGGGCCTGAGCAACCTGAAGGTCGCCGCGCCCACCGACGAGCGCGAGCGGCTGGTCTACATGG